>Ga0209058_1005297_pt1 | contig 10117 bp, 8 predicted proteins | sample GraSoiAngelo_147_FD_185904 | JGI IMG/M metagenome (GOLD analysis project Ga0209058, IMG submission 185904) | Grasslands soil microbial communities from the Angelo Coastal Reserve, California, USA - 14_1009_05_40cm (SPAdes) (version 2) | ecosystem: Environmental > Terrestrial > Soil > Grasslands ... | reverse complement strand
GGGGCGTGTTGGGCAACGACGAGCGGCTGGTGGCGAAGCTGATCGCGGCCGGGCGTGCCGCGGGCGAGCCGCTCTGGCAGCTTCCGCTGGTGCGCGAGTACCGCGAGGAGCTGAAGAGTCCGATCGCGGACCTGAAGAACGTGGGCGGGGAGGCGGGCACGATCACGGCGGCCCTCTTCCTCGAGGAGTTCGTCGACGGTGTGCCGTGGGCGCACGTCGACATCGCCGGCCCGGCCTTCACGGACAAGGACCTGCCGCACGCCCCGCGGGGTGGGACGGGGTTCGGCGTGCGGCTCCTGGTGCGTTACCTGCGCGACGTGGCCGGTTGACTCAGGATCGCGGAAAGCGCTCGCCCACGAAGCGCTCCGCGTCCCCGCGCGTGCGCACCCCGCCCTCGAGCTGTGCCTCCTCGAGGGCGGCCAGGATCTCGCCGAAGCGCGGGCCCGGCGCGTAGCCGAGGGCGATCAGGTCGTCGCCGCCGAGCAGCCGCGGCGGCCGGATGTCGTCCCGGGCGGCGAGCTCCGCCCGGCGGCGCTCGCAGAACTCGACGTAGCGCAGGTCCCGGTTCGAGGCGAAGGCGTCCATGCGCGCGAGCGCGAGCAGCTCGTCGAAGCCCTCCTCGCGCAGCAGCCTCTTGAGCGTCGAGAGGCGCATCTCGGGCGCGTGCACGAGGCGGAGGTGGTTGCGCACCAGGTAGGCGACGCGCTCCCACACGGCTCGGCTCCGCCTGAGGCGCTGACAGATGGCGACCGCCATCTCGGCGCCGACGGCGGGATGGCCGTAGAAGGTGATGCGGCCGCCCTCCTGCACCGCGGCGCAGGAGGGCTTCGCCACGTCGTGGAGGAGCGCGCCGAGCGCGAGCGTCTCGGTGACGCCCTCCGGGAGCTGCTCCAGGAGGAGCAGGGTGTGCACGAACACGTCGCCCTCGGGGTGGAAGTCGGGCGACTGGGCGACCCCGGCCATGCCCGCCACCTCGGGCAGGATGGGTGCGAGGAGCCCCGTGTCGGCGAGCAGCTCGAAGCCCGGCCGCGCACCGCCCTCGGTCAGGATGCGCACGATCTCGTCGCCGATGCGCTCGGCCGCGATGTCGGTGATGGTGGGCGCGGCGGCCGCAATCGCGGCGCGCGTGACGGGCTCGATCGTGAAGCGGAGGCGGGCGGCGAAGCGGACGGCGCGCAGCATGCGCAGGCGGTCCTCGGCGATGCGCGCGTGCGCGTCGCCGATCGCGCGGATGATGCCGGCGCGCAGGTCCATCTGCCCGCCGACGAAGTCCACAACCTGGCCGCCGAGCGGGTCGAGGAAGAGGCCGTTGATGGTGAAGTCCCGGCGCTCGGCGTCCTCGCGCGCCGAGCCGAAGTGGACGCGGGTCGGCCGGCGGCCGTCCACGTAGGCGTCGTCGGAGCGGAAGGTGGCCACCTCGAACGGAACCCCGTCCTCGACGATCAGGATGACGCCGAACTGCGCGCCGACCGGCACCGTGCGCCGGAAGAGCGCCTGCACCGTCTCCGGCGGCGCGCTGGTCGCCACGTCGAAGTCGAGTGGCTCGCGCCCGAGGAGCTGGTCGCGCACGCATCCGCCCGCGAAGTACGCCTCGTGCCCGGCCTCGCGCAGCCGCCGCACGATCCCGGTGGCCAGTGTTCGCCGATCGGCCATCGCGTGCAGAGGGTCGCACGGAGGGGCCACGCCGGCAAACGGCGGGGGCGGCGGCGGGGGTGCCGCCGCACGTGCGCCGCAGGCTTACCCCGCGTACTCGAACAGGACCTTGACCGCGCCCGACTTACCTTGCTCGCCACAGGCGAGGAACGCCTCGCGCCACTGGTCGAGCGTGAAGCGGTGGGTGAGGATGGGAGTCACGTCGATGCGGCCGCGGGCGACCAGGTCGAGGTAGATCTCCATCGAGTGGCGGCGCCGCCCCTCGAACTCCTCCACGCCGAAGGCGTTCGAGCCGATGATCGAGATCTCCTTGAAGTAGAGCGGTGTCCATTCGAAGCGGCGGGGCACCTCGACCCCGGTGACGACGATCGCGCCCCGCGGCGCGGCGACGCGGAGCCCGACCTCCACCGTCTCGGGGAGGCCAACCGTGTCGTACACGACGTCCACCCCGCCGCCGTGGAGCCAGGGGAGCCCGTACCAGGGGGTCATGATCTGCGCGCCGGTCTCGTCCGCGACGCGCTCGACGATGCTGCGCGCCGGCTCGTGCGGCAGGACGGCGGCGCCGAAGCGCTCCGCGAGCGCCCTCTGGTGCGCGAACCGGGCGACCGCCAGCACGCGCGTGGCGGGGTGGAGCGCGCGCAGGATCGCGATGGCGAGGAGGCCGAGCGTGCCGCAGCCGTAGACGAGCGCCGTGGCGCCCATGGCGGGCGGGCGCTTCAGGATGCCGTGTAGTGACACCGAGAACGGGTCGGCCAGCACCGCCTGCTCGTCGCTCACCCCGGCCGGGACCGGGATGCACATCGACTCGTGCGCGGGCACGAGCGGCGCGAAGCCGCCCGTCGCCTTGCTGCTGTTGCCGCTGTGGATGCCGGGCGGCAGGTTGCCGCGCGTGAAGTTCCGGCAGATCGAGTACTGTCCCTCGGCGCACTCGGGGCAGGGCGGCTGGATGCCGCGCGGGGCGCAGGAGAGCCAGGGGTTGAGCACGACCCGCTCGCCGGCCGTGCGCGCCCGCACCGCGGGCCCGACGCGCTCGATGCGGCCCACCACCTCGTGCCCCAGGACCTGCGGGAACGAGATCACCGCCGTCATCGGGTTGTCCATGCTGCCGTTCAGGAACATCTGCTTGTAGTCGCTGCCGCAGATGCCGCAGAGGCGCGTGCGGATCGTGACCCAGTCGGCTGCCGGCAGCTCGGGCTCGGGCAGCTCGCGCAGCGTCACCGGCGAGAAGGGGCCGAAGAAGAGGCGCTTGTCGATCCGGCCGAGGAGGCTCGTCACCACCTGGCGCGGAACGCTCAGCTCGCACACGAGCGCGCGCATGCGGCGGCAACCAATCACGCCCCGCGCGCGGGAATCAAGCGGCTTGTCGGGCGGGGCCGCGCTCAGGCACCATGGCCGCCGTGGCCAGGTCCGAGGCTCCGAATCCGCGCCGTGCGATCCCGTCGGTCGAGCGCCTGCTCCGGGCCCCCGCGGGCGCCGCGCTCGCCGTCCGCTGGCGGCGCGCGCACGTGGTCGAGACCACGCGCGCCGTGCTCGAGGAGGTCCGGCGGGCCGCTGGCGACGGGACGCCGGTGCCCCCCGAGGAGGAGGTCCTGCGCCGGGTGGCCGCGCGCCTCGGGGCCGCCTCGGCTCCGCGTCTCGTACGGGTCGTCAACGCGAGCGGCGTCGTCCTGCACACGAACCTCGGCCGCGCCCCGCTCGCCGAGGAGGCGATCGCGGCGCTCGTCGGGGCGGCGCGCCACGCCTCGAACCTGGAGCTCGACCTGGTGACCGGCCGGCGCGGCGACCGCGATGCCCTGCTCGAAGAGGACCTCCGCGCCCTCACCGGCGCGGAAGCCGCGCTCGTCGTCAACAACAACGCGGCCGCCGTCCTGCTGGCGCTCAACACGCTCGCCGCCGAGCGCGACGTGCTGGTCTCGCGCGGCGAGCTGGTCGAGATCGGCGGCTCGTTCCGCATCCCCGACGTGATGGCGAAGAGCGGGGCCCGGCTGCGCGAGGTCGGGACGACGAACCGCACGCACGCCGACGACTACCGCGGCGCCCTCGGCCCCTCGACCGCCCTCCTGCTCAAGGTCCACACCAGCAACTACCGCGTCGTCGGCTTCACGGCGGCCGTGGAGCTGGCCGAGCTGGTCGCCATCGGCCGCGAGGCGGGCGTGCCGGTCATGGAGGACCTGGGGAGCGGCGCGCTGCTCGACCTCGCTGCCTTCGGGCTGCCGCGCGAGCCGGTGGTGCGCGAGCGGGTCGCGGCGGGCGCCGATCTGGTCACCTTCAGCGGCGACAAGCTCCTCGGCGGGCCACAGGCGGGCATCGTGGTCGGCCGGCGCGACCTGGTGGCGCGCCTGGCCGCCAACCCGCTCCGGCGGGCGCTCCGGCCGGGCAAGCTCACGCTGGCGGCGCTCGGGGCCACGCTCCGGCTCTATCGCGAGACCCCGGATCTGCCGGCCGCGCTTCCGGTCCTGCGCTGGCTCACCCGCCCGCTCGCCGAGCTCGAGGCGGTGGGGTGTGCGGCCGCGTCCGCGCTGGCGCGGCGGCTCGGCCAGGGCTACCGCGTCACGCTCGTGCCCTCCGAGTGCGAGGTCGGGAGCGGCGCCGTGCCCGTCGTCGCGCTCGCGAGCCGCGCGCTCGCGGTCGAGCACGCGGAGGTGGGCGCCGAGCGGATCGCCGCCCGCTTCCGCGCCGCGCGGCCGCCCGTCCTGGGCCGCATCCACGACGGCCGCTTCCTGCTCGACCTGCGCGGCATCTTCGACGCCGCCGAGCTCGCCGTCGACCTCTGACATGCCGCTCATCATCGGCACGGCCGGGCACATCGATCACGGCAAGACCTCGCTCGTCCGCGCGCTCACGGGCCAGGACACCGACCGGCTCAAGGAGGAGAAGGAGCGCGGCATCTCGATCGACCTGGGCTTCGCCCATCTCGACCAGGACGGCGAGCGCGCCGGCATCGTCGACGTGCCCGGCCACGAGCGCTTCATCCGCAACATGCTGGCCGGGGCGCACGGCATCGACCTCGTGCTCTTCACGGTCGCGGCCGACGACGGCGTCATGCCGCAGACCGAGGAGCACCTCGACATCCTCCACCTGCTCGGCGTCCGGCGCGGCATCGTCGTGATCACCAAGACCGACCTGGTGGATGCGGCCCGCGTGGCGGCGGTGCGCGAGGAGATCGAGATCCTGACCCTCGACACGACGCTCGAGGGCGCGCCCATCGTGCCCGTCTCGACCCTCACCGGCGCCGGCCTCGACGCGCTCCGCGCCCAGATCGCGGCCGAGCTCGGCCGGCCCGCCGGACCGCCGCCGCCCGGCCACTTCCGCCTGCCCGTCGACCGTGCCTTCGTGATCCGCGGCCACGGCGTGGTCGTGACCGGGACCGCCATCGCCGGCACGGTGGGGGAGGGCGACACGCTCCGGGTCCTGCCCGGCGGCGAGACGGCGCGCGTGCGGAGCCTCGAGGTCCACGGCGTGCACGTGCCGCGCGCCGAGCACGGCCAGCGCGTGGCGATCAACCTGGCCGGCGTGGAGCGGAGCGACCTTGGCCGCGGCCACGTGGTGTGCGACGAGCGCCTGTCGCGCCTCACGGCGCGCCTGGATGCGCGGGTCGAGATCCGCCCCGCGGCAAGGCGGCCGATCGCGAGCCACGCGCGCGTCCGCTTCCACCTCGGCACCGCCGAGGTGATGGGGAAGCTCGTCCTGCTCTGCGGGCGCGACGAGCTCGCGCCGCGGAGCGCGGGCTGGGCCCAGCTCGTCCTCGCCGAGCCGGTGCTCGCCATGCGCGGCGACCGCTTCATCCTGCGCGACGAGACGGCGCGGCGGACGCTCGGGGGCGGGGTGGTCGTGAACCCCTTCGCCGACCGGCACCGCCGCGCGGAGGCGGGCCTCGAGGGGCGCCTGGAGGTGCTCCGCGGCGGCGACGCGCCGCCTGCGGCGCGTGCCTTCCTCGAGCTCACCACCGACTTCGCGAGCGACCGCGCGACCGTCGCGCAGGCGCTCAACCTGCGCGAGGAGGAGGCGGCGGCTGCACTCGCCGGGGTGGACGGCGTGCTCCCGATTCCCGACCCGCGCGCGCCCGAGGCGTGGACGACGGCGGGCAAGTGGCGGCGGCTCGAGGCAGCCGCATGCGCGGCGGTCGCGGCGGCGCACCGGGCGGAGCCGCTCGCCCCCGGCCTCGAGATGGAGAGCCTCCGCACACAGTTCCCCTGGGACGTGCCGCCCAGGGTCTTCCGCTGGTCGATCGAGCGGCTGGTGGCCGCGAGGCTGCTCGTCCGGGAGGAGAGCGTGGTGCGCGCGCCCGGACACCGGGTCGCGCTCGGCGCGGCTGCCCATGCGCTCGGCGCGCGGGTCGAGCGGCTCCTCGCCGAGGGTCGCTTCACCCCGCCCGACCTGCGCCAGCTCGAGGAGGCGACGGGCGCCCCGCGCAAGGCGCTCGTCGACCTCCTCGGCGTGCTCGAGGCCGACGGGAGGGTCGCGCGCATCGCGCCCGACCTCTACTGGGCGCGCCGGGCGGCGGACGAGGCCAGGGCGCTGCTCGAGGCGCACTGCCGCGCGCACGGCGAGATCACCGCCGCCCTCTTCCGCGACCTGATCGGGGCGAGCCGCAAGTTCGCGATCGCCTTCCTCGACTGGTGCGATCGCACCGGCGTCACCATCCGCGTGGGCGACGTACGCAAGCTCCGCCGGTAGCGCTGAGCCGGCCCGCGCGCCTCCCGCCCCTCACGCCACGGTCGGTTTACCCCTTCGCCGGTGGACAGCGCGGTACGCCCGGGCTAGCGTCCTCGCATGAGCGAAGGCGAGAGCGGCGCGCGCACGCGGCCGGAGCTCTTCCGGCTGACGGCGCGGGCGCGCGCGGCGGGTTGAGCCGGCAAGCTGGGTCCGGCGGACCTGTCGAAGATCCTCCGCGGGCTCCCGCCGGTGGCGCACGCGGACCTGCTGGTCGGCACCTCGACCGCCGACGACGCCGGCGTGTTCCGTATCGCGCCCGACCTGGCGCTCGTGCAGACGGTCGATTTCTTCACGCCGATCGTCGACGACGCCTTCCAGTTCGGCGCGATCGCCGCGGCCAACGCGCTCTCGGACGTCTACGCCATGGGGGGCGAGCCGAGGACGGCGCTCAACATCGCCTGCTTCCCGCAGAAAGGCGTCCCCTTCGAGATCCTGACCGACATCCTGCGCGGCGGCCTCGCCAAGGCCGAGGAGGCGGGTGTGGTGGTGGTCGGCGGCCACACGGTCATCGACGAGGAGATCAAGTTCGGCATGGCGGTGACCGGGCTCGTGCACCCCGACCGCATCCTGCGCAACGTCGGAGCCCGCCCCGGCGACGCGCTCGTCCTGACCAAGGCCCTCGGCACGGGGATCGTCGCGACGGCCCTCAAGCGCGGGGCGGGGAGCTCGGCCGAGCACGCGGCCGCGATCGCGAGCATGGCGGCGCTCAACGCCGCGGCCGCGCGCGTACTCGGGAGCTTCGAGGTGCACGCCTGCACCGACGTGACCGGCTTCGGGCTCCTGGGGCATGCCTACGAGGTGGCGCACGGGAGTGGGGTGCGGCTCGCCCTCGTCGCCGAGCGCCTGCCGCTCCTGCCCGGCGCGCGCGCGCTCGCCGCGGCGGGACACCTCACCGGGGGCTGCCAGCGCAACCGCGAGTGGCTCGCCGACGAGGTCGAGATGGCGCCCGGCGTGCCCGCCGACCTGGCCGAGGTCGCCTGGGACCCGCAGACCTCGGGCGGGCTCCTCGCCGCCGTGCCCGCGGCGACGGCGCCGCGCGTCCTCGCCGCCCTCGCGGCGGCCGGCGTCCCGGCGGCGGTGATCGGCAGCGTCGAGGCACGCGCCGGCGGCGCCTGGGTGGCGCTCCGCTGAACGCTCAGCGACCCCGCGCCGCTTCCATCTCCTCGAGGCTCCGCGGCCAGTCGCTCTTGAGGAGCCGGGAGAGCGACCGGTCGGCGAGGAGCACGCCGCCCGTCTGGCAGCGCGCGCAGTAGTTGGTCTCGTTGTCGGCGTGGACGATGCGCTGCACGGGGGAGCCGCAGTCGGGGCACGGCTTGCGGTAGCGTCCGTGGACGGCCATGCCGTCGCGGAAGGCGGTCACCTTCTCGGGGAAGCCGTCGCCGGCCTCCGCGCGCAAGCGTGCGGTCCACTCCCGGAGCGTCGCCTGCGCTGCCGCGTGGAGACGGGCCATCTCGTCGTCGTCCAGCTGCCGCGTCAGCCTGACCGGCGAGAGGCGGGCGCGATGGAGGATCTCGTCGGAGTAGGCGTTGCCGATGCCGCTCAGCAGGCGCGGATCGGTGAGGGCGCGCTTCAAGGTGTGACTCTCGCGCACGAGCGCGGTGCGGAAGCGGGGCAGGTCGGCCTCGAGGACCTCCACCCCGCCCGGGTCGAGGGCGGCGAGCGCCTGGGCGCCCTCGACCAGGTGGAGGGACGCCCGCTTGCGGGTCCCCGCCTCGGTCACGAGGAGCGTGCCGGTGGGGAAGTCGAGCGCCGCGATGCCGCGCCGCGCGGGAATGCGGCCGCGCGGCGGACGCCAGCGGAGACGGCCCGCGATCATCAGGTGGAGGACCAGGTAGAGCTCCCGCTCGAGGCCGATCACGAGGCGCTTGCCGAGCCGGCTGAGCCCGGTCACCCTCCGGCCCTCGGCGGCCGCGACGGGCGGCTCCACGGAGCGCAGGAAGAACGGGCTCCCGAGCCGCACGCGCTCGAGCGGCTGCCCCGCGATGCGCGGCGCGAGGCACTCGAGGTAGACGACGACGTCGGGCAGCTCGGGCACGGCGCCCGCATCCTGCCCGGGCCCCCGCGGGGGCTCAACCCCGCGTCAGTGGGAGGAGGGCGCGGGAGGCGCGCCGGGCAGGGTGGCCGGGGACGCGGGCGGTGGCGGCGCGACGCGCGCCAGGGCATTCTCGTCGATCTTCAGGTCGGCTGTCTTCTTGAGCTCGTCGAGATGCCCCTGCACCTGGTCCTGGACCATCTTGTTGCGGAGCGCGGCGCGGATATGCTCCTTCACCTGGTCGAAGGGCCTGGGCTCGCCGTCCTTGCGCTCGGTCACCATGATGATGTGGTAGCCGTACTGCGTCTTCACCACGTCGCTGATCTCGCCTGGCTTGAGCGCGAAGGCGACCTTGTCGAACTCGGGCACCATGCGCCCCGGGCTGAAGGTGCCGAGGTCGCCGCCCTTCTTGGCCGACACCGTGTCGGTCGACTTCTCGCGCGCCAGGTCGGCGAACTTCTCCGGGTGCGCCTTCACCTCGGCGAGGAGCTGCCTGGCGCTGTCCTCGTCCTTCACCAGGATGTGGCTCGCGTGCACCTGGGTGGTCGAGTAGAGGGCCGGGTTCTGGTCGTACTGCGCCTTCACCTGCTCGTCGGTGACGGCGGACGGCGCCTGGTACTTGCGCATCACGCGCTGTACGACCAGCCGCCTGCGGAGGTCGTCCACCTGCCGCGTGATCTCCGGGTCCTTGTCGTAGCCGGCCTGCGTGCCCTCCGCGTAGAGGAGGTCGTTCACGACCAGGTTCTCGATGAACTGCCGCTTGCGCTCCGGCGCCGCCAGGTAGGAGCGCGAGGGGGCGGGCAGGCGCTCGAACTCCTGCGCGATGCGCCCGCTGGTGAGCGTGTGCCCCCGGTAGGTGGCGACGACCTCGCCGCCCGCGTCCTTGCCCTGCTGGCCCTGGTCCTGGCCCTTGCCCTGCTCGCAGCCCGCAACGGCGAGCGCGACGGCGACGAGCGCGCCCGCAGCGCATGGGATGGATCGCATACGGGCGAGTGCCATATCCCAGGCCTTCCGGGCAGTCAATTTTGCGCGGCCGTGCGTCGAGCGGTTGACGCCGAGCGGCGCGAGGCGGCGCCGGCGCGCGCGTGTGCGCGTGGCACGGCGGTTGCTCCCTGAAGCGACGGCGATGTGGTTCCTGCTCGATCGAGGGCTCGCGGAGGGGGACGGCGCGGAGGAGGTGCTGCCCGCGCTCGAGGCCATCGCGCAGTTCACCGACGAGCTGCGCCAGCGGCTCGCGGGCGACGGCGTGGACGGGATCGACGGGGCGTTCGCGCTCCACGAGCATCTCCGCACCACGCTCGATGACATCTCGCGCGCGCGGCTCGAGGAGATGCGCGCCGGGATCGCCCGCCTGCAGCGCTGGCTCGCCGACGCCCTCCGCTCCCTCGAGGATCTCCGGCACCTCAAGCGGATCGGAGTCTGAGACGCTGCGCGCGGGCGCGGGCGGCGAGCAGCCCCTGGCCCGCGGCCGCGCCCGACACGTCGATCAGGCAGTCTCTCGCCCCGGCCAACCGTCCCGGCACGAACCACTGGTGGAGCTCGTCGCCGACCGAGTACAGCCCGGCCAGCGCGAGCGCGAGGGCGGCGGCGCGGAGGCTCCAGCGCCGCTCGGCACGGAGCGCCCGGTAGAGGAGCACGCTCAGGATCAGGTACTCCGCGAAGTGGGCGAACTTGCGGATGCCCGCGTGGACGGCGGCGAGCTGGGCGGGCGTGGCG
>Ga0209058_1005293_pt1 | contig 10122 bp, 9 predicted proteins | sample GraSoiAngelo_147_FD_185904 | JGI IMG/M metagenome (GOLD analysis project Ga0209058, IMG submission 185904) | Grasslands soil microbial communities from the Angelo Coastal Reserve, California, USA - 14_1009_05_40cm (SPAdes) (version 2) | ecosystem: Environmental > Terrestrial > Soil > Grasslands ... | reverse complement strand
GGCCGGCGGGTCGAGGTCGACCGCGGTCGTCTCGAGGAGGCGCGCGATCATCATGTAGTAACCGACGGTGAGGATCAGCTCGACGATCTCCTGCGCGGAGAGGCGCCGGGCGAGCTCGGCGAAGGTCGCGTCGGAGGCGCGCACGTCGCGCACCACCTCGGTCGTGAAGCGGAGCACCGCGCACTCGAGCGGATCGAAGGCGTCGGCCGCGATGTCGCCGCGCTCGAGGGCGGCGATCTGGGCGTCGGCCGCACCCGTCGCCTGCGCGATCGGTACGTGCTGCACCCACTCGTAGCGCGCCGGGGAGAGGGCGGCGACGCGCAGGATGGCCAGCTCGCGGAGCTTCGCCGAGAGCTTCTGGCGCCCGAGGATGGCCGTGCCGAGCCCGACCAGCGGGCGGAAGTCGTTCTCCGCGTGCGCCATCATGCGGAAGACGTTCAGGTTCACGGGGAGCCGGTCGAGCACCTCGTGCACGTGCTCCGGCGCGCTGGCGGGATCGACGTAGGGGAGGCGGGCCACGCGGTTCTCCTTCAGGCCATGAAGAGGCCGCCGTTCACGTCGAGCGAGACGCCGTTGATGTAGGAGGCCTCGTCCGAGGCGAGGAAGGCGATCGCGGCGGCCTGCTCGTCGGGGGTCGAGATGCGCTTGATGGGCATGAAGTGGCCGTACGCGGCGAGGCGGACGGAGCGCTCCTCCGGCGTCTCGCCGGCGCGGCCGGCACGCAGGAGCGGCGTGTCGACGCCGCCCGGGCAGATGGCGTTCACGCGCACGCCGCGCGGGCCGTAGTCGAAGGCGAGGTGACGCGTGAGGCCGAGGAGCCCCGCCTTGCTCGCCGTGTAGGCGGCCCCGGCGTTCGCGCTCTTCGAGCGCCCGGCGAGGGAGGAGACGTTCACCACCGCACCGCACCCGCGCGCTGCCATGCCCGGAAGGAGTGCGCGGCACCAGTAGAAGGTGCCGCTCAGGTTGACGGCGAGGACGAGGTTCCAGCGCGCGTCGTCGAGCTCCGTGATGTCGCTCCCGACGGCGTCGCCGATGCCGGCCACGTTGGCGAGCACGTCGACGGAGCTCAGGTCACGCTCGATCGCCTGCGCCGCCGCCGCGACCTGCGCGCTGTCGGCGACGTCGCAGGCGTAGGCCCGCGCCGTGCCGCCAGCGGCGCGGATGGCGGCCGCCGTCTCCTCGGCGCCGACCAGGTGCCGGTCGACCGCCGCGACCCGGGCGCCCTCGCGCGCGAGGCGGGCGGCCGTCGCCTTCCCGATACCGCTCGCCGCGCCTGTCACGACGGCGACCCGGCCGGCGAAGCGCGTGGACTCACCCGCCATGTGCGTCGGCAGGCTAGCCAACGACGCGCGCCCGAGTCAACGCGGTGGGAGTCATCAACGCGGGTGGGAGTCTTGACCGGGCGGCATGTCCCCGAGTAAGCGCGACCACATGACGCGCGTGGCCGGGGCCTTCCTTCTCTCCGTGCTCGTCGCCGCACCCGCCGCGGCCGGGTGGACCCCGCGCGCCTGGGCCGACGCGAGCACCATCGAGCTGCGCACGACCGCCGCCGGCGAGGCCGCGCACTGGTTTCGCGTCTGGCTGGTGGTGATCGACGACCAGGTCTACGTCCGCCTCGGACCGCGCGCCGCGGGGCGGATCGAGAAGAACCAGACGGCGCCCTTCGTCGGCGTGCGGATCGCGGGGGAGCAGCTCGAGCGCGTGCGCGGAGAGCCGGCGCCGGACTACGCCGAGCGGGTGGCGAAGGCGATGGCGGCCAAGTACTGGAGCGATGTCATCGTCCGGCACTTCTCACATCCCCTCACGCTCCGGCTGGTGCCGGAGCCAGGCGGCGCTCAGCAGCAGTAGCCCGATCCCGGCGGAGCGATCATGGCCGTTCCTTCGGCGCGCTCGCCGTGCAGCGTGAGCCGTCGCCGACCTCGGGCGCGGTCGCGATCACGCGCGTGATGTGGCGCTTGGCCTCCGCCACCGCGTCCTCCAGGCCACGTCCGAGGGCGAGCGCGGCCGTGATCGCGGCCGAGAGCACGCAGCCCGTGCCGTGGAGGCGTCGGCCCTCGATGCGGGACGCGCGCAGCTCGCGGAACCCGCGGCCGTCGTAGAGCACGTCGACCGCATCGCCCGCGAGGTGACCGCCCTTGAGGAGCACGCCGCGGGCGCCCAGCCCGACCAGCGCGCGCGCCGCCTCGCGCATCTCGGCGACGGTCGTGACCGCGCGGCCCGTCAGCACCTCCGCCTCGTGGAGGTTCGGCGTGACGAGCGTGGCGAGGGGCAGGAGGCGGTCGCGGAGCACGGCGATCCCGGCAGGCTCGAGCAGCACGTCCCCGCTGGTCGCCGCCATCACCGGGTCGACGACCAGGGGCGGCAGCGGCCGCGCCCGCAGGCGGGCGACGACGGCGTCGATCACGCCGGCGCGGTGGAGCATGCCGGTCTTCGCCGCGCGCACCTCGAGCTCGTCGAGCACGGCATCGAGCTGCCGGGCGACGAAGGCCGGCGCGACCTCCGCGATCGCCTGCACGCCGCGCCTGTCCTGCGCCGTGAGCGCGGTCACGACGCTCGCGCCGTACACGCCGAAGGCCGCGAAGGTGCGGAGATCGGCCTGGATGCCCGCCCCGCCGCTCGGGTCGGAGCCCGCGATGGTGAGCGCGACGGGGACGCCGGTCACGCCGCCCGGCCGGCGCCGGCCTCGGGCCGCGGCGGGAGGCCGTAGGCCTCGCGCACGTTGTCGCCGAGGAGCGGCCGGCGCGCGGAGGGCGGCAGGAGCCCCACCAGCTCGGTCAGCTCCTTCACGTACTCCGGTGGGTGATCGGGGTGCGGAAAATCGGAGGCCCAGAAGAAGCGCCGCTCGCCGACCAGCGGGATCACGCCCACGAGCGAGCGCTCGTCGGGATCGCACGAGATCCAGCACTGGCGCTGGAAGTAGAAGCTCGGCTTCTCCTTCAAGGGGACGCTGCGGCCGAGCGGCGAGGCGTGGACCGCGTCCATGCGCTCGAGCCAGTGGCCGATCCAGCCCGCGCCCGACTCGAGCACCACCACCTTCAGGCGCGGGAACTTCTCGAACACGCCGAACTGGAAGAACGAGGTGAAGGCGTGGCGCACGGCGTCCGGCGCGGTCACGTTGATGAGGAAGGCGAGCGAGGCGTCGGTCATGCGCCCGAAGCGCCCGGGCGCGGCCCAGAAGGGCTCGAAGGTCGGGTGGATGCCGACCGGGAGGCCGGTCTCCTCGGCGAGGCGGAAGACGCGGTCGTGGTCGGGATGACCCGGCGGCTTCCTCGTCATGACGAAGGGCGCGACGAAAACGCCCTTCACGCCGTCGCGCGCCGCGCGCTCGAGCTCGCGCTCGGCCGCCTCGGGGAGACCGAGGGAGATGTGCGCGATCGGCACCAGGCGGCCGCCGCCGTCGCGGCAGAAGTCGACGATCCAGCGGTTGTAGGCGCGCGTGTAGGCCTGCGCCAGCTCGAGGTCCTCGCACTCGGCCTCCCACAGGACGCCGAGCGTGGGGTAGAGGATGCCGGCGGCGAGGTTCTCGCGCTCGAGCCGCTCGAGGCGCTCCTTCGCGTCCCACGCGCCGAGGCCGGCGTTGTCGAGGTACATGAGGCCGGTCGGCGCACGGGGCGGGGGCGGGATCTTCCCCACCAGGTCCATCGCGCCCAGGCCGGCGGGCAGGTTCTTGCGGACCATTTTGGACGGCTTGCCGGCGATCTCCAGGTACTCGAGGCCGTCGGACCCCCTGCGCACGCCGAGCGGGCGGTCCCGATGGGCGGGCTCGAGGTAGCGGTCCCAGAGGTCGGGCGGCTCGAGGATGTGCCCGTCGGCATCGATCGCGGCCGTCCCAGGGCAGGCGGTGAAGCACGCGGGGAGGATAATGGAGGCGGCCGGCTGACGAAAGCGCCGGCCAGGAGGTGCACTCACGCCGCCGCGCAGTGCCCGCCCCGTTGACGCATCCCGTGGCCCGCGCTACGCATCGCCTTCGAACCACCACACAAGGAGGATTGTCATGGCGATCCAACTGGGGGACATCGCGCCCGACTTCGAAGCGGAGACCACGGAGGGGAAGATCCGCTTCCACGAGTGGGTCGGCAACAAGTGGTGCCTGCTCATGTCGCATCCCAAGGACTTCACGCCGGTTTGCACCACGGAGCTCGGCTACGTCGCGAAGATCAAGGCCGAGCTCGAGAAGCGCAACTGCAAGGCCATCGCGGTGAGCGTGGACGACATCAAGTCGCACAAGGGCTGGCTCGGCGACATCGAGGAGACGCAGCACGCCAAGATGAACTTCCCGCTCATCGGCGATCCGGACCGGAAGGTCTCGAACCTCTACGGCATGATCCACCCGAAGGCGAACGACACGCTCACCGTGCGCTCGGTCTTCCTCATCGACCCGAACAAGAAGGTGCGGGCGATGATCACCTACCCCGCGAGCACGGGGCGCAACTTCGACGAGATCCTGCGCGTCCTCGACTCGCTCCAGCTGACCGACCAGTACCAGGTGGCGACGCCCGTCAACTGGAAGCAGGGCGACGACTGCGTGATCGTGCCGTCGCTCACGGATCCGGCGGAGCTGAAGCGCAAGTTCCCGAAGGGCTACAAGGCACTCAAGCCCTACCTCCGGATGACGCCGCAGCCGAACCGCTGAGCTGGCGCCCGCGTGACGGCGGCGCCCGCCGCCGTCACCGGAGCACCGCCGCCACCAGCATGAAGCCCGTGACGTAGGTCCCGAGCGCGCCCACGAAGCGCAGCGGGTCGGTCCGGTCGAGGCTCTTCGCCAGGATCATCCCGAGCGCGTGCAGGTAGCGGCACGCGGTCGCGGCCACGAAGGTCCATGTCACGAAGCGCCCCGGCTGCTGCGAGCCCAGGTACAGGATCAGGATGGCCAGCATGGGTGCGTATTCGGCGGCGTTCCCGTGCGCCCGCACCATCTTGTAGAGCCGGTCGGTCGGGTCGACCGTGTAGGCGAAGTTCGTCCTGGTCGACCCCCGCAGCGCCGACACCCCGAACCCGAGTCCGAACACGAGCAGCCCCATCCGGTGTTTTCGCTGGACGGCGACATTCATCCCGGCCCCCCTCCTTTCGTACCCGTCCAGCGAAAACACCGGATTTGGGAGAAATGCAAATCCTCTGCTAAGAGGCGCCATGCCCGGCAACCTGAGTCGCGAGGCCCTCGAGAAGCTCGTGCGCGGCGGCGAGATCGACACGGTCCTGGTCGCCTTCCCCGACTTGCAGGGCCGGCTCATGGGAAAGCGCGTCACCGGGAGCTTCTTCCTGGACCAGGTGGCGCGCGGCGGGATGCATGCCTGCGCCTATCTCCTCACGGTCGACGTCGATATGACGCCGCTCCCCGGCTACCGCATGGCGAGCTGGGCGACCGGCTACCAGGACTTCCACGCCGTGCCCGACTGGACGACGCTCCGCCGCATCCCCTGGCTCGAGAAGACGGCGCTCGTCCTGTGCGATCTCGAGGACGAGCATCACCAGCCCATCGAGGCGTCCCCGCGCCGCATCCTCCAGCGCCAGGTCGAGCGCGCGGCCGCGCGCGGCTACCGGGTCCACGTCGCCTCCGAGCTCGAGTTCTTCCTCTTCAGGGATTCCTACGAGACGGCGCGGAGGAAGCGCTACAGCGGCCTCCAGCCGATCGGCTACTACGCCGAGGACTACCACATCCTGCAGACCACCAAGGAGGAGTTCGTCCACCGCGACATCCGAAACGGCATGCTGGGCGCCGGCATCCAGGTCGAGTCGAGCAAGGGCGAGTGGAGCGCCGGGCAGCAGGAGATCAACCTGCGCCACGGCGAGCCCATCCCCACCGCCGACGACCACGTCATCTACAAGAACGGCGCCAAGGAGATCGCGCACGCGAAGGGCGTCAGCATCACCTTCATGGCGAAGGTCGACATGAGCCAGGCCGGGTCGAGCTTTCACCTGCACTCGAGCCTGTGGAACAGGGCCGGGCGGCGGAACCTCTTCCACGAGCAGGGGAAGCCGCACGGCTCGGCGCTCTTCGGCCACTGGGTGGCGGGCCAGATGGCGTGCGCGCGCGAGCTGGCGTGGTTCTATGCGCCCTACGTCAACTCTTACAAGCGCTACCAGGCGGGGACGTTCGCGCCCACGCGCATCGCCTGGTCGTGGGACAACCGTACGACCGGCTTTCGCCCGTGCGGCGAAGGCCCGTCGCTCCGGGTCGAGAACCGCATCCCCGGCGCGGACGCGAACCCCTACCTGGCCTTCGCCGCGACCATCGCCGCCGGCCTCCACGGCGTCGAGAAGAAGTTGAAGCCGCCGCCCCTCTACCGCGGCAACGCCTACGAGGACGACCGCCTGCCGCGGGTGCCGGGCTCGCTGCGTGAGGCGGTGGCGGCCCTCGAGAAGGGCAAGGTCGCGCGCGAGGCCTTCGGCGAGGAAGTCTACGAGCACTACCTGCACACGGCGCGGCTCGAGCTCGAGGCGTTCGACAAGGTGGTCACGAGCTGGGAGCTCGAGCGGAACTTCGAGAGGATCTGAGGGATGCGGCTGGCGGGCAAGATAGCGTTCATCACCGGGGCGGGGATGGGGCAGGGACGCGAGGGCGCGCTGCTCTTCGCGAAGGAGGGCGCATCGGTCGTCGTCGCCGACATCGACCCCAAGGCGGCCAGGGAGACGGTCACGATGATCGAGCGCCGGGGCGGGCAGGCGCTCGCGGTCGTGGGCGACGTCGCGAAGGAGGCCGACGTGAAGCGCATGATCGCCGCCGGCGCGAAGCGCTTCCGCGGCCTGCACATCCTCTACAACAACGCCGGCGTCCTCTGGAAGGACAAGGACAGGTCGGTCCTCGACACCAAGGAGGCCGACTGGGACCGCGTGCAGGCGATCAACCTGAAGGGGCCGTTCCTCGTGATGAAGCACGGCATTCCCCACCTGATCCGCTCGGGCGGCGGCTCGATCATCAACGTGGGCTCGGTCTCTGCCCTGGCCGGCTTCACCGTGGCGCAGGACTCGTACACCAGCGCCAAGGGCGCGCTCATCTCGCTCACCAAGTCGATCGCCATCCAGCTCGCGCGCCAGAACGTGCGCTGCAACATCATCCACCCCGGGATCATCGACACGCCGATGCAGGCGCCCCATCTGAAGGACCCGGCCAAGCGGAAATCGTTCGAGGACGCGATCCCGCTCGGCCGGATCGCGCACCCGCGCGAGATCGCGCACGTCGCGCTCTTCCTCGCCTCGGACGAGTCGTCCTACGTGACGGGCGCGGAGATCGTGGCCGACGGGGGGTTCACGGCGCAGTAGACCCCACGCTTCACCCGACGGCTGTTTGCACCAGCGGCGCGAAAAGTGACAAGCTCCCACGCGTTCGCGTGACGCCCACCACCCACCTCGCGCTGGACGACATCAAACTGGGCGACCTGGCGCTCTGGCTCCGCCCCGACCGCGAGGGCATCTTCGCGAAGCTCCGCGCCGAGCGCCCGGTGTCGTTCCACGAGGAGGCCGACTTCCCGGGCGTGCCGAAGGGGCCCGGCTTCTGGGCGGTGACGCGCTACGCGGACGTCGTGCGGGCGAGCATGGACGCGGAGGCCTTCGTCTCCGGGCACGGCGTCAGCATCCCCGACCAGACGCCCGAGCTGAACGAGTTCTTCGGCTCGATGATCAGCATGGACGCCCCCCGGCACACGAAGCTCCGGAAGCTGGTGAGTGCCGGGTTCACCCCCCGCACCATCAAGCAGGTCGAAGAGGCCGTGCGGGCGCAGGCGCGCCGGATCGTCGATGCGGTGGCCCCCAAGGGGGCGTGCGACTTCGTCGAGGAGGTCGCCGCGGCGCTCCCCCTGCGCATCATCTGCGACATGATGGGCATCCCCGAGTCCGACCACCGGCGCATCTTCGAGCTCACGAACATCATCCTCGGCGTGGGCGATCCCGAGTACGCCAGCAGCCGCGACGACCTCATCGCGGCGGCGCTCGAGCTCTTCCAGTACGCCCAGGCGCTCGCGGACGCGCGCCGCACCCACCCCCGCGACGACATCACCACGGCCCTCATCCAGGCCGAGGTCGACGGCGAGCGCCTGACCAGCCAGGAGCTCGGGTCGTTCTTCATCCTCCTCGTGGTCGCGGGCAACGAGACGACGCGCAACGCGATCAGCCACGGCATGAAGGCGCTCACCGACTTCCCCGCCGAGCGCGCGCGATGGATGGCCGATTTCGAGCGGATCGCGCCGGCCGCCGTCGAGGAGATCGTACGCTGGGCCACGCCCGTGATCCACTTCCGGCGCACGGCGACGCGCGACGTCGAGATCGGCGGGCAGCCGATCCGCGCCGGCGACAAGGTCGTTCTCTGGTACAACTCGGCGAACCGCGACGAGGCGTTCTGGACCGATCCCTACCGCTTCGACGCCACGCGCACGCCGAACGACCACCTCGGCTTCGGGGCGGGCGGCCCGCACTTCTGCCTGGGCGCGAACCTCGCCCGCCGCGAGATCAAGGTGATGTTCGACGAGCTGCTGCACCGCCTGCCCGACATCCACGTCACGGGGGCGCCCGACATGCTCCAGTCGGCGTTCATCCACGGCATCAAGCGCATGCGGGTCGAGTTCACGCCGGCGCGCTGAGGCGCCGCCGCCGGATGAGCTCACGCCGATCTGGCGCCGCGGCGCCGAGCCGCCGTCGGCCACCGGCGCCGGCATGAGGTCGCTCAGTCACCCGGCGGTCGGCTCCAGCGCCTTCTTCGCTACCATGCCCACTCGCGTCCGCGTGTGGCCGACGCCGCGGATCAGCTTCCCCCGATCGCCCGCCGCTCCAGAACCACGCCGCCCTTGACCACTGCCCGGATACGCGCGAGCGCATCGAGGTTCTGCGTCGGATCGCCGTCCACCAGCAGCAGATCGGCGCGCTTGCCCTCGGCGACCACGCCGAAGTCGGGCTCCTTCCCGTCGGCGAGGAAGCGTGCCGCGTCGAGGGTCGCGGCGCGGATCGCCTGGGCGGGCGTCAAGCCCGACTCGGCGAGGAGATGGAGCTCGCGGTGGAGGCCGGCGCCGGGAAAAACGCCCGCCTGCATGTCGCTGCCGGCGAGGATCGTGACGCCGGCCTCGTGCAGGCGCCGCACGTTGTCGCGCCAGGCGCCGCGCTGCGCCCTCATCTTCTCGAGGTAGGGGCCGAAGAAGGAGAAGTCGTAGCTGGCCGGAACGTGGTCGAAGGCGGCGAGGACGTCCGCCGGCGCGGTCTCGCGCTCGAGCGGCGTCGGCGGGCGCGGCCCCTGACCGATCAGCGCGTAGCTCTCGAACACGACCGTGGTTGCCACCATCGGGATGCGGAAGGCGGCGAGCTCGGGGATGGTCTCGTCCGCGATGCGCTCCTTGTAGACGCCGTGCATCCAGGCGGCCACGCCGGCGCGCGCGGCGTCGAGCGCGTCCTCGACCGTGCCGATGTGCGCCACGGCCCGCACGCCGCGGCGGCGCGCCTCGTCCACCACGGCCGCGAGCACCTCGCCGCGGATGCGCGGCGCCTGGTCGGGGAGGTGGTCGACGCCGATCTTGATCACGTCGGCGCCCTTGCCGACCACCTCGTCCACCGCGCTGCGCGCCGCTTCGGGAGTGTCGACCTGCACCGCGAGGCGCGGGATCAGGTACCAGCGGAGCCACCACGGCGCGAGCTGGCGCAGGACGGGCACGGGATGACCGCCGGGCGCAGTGAACATGGGCCCGGCGGCGTAGATGGTCGGCCCGAGCAGCTCGCCGCGCTCGACGCGCTCCCGGCGCGGGAAGATCTGGCTCGCGATGTCCGCGGGGTCGAGGATGGTGGTCACGCCGCAGTAGAGGTAGGCGCGCAGGTTGGCGTCGAGGTCGGGCAGCCCGCCCCGCCAGGGGGGCGCGGGGTTGCCGCCCACGTGCCCGTGCATGTCGATCAGGCCGGGCAGGAGGGTGGCGCCGCCGCCCGCGATCGTGGCGGCGCCCGGCGGAGGGCTCACGGTTCCCGCTGCCGCCACGCGGCTCACGCGGTCGCCCACCAGCAGCACGTCGCGGTGCGGCACGAGCGTCCCCGCCTCGACATCGAGGACGGGCACGTCGCGGATGAGGAGCGCGGGCGGCGGGTGCTCCGGCCGCCGCACCAGCTCGGGCGGCCGCGAGCAGGCGGCGAGGAGGACGAGGCCGGCGACGAAGC
>Ga0209058_1005292_pt1 | contig 10122 bp, 8 predicted proteins | sample GraSoiAngelo_147_FD_185904 | JGI IMG/M metagenome (GOLD analysis project Ga0209058, IMG submission 185904) | Grasslands soil microbial communities from the Angelo Coastal Reserve, California, USA - 14_1009_05_40cm (SPAdes) (version 2) | ecosystem: Environmental > Terrestrial > Soil > Grasslands ... | reverse complement strand
CCCGCTCCTCTGTCTGCCGCGCACCTGGCTGCGCTACCGCCCGCGCACCCCCGCGCCGTATCCCGTGACCGGGGTCATGGGTGCGGCGCTGCTGGTGACGCGCGCCTGCTACCAGGCGGTGGGCGGCTTCGCCGCCGAGATCGAGGTGTACTACGAGGACGTGGACTTCTGCCTCGCGGCGCGCGCGCGCGGGTTCGAGATCGTGATCGAGCCGCGCGCGCTCGTCTACCACGACGGGCTGCGCGGCTTCGCGGGCGGGCTCACGCCGTGGGCGGCGTTCCTGAAGGCGCGCAACCCCTGGCTCGTGGTGCGCCGCCGCGGCCGCGCCGCCGTCTGGCTCGGCTTCGTGCCCACCTACGCCGCGATGCTGGGCGGGAGCGCCGCGCTGCACGCGCTCCGCGGCCGCGGCGACGTGGTGCGCGCGCTCGCGCGCGGCGCGCTCGCCGGGATCGGCGCGGCGGCCGGACGGGGTGTAACGCCCGTGGGGCCGCCAGGCGGGAGCCGATAGGGTGCGCATCGGGATCGGCGCCCAGGTGGGCATCCTCGGCGGGCCCGGGACCTACGCGCGTGCGCTCACGGCCGCGCTGGCGGCCGCCGGCGGGCACCAGTACGTCGTCTTCACGGACCGGCCCGCGGCGTTCGCCGGCCTCGGGCTGGAGACGGTCCACGTGCCGCTCGCGAGCCCCTACCATCAGGCGGTGTGGGATCACTGGCGGCTCCCGGGGCTCCTCGCCGCGCGCCGCGTCGACCTCTACCACGGGACGAAGAACGTGCTCCCCTGGCGCCTGCGGGTGCCCGCCGTGGTGACGGTGCACGACCTCGCCGTCTACGCCACGCCCGAGACCTTCGCGCGCGCGCAGCGCTGGCACCTCCGCCTCCTTGTGCCGCGCGCCGTGGCGGCGGCGGCGCGCGTCATCACGCCCTCGGAGCACGCGCGTGCCGACCTGCTGGCGCGCTTCGGGACGCCCCCCGAGCGCGTGGCCGCCATCCCGCAGGGCGTGGAGGCTGCCTTCCGCGCCCCGCCGCCTCCCGGCGCGGTCGAGCAGCTCCGTGCCCTCCACGGCCTCGGGCCGCGGCTCGTCGCCTGCGTCGGCACCGTGCAGCCCCGCAAGCGCGTCGAGCGCGTGATCGAGGCGTTCGTGCGCGCGGGCGCCGCGACGCGGGGCTGGCAGCTCGCCCTGGCGGGGCGGCTCCGGCCCGGCTACGCGCCGCCCTGGCTCGTCACGCTGCCGCCCGGCGTCCACTGGCTCGGGCCGCTGCCGGCGCATGCGCTGCGCGCCCTCTACGCGGCGGCCGAGATCGCGGTCAGCGCCTCGGAGTACGAGGGCTTCGGCCTGACGGTGTGCGAGGCGATGGCGAGCGGCTGCGCGGTGGTCGCGGTCGCGACCAGCGCCATCCCCGAGGTGGTCGGCGACGCGGGCGTGCTGGTCGCGCGCTCGGACCCGGCCCTGCTCGCGGACGCGCTCGCGCGCCTCATCGCCGAGCCCGAGACGCGCACCGCGCTCGGCGCCGCCGCGCGGGCCCGCGCGGCGCGCTTCACGTGGGAGGAGACGGCGCGGCAGACCCGCCGGGTGTACGAGGAGGTGCTCGGGTGCGCGTGACGGCGGTCGTCGTCCACTGGCAGGACCTGGACGACACGCGCGGCTGCGTGGCGAGCCTGGAGCCCGGCGTCGACGTGGTGGTGGTCGACAACGCCTCGCGCGAGCCGGTGGGCGACGCGTTCGCGGGCGGCGCGACGAGTCTCCACAGCCCCGAGAACCTGGGTTACGCGGGCGGCGCCAACCTGGGCATCCGTGCCGCGCTCGCCGCGGGCGCGGAGGTGGTGCTCCTCCTCAACAACGACGCGCGCGTGCGCCCGGGCGCGACCGCGGCCGCTCTCCAGGCGCTCGGCACCGACCAGCGGATCGCCGCCGTCGGGCCCAAGGTGCTGGCACGCGACGATCCGTCCCGCCTCTGGCTCGCGTGGGGCGAGGTCACCTGGCGCCAGAGCCTGGTCGCGCTCCGCGGCGCGGGCGAGCCCGACGGGCCCGCGTGGAGCGCCGCTCGCGACGTCGACTGGATCGCGGGCTGCGCCATGTGGATGCGGCGCGACGCGCTCGCGGCCGTGGGTCTCCTCGACGAGACGTTCTTCGCCTACCACGAGGAGGTGGACTGGTGTGCGCGGGCGCGCGCGGCGGGCTGGCGCGTCGTCTACTGCCCGGCGGCCGTGGTGACGCACACCGGGCGCGGCGGGGCCGGGAGCACGGCGCAGGTCCGCATCCGCAAATACTTCGCGGCGCGCAACGCGATCCTCTACGCGCGCCGCCACGGGAGCGCCGTGCAGCGCGCGAAGCTCGCGGCCTTCCTCGCCGCCACCCTCCCGCTCGAGCTCGTGCACCACTGGACGCACGGCACCGCGGACGAGGTGTTGCTCAAGCTGCGCGGCATCCGCGACGCGCTCGCGCGCCGCCGGCCGCCCTTCGAGGAGCTGGGGCTCAAGTGAGAAGCGCGCGCCGGGCCGATGCCCCGCTCGCGGCGGGGCTCGTGGTCGCCGCCTACGCGGCGGCGCTCCGTCCCTACGGCATCTTCGACTACGTCGACGAGGGGCTCCTCCTCGTGCAGGCGCTGCGCGCGGCGCGGGGGCAGGCGCCGTACGTCGACTTCCACACCGGCTACGGGCCGCTCTATTTCCGGCTGCAGGCCTGGCTGCTCGCGGCGGGCGGCTGGGATGCGATCCGCTGGGCGCTGGTTGCGGTGCAGGGTGCGTCGGGCGCGCTGCTCTTCGTGCTCGCGCGCCGGCTGGCCGGCCCGGCGCTCGCCTGGGCGGCGGTGGCGCTCGAGGTCGCCTTCTTCCTGCCCGTGGCGCCGGGGCGCGGGGCGCCGTTCAACGCGCCGTACCCGGCGTGGTACGCGGGGCTCGCCGGCGTGGCGCTCGCGGTGCTGCTGGGAGGCGAGGCGCCGGCGCGGCCCTGGCGTGCGGCGGTCGCCGGGCTGATCGCGGGGGTCGTCGCCGCGATGAAGCCGAGCAGCGGGCTCCTCCTCGCCGCGGGTGCGGCGGCGGCGGTCGTCCTGGGCGAGGTGCGCGACGGCGGTGGAGGATGGGTCGCGCGCGCGCTGCTGGCGCTGGTCGCGCTCGCGGCCGTGGCGCTGGTCCTGCCCACCGGCTTCACGGTCGCCGCCTGGGTGCTGGTACCGCCGGTGGTCGCGCTCGCCGCGCTCGGCGCGCGGCGCGGCGTCGCGGACGCCGCCGCGCTCCGGCATCTCGTGCCGCTGGCGGCGGGGTTCGTCGCCGTGGCGGGCACGGCATTCGCGCCGGCGCTCGCCGCGCTCGGCTCCGGCGGTCTCGCGCGCGAGATCGGCGCGGGCGTCGCGGCGCTCTATGCGCTCCCGTTCCCGTGGCCGGCGGGCGTCGCGGCAGCGGCCGGGCTCGCCGTGTTCGCCGTGCGCAGCCGGGGCGCCGGCGCGCTCGCTCTGGCGGCGCTCGCGCTCGCGGTCGGCGCCGGCGCCGCGGGGGCCGAGGCGCCGCTGCCGGCGCTCCGCCTCGGTGCCGAGCAGGCGGCGTTCGCGCTCGTGCCGCTCGCCCTCTGGAGCGCGCTCGCCGAGCTCCGCCGCGGCGTCGCCGCCGCGGCGCTCGCCCCGTCGGCACTCGCCGCGACGGCCGCGCTCCAGCTCTACCCGCGAGCGGACTTCGTCCACCTGATGCCGCTCGGCGTCCTCGTGCTCCCGCTGGTCCTCCGCGTGTGGGCGCGGCTCCCGCTGCCGCCGCGCGCGCTGATCGCCCTGCCGCTCGTGGTGGCGGCCGTGCGCTTTGCGCCGACGGGGCTCGTCCTCGGCCGCCTGGCGAGCGGGCGTGTCACGCACGTGGCCCTCGGCACGACCGACCTCGTCATCGACCCGGCGCGCTCCGAGCCGCTCCGGGCGGTCGCGCGTGCGGCGGCGGCCGTCCGGGCGGTCGCGCCGGAGGAGAGCGTGCTCGCCTTCCCCGCCTGCGGGATCGTCCTCTTCGTCGCGGAACGGAGCCCGGCGGGGCCGCACGACTACTTCTTTCCCGGCCGTCCCGACCGCGCCGAGGCCGATGCCCTGGCCACGCGGCTGGCCGCGGCACCGCCGCCCCTGGCGGTGACCTGCACCGCCGCCGATACGGCGCTCGCGGACGCGTGGCGCTCCTACCCAGCGCTGGTCGCGCTGCTCACCTCGCGCTACCACGAGGTCCTGGCGGCGCCGCCCTTCACCGTCCGCGCGCGCGAGCCAGCGCTCCCGTGACCTCGGGCGTCCCGCTCAGACCCAGACGCCGCCGAGGTCGATCTCGAGATCGGGGAGCAACACGGTCCGCAACCTGGCGGCGCCGTCGTGCTTGCCTCGTACGTGAGCTTGATTGGCCCGGGGGGATACGGTCCGGTACGCGGCTCATTCCTCCCCTCTACCAGCCGCGCCGAAGCGACGACAACCACACCGTGACGCAGCTACCCGCGCTGCGCGGCTCGCGCCAGGGATACCCGCTACATTGGATTGGAATACGGCGCGGCGGCCGTCCCCACGCCGTTCTTCCCGCGCCGCTTGACCGCATACATGGCCGCGTCGGCGGCCCGGAAGAGCCCCTCCGCGTCGGCGGCGTGCTCCGGGAAGGTCGCCACCCCGAGGCTGGCGGTGACCGCGGAGACATCGACGTCCGAGCCCTCGAGCACGCGGGCCTCGGCGATGGCGGCGCGGATCGACTCGGCGACCCGGCGCGCGGTGGCGGCATCCGCGCCGGGCAGGATGACCACGAACTCGTCGCCCCCGAAGCGGGCGGCGAGGTCGCCGGGGCGGAGCTGGCGCGCGATCATCCTGCCGACGAAGCCGATCGTCCGGCTCCCGACCAGGTGGCCCTCGCTGTCCACCAGGGCCTTGAAATTGTCCAGGTCGAGGACGAGCAGCGAGAGCGGCCCGCCGCGCGCCAGCAGCTCGGGGAGCATGCGGTTGAAGTGCCGGGTGTTCCCGAGGCCGGTCAGGTCGTCGGTGATCGCGGCGAGCTGCGCCTCCCGATAGAGCGAGGCATTCTCGATCGCGATGGCGGCGTGGTCGGCCAGCGTCTCGACCAGGCGCAGCTCGCCGTCCGTGAAGCACGAGCCGTCGAGCTTGTTGATCACCTGGATCACGCCGAGCAGCGCGTTCTTCTTGACCATCGGCACGCACAGCATGCTGCGCGGCACGAGCCCCGTGCGCTCCGCCAGGCCGGCGTGGTGGCGCGGATCGCGGCTCGCGTCGTCCAGACGCAGCGGCTGGCGATGGCGCGCCACCCAGCCGGCGATGCCCTGGTCGCAGCCGAGGCGGACGCCGTCGATCACGCCCGGCTGCAGGACCCGCGAGGCCCTGAACTCGAGCGCGCGGCCCTGCGGGTCGTGGAGCAGCAGCGAGGCGGCCTGGCTGGGGACGACGGCGGCGACGCGGGCGAAGAGCCGGTGCAGCGCCGCGGCGTCGCGCGACAGCGCCTCGGGGCTGACGCCGTTCGCCAGCTCGGCGGCGGCACGCTCCAGACGCTCGCGGTCGGCCGCGGTGAAGGGGAGGCCGTCGTAGTGCGTGCGCAGCTCGAGCGCCCCGATCACGCGCGCCCCGTGGCGGAGCGGCACCGCGAGCACGCGCTCGTCCTCCGCGAGCGTGCTCTCGCCGGTGCATGCGGCCCAGCCCGCCGCGCTCGGCCCGCCCGTCGCAGGCAGGCCGAGGAGCGCGCTCTCCTGCAGCGTCTCGGTGGCCGAGAAGACCAGCTCGTCCCGCTCGCGGTCGTAGAGGAGGAGCGAGAGACCCTCGGCCGCGGTGAACGTCTTGATGCCGTCCAGCACCGCGCGCAGGATCTCGGGCAGCTCGAGCGTGGAGGTGAGGGCGCGCAGCGACTGGTGGACGGTGGCCAGGTCGTGGAGCTGGCGCTCGAGGGGCTGGTCGGGCGGCGGTGCCGGCATCTTCCCGCCGGCGGTTACCACGGCGCGCCGTGCGGCCGCCAGCACCGCGCGCCTCGCGCGCCGTCTCTGCCCGCCTCAGGTCGCCACGACCCCCAGGCGGAACGACCCCGGGGCGGCAGTGGGACCGACGCCGGCGCGCGCGATCAGCTGGTCCTCGGCGGGGATGTGGCGCTTCAACTCCGGCATCACCTCGCTGGCGAAGAGCCGCAGGCTCGACTCGGCGAGATCGTAGGGCATGCCGCCGTAGCTGAAGACGCCGTTGAACGCCTCGGCGCCGGTGCGCTTCTGGATGTCGAGCACCTTCTCGTAGCACTGCTCGGGCGTGCCGTAGATCTGGAGGCCGAGGAAGAACTCCGTCATCGCGTCGACTCCGCCCGGCGTGGACACCCGCTCCTGCACCTCCTTGTAGGCCTCGTAGCCGCGCATCTTCGTCAGATGGTCGCCGACCAGCTCGTAGTGCTTGACGACGGAGCGCCAGTAGGCGCCGATGTAGCGGCGGCCGAGCTCCTCCGCCCGGCCCGGGTCCTCGTCGCAGAACGTCCAGCCTCCGACGATCGGCGGCGGCGCATCCGTGCCGTTCACCTCGCTGTAGACCCTGCGGTAGTCGTTCAGCTCCCTCGCCACCATGTCCCACGGCTTCTGCGGGATGATCAGGAGGCCGATGCCGAGCCCGGCCATGATGACCGAAGACTCGGGCGAGACCGCGGCGGCGTAGGTCCGGCCGCGAAACGACTTGAACGGCCGCGGTCGGAGCTCGCGCCGCTTCTGCTGCACGAAGCGGCCGTCGAACTCGCAATAGCCGCGCTCGAGCCCCTCGAGGATCATCTGCGCCGCCTCGCTGAAGATCGCGCGGCTGTCCTCCTGGTTCACGCCGAACCCTTCGAACTCCACGCGCCCGAGCCCGCGACCGAGGCCGAGGATCAGGCGCCCGTTCGACATGTGATCGAGCATCACCACCTGCTCGGCCACGCGCAAGGGGCTGTGCCAGGGCAGCACCACCACCATCGAGCCGAGCTGGATTCGTTGCGTGCGCCCGGCGAAGTACGTGAGGTAGAGGAGGACGTCGGGGCACATCGTGTAGTCGGTGAAGTGGTGCTCGACGCCCCACAGCGACTCGAACCCGAGCGGCTCGGCGAGATCGCCGAGGCGCAGCTCGTTCCGGTAGACGTTGCGATCGGTTCGCCCTTCGCCCTCGCCCTGAAAAATGACGCCCATTCCGACGTGCATCTCGCACCCCTTCGCGGCGGCCGTGGGGCCCGCTTTCGACCTCGGGCTCGTCCGGCGACACCATAGACCCGGTCTCCGGGAGGCGTCCAGTGTGCAGGGGGCCTCGACGCTGGCCTCCCCCCACGAGTCGTAGCACCCCTGGGCGGCTCCACGCCTCGGGCGGCCGCCGAGCCGCCCGCACGGGGCCCATCGTCGCCGCCCGCCCGGCTCCCTTGCCCGCCCGCTCCCCGCGTCGTCCGCAGGCCGGAGCCGCGCGCGCGCCGTCTGCCGCGGGGCGGCCTTGACACTCGCGGGGAAGCGCGGCTAACCGCTGTAGAGAGGCCAGTCTACCGCGTCGAGGCGAGCCATCGTGTCACGATCACCCACCGCATCTCTCCTGGGCGAGCTCTGGGCCTTCATGCGTGTGCGCAAGAAATGGTGGCTCGGGCCGATCGTGCTCGTGCTCGCCCTCTTCGGCGCGCTCATCGTGTTCACGCAGGGATCGGCGCTCGCGCCCTTCGTCTACACCCTCTTCTAGGCCCATGCCGGGCGCCGCGTCACGCGCGGACCTCCGCCGCTTCGGCCTCACGGTCGGCGGGGCGTTCGCCCTGCTCGCGCTCGCGAGCTGGTGGCGCGGGCACGTGCTGCCGCCGCGCGTGCTCGCTGCGCTGGGGGTGCTGCTCGTGGTGCCGGGACTCGTGGCGCCGAGCGCGCTCGGGCCCGTGCGGCGCGTTTGGCTCGGCGCGGCTGCCCTCCTCGGCGAGGTGAACAGCCGCATCATCCTGACCGTGCTCTTCTACCTCGTGATCGCGCCGGTCGGCTTCGTGCTGCGCCACCTGGTGCGCGACCCGCTCGATCGCTCGCTGGCGGACGGGAAGGCGAGCAACTGGATCAAGCGCGAGCGCCAGCCGCTCGACCCGGCGCGCTACGAGCAACAGTTCTGATGGCGACCATCCTCGGCATCTCGGCCTATTATCACGACTCGGCGGCCTGCCTGGTGCGCGACGGCGAGATCGTGGCCGCGGCGCAGGAGGAGCGCTTCACGCGGAAGAAGCACGATGCCGGCTTTCCGTCGCACGCGGTCGCGTACTGCCTCGGCGCGGGCGGGATCGAGCCCTCCCGGCTCGACTACGTCGGCTTCTACGACAAGCCGCTCCTCAAGTTCGAGCGCCTGCTCGAGAACTACTGCGGCGTGGCGCCGCGCGGGCTGCGCTCGTTCCTGACCGCGATGCCGGTGTGGCTGAAGGAGAAGCTCTTCACGCGCGACCGGATCCGGAGCGCGCTCGGCGGCTACGCCGGCCCGGTGCTGTTCGCCGAGCACCACGAGTCGCACGCGGCGAGCGCCTTCTATCCCTCCCCCTTCGCCGAGGCGGCCGTGCTCACCATGGACGGCGTCGGCGAGTGGGCGACCTCGTCCTACGGCGTCGGGCGGGGCAAGGACCTCGAGCTGTTCGCCGAGCTGCACTACCCGCACTCGCTCGGCATGCTCTACTCGGCCTTCACCTACTACACCGGCTTCAAGGTGAACTCGGGCGAGTACAAGGTGATGGGGCTCGCCCCCTATGGCACGCCGCGCTACGTCGACCTGATCTTCGACAAGCTCGTGCAGCTGAAGGACGACGGCTCCTTCAAGCTGAACCTCGACTACTTCAACTACGTGCACGGGCTCACCATGACCAACGGCGCCTTCGACCGCCTGTTCGCCGGCCCGCCGCGGAAGCCCGAGTCACCCATCACGCAGCGCGAGATGGACGTCGCCGCCTCGGTGCAGGTGGTGACCGAGGAGATCGTGCTCCGCATGGCGCGCCACGTGCAGCGCGAGACGGGCCTCGCGAACCTCTGCCTGGCGGGCGGCGTCGCCCTCAACTGCGTCGCCAACGGCCGGCTTCTGCGCGAGGGGCCGTTCGAGCGCCTGTGGATCCAGCCCGCCGCCGGCGACGCGGGCGGCGCGGTCGGGGTGGCGCTCGCCATCGAGCACAAGGTGCTCGGGAACGCGCGGCGGGAGCGCGCCGAGGGTGACGGGATGAAGGGATCGTATCTCGGCCCCGCCTTCTCCGACGACGAGATCGCGCGCTTCCTCGCCGCGACGGGCGCGGTGGCGGAGAAGCTCCCGCTGCCGTCGCTCATCGAGCGGACGGCGGAGCTGCTGGCGCAGGAGAAGGTCGTGGGCTGGCTCCAGGGCCGCATGGAGTTCGGCCCGCGCGCGCTCGGCAACCGGAGCATCCTGGGCGACCCGCGCTCGCCCCGGATGCAGTCGGTCATGAACTTGAAGATCAAGTTCCGCGAGGGGTTCCGGCCCTTCGCGCCGAGCGTCCTGCGCGAGCACCTGAGCGAGTACTTCGAGCTGGACGTCGACTCGCCCTACATGCTGCTGGTCGCGCCGGTGCGCGCGCCGCATCGCATCCCGATGAGCGCGGAGCAGCAGCGCCTGTTCGGGATCGAGAAGCTCAACGTGCCGCGCTCGAGCATTCCCGCCGTGACGCACGTCGACTACTCGGCGCGCATCCAGACCGTGCACGCGGAGACCAACCCCACCTACCATGCGCTGCTCAGCCGCTTCCACCAGCTCACCGGCTGCCCGGTGCTCGTCAACACGAGCTTCAACGTGCGCGGCGAGCCGATCGTGTGCACGCCGCGGGACGCCTACCGCTGCTTCATGCGGACGGAGATGGAGCACCTCGTCCTCGGGCCCTACCTACTGGACAAGGCGAAGCAGCCGCCGCTCCGCGACGACGTGGACTGGCGGAGCGAGTACCAGCTGGACTAGGAGGGGGAGCCGAGACTGCCGTGCACGGGAGCGGGGGCGTCGTCTCCGCTTCGATTCGGCGCCGCTGGACATGGGTCCGGGAGCGACCGACCCGTGCGGCGCCTCATAGGCGCTCCGACGGCGCCCCCGCTCCCGTGCTGCGCCGCCGCGGCGACGCCGAGCGCCCGCAGCCGGCGCAGGGGAGGTCCCACTCGTCGCGCACCTTCGTCACGCCGCGGAAGATGAAGCGACGAA
>Ga0209058_1005290_pt1 | contig 10124 bp, 10 predicted proteins | sample GraSoiAngelo_147_FD_185904 | JGI IMG/M metagenome (GOLD analysis project Ga0209058, IMG submission 185904) | Grasslands soil microbial communities from the Angelo Coastal Reserve, California, USA - 14_1009_05_40cm (SPAdes) (version 2) | ecosystem: Environmental > Terrestrial > Soil > Grasslands ... | reverse complement strand
CCTCGAACTCGCCGAGATAGGTCACGACCCCGCCGCCGATGCGCCGCTCCTGTGGCCCCGTGGACGCCACGGCGATCACGGGATCGCCGCACGAGACGTCGCCATCGGCGAGCGGCACCGCGGTGAGCCCCTGGCGCTTGACGCGAACGAGGGCGAGTCCCACGTCGAAGTCCTGTGCGACCACCTCGGCTTTGACGCGGCGGCCTTTGAGGAAGCCGACGTCGACGGTCTGGGCGCCCATCACGACGTAGTTGACGGTGAGGATGAGGCCGGAGGCGTCGACGACGACGCCGCTGCCCATGCGCTCGTTGCCGAGGATGCGCGAGGACGGGTGCGCCTTCGGGACGAGCGCGTGCAGGTTCACCACGGCGCCGAGCAGGTGGCGTGCGAACTCGACCGAGACGTCCATCAGGGCCGTCCGCCGAGGTGGCGCGCGAAGAACTCGCCGACGCGACGATGCGCATCCGCGTTGGCGGAGGCGTCGAAGCCGACGGTGGCGCCGCAGCAGCGGCCGCCGGCGGCGTTGTGGTTCTCCACCTCGGCCAGGAACACCCGCGGCTGTCCTTCGACGTCGAAATAGTGGACGGCGCCCGGATAGACGACGATCGTCACGTCGGCGCCCTTCGCGCGCTGCCGCGCGGCGAGCGCCTCGCACTCGGCGGGGTTCGTCCAATCGTCGTCCGACCCGATGAGGATCAGCACGGGCCTCACCGACAGCTCGTTGCTCAGCGACGGGCAGGCGCCGGGGTACACGCCGACGGCGGCGCGGTAGCCCGGGGGCGGGATCTGGACGCCGCGGCGCTTCGCGCGCTCGGCCGTCGGGCCGTTGACGGCGGAGAGCGCGAACGCGCCACCGTTGGACCAGCCGATGATGCCGATGCGCTCGCGATCGACCTCGGGCTGTGCCTGCAGCCAGCGCAGTGCGCCGATCGCGTCGTCGAAGCGCGCGGTGTTCGGCAGGTCCTCGCCGGGCGAGCATTGCTCGCCGAGCTCGCGTGACGTCCACGAGTCCACGACCAGCGCGAGGTAGCCGCGTTCGCGGAACCACCGCGCCCAGTCGTGCGTGGACCGCGAGACGCCGTGACAGCCGTGCATGAGCACGGCGGCGGGAAACGGCCCCGCGCCGTCCGGACGAAACGCCTCGGCGCGCACGCGCACCGGCGCGCCGGGGGTGACGTTGTCGAAGGAGACCCGACCGGTCGCACAACCCGCGAGCAGCAGCGCAGCGAGCAGCAGCGCGGGGCGGGTCATGCGTCCGAGCATATACCGTCACGTTCAGGTATAGAATCCGTGCATGGCATCGGACGTCCGTCTCGTCGTCTACAGCGACTATCTCTGACCGTGGTGTTATCCGGCGGCGGTCCGCCTCCGGCGACTTCAAGACGAATACGGGCCCTCGCTCGTCGTCGAGCACCGCGCGTTTCCGCTGCGACCCGCTCCTGTGGAGCCGGTGCCGTTCAAGGGCACGTATCGCGAGGCGGGATGGCAGCGCTGCGGCGCGATGTCCGCGGCCGACGGCATCACGTTCACGCCGTGGCCGCACGCGACGATGCCGAACTGGAGCATGCCCGCGCTCGAAGCGGCCAAGTGCGTCGCCCGCCAGGGTGACGACCTCTTCGAGCGCGTGCATCCGCGCCTGTACGAGGCGTACTTCACGCGGAGTCTCAACATCGCGGACCCGCGCGTGATCGCCGAGATCGTCGCCGCCGAGGGGGCGGACATGACGCGCGTTCACGCCGACCTCGAGTCCGGTGCCGGACGCGAGGGGGTTGTGAAGGATTACGAAGCGGCTGTCGCCGAAGGCATCCGCTCGATCCCGACGGTGATCGTGCCGCAGACCGGCCGAGTGCTGGTCGGCCTCGTGGATGCTGCCATGTATCGCGCCGCGGTCGAGGAAGCCGCCGGCTGAGCGCCCCACCCCCGCTGCTCTTCGGCGCCGATCCCACGCCCGGGCTCGTCGCCGCCGCCCTCGCCGACGACGGTCACGCCATCCGCCTCTGGATCCGCGACGGCGCCCTCACGTGCGTGGAGCGCGTTCCGTTCGAGCCGTTTCTGCTCGCCGCGGATGCCACGCTCGTCGGCGACGCGCCCGGGCTCGTGGCGCTCACGCGGCTTCAGGGTGCGGGCGAGCTTCGGTGGCTGGCGCGCTTCGACGGCTGGGGCGCGGCGCTGGCCGCGCGCGAGCGCTGCCGCGCCGCCACAGGCCTTCCCGCCAACGCCGCGGAGGCGCCCTACCGATTCTTTCCGGATCCCGTGCACCAGTATCTGATGCTCGCGGGCCGCACGTCGTTCGGCAGTCTCCGCTTCGACGACCTGCGGCGCCTGGCGCTCGACATCGAGGTCGTGACCGGTGAGGGTTACGAGTTTCCGTCGGCGGCGCGCGAGAGCGATCGCATCGTGGCCATCGCGCTGGCCGACTCGACGGGATTTCGTCGGGTCTTGCGCGGCGATCGTCTCGACGAGGCGGCGCTGCTCGCGGAGTGTGGGCGGCTCATTCGCGAGCGCGATCCCGACGTGCTCGAGGGACACAACATCTTCCGCTTCGACCTGGAATACCTCGAGGCCCGCGCGCGGCGCCACGGCGTCACGCTTGCGTGGGGACGCGATGGCAGCGCGCTGCGCGGCCGGCCCGCGCGGCTGCAGGTCGCCGAGCGGGCGATCGGCTTTCGCCGCTACGACGTCGCCGGCCGGCACATCGTCGACACGTGGATGCTCGCGCAGCTGCACGACGTCGGCGCGCGTGACCTGCCGTCGTTCGGGCTCAAGGACATCGCGCGCCATCTCGGCGTGGCCGCCACCGGCCGCACCTACGTCGACGCGTCGAACGTCGCGCGCCAGCTCGCCGAGGACGCCGACCGCCTCATGGCCTACGCCGGCGACGACGCGTTGGAGACGCTCGCGATCTCGGCGATCCTCTCGCCGCCGTTCTTCGCGCAGGCGCGGCTGGTGCCGTTCGACTACCAGTCCACGACGCTGCGCGGCTCGGCGGCCAAGGTCGACGCGCTGCTGCTGCGCGAGTATCTGCGAGCGGGCCGCGCCGTGCCGCGACCGCGTCCCGGCCAGTCCGTCGGCGGCGGCCTCACCGCCATCTGGCAGCAGGGCGTGGCGGCGCCGGTGCTGCACGTCGACGTCACGTCGCTCTATCCCTCGCTGATGATCGGCGGGCGCGTGGCCCCGGCGTGCGACGAGCTCGGCGTCTTCCTCGACCTCCTCACCCACCTGCGCGACGTGCGCGTGGCCGCCAAGCGTCAGGCCCAGGCGGCGGACACGGAAGAGGAGCGCCGCCACCAGCTGGCGCTGTCACAGTCATTCAAGATCCTCATCAACTCCTTCTATGGATATCTCGGCTTTTCCTCCGCGCACTGGAACGACTTCGAGGCGGCCAACCGCGTCACCACCGAGGGGCGCGCGGTCGTCACCTCGATCGTCGAGCGGCTGCAGACGCTCGGCGCCACGCCGGTGGAGGCGGACACCGACGGCGTGTATTTCACGCCACCGCCCGGTCACCGCGCCGAGGACGACGCGCGGCTGCTCGCGATGGTCGCCGAGAAGCTGCCGCCCGGCATCACGCTGGAGCTCGACGGGCGCTATCCGGCGATGTTCTCGTACAAGATGAAGACCTACGCGCTGCTGGACGACCGCGGCCGCGTCACGCTCAAGGGCTCGGCGTTCCGCTCCCGAGGGCTCGAGCCCTTCCAGCGACGGCTGATCGACGAGCTCGTCGGCCTGCTGCTGCGCGGGCGGCGCACCGACGCCAAGGCCGTGGTCGATCGCTGGCTCGGCGAGTTCGCCGCGCATCGCGTGCCCGTACGCGACTTCGCGCGGACCGAGACACTTCAAGAATCACTTGAAGTCTATCGCGAGCGCGTCACCGCGGGGCTGCGGCCCACCTCCGCCGCGTACGAGCTGGCGACGGCGAGCGCCCGGCCGGTGCAGCCTGGGGATCAGATCTCGTACTACGTCGCGGGACGCACGGCGCGTGTCGCCGTCACCGACGTCGCGAAGCTGGCGACGCTCTGGGATCCCGCGCGGCCGGACGAGAACGTGGAGTATTACCAGTCCAAGGTGCTCGAGACGTGGGAGCGCTTTCGCCGCTTCACCGAGCACGACGGTCTCGTGCCGTATGTCGACGACGCACCGGAATCGTCGCAGCTAAGCTTGTTCTAGCTCGCGCTTCAGCGCCGCCAGCCGCCGCCTCCTCCGCCGGGACGCCCGCCGCGATCGCCGCGTGGACCGCCGCCGCCGCCGGCGCCGCGCTGCGGCTGCGGCCGCGCCTCGTCCACGACGAGATTACGGTCGCGAAACAGTCGGCCGTTGAGCATCTCCACCGCTTTCGTCGCCTCTTCTTTCGTCGCCATCTCGACAAAGCCGAAGCCGCGCGGACGTCCGGTGAACTGATCGGTGATGATCCGCACGGTCTCCACGGTCCCCGCCTGCGCAAAGAGCTCGCGCAGGTCTTCTTCTGTGGCCTGGAAGGAAAGGTTGCCGACGAACAGTTTTGCCGGCATCGCGCGAACCTCCTGCCCTCGGTGGAAGCGGCGAGATAGGGAACCCCAGCCCAGCGCTACGGAAAGATAATGACAGGAGGCGACGCATGTCAAGGATGGGTCCGGCTCACGCGTACACGCCGCGCGTGGCTCCGCCATCGACGGTGATGCAGATGCCGGTGATGAACGACGCGCGCGCGGAGGCCAGGAAGCAGACGACGTCGGCGATGTCCTCGGGCGTCGCGATGCGGCCGAGCTTGTAGGGCGCCTGCGATGCCGCGCGAATCTCGTCCACCGTCTTTCCCGCCGCCTTCGCCTGCTGCTCCATCAGCTGATCCCAGCGCTCGGTCCGCGTCGCCGCCGGCGAAACGGCGGTGACGAGAACCCCGCACTCGGCGCCGAGGTCGGCGAGTCCCTTCGTGAAGTTCACGAGCGCGGCGTTCGCGGCGCCGCCGGCGAGATAGGTCGCGGTCGGATTACGCGCCGCCGCGCCGACGACGTTGACGATGCGTCCGCCGCCCTGCGCCTTCATGAGCGGAAAGACCGCGCGCGCCATGCGGATGTAGCCCATGAGCTTGAGGCTCCAGTCGTCGAGCCACTGGGCGTCGGGGATCTCGAGGAAGCCGCCGCCGCGGATGGCGCCGGCGTTGTTGACGAGGACGTCGATACGGCCGCACGCGCGCCGGACCTCGTCCACGACGCGCTCGACCTCCGAGAGCCGCGAGAGATCGGCGCCGATCGCCACCGCCTCCCGCTTGCTGCGGTCGCGCGCCTCGCCGGCCAGCTTGTCGAGCGCGGCCTTGTCGCGGGCCACCGCCACCACGCGCGCGCCCTCGCTCGCCATGCCCAGCGCGATCGCGCGGCCGATGCCACGGCTGGCGCCCGTCACCACCACGACCTTGTCGGTCAGCTCCAGGTTCATACGCTCTCCTCTCTCTCGCTCGCGTCGCGACACGGAAACGGCGGCGGCGCTGCAGACGGCACGCGCGCGGATGCCGCTGCCGTCGCCCGCGCGAAGCCGTCGAAGTCCCGCGCGCCGAGCCGCTGTCCGTGCAGGCGCGTCGCCCCGTCCAGCAGGAGCGAGCGCGCCCCGGCGACGTTGTCGTTGGCGAGGTGCTGCCAGCCGACCGCCGCCTGGATCACGCCCTGCAACGCCTCGCGCGTCTCGCCGCTCGCCGCCATCCAGTGCGGCTCGAGCCACTCGTGCACTTCGAAGTACAGCCCGGCCTCGTAGAGCCGCGCCGCCGTGTCCAGCACCGCATCGAGTCCACGCGTCGTCGCCGGCGGCAGCGTGGCCAGCGCGTCGCTCGCCCGCCGCGCGCGCGCCGCGAGCAACGGCGCCCAGTGTCGCTCGTCCACCCCTAGCCACGTGTCGGGCGCCTCCGCCACCGCGGCCAGCGCGCGCCGCGCCCGCGCGTCGCTCACCGCCTCGAGAATCGTCGCCGCCAAGCGGTTGCGTAGTGGCAGCGGCAGTGTGCGGATCACCCGCCCGAGCGCGGATCCGACTCCGCCGTCGGTGGCAACGGGCTGCGCCCCACCATCGACGCGCCGAGCGGCGACACCGGCGCGCGTGACAGACGACGTACGCGCGTCTCATACGGCACGCGCTCGGCACGGCTGCCGGCGATCAGATCGTGGAACGCGCGCTTGTCCTTGCGCAATCCGCCGACGATGTGGCCGATGCCGAGCGTGAGCGGCAGCGCGGCCCAGAACACGACGGCGCGCAGCAAGGCCGCGCCGAACGGCAACGCCTCGCCGTCCAGCGCGACGACGCGCACGCGCGTGAGCACCTTGCCGAGCGTCTGGCCGGTGAGCGCGTGCAGCACCGTCGGGTACGCGACGGCGAACACGAAGGTGAAGAATCCGACGGCCCCCGGGGCGCCGCCCGAGCCGAAGCGCGCGACCGCGACGATCTTCAGGATGAACTGCGCGAGGATGATGACCACGAGATCGATGACGAAGGCGACGAACCGGATCCAGAAGCCCGCGGGGTGCGTCGCGTCGCCCGGCGCGCCGTTCATGGCGCGTATAATACGCGCATGATCTCGGTGCGCGACGGGCAAGCGCAGATTCTCGCCCGCATCGGCGTGCCGCTCGCGTCCGAGCTGGTGCCGCTGACACGCGCGCTGGCGCGCGTGCTCAGCGAGGATTTCGCCGCGCCGTTCGACGTACCGCCCGCGGACAACTCCGCGGTCGACGGCTACGCCGTGGGCGGCGCCGATATTCCGCCGCGCGCCACGCGCGACCTCGTCGTGATCGGCGACCTCGCCGCGGGCGCGGTCTTCGAGCGCGCGCTCGGCGCCGGGCAGGCCCTGCGCATCATGACCGGCGCGCCGATTCCCGCCGGCGCCGACACCGTCTACCCCCAAGAAATCGTGCAGCGCGAGGCTGACCGCGTCCGCGTCGGCCCCATCGACAAGGGCGCCAACGTGCGGCGTGCCGGCGAGGACGTCGCCGCGGGGAAGACGGTCATCGAGGCCGGCACCGTGCTGCGGCCGCAGGAGATCGGCCTGATGACCTCGCTCGGGGCCTGGCAGGTGTCGGTGCGCCGTCGGCCGCGCGTCGCGCTGATGTCGACCGGCGACGAGGTGGCCGAGCCCGGCACGCCGCGGCGTCCCGGTCAGATCTACGACGCCAATCGCTTCACGCTGCGCGGCTCGATCGAGCAGTGCGGCGGCGACGTGAGCGATCTCGGCATCGTCCCCGACGTGCGCGAGACGCTGCGCGACGCGCTGCGCGACGCCGCGCGCGCCGCCGACGTCGTCGTCACCTCCGGCGGTGTGTCGGTGGGCGTGTACGACCTCGTGAAGGACGTGCTGCAGGAGGTCGGGGCCATCGATTTCTGGCAGGTGGCGATGCAGCCCGGCCGCCCGTTCGCCGTGGGCCACATCGACGGCGCGCTGTTCTTCGGCCTGCCGGGCAACCCGGTGGCGTCGCTGCTGTCGTTCATGCTGTTCGTTCGCCCGGCGCTCTACAAGCTGGCGGGACGTCGCCGGATCTTACCGAGTACAAGCGCGGCATCCTCGCGTTCCGCGACGGCGACTGGGACGTCTGCACGACGGGGCCGCAGGGCTCGGGCATTCTCTCGTCGATGGTCGCCGGCAACTGCTTCGTCGTGCTCGAGGAGGCGCGCGGTGACGTCGCGGCCGGTGAGCGCGTGACCGTCGAGCCCTTCGAAGCGCTCTGACGATGGCCGCCATCACCGTCGATCTGATCGATCGCGCGCGCGAGAACGTACCCGCGCTGCTGGCCGACGCGCGCCGGCGACTGCCCCACCTGGCCTATGCCGACCTGCGCCTCGAGGTCACCGAGAGTCGCCACGCGATCGCCGAGAACGGCGCCGAGCGCTCGTCGGGCGACGACTACGCGTGCACCGCCGGCGTCCGGGTGCTGGCCGGCGATCGGAGCGTGGCGCCAGGGTGGCTCGGGATCGTCCTCGGCGCCGCCGACGTCGCGGATCTCGAGGCGCGACTGCGGGAGGCGCTCGAGCGCGCGTACCGCCGCGCGATGGCGAACGCCGAGCACAAAGCGACCGCACGCGAGAAGTTCGGGCCGCTGGGCGCGACGCTCGCCGAGCTGAAACTCCACACGGTCGACGTCCGTCGCGACGTCGTCCCCGCCGTCTATCGGATCGATCCGCGCAGCGTTCCGCTCGGCGACATGGTCGCGGCCGCAGTCGACGTCTCGCGCGCGATCGCCGCCGCCGAGCCGAGCGTGCGCTACAACTGGATTCCGCTGCTCACGCAGCTCACGCGCGAGCTGTTCGCCTCCACGGAGGGCGCCGTGATCGATCAGGCGTTCGCGCTCACGCAGGGGGCCGCCTCGGTCGTCGCCGTCGGCGCCGAGACGAGCCAGGAGCTGTACGACGTCATGGGCCACCAGCGCGGCTGGGAGGTCATCGCCGGCGGCGTCGACGATCCCCTGCTCGCCTTCCCACCGTTTCGCGACTTCGCGCTGGCTCTCGCGCACGACGCCGCCGAGCTCGCGGCGGCGCCGCCGCTGCCGAGCTCCGAGCGCGAGGTCGTCGTGGTAACGGATCCGCACTACAACACCCTCGTCTCCCACGAGATCGTCGGTCACCCAGCCGAGCTCGACCGCGCGCTCAAGATGGAGACGGCGTATGCCGGCCGCTCGTGGCTGCTCGCCGATCTCGACGCCCACCAGGTCGGCCAGCGGATCGCATCTCCGCTGGTGACCGCGTACTCGGACCCCGCGCTTCCGGGCTACGGTCACTACGCCTACGATCACGAGGGCACGCCCGCCCGGCGCGTGACCCACATCGAGCGCGGCATCTTCCGTGGCTTCATGAACAGCCGCCAGACGGCGGCCGTGTTCGGCGGCGAGCCCAACGGGCACTTCAAGGCGACCAGTGCCGCGCTGGTACCGCTGATCCGGATGTCGAACACGGTCTTCGACGGCGGCGACGCCGATCCCGCGCGGATCGTCGGCGACGTCGATCGCGGTTATTACATGGTCGGCCATCGGATTCCGTCGATCGCGGAGAGCCGCGAGAACTTCCGCATCTCCGCGCGCAAGGTCTATGCGATCGAGCGCGGCGAGCTCACGCGACTCTACCGCGACGGAGGCATCGCCGCGGACACGCGCGCCTATCTGATGAACGTCGACGCGGTCGGCCGCGACTTCCGTCTCTATCCCATCCCGAACTGCGGCAAGGGACAGCCGATGCAGAGCAAGAAGCTCGGCAACGGAGGCCCGACGATGCGCAGCCGCGCCCGCGTGCTCGGAGGCTGAGCCGTGCGCCGAGCGATGGTGCCGGCGCTCGCCACCGCGATCGTGCTGCTCGGCGCGGCCCCGGCCGCGCCGCCCGATGCGCCCGTCAACTTCATCAAGGTGGACGAGCTGAAGGCGGCGCTCGATCGCGGCGAGAAGGCGGACATCATCGACGTCCGCAACTGGGACGCCTACGTCGAGATGCACATCCGCGGCGCGCGCTCGATGCCGCTGCGTAGCGTGGAGCGCCGCGCGTCGGAGATCCGCAAGACCGGGCTCGTCGTCTTCTACTGAACGTGTCCCCACGCGCTGTCCCGTGGGGCCAGCAATGTCCTCCACGTGCTCGGCTGGCGCAATCAGCGCGTGCTCGAGGAAGGGCTTCCCGGCTGGCACGCGAAGGGTTACCCGGTCGAGGGCACGAACATCAGCGACACGCCCAAGCACTGACATGCGCGATCTCGGCGAGTTGAGCCGCGCAGCGGAGCAGGCGCTGGGCTGGGCGCGCGCCCAGCCGGGCGTGAGCGAGGTGGAGGCGTTCGTCTCGGCCAACGCCGCGCTCCTCACGCGCCTGAACTACACCTCGCACATCCCCTGCAACGGCGTGGAGGAGCCGAAGTCGGTCGAGTCGTACGGCATCGGTCTGCAGATCGTCCTGGACGCGCCCGGCGGCCGGCGATTGGGCTTCGGCAGCGAGCCGAACGACCTCTCCGTGTCCGGCATCGAGCGCGCGTTCGACAAAGCGCGGCGCGCCGCGGTGGCGGACCCGGACTTCGTCTCGCTGCCGCGCCCGCTGGCGGCTTCGCGGACGCTGAGCGACTATCACGATCCCGCGCTCATGCGCGTGAGCGACGAGCGCCTCGTCGAGGCGGGATGGACGATCATCGGCGGCGCGCTCCGGACCTTCCT
>Ga0209058_1005285_pt1 | contig 10125 bp, 5 predicted proteins | sample GraSoiAngelo_147_FD_185904 | JGI IMG/M metagenome (GOLD analysis project Ga0209058, IMG submission 185904) | Grasslands soil microbial communities from the Angelo Coastal Reserve, California, USA - 14_1009_05_40cm (SPAdes) (version 2) | ecosystem: Environmental > Terrestrial > Soil > Grasslands ... | reverse complement strand
CGTCATTCACGGGCGTGATCGCGATGCCGGCGCGCGCTCAGGAACTGCCGTCCCTCATCAACGTCGTTGATTACTCCAAATTGCTTCCGCTCCTGCCCGATGCTCCCGCGGGTTGGACGGCCGATAAACCCGAAGGCTCAACGACAGATGTTGGCGGATTCAAATTAACGAACGTTCATCGCGATTATCGCAAGGGTGAGGGCGACAAGGCGCCGACAACCGCGATCAGCGTTCTCGATTCGGCGGCTAACCCTGATTACGTGGAAGCAACGACGGCGGCGTGGAATTTCACTACCACATCAACGGAAGGCTATTCCAAGGCGGTCACGATCGATGGCAATCCCGGGTTCGAGACCTTCGAGAACGAAGGCAAACACGGCACGCTTTGGATCATGGTGGCAAAACGTTATTTTCTGCAAATCGAAACCCAAGGACAGGACCCGGCCGCGTTGCAAGAATGGGCCAAGCGCGTCGACGTAAAGAAGCTCGCAACGATTAAGTGACATGCCGCAATCAGCGGCATGTCATCCTGAGCGGAGCGAAGGATCTCTCAAATCACGAGGCGTTCTGCTTCTATCCACGATCACGAGCAGAAGTTGTGTATCGCAATCGCACAAGCGGACGGTGAATAGTGATCGGTGACCAGGTCGGAAAGCGGGCTTCAATTCAGCAATCAGTATTTACCTCTCACTTATCACCTATCACGATTCACCTCTCCGTTCCCTCCCCCGCCATCGGCACGAAACGAACCGGCAGAACAGCGCTCTGCTCTAATCGCCCATTTTTCTTTTCCAGAAGGTAAAGTTCCTGCGCGAACTTTGCCCCGACCGGAATGATCATGCGCCCGCCCTCTTTCAATTGGTCGATCAATGGCTGCGGTACGCGCTCGGGCGCGCACGTCACAATGATGGAGTCGAACGGCGCGTGCTCGGGCCAGCCTTTGTACCCGTCGCCAGCTTTCACGTGCACATTTTTGTAGCCGAGACGTTGCAGCGTGGCTTCCGCGTTTTTTGCCAGCGGCTCGATAATTTCGATCGAGTAAACCTCGGCGACTAACTCCGCCAGAATCGCCGCTTGATAACCAGATCCCGTGCCGATCTCCAGAACACGATCGATCGGTTGCGGCCGCAATTCCTCGGTCATGAACGCAACAATAAAGGGTTGCGAAATAGTTTGATCGTACCCGATTGGCAGCGGGCGATCGGTATAACTCTCCGCCCGAAATTCTGCCGGCACGAATTCCTCCCGCGGCACTTTGCGCATCGCCGCCAGCACCCGCTCCTCCACCACACCGCGCATGACGATTTGCTCCTTCACCATACGCTCACGCTGCGCTGGGAAATCAGCAACTTGAGTCTGGGCCGGATGACAGCCCATGCAGACCAACACCGCCGCAATCCACAGAAATCGCATCACCAACAATAATACACAGCGTAATCGGGAAAAGACGCCGCTTCTCATGGAGCGTTCACTTCTGTTTCCTGGTAGCGCGCGCGTCTCGCGTGCAAACGCCAGTCCGGCTCGGACTTTCGGCGTCTCGCCGAAACAATTCTTGCGCAAAAGTCCGCGATGACGAGACGTCACCGCCAACACGCGAGACGCGTGCGCTACCCGAACACTGGAGCGACGCTGGCCGACGGGAATTTGTGCTCGGCAAGCTGCCGAGCACTGCGGGCTAGCAGCTCGCGTTCCCCAGATCGCAAGCGTCCCGCAGAGCGAAAGAACAAGCGAAATTCTCCGTGTCCTTCTTGGTCTTCGTGGTTAATTTCACGCCCAATAGGATGCAAGAAGACCGCAAAACTCCCGAGATGCGCGCGCAGATGACGGACATCGAGCGTCTGCGGCACTCGACAGCGCATGTACTCGCGACGGCGATCCTGAAGATCTGGCCGGAAGCGCAGTTCGCGGCCGGGCCGCCGGTCGACAATGGGTTCTACTATGATGTCGATCTACCGCACCGGATTTCACCGGAGGATTTCGAGAAGATCGAGGCGGAGATGAAAAAGGAAATCAAAGCGAACCATCCATTCGAGCGGACGGACGTTTCGCGCGACGAAGCACTCGAACTCGGTAAAAAAGGCCGGCTTGCTGCATTGGGCAACCGCGATCAGCCAAGCAAGTTCAAGCTCGACATCATCGAAAACATTCCGCCGAGCGAAACGATCTCGCTCTATCGCAACGGCGACTTCATCGATCTCTGCGCCGGCCCACATGTCATGCGCACGGGAAACATCGCCGCGTTCAAACTCACCACCGTGGCCAGCGCGTACTACAAAGGCGACGAAAAGAACCCGCAGTTGCAGCGTGTTTACGGCACCGCCTTCAAGACGAAAAAGGAGCTCGACGACTACTTCGGCATGCTGGAGGAAGCGAAGAAGCGCGACCATCGTAAGCTCGGCAAGGAACTGGAGATTTTCGTCTTGGACGACGATGTCGGTCCCGGTTTGCCGATGTGGCTACCACGCGGCGCAGCAATCATCGAAGAATTGGAGAAACTTGCGAAGGAAACCGAGTTCGCCGCCGGGTACGTGCGGGTTCGTACTCCGCACATCGCGCGAGAAAGCTTATATAAGAAAAGCGGTCACCTGCCCTACTACGCCGATTCGATGTTTCCGCCGATGGAATTGAAATATGATCCGGCGGAGGAGCACCAAGCGGCCGGCTTGGAAGCGACCATTGGAAAGAAGATGGAACAGATTAAGGCCTTTGAAAATATCTTCACCGGCCTTGGGATGGAAGAAGCCGCAAAAGATCATCGAGAAAGCCTCCAGCGTCTTGAAGAGAACAAGAGGGAACTAGCGACTCTCAATAGTAAGAGAAACGAAATTCTTTCGCGAAGTCGCTATTACCTAAAAGCGATGAACTGTCCGCATCATCACAAGTTGTTTGCGGCTGTTCCGCGTAGTTATCGCGATCTGCCGCTGCGTTTCGCGGAGTACGGAACCTGTTATCGCTACGAGCAGAGCGGCGAACTGTTCGGACTGATGCGCGTGCGCTCGATGCAGATGAACGATGCCCATCTCTACATGACGCCGGAGCAGTTCGAAACAGAATTCAACGCGGTGAATGAGATGTATTTGAAATACTTCAAGCTCTTCGGGATTGGGAAATATCTGATGCGTTTCTCGACCCACGATCCCACCAAGCTCGGACAGAAATTTGTCGATGAATCGGAGCTCTGGAAACAGACCGAGGAAATGACGCGCAATGTTTTAAAGAGCTCCGGCATCAATTATGTCGAGGTGCCTAATGAAGCGGCATTTTACGGGCCGAAGATTGACGTACAAGCGTGGAGCGTTATCGGTCGCGAATTTTCCATCGCGACGAACCAGGTCGATTTCGCGCAGCCGCGCCGATTCGATCTTCGTTACAAGGATCGCGACAACGTTGATAAGATCCCGCTCTGCATTCATCGCGCCCCGTTGGGAACGCACGAGCGATTCATCGGGTTCCTGATCGAGCATTACGCCGGCAATTTCCCGCTTTGGCTGTCGCCCGAACAAGTGCGCATCTTAACTATCGGGGATGAACCTCAACTACTCGACTACTCCCGAGCTATTCTGGATGAACTTCGCAGTCACCAAGTCCGCGCCGAGATCGATGCTTCAACCGACAAGATCAACGGCAAAATCCAGCGCGCCGAACAAATGAAAGTCCATACCATGTTCGTCATTGGGAAGCGCGACATGGAAGCCAATGCCGTCAGTGTCCGGGTTCATGGCAAAGGCAACCTGGGTGCGAAATCGAGCGACGAAGTTATTGTCGATATTTTGTCATCGATCAAAGAACGGCGCGCCTAGGAGCACGAAGGAGAAGTACCTAGCGCCAATTGACCTGAAAAAAATGATGCAGTCACTTTTGGCGCTTAAGAAATACTTCGGCTACGACGCATTCCGCCCGCTGCAGCAGGAAATCATCGACGATGCGTTGGCTAACCGCGACGTGTTTGCGCTGTTGCCGACCGGCGGTGGTAAGTCGCTTTGTTTTCAACTGCCGGCGCTGTTACGCGATGGGGTGACGATTGTGGTGTCACCGTTAATCGCGCTAATGAAGGATCAGGTCGATGCCCTGCGGACGAGCGGGATTGCGGCGACGTTCTTGAATTCGACGCTCGCCGGCAATGAAGCGCGCGAACGATTGCGTGGACTCGATCGCAACCAATTTCGTTTGCTTTACGTCGCGCCCGAGCGGCTGATGATGGAGAATTTTCTGGAGCGCGCCCTAAATTGGAACATCGCGCAGATCGCGATCGATGAAGCGCATTGTATCAGCGAATGGGGACATGATTTCCGGCCGGAATATCGGGAACTAAAAAAATTGCGGACGCACTTTCCCGATGTCCCAATCATGGCACTGACCGCGACTGCAACCGAACGAGTGCGCGACGACATAATCAAACAACTGAAACTTCGGGATCCGTGTTGTTACTTCGCGAGCTTTAATCGACCGAACCTGACCTACCGCGTGGTGGCGAAGTCATCTGCTTACCAGCAAGTGCTCGAATTCATCCGCGCGCGCCCGAACGAGAGCGGCATTGTTTATTGCGCGAGCCGCAAATCAACCGACGCGCTGGCCGAAAAACTAACGAAAGATGGAATAAAGGCGTTGCCTTATCACGCAGGAATGGAACCTCGGGAACGGACGCGCAACCAGGAAGCGTTCTTGCGCGATGATGCGCGTGTCATCACCGCGACGATTGCGTTCGGGATGGGTATTAACAAACCGAATGTGCGGTTTGTCATTCACCATGATCTGCCGAAGAACATCGAAGGGTATTATCAGGAAACCGGGCGCGCGGGTCGCGATGGTCTGCCGAGCGAGTGTGTGCTGCTCTTCAGTGTGGGCGATGTGGTGAAACAGCGGCGTTTCATCGAGGAAAAAAGCGAAAGCGAGCAGCGCATCGCGCACGAACAGTTACGCACCATGATCGCGTACGCAGAAACGCGCCATTGCCGGCGCGCGACACTGCTACAGTATTTCGGTGAAAGCTGGCCACCCTCTGTAGAGGCAGGCGTGTTGCCTGCGCTGGCTAGTGGTTATGCAGCCGACACGGCTGCCACTACAGCACCCACGATGGAGCGACGAGAAATTTCCTGCAACGGTTGCGATAATTGCCTAGAACCGCGCGAGACATTCGACGGCACGATTGCGGCGCAAAAATTTCTCTCCTGCGTGCATCGAGTGCAGGCGAAGCAAGGTTTTGGATTTGGACTGAATCATATCGTGGAAGTGCTGATCGGCGGCACCAACGACGCGATCAAGAAGCGCGGGCATGATCAGCTCTCGACCTTTGGAATCGGTGCGGATTTGAAACGCGAGCAGTGGCAAAAAATCGGGCGCGAACTGTTGCGCCTCGGTTTGGTAGAAGCAGCGCCGGGGAAGTTCGCGACTTTGAACGTGACTGAGGCCGGAATGATGGCGCTGCGGAGACGGACACCCATCACGTTAACCAAGCCGATCGAGGCACCAGCGAAGAAGGTCCGCATCCCACGGGCGGGTGAGATCGAATGTGACGAAGAACTTTTCGAGCGTCTGCGCGGGCTGCGGCGAAAAATTGCGGACGAGCGCGATGTTCCCGCTTACATCATTTTTTCCGATGCAACACTGCGCGAGATGGCGCGGGCATGTCCACAAAGTAAAAGCGAATTCGCGCAAATCGCGGGCGTCGGACAGCAAAAGCTCAAGGAATTTGCCGAGCCATTCCTGGCTGAGATCGGTGAGCACCTTCGCTCGGGCTCGGCCATGGCATCTTCGTCGCGAACGTTCTGACGGGTCTGGCAAAAGGGGCATGACCTCTGCTGCTTCTCTCGCAAAATGGAGTGCGAAGAGGGCCAGCCGACGGAAAAGGTGGATAGCGGCAGTCCTGCCGCCCTTTCTTTCTGGCAAAGAATCGGACCGCGCGTGGTGGCGTTAATTGCGCTGGTTGGTCCAGCTGCCGCGGTATTCTTAACTCAGCATTGGCATTCGCGGCGCGAACTGATCCAAGATCTAAAGGAAACGCAGCCAACAACAGGTTATGCGATCGAAACGACGAAAGCCGCACCAGAGGTAATTCCGCCCACGCCAGAGGTAAGGCCGCCCACGTTAGAAATAAGTCCTGCCGCATCGACGCCGATTACAGTCGACATGATCGCAAGTCCACCGCGGTCGGTTACCGACCAGCCAGCTGCTTTGCAATTAACGACGAAACCAGCTGGAGCGACATTCGCGGTTTACCCCGGAATCATCGCGGATAAGGCCGCCCCTGCTTCCGAGCCCTTACGGACTGGTACAGCTCCCGGTACGGCTGAGGAGCTTCACGGTGGAAATTACACAATTTTTTTTCACAAGGACGGCTGGCCGGATAGCCGGACCGAGGTCCAGCTGCAAGCCGGTGAGGTTCGTCCGGTCGAGTACGCGCTTTTCCATGGCGAAGTTACGATCACGAGTGTTCCAAATGGCGCGGAAATTCTTTGCGGCGCTGTTTCGCTTGGGTTTACGCCGCTGACGGTTGCTTTGCCGGCCGGCAAACAAGTGCTCACCGCTCACCTCAAGAATTATCCCGACCGCACTCAAAATGTCACGGTTGATGAAAACGCAACTTCCACGATCGAGTTTCAAATGCGCACCCGCCGGCGTATCGCCAAATCGAAACCAACACCGCCGCCGCCGCTAATCGAAAGAGTCGGCGGCACCTTGAAACATTTTTTCGGCGGGAATCCGACTCCGCCGCCGCGAAGAAAACGTTAAGTTCTCATCAGTTTGCGATGAGTTTATCTGCGCGCATCCTAAATGGCTCAGAAACGTTGCAATATTCTAGTCCGGCGAGCGTTATGTCGTCTTGACCCTTCCGGCGATTCCACACTATCCTCCGCTCGCGTCGATCGGCCAACATCACAGCGAATATGCGCAAGGAACTTACTGTCCGCGGGCTAATCATAGGAATCATCATCACGTTGGTCTTTACTGCGGCCAATGTGTACTTCGGTCTCAAGGCCGGTCTTACCTTTTCTACCTCGATTCCGGCGGCGGTAATTTCGATGGCGATACTGCGCGGTTTCCGCGATGCGAGCGTTCAGGAGAACAACATTGTGCAGACCGTCGCGTCAGCGGCGGGCACGCTCTCGTCGATCATCTTCGTACTGCCGGGTTTGATCATGATCGGCTGGTGGACTGAGTTTCCCTTCTGGATCTCGTTCCTGATCTGCGCGCTCGGCGGCATTCTGGGCGTGATGTACTCGATCCCGCTGCGTCGCGCGTTGGTGACGAGTTCGGACCTGCCGTATCCGGAAGGCGTCGCGTGCGCGGAAGTTTTGAAGGTCGGCAGTAGCGGCGATAGCGCGCACGCTTCGGATATCGAACACGGCCGCGCGGGTCTGCTGGCGGTGTTGTGGGGATCAATTGTTGCCGCGCTCTTCGCGATCATCGTTGCAACGCAAATATTCGCTGCTGATGTGGCGCAGACGTTTCGAATCGGCAAGCGGGGCGCGGTGAGCGGCTATGATTTCTCTCTTTCGTTCGCGTTGCTCGCGATCGGTCACTTGGTGGGTTTGTCGGTCGGCATCGCCATGCTCATTGGCGCGTTTATCGGCTGGGGTTGGGGAGTGCCGCACTACTCGGGGCTGGTGGGCGATCTCACGACCGCCGCCGGCCAACTCGCGCAAAGCACTTGGAGCAAAAAAGTCCGTTTCCTCGGCGCAGGCGCGATCGGCGTTTCGGCGATCTGGACATTGTTGAAGCTTGTCCAGCCAGTCGCGAAGGGCCTTGCCGGCGCGATGGCCGCTTCGCGTGCGCGCAAGGCCGGCAAAGCGGACACGCTGCCGATCACTGAGCGCGATATTCCGATCGGCATCGTCGGTCTGGTTACGCTGGTTTGCATGCTGCCGATCGGCTGGGTGCTCGGCTACTTCGCAAACACGAGTGGACTCGGCGCGCACATGACTACGCTCGTAATCGGCGGTGTGGCCTATGTCCTTTTGATGAGCTTCTTCGTCTCGGCGGTCTGCGGTTACATGGCGGGCCTGATCGGTTCGTCGAACAGTCCGCTATCGGGCATCGGTATTCTGGTGGTGATCGGAGCTGCCTTGCTGCTCGTTCTTGGCGTGAAGCCATACGTTTCGCCGGATGCGAGCAAGGCTTTGATGGCGTTCGCACTTTTTACTACCGCGGTCATCTTCAATGTCGCCGCGATCGCTAATAACAACTTGCAGGATCTCAAGACCGGGCAGCTTGTTGATGCGACTCCGTGGAAGCAGCAGGTCGCACTCGTGTTCGGCGTAATCGCCGGTGCCTTCGTCATTCCGCCGGTGCTCGATCTGGTGAATCATGCTTACGGTTTCGTTGGCGCGCCCGGTGCCGAGTTGCGCCCGAATCCATTACCTGCGCCTCAAGCGGGCCTCATATCCTCTCTCGCACAAGGTGTCATCGCTGCGAACATTGACTGGAGTCTGATCCGCATCGGCGCGTTGATCGGCGTCTGCATCATCCTGCTGGACGAGATCCTCGCACGGACGACGCGGCACATGCGCGTGCCGCCGCTCGCCGTCGGGCTGGGCATTTATCTGCCCACGCAGAGCACTCTCATGATCGTCGTCGGCGCGATCGTGGGCTGGCTTTTCGATCGCCGCGCGGATCGCACACCAAAGCCAGAAGCGACAAAGCAACTCGGCGTGTTACTCGCATCGGGACTGATCGTCGGCGAAAGTATTATCGGCGTAGTGATCTCTGCGATCGTTGTCTTCTCCGGGAAAGGCGCACCGGTCTCGCTGGTCGGGCCCGGTTATGAAACCGCCGGGATCATTATCGGCGGCATCGCCTTCGCCGGCATCGCGTTCCAGCTTTATCGATGGATCTTGCGAATGGGGGCTGCGCGAGCGACGTGAACCGCGTGACTCGTTAAGCCACTGGTCAGGCGGCTCGCAATTCGATGACAAAAATCGATCTGAGAAATCCGCCTAACGAAATGCCCGATATCGTCGGGTACAAGCCGGAGAATCCGCTCGCGGCGAATTTCAAACCCTACATCTCAGCCCACACCCGGATACGCGAGCTGACGCCGGTGCCGCTGATTATCGGCACGCTGCTTGGCATCATCTTCGGCGCCTCGTCGCTCTATCTTGTCCTGAAGGTTGGTCTCACGGTCAGCGCTTCCATTCCGGTGGCGGTCATTTCCATCACTCTCTTCCGGCTTTTTTCCAAAGTGGGATTGCGCGACGCGACCATTCTCGAGAACAACATCGTGCAGACGGCCGGTTCGGCCGGTGAGTCGATCGCCTTCGGTCTCGGCGTCACAATGCCGGCGATCATGATCCTCGGATTCGATCTCGAGATCACACGCGTCATGCTGGTTGCGACTCTCGGCGGATTGTTAGGCATTCTCATGATGATCCCGTTGCGGCGTGCGCTCATCGTCGATCAACACGGCTTGCTTAAGTATCCGGAAGGAACCGCCTGCGCCGAAGTGCTCAAGGCCGCGGCATCCCGCGAAGGTTTGGAAAATAAGTCCGATGACGAAGCCGCGACTGGCGGAAAGACAATTTTCACCGGGTTTGGAGTAGGCTTCATCTACCAGGCGGCGATGAATGCCTTCAATGCCTGGAAAAACACGCCCGAGAAAATCTTCGGTGCGCCCTTCAAGGCCGGATCGATCTCGATAACGATCGAGCCGGCATTGTTAGGCGTGGGTTACATCATCGGGCCGCGGATTGGTTCCATCATGTGCGCGGGCGGCGTTCTTGCCTATTTGGTGCTCATCCCCGCGATCAAATTTTTCGGCGAAAGTTCCTCGGGAATTATCGCGCCGGGCACGATACCCATCAGCCAAATGACGCCCGATGGTATCCGCGAGTCTTATATCCTTTATCTCGGCGCGGGTGCAGTCGCGGCCGGTGGCATCATTAGCATGGTGCGATCGCTGCCACTTATCTGGCACGGTACGAAGAGCGGACTGGCCGATCTGCGCAGCATGCATGAAGCAGTCGGCAAAATGCCGCGCACAGATCAGGATTTATCGATGAAGTTCGTCATCGGCGGAGTGATCGCTCTCCTGCTGACGATCATTATCGCACCGCAACTGCATTTGCAGTGGAACTTGTTAGGCGCGCTGCTCATCGTCGCGATCGGATTTCTTTTCACCACGGTCTCATC
>Ga0209058_1005283_pt1 | contig 10126 bp, 7 predicted proteins | sample GraSoiAngelo_147_FD_185904 | JGI IMG/M metagenome (GOLD analysis project Ga0209058, IMG submission 185904) | Grasslands soil microbial communities from the Angelo Coastal Reserve, California, USA - 14_1009_05_40cm (SPAdes) (version 2) | ecosystem: Environmental > Terrestrial > Soil > Grasslands ... | reverse complement strand
TTCTCTTCAATATGTTCATAGCCGCGGTCGATGTGGTAGACGCGGTCGATGATCGTTTCGCCCTCAGCCACAAGCGCAGCCAGCACGAGCGACGCGGAAGCGCGTAGATCGGAAGCCAGCACGGCGGCGGCGCTCAGCGGAGTCTTTCCTTGCACCACTGCCCGGCTGCCTTCAATCTTAATATTCGCGCCCATGCGGACCATTTCCAGCGCGTGCATGAAGCGGTTTTCGAAAATATTTTCAGTAATAATCGAGGTTCCTTCCGCTTGCGTGGCCAGCGTCATATACTGCGCCTGCACATCGGTGGGAAATCCAGGATATTCTTCGGTCATGACATCGGCAGCACGGAGCGGGTAGCCGCCCATCACGCGCACGGATTCTGCCGTGTGGGCAGTCTTCACGCCGACTTCATCGAGTTTTTGCAGTAATGCGCCTAAGTGAGCAGGATCGCATCCGGCAACATTCAAATCTCCGCCGGTCAGTGCTCCAGCGACGATAAACGTCGCAGCCTCAATGCGATCAGGAATGATGCGATGCTTGGCTCCGTGCAGCTTTTCTACGCCCTTCACGCGGATGGTGGGCGTGCCCGCGCCTTCAATCTTCGCGCCCATTTTGTTCAAGAGATTGGCAAGATCAGCGACTTCAGGCTCGCGGGCGCAGTTCTGCAAAATGGTTTCGCCCTCGGCCAAAGTTGCGGCCATGAGCAAATCTTCAGTGCCTGTGACCGTGATTTTGTCAAAGACAACTTCGGCGCCTTTCAGCCGCTCGGCTGTGGCTTCAATGAATCCATGTTCCTGCTCGACATTCGCCCCGAGGCGCTCGAGTCCTTTGAGATGAAGGTCGATTGGGCGGGCGCCGATGGCGCAACCGCCAGGCAGAGAGACACGGGCGCACTTGCAGCGGGCGAGCAGCGGGCCAAGAACGAGCGAGGAGGCCCGCATCGTTTTTACAATTTCGTAGGGTACTTCCGGCGTGAGAGGACCTCGGCAGCAGATAGTGGTGCGATGGTGCGCGCGACCGAAGCCCAGCTCCACTTCCGCTCCCATTGCAGCCAGCAGCTTGCGCTCGGTCTCTATATCCCGCACTTGCGGAATGTTCTCCAGAATCACCGGCTCTTCGGTGAGCAGAGCGGCGGCCATGGCGGGCAACGCTGCATTTTTGGCCCCGCTGACACGGACCGTCCCCAACAGCGGGTTCCCGCCGCGGATTACGAATTTATCCATACGCAGAAAATTCCTGTAATGCCGAATCCTTAAATAAGCCCCAAGACTCACGTCCTATCTGCAGTGCGCCCCTATTCTATCGAGGTTTGTGGTGGAACGCTGGTGGAATTGAAAATCAGGAGGACAATGCCCGCCGGGGTGACTGAAGCGAAATAAGTGCGATGCCTTCAAGAGGTTTCGCCCGTCATTTTTGCGCGCTTTATAGCGCTGAATGTCATCTCGTTCGCCGGACTGCGGGTGCGGCGTTTCCAAGAGAAGAACAGACCAGCGTAGGTATCAGTGATGTAATCGCTTCTCTGGATGCCGAGCCGGCCCGCGGTCTTATCAATCCAACGACCTGGGCCTTCGATTTCCCCAAAATTTCCGATGGGCGTTTCATCCACGACCACATGGCCCTTGCCACCTTCCCACTCCGCGCGAAATTTCTCGTAGCGGAACGTGGGAAGGTAGCCTAACGCCTGCAGAATGCCTTCCATTTGTTTTCCATCGGCAACCTTGGTTTCCGTCTCTGCTCTGGTTTTGTGACGCCCGTCCCTACCTTTTGCTTTGTGGGTGAGCACCCACTCAGAGCCATATTTGCGCAAGCGAAGCAGGTCGCCACGGCGGCGCAGCGGATTGCCGGGCAGATCGTAGAGCGTATTCATCTCGTGGGTGCGCGGCGTGTGCAGCCGGAAGTGCGCCCTTTGCATCCGCTCCTTAAGGTCGCGAAGGTTAGATATTCGGAATTTGATCTCGACTTCTTTGTTGGACGACATGAGCATTGCGGGGCGCAGAAAAGGGTCGTGGCCTTAAAATTTACGTGCTTTGCGATCTCTGCGGCAATTCCTTGCGACCTTTGCGGTTAAAGATCTGTTGACCGCAAAGAGCGCAAAGAAAAGCCGCAAAGTTCGCAGAGGAAGCCATTTCCCTGAGGTCCGAAGCCCGACGTCTGAAGCCGCATTTAACTAAACGTCGGCAGCTTGACCAGATCGTCGTGCGGAACTGGCTCCAGGGGCTCACCCGCTTTCCGCCACGCCGCCAAGCCGCCCACAATTACGAACGCGTTGAATCCGTTCTCCCGCAGCAGGTGCGCCACCCGGGCGCTGGTCGCTTCGCGCGCTCAAGTACAGTAGACATAAATGTCTTTGTCCTTGGGCAGAGTCTTCAATTCCTCAGACAGGTTATTGGGTTCGAGACGAATCGAGCCTTTGATGCGCAATGTGTCGGCATCGTAGTAACCGTGGCTGCGAACGTCCATCACCACCAGGCCGGCGCTTTCATCGGAGGTCAGCTTGCGCGCCAATTCTTCCACTTGCACGCGTGGAACAACACGATACACTGCATATTTCCTGAACAGCCAAATTCGGTAAAGCACATATACGAGTATCGCGATTAGGATCGTCTCTTTGACAGTCCGTCCCGCGGCTTGGAAGCTGCGAGTGAGCACGGCAAGAAAGTCACGCGACACAAATCCCAGGATTCCGTAGGCGAGGGCGTAAAGCGAAGCTCCGGCCAGATCGAAACGAAGAAACTGTGCCAGGCGCATTTTCATGCTTCCGGCCAGCGGTGCGGCCATCGTGTTTACGCCAGGAATGAATTTTGCGATTACGAGGGTGAGCTTGCCGCGTTTGTAGAACGACTCTGCCGAACGCAGAATGCAGGTTTCCGGATTTACCGAGACTTTGCAGAGGAATCCAAGCAACGCCCATCCCATCTTGCGGCCGAGCGCGAAAAGCACCACATCGCCCAGCAACATCGCGACAATGGCTAGCAGTAGAACCACGGGCGCGCTCAGGCTGCCCGAGGCCACAGCGGCTCCTGCTCCTACCAGAGCGAGAGCAGCCGGCATTGGAAGGCCGATCGCTTCGGCGAATACAACCCAAAACACCACCGCATATCCGTGGTGCGCCAGCAGTGCGACGAGACTGTTCATGTGTTGACCAACCAGTATAAATACAAGAGGTCAGGATGTGCGTGTACGTGCAGGAGCAGAAAGAGGGTTTCTTAAGCGCGAAACCGATATCGCTTAGGCCGGCAGGGGCTGGATCTGAACAAGGTTTGCTCCAGCCTGAAATCCGCCGTTACGGAGCATGTTCGCGGAAGCAATGCCAGTACGCTGGAAAGATTTCTCGCAGTCCGCCGTCGAGGGTCCTCGCATATTGCCTTCCATGTAGGCCAGGCCAGGGCAGCGGCTGCAGCTAACCATGTGTGGGCAAGTGGAGCAGACAGGTAAGTCTCTGGCGTGAATGGATCGCACTTCTGCGAGCTGGGGCGAATTCCGCCAGATATCAATGAACTTCTGCCGCCGCACATTTCCGCTGGGCAAGGGAAATTGCACGCAGGGAAAAACATCGCCGTATGGAGAGATATAGGCGAGCGTATGCCCGGCGCTGCAGGAATATCCGTCCATATCGTCTGCGCCGGGCGGCACAGGAGGCGCGCAATGCTCCTCCACGTTTCCAACCAAATCTTCATCATGAAACACAGCGTTAAGCTCTGATTCGGGAATTCGCAGATTGAGGATGGAGGTGTCCCCATCCATTTTTGGTGTGATCGTCGGATCCAGTGTGTAAGGCACACTGAGTTCCCGGGCCAGGGCCTGCACACCTGCCCGATCCGCCATATTGGACTTCATCATGACGTTGGCAATCACCACATTGAGGCCTTGCGACTTTAAAAACCGAATCGCCTCCAGACTCCGCTTCAAGGAGCCTGGCAGCTTGGTGATAAAGTCGTGGACTTGCGGACGATGAGAATAGATGCTGATCTGAATCTGGTCTATGCCCAGCCTCAACAGGCGCCCAGCTTCCACTTGGCGAATCATCACTGCGTTAGTTTTGATTTTTACGTTGAACAATAAACGCCGGGCGTATTCCAGCAGTTCGAAGATGTCGCGGCGCATGAAGATTTCACCGCCGCTGAAAGTCAACAGAAAAGTGCCGGCTTCGGCTATCTGGTCGAGCACGCCTTTGATCTCGGACGTAGTCATCTCGCCATGATCGTCATGATCCAAATAACAGTGAATGCAGCGCTCGTTACAGCGGTAGGTAATGTCGAAATGAACAGCGAAGGGAACGCCTAATTCCATTGCCCGCTGGTTCATGGTGTCCATCAAGCTCATGGCATGAAACTCCAAGCCTGTGTCGGGGGCATGCTTCTCTGGGAAGGCCGATGTGCGTGGATTGCCATTACCACGCGCAACAGAAAGTCGCAATTCCAAAGCGCGCGCGCAAGAATACGACAATGGATGGAAGGCTGGAGCTTAGGCTGGTAATGCACCCCGCTCCGCTCGATGGTGACGACTTTGCCGAGCACTTGCTGGCTGCGGACGGGCGGATCCGGCTGCGGCAACAAGTCACCTTGAACGATCAGGAAATCTCCTGAGTTCGAAACAGTAATGACACGGTGAATGAAGAAGTGGCCTGCACGCATGTAGAGCGCGATATCGCCGGGTCGCCACTGCTCAAAGCTCTGGGGGTGGATGGTGAGTATATCGCCTGGCCAAAGGCTGGGCAGCATGCTGGAACCTGATGCCCGCAGGCGCAACATGCTCGAATTTTTAAGTACCTGGGCTGCCAGCTCACACTTGATCTGTTCCTCATCGAAAACGGCTGGGGTATCCATTGAGCAACGCACGGCGCAATTAGGGTTTGCCGCTTGCATGCCCTCGCTCTTCACCAGAAATCCGGCGGGTTCACGTGATGCGCCGGACATAGTTGCTCGCGATCCTATGAGGTTTTCCGATTGAACTTGCACTGACTCTGAGTAGGCCCCATCTTGCCGCAACGGAGCGCCGCGGTTTCGAACACACGCTCATATTGGAAGGCCGGCTTCTGATAGGGTTTCCTGCCTTGTTTTTCTTGCTCTGGCGCCTGTAGCTCGTGATTGCCCGTATCATTCATAAGGCCGTCATTGTAGCGCCGATTGAGTGAGCTTAACAGCGGAATGGCTACCGCCCAACGTGGTGAAATAAATGCTGGAAGCCTGACCCTGCGAGCCGACGTTATCCACAATCATGCCGCTCGTGCCCCCTGTCTCAGGTGCAGTTGCGAATGTGCCTGTTGGGAAGGCGTTTATGTTGAAGCCGTCAAGCGTGCCGCTGAGGAAACTCAGGAAGAGCCGGTCGGTTCCGGAATTCAGGATCTCTGTAAACGGGGAACACTCTGCAACACCGACGCCTGCGAAGTTCAGTGAGTTCGCCGGAGTTCCAGCGATTATGCTTCGACTGGCGGCAAAGCCAACACCGAACAGAAAACTCTGTGTGCCCCCACCGTTATAACCACAAACATAAAGCAGCCAAGCCGCAGAGTTCGCACTGGAAAAGTAGGCGTCGTTGAAAGCTCCCGCGTGAAGGTTTTGTCCTCCCGCCTTACCAAGAGTCGCTACTAGCCGCGAAGTCAGATTGGTTTTCGTTTGCACCAGGATTGCGTTCGCTCCATCGGTCCCGCTTACGGCGTAAACAAATCCGTTTGCGCCATCCACGATCGGAGGATCGACAATTCCACCCGTTGCGGCACCATTCCCCACCGTAACCGGAGAGTTTGCCAGCGATGTTCCACTCGAGTTAAAGCCGTAGAGCTTGCCATCGGAGCAGCCCACGAAAACATTACCCGTAAAAAAGTCGACCACCGGCCCGGTCAGTTTTGATCCGCAAGCAACGGTAACCGTACCGGCCGTTCCCCAGATCGTGTCAATGCTGGGCGCGGGGGGAGCGGCTCCAGTGCAGGCGACGTTGATGGTGCAAAATACATCTTTGAGGCGAACTAAGTGGCCTTTGTCGTCGCCGATGTAGGCTTTGTCGGTGCCATAATCCACGAAGGGGGACGATAGCGTATCGCCCGAGCCAGCACCCGAGACGCCAAAGGCCAGGTCGGTCGCAGTCCCGCTTCCAGCAACGGGAGCGGAGGCCGTGAATGTACTTAGGACTTTCGGACTCTGCGCGTCTTGTTTATTCGAAGCATTGACGCCATCCCCATTCTTCCAGGCGAGCACGTGAAAGTGCGGTTGGCTACCGCTTTTCGATTCGACGAACGCCACCTTGGTTCCATTCAGTGACAGGGCCGGAGAAGTAGAAACCCCTGCAGCGATTGAACTGCTGACGGCATATGACCACTTCACCGTAGCAGCGAGTCCATTGTCGCTGGCCGAAGTCGTCCGATTACAGATACCGAATGAATTCACGTTCCCGCTATAGAGATTACTAAACGCCACCAGGTTTTCGTGGGTTGCGTTGGGGGACTGATTGGCGGGGAACACGACAAAATCGTTCGCGCAGCTCGGGGTTGCATTGATATCGAAGGTGAATTTCGCGGGGTACATCGCGCCTGCGGTCCCTGCACTACCCAGGCTGATGCTCCAGTCGCGATTTGACATACGCAGGTTTGCGCGGTGACGTTCGTCGACGGCAGTCTCGGTTTGGGCCGCCGACGTGCTGGTTGTGCGCACGGCATCCAGCGCCGCCACCCTCCAGCTATAAAAGGCGCGCGGATCATGTTGCGCGGCCAGCATTGCGGAAAGAGGGCCGTTTCGGGGAAATACCGCATGGTGCGTGCTCCAGTCTTGAACCAGCCCGATGCGGTTGGGAGACGTCCACTCGCCCTGCGCGAGCAGCAATAAGGAAAAACCGAAAAGGCAAAAAGCGGGGAGGAGCTTGGAAAGCTGACACACAAGAGGGGATTTTCTTCTCATGGGCATCATTCGCGAGACTCAACAACCAATCGCGCCAATCCCGAGTATACCGAGCACTTGATTCAGCATGACACGTTCCTGAAGGCTGTGGCTATTACTTATAAGGGTACTGTCCACGCAGTTGCGAACGCCGACGACGGCTTCGGCGCCATTCTGCGGATGCAATCAAATGCGGAATCTACCACTCGGATTGATTCCGATCGACTGCAAGAACGATTCGGGAAATCATGGCCGGTAGGTCCGCTTCAAAGACTCCGCCGTGCCCCGTTCTGCGACTGCCTCCTGCGTCTCCCCAACCTGCTCGTATGCGTCTGCCAGGAATGCGTGCGCCTCGGAGTTGCCCGGCTCCGACGTCACTGCTTGCTTCAAATATGGTAAGGCTTCATCGCCTCGCTGCTGTAACGTGTAAATCCGTCCCAAGAGCAGATTCGCGTGGAAGTGCTCGGGCTCCTGCTGGAGGACTTTCTGCAGCAGCTCGACGGCTTCCGGAACGCGCTGGATTCGCGCATAAACCGACGCCAGAGAATATTGCGCGTCGGGAAACTTCGGGCGCTTATTCGAAACAAATTCAAAGTACGGCGCCGACTCCTGCCAGGCGCCAGTCTCATACAGCGCCAGGCCAAGCTCGTACTGCGCCTGCGTCGATTCCGGAATCATCTGTACGGCTTTTTTCAGCGTGGCGATCGCCTCCGGATATCGCCGGACTCTGGCCAAGGCCACCCCAAGCTGCAACTGCGCCGCGCTGATCAGCGGGCTTTCCTGTAACACTTGCTGCAACATGGGAATTGCTTCGGCGTAACGGCCATCCTCCACTGCAATCATGCCTTCGTGAAGCACGTTTGAGACCTGGATTTTGTCCTTTGGGTCATCGCCCTTCAGGAGATCGGGCGAAACCGTGGCGGACGTGGAAGCAGCGTATCCAAGCGCACTGAGGTTTTCCGCCTGCTCCGAGTTCATCGCCGGTTTCTTCGCGTCATCGGGAGAACTGGCCGTCTTGTTGCGAAAGTCGTCGAGTTGAGTTTGCAGCGTGTCTGTGACGGCGGGCGAAGAAGAAGCGAGATTGTGCTCCGCACTTTGATCGCGGCTCTGGTCGTAGAGCTCACGCCTGGGGGCACGCACGAAGAGATACTTACCCGTGCGCAGCGAGCGCAGCGCGCTCCAGCCGAACGCGCGATGCGGATATTCGGTCTCAGCGTACGCGGGAAGGTCTGGGGCTTGCTTCGGGATCCCCTTCATCAGAGGAACCAAGGACTCGCCCTGAAATGTTGGCGGGAGGGGCAGACTCAACATGCTAAGCAAAGTAGGAGCCACGTCCACCAGCCGCACTCGGGCCGCAACGCGCCGTCCCGCAAGCAGTTCACTCGGAAGCTTGAAGAGCAGCGGCACGCGGATGGTCTCATCGTACAGAAATATCCCATGCATGCTCTCACCATGCGCGCCCAGCGATTCGCCGTGATCCGACATGACCGTGATCAGCGCTCGGTCATACAAGCCGCGCTGGCGGAGGTAGGTGAACAACTTGCCTAGCGAGGCATCAGCATAGGCGACCTCGCCGTCGTAGGGATCTCTGAATCGGGTTTTGTATGGCGCAGGCGGGTCGTAGGGTGCGTGGGGATCATACAGATGAATCCAGAGAAAGAAGGGCGACTGCCGATTTTTATTGAGCCACGCGATTGCGTGTGCGACGACATCACCGGCGCGGCGCTCGATACTGTGATAGCGGTCTTCGTCCGGCCCGTGCTTTTGGTGGAATCCGGCGTCGAAGTATCCAAAGCCGCGGTCGAAGCCCGGCGCCATGTTGGCCTTAGGATCGAGAATGAGCGATCCGATGAAGGCGGCAGTGTGATAGCCGGTTTTTTGCAGGATCTCTGGGACAGATGGTAGAAGGCTGGGCAGCGGGTGGCCGAAATCGGTCACCGTATGAAACTGGGGATAGGTGCCCGTAAAAATCGTCGCGTGCGAAACCGGCGTGAGCGGCGCCTGGGAATAGGCGCGTTCAAAGACGATCCCCTGCCGAGCAAGAGTATCGAGGTTGGGCGTGATCCCGCGCTTCGAGCCGAGAAATCCCATGCGGTCGGCACGGGTGGTATCGACGGTGATCAGGATGATGTTAGGGGCCTCAGCCCAGGCAAAGCGGGCGACGAGAAGGAGAAAAAAGAGGAAGGCACGCCACATAAGAACAAAAAGGGAGTTTACCAGAGGTAAACTCCCAGCGGTGAGGATGCAAAGCTTAGAACGAAACCTGCAATCCAAACTGCATGTTGCGTTGGGCGCCGGTACCGAGAACTGGATTCAGACCAGTGCCGACATCAGGAGTGGCGAATAGGGTCCCGAAAGAAGTGCTCCTGAAGTTGCCTGTCTCGTAGGCAAACATCGCGTGGTTCAGTACGTTGAACACCTCCCATTTGAACTTCACAGAGTATCGCTCGCCAAACTTAAAACTCTTGAACAGTCCCATGTCCAGTTGCGAGATACCCGGCTGGCGGACGCTGTTCCGACCGGCGTTGCCGATGTGGCCAAGCAACGGCAACGAGAAAGCGCCAGTGTTGAAAAACTGATTCACGTTGTGGAAGTCGTAGTGTAACGGACTCCCATCATAGTTAGCATACGTAGTCTTTAGACCCTGACCCGAAGGATCCGAAACCGTGCAGTTCGGCGCGCAGGTTGGATCCGTGTCGGACGGGTCAAGGCCCTTGCTAGTGAAGACAGAAAAAGGCCGGCCCTCTTGAGCCCGGAAGATCGAATTGATGCTCCACCCTTCTCCGATCAACTTCGGCAAGCCATGCATCTTAGGCAGGTCATAGACCAAAGTAAAGTTCACGTTCCAAGGCGTATCAAAGTTGGACGGGGCGTAGTTCTTGTCCACATTGTAAGGATTCTGATAATTCGAAAGAAAATCCCCACCGCGGTTCGCAGAGCCGGTATCAAAGGCTCTCGACCAAGTGTAATTCAATTGTCCAGTTAAGCCATGCATCTCCCGCACCTTGTAGGCGAGTTGCAGGCTGTTGTAATTGGAGTAGCCATCGTTGTTCAGTTGCAAAATGTGGTTGTAGTTCGGGAACCGAGTTCCAAAAGGCTGCCGGCTGGTATCACAAGCACTGGTGCTGACAGGACAAGCATTGAGATCGCGCCAGTTGACCAAATCGCGCCCGGCTGTGCCTACATAAGCGATGCTGAATGCCATCTTGTTGGTCAATTCCTGCTCAATCGTCAGGTTATAGGCGTGATTCATGGGT
>Ga0209058_1005276_pt1 | contig 10135 bp, 6 predicted proteins | sample GraSoiAngelo_147_FD_185904 | JGI IMG/M metagenome (GOLD analysis project Ga0209058, IMG submission 185904) | Grasslands soil microbial communities from the Angelo Coastal Reserve, California, USA - 14_1009_05_40cm (SPAdes) (version 2) | ecosystem: Environmental > Terrestrial > Soil > Grasslands ... | reverse complement strand
CGGTGAAGGCGCGCGCGGCCTCCCGGATGTCGGCCTCGCTGTAGTGTCCCACCCCCATCGTGAACAGCTCCATGATCTCGCGGGCGAAGTTCTCGTTGGGGGCGCCCTTGACGTTCACGCCCGCGTCGAGGAACGCCAGCATCGCCGGGTCCCGGGCCGCACCGATGAGCAGGTCGCGGAAGTTCCCGGTGGCGTGCTTCTGGAACAGCTCGAGCTGCCGCAGCATCTTGCGGTAGTCGCGCACCTTCTCCTCGCTCGTGGCGAAGTGGCCGTGCCAGAAGAGCGCCATCTTCTCTTCGAGCGGCCGGGGGCTCGTCAGCATCCGTTCGGCCCACCAGTACGCGACCCGATTCGTTTCCAGGCGGCTCGCGCGCAGCCAGTAGAAAAACTTGTTGGTCACGGCCTGCAGGCGTCGGTTGCCGTCCGGCTTGACCCGCACTCCGAGCGCCTCGCCGGTGGCCTTGGCGAGATCGGTCGCGGCGGGGCGGCTGGCGGGAAACGGCTCGAGGCTTCGATCGTGGACGCCGGAATGCTCGAACGGCTTGAGGTGGCGGTTGTCGATCGTCTGGTAAGCGACGAGCGACGTGACCGCCGCCTGGGGCGTCATCCGGGCGAGCCGCTCGACCTCTTCGGAGGTAGCGCCGAACGCCGCGCGCTCGAGCAGGTGGGCCGCCCGGTCGTCGCTCCAGTCGGCAGGCCCGACCGGCGACAGGTCGTCGATCCACTGCGCCGGCCCGGGCCCCACGGAGTTCGCCACAGCAGCCTCCCGGTCTTCTCGTACACCGACGGCCTCACCGATGTAAACCGCGATTATCCGTGGGGCGGCTGATGGCCTCGAAGAGTCCGGGGATCCGTATCCGGCCCGCCCTCCGCCTACTTACAGGGTTTCTCCTGCGTACACGCACTGATGAGAAAGGTGTGGCCGAGGTCCCCGCCGTCCCAGCCGGAGAAGGGCCAGTCATTGATGATCTTGGGGTTCACCACGACCTCGATGTGCACGTCGAAGAGCGGGATGACCTCGAAGTTCTCGAACTTGTAGTTGCCGATCCTGCGCAGCTGCGCATCGTGCGCCTTTGGATCTGAGGTCTGCAGCAGCTCTTCCCACATGCCGTAGATCGTGTCGTCCTCGAACCAATGCCCTACGCCCTTGCCGGCGTTGAACAGGGCGATCTGCGGCTCCACCGCCCTTTTTCGATGGGACGCCGCCCCTGATGTACCAGTTCGCTCGCCGCTCCCGCACCTTTACATCAGGTTTCCAGAACCGCGGCTGCACCATGGTCGGCCTCCTTGCTCCCGGGCGGATCCGAATCGCGTCAGAACTGTGAAACACTCCCCGTGAGGGCACGCGACCTCGATAGACGCGTGTACGCGGCAGAGTCGACGTAGTTGTGAGCGGCGAGCTTCGAGAACTGATGCCGAGGGATCGAGCCGGAGTCTCCTGCAGCTCCGCGGGCCCGAACGGTTGCAGTTAGAAAACGAGACAGCACCTACGAGGCGAAAGCGGTCGCAGTCAAGGGCAATTTCAGGCCGGGTGGACGACTGCTGGATGGATGATCGCCGACCGGCTCCTGGTGGGTCGTGGCTCAAAGCTATCCGGTATCGGCACCGTCATGAACCGAGAAGACCGAAATTATACGGTGTTCCCGGTGTGGCACCCCTGTTGCTCTGACCTAAGTCCGATGAGCGCTGGAACAGCATTCCGGGCCCCTCGCGGTTCCGTCGCGATCGCCGGCGTCGACGCTTCCTACTGCCGTCGATTGCTCCAGAGCCTTCGTTCCGGAAATGGCTCGCGGCCGATCTCGACCATTGCCGCCGGCGACGATCTGCCGAAGCGGATGGCGGCATCGCTGCCGTCGGTCATCCTCTTCGATCTCGGGCCGAGCCCGGATGAGAGAGGCCTAGCGACCATCTCGGCGCTGAGCGGCCTGGCGAAAACGATCGTGCTCGCCGGTGCCGACGACGACGCCGTCGCCGTCGACGCGCTGAAGGCCGGGGCCGCGGGGTTCTGTCCGCGCGACACGCCTCCGGACCTGCTGCGACGCGCTGTCCAACTCGTCGAGGCCGGCGAGATTTGGGTGTGCCGGCGTGTTATGGTGCGACTCATCGAAGAGCTCGCGCTGCGCCCCGCGACGACGCCCGGCCTCGCCGGCGGCGAGCAGCTGACGGCGCGCGAACGCGAGCTTGTTAACCTCGTGGCCGCCGGCGCCGCCAACAAGGACATCGCGCGCCGGCTCACCATCTCCGTCAAAACCGTCAAGACGCACATGACGAGCATTTTCAGGAAACTCGGGCTGTCCACGCGCCTGGAACTCGCAGTCGCCGTAGGCCGCTCCACCACGCCTCAGACAAAGGTCGGATAGACCCAGGTCCGATTGTTCCCGGCCGTCGCTTCGTGGCATCAATGCTATGCCGTGACGCGAGCCGACGCCCCGAAGACCAGCCAAGTCAACCTGTCAATCGTCATCGCTGCGGGCGCCGCGCTGCGTCTGCGTTGCCAGACGATCCTCGCCGAGCAGCACATCGCCAGCCGGGGCGTCTCGCTTGCCGGGGCCCACCGGCTGCTTCGACGCTATCGACCGAGCGTGCTGCTGCTCGATGCTGCGTGCTCCCCGCGTCACACGCTGGCGACGCTGCCGGCCCTGAAGCATCTCAGCCCGGACACGGGTGTAGTCCTGCTCGGCCACCGGCGCGCATCGACCGGCCTGCTCCTGGAGGCCGTGCGCTGCGGCGCATGGGGGCATCTGGCCGAAGGTGACCTGTCGCGCGATCTCGCCAAAGCCGTTCGCATGGTGGCGGCCAGACAACCCTGGTTGCCGCGCCGACTGAGCGCCCCGATCGTCGCCGAGCTCATCGAGCGTGGCCACGCCGAGGAAAGGAACTGACGATGGTGCCCGGTCGACGCGTCTTCGTCGTGCTCTTCTACGTGGCCGTCGGCGCCCTCTACGAAAGCCTGGTCTGGTTCGGCTGGGGCGCGCTGATGCCGCGTTTTCCCACGCCATACGCGGTGCCGATCTTCGACGTGCCCTTCGCGCTGGTGGCCGTCGGGATCGGCTATCTGTGTCTCGAGCGTCACCGGCTGCGCCAGGACGCGCGATCCGCGGGCCTGGGGACGACCCTGTGGTTGACCGCGCTGCTGGCGCTGTCGCACGTCCTCGCCCAGCCCGACTATCCGGCCAACCCCGGCGTCAACGCGGGCATCGCGCCATACTTCTTTTTCCTCAGCTACTTCGCAGGCCTGGTCGGCATCGGCCTGGCCGCGCACTGTGGCGAGCGGAGCTTCGCGCTGACGGGCCGCGGCCAGCTCGCCATCGGGGCCGGGGTGGTTGTCCTGAGCGGCGCCCTCATGACCGCCGTGTTGCACGTGTGGCCGCTTCTGCCGCCCGTGGCGGGCGGGCGCTTCACGCCGTTCGGACTCGGCGCCGGGTACTTCGTGCTCGCCACCGCGGGCCTGTGGGCGCTGTCGGGTGGTCTGCGCCGCTACGCCGCGCGCGATCCGTTCGGTGGGTACTTCCTCCTCGCGGCGTTCCTCTGGATCCTCGGATTGCTCGGCTTCCTGCTGCACCCGTTTCGCTACAGCATTCCGTGGTACCTGGCTGGGTTCGCTCGGCCCCTCGGCGTCGGCGTCATCTTCGTAGGCCTGCTGCGCGAGCAGGTCTGGCTCTACCGGGAAGCGCGGGCGCGCCAGCGGGACCTCGACGTCCTGCATCGCGCGGGGCAGGCGCTGGTCCGCAGCCTCGACCTCCGGGAGATCGCCGACACGATCGCGACCAAGGCGCTGGAGGTCTCAGGGGCCGACGGCGCGATCCTGTTTCGCTACGACGCGCGCGGCGGCGTGCTCATCGCGATGAGCCGCGCCGGCAGTATCAGCAGCACGCTCGTATCCGGTCTGGCGTTGCCGCTGGGCCAGGGCGCCTCGGGCGTCTCCGTCGCCGAGCGGCGCGCCGTCTTCACCTCGCTGCTCGAAGACGATCCGGCTGTGCCCTTTCCCCACGACGTGGTCACCCGGATGCGGAGCGAGGGCCTGCGGTCGGTCCTGGCCATCCCGCTCCTGGGCCAGACCGGTGAGGTGTACGGCGCGCTGTCGGTCTTCTATCTGCTGCGGCGCGACTTCACGCCCGGCGACGTCGAGCTGCTCTCGGCCTTCGGCACCCAGGCGTCGGTCGCGATCGAGAACGGCCGCTCGTTCGACGAGCTGACGCGGCGGGCGCGCCACGACGAGAAGCTCCACGACTTCGCGCAGCACCTGCTCCAGATCACCGCCGAGGACGAGCTCCGGGACGAGACGATGCGCCTGACGCGCGATGCGCTCGGCGCCGATGCCGTCGGCCTGTTCCTGTTCGACGTCGCTGGCGGGTGCTTGCGGCTCGAAGCGGGCGTGGGCTGGCAGCCCGGCACCATCGGCGCGCTCACGATCCTGCCCACGACCGATTCCTTCGCGGGCTACACGTTCGTGAAGAAGACGCTCGTGCAGGTGGACGACCTGGCGGTCGAGCGCCGCTTCGCCGTCCCCACGCACCTCACCGCCCACGGCATCCGGTCCGGCGTGGCCGTGCCGCTGGGCGTCCGCGATCAGCCCATCGGCGTGCTGGCCGTCTATTACCACGCCCCGCGCCGCTTGAGCGACGAGGAAGGTCGGGTTCTCGCCACCATCGCGCACCACACGGCGCTCGCGCTCGACAAGGCTCGCCTCTATACCGAGCTGCAGGCGCGGTTGGGCGAGCTGCAGCAGACGCAAAACCAGCTCATCCAGGCCGACAAGTTGAAGGCCCTCGGCACGCTCCTGTCCGGCGTGGCCCACGAGCTCAACAACCCGCTGTCGACGATCCTGATGTCGGCCCAGCTGCTGCGCGCCAACGGCGCGCTGCCCGACGCGGCGCGCGAGCGCGCCGGCGCGATCGAGAGTGAGTGCAACCGCGCCGCGCGGATCATCCGAGAGCTGCTGGCGTTCGCGCGACGACGGCCGCCGGAGCGGCGCCGGTTCGACGTCAACGAGGTCGTCAGGGACGCGCTTCAGCTCCACGGGCCCGATCTCGCGCTCAAGCGCGTGCGGGCCGTCGCCGAGCTCGAGTCGACACTGCCGAAGATCTCTGCCGACCCATACCAGCTGCAGCAGGTGCTCCTCAACCTCTTCACGAACGCGGCCCACGCCATGAGCGCGAGCGGGCGTGACGGCGTGCTGACCGTGCGCACCGCGGAGAGCGGGAAGGGCGTGAGGATCGTGGTCGAGGACAACGGCCCCGGCATCCCGCCCGAGCATCTCCGCCAGGTGTTCGACCCGTTCTTCACCACGAAGCCGGTCGGCGAAGGCACCGGGCTGGGGCTCAGTCTCTGTATCGGCATCATCGAAGCCCACGACGGGCGCATGACGGTCGAGAACGTCTCGACCTCGGGCGCGCGCTTCACCATCCAGCTGCCGATCGGACAGCACGTCGGCGCGGTCGAGGTCACGCCGAGCGGCGGCGGGCGGGCGCGCCCCGCCGACATCCTCGTGATCGAGGACGAGCCTGCCCTTCGCTCGGTCTTCGTCGAGGTCCTCACGCTGCAGGGACATCGAACGGTGGCGGCCGCGACGGGTCACGCGGCCCTGGAGTCGCTCGCGCGCGATACCTACGACGTCGTGATGCTCGACCTCAGGCTCCCGGACATCGACGGCGAGGCGGTCTGGCAATGGATCGCGCGTCATCGTCCGGCGCTGGCCGAGCGCGTCGTCTTCATGACCGGCGACATGCTGACCCCGGGCTCGCACCGCTTCCTGCAGGAGGCCGGGCGGCCGGTCCTGCCGAAGCCCGTCGCGATGGGTGAGCTCTATCGAATGGTGGACACGGTGCTGGAAGCACACGCCGGCGAGGTCGCCGGCTCCACGCGGTAAGACGCACGGCACAACAGCCGTTGCAGGAGACAACATGAGGCTCAGCAGACGCTCGGCGACACTCGCTTCGGCCATCGTGACGATGGCGCTTCTCTTGACGTTCGGTGTGGCCGGGACGGCCGCGGCCGGGCTCCTCGGCGGACTGCTCGGTACCGTGGTCGGCGTGGTGGGGGGAGTGGTCGAGGCTCTCGCGCCGTCCATTAGCCCCGGCCAGTACACGCTTCGCTTCGAGCCCACGCAAATGGTCTACAGCACGCCCAACGGCTCGCAACCGGTGATGCGGCCAAGCAGCGTGAGTGGGACGATGACGATGAGCGCGTCCAACGGCCAGACGGATCTGCAGTTCTCGGTGAAGAACCTTCGCCCGAACACGATCTACACGATCTGGACGGTCTTCTATCCGCTGGCGTGGCCGATGTACTTCGCGCCCGGCAGCGCCAGGCCCGCGCTCGATCCGAACTATCCGACCGGCCCGGCCGGCTACTATGTCGACGGCGGCGTCGTCGCCCCGACAGCCTCGCTGTCCGCGCACTTCACCAACGGCATGGGACTGGACCCGGGTGTGACGTTCGTGACCGACGGCTGGGGCAACGGCTCGGTTCGCCTGATCCTCGACTACAACATCCTGGGCAACACGTACGATGACGGCCCGCCCGTCGGCAACAAGGTGCTCGTGACCCAGTGCGTGGTCGACAGCCCCGGCCCACAGCAGGGCGCATGCCCGTCGTCGAAGAACCTCCAGCGGGTGACGACGACGTGGCTTCGGAAGTACATCGCGCAGGTCGCGGCGGTCGACCGCCCCGCCCAGTGCGCCAACTACAACTCCTCCGATCCCGGCGCGATTTTCTGGCAGTGCATCGACCCGGCCACGGTGGATCCCGACACGGGGAACGGCCTGCCGCGCGTCTGGCGGTTCCCGTTCGACCACTTCCGGCTGGCCGCCCATCCCGATGGACTCACGCACGGGTTCATCGGCGGCAACGAGAGCGAGCACGTGATCGACATGGTGGGCCGACGCTGCAAGCTCACGAACAATTGTCCGTAATCGACACTCGACCCTGAGGTCGCCGGGCATCTCGCTCGACGCGGGATGCCCGGCGCTTCGGTCGACCCCCACCCCGGTTTACGCCTTCGTCAGCGCCTCATCCTTTCGCGAACTCGCGCACCATGCGCGCGACCGTCTCCGGCTGCTCGACCTGCGCCGCGTGGCCGGCCTGGTCCACCAGCTGCACGCGCGCGTCGGGCAGGCGCCGCATGAACTCGTCGGCGTAGACCGGCGGCACGACGCGATCGTCCTTGCCCCACACGAGCAGCGTGGGGGCTGTGACGCGGTGGATGCGCTTCGTCAACCCTTTGTCGGGAATGGGCCAGATGAATTTCCCGGTCGCGCCCATCGCCCATGCGATCCGCACGCGCGCGGCCACCGACTCCTTCTCCACATCGGACTCGCCGAACATCCGCCGCGCGCCTTCGCTCTGCGGATCGCGGAACAGGCGCTTGCGCATCTCGCCCGGCTCGAGCGTCATCCAGTTGACCACGGGCTCGCCGTCGCGCCAGAACCCGATCGGATCGATCAGCGCGAGCTGACGCGCGCGCCGTGGCGACGTCGCCGCCACCTCGCACGCGACCATCGCGCCGAACGAATGCCCGACGAGCACGGCGGCCTCCACGCCGAGCGCGTCGAGAAGCTCGTCGTAGCACAGCACGAGGTCCCACAGCCCGTCGAGCTGGTAGATCTCGTCGGGGACGCCGGGCGTCGTGCCCGGATGCTCGGGCGCGTAGACGGTGAAGTCGCGCGCCAGCAGATCGAGGAACGAATCCCACGTGAGTCCCCACGGCCCGTGGAAGAACACCAGCGGGGGGCCGCTCCCCTTCGACAGCACGCGAAGCCGAACGCGCTCCTGCCAGACCGCGATGGTGCGCTCCTGGGTCATGCGCCACCGGCCGCGACGGCCGCCGCCTTCGTCACCGGCGCCTTGACGCCGCGCAGCTTCTCGGGCCACCAGTGATTCACCCAGCCTTCGTCGTCCCACAGCCCGCGCAGGTCCGGCAGCACCTTCTTCGCGAAGCGGTCCATGTTCTCGAGCGTGAGCTCGTGCGGCATCGAGCCGATCTGCAGGAGCACCATTAAATTTCCCACGCGGAGGCCGTCCACGACCTCCGCCTTGAGGCGGTCGCGCACCGTGGCCGGGCTGCCCGCGATGACGTAGCCCTTCTCGACGAAGTCGCGGTACTTCAGCGTCTTCGGGTCCTCGGCGCGGCGCACCGGGTTGTTGGCGGCGGCGACCAGGCTGCGATAGTCCTGGTTGCCCGGCGGCGCGAACCACACGGCGGGCACGTGCAGGCACTTGTGATAGAAGTACTCGACGTGCCGCGCGTACTTCCTCTCCGCGTCGGCATCGGTCTCCCCGACCACGACGAGCTGCAGGAACCCCGCGCGATACGGATTCGGCTCGCGGCCCTTGTCGGTGACGACCTTCCAGTAGCCGTCCATCATCGCCTTCGCCGAGCGCGCGCCCGAGTAGCTGAGGAAGCAGTAGCAGACCTCGTTGTCCACCGCGAAGTCGAACGTGCTGATGCTGCCCGATCCCGGCACCCACACCGGCGGATGCGGCTGCTGGATGGGCCGCGGCCACAGGTTCACGTTGGCGAGCTGGTAGTAGCGGCCGTTCCACGCGAAGATCTCGCGCGACTGCCACGCCTTCATCGTGAGCGCGAACGCCTCGCGATAGCGCTCGCGATGCTCCATGGGCGTGATGCCATAACAGAGGTTCACGTCCATCGGGCTGCCGAGCGGCAACCCGGCCACGAGCCGCCCGCCGCTGATGCAGTCCAGCATCGCGTATTCCTCGGCGACGCGGATCGGCGGATTCGACGTCGGCAGCGTCGCGCCCATCTGCACGATCGCGACGTTGGTGCCGTTCGTCTGCTTCGCGAGCACGCTACCCATGATGTTCGGGCTCGGCATGAACCCGTAGGCGTTCTGGTGATGCTCGTTGGTGCAGACGCCGTCGAAGCCCGCGCGCGCGGCGAAGAGCAGCTCGTCGAGCGTCCAGTTGTAGTACTGCCCGACGCGGCCCGCGTCGGCGAGCTCGTGCCAGGGCGGCGTGACCCAGACCGAGGGATAGCGCTTCTCGAAATCGTCGGGCAGCTCGCGATGCGGCATCAGGTGAAACGCGCTGATCTTCATGGTGTCTCCAGGCGCGCGGCCTTCGCGGGCTCCCCGCGCGCGCGGCGCGGAGCCGTCGCAGGAGTTATCAGATGATCTCTTGCGCCTTGAGATCCTCCAGGTCGCGCGCGGTCAAGCCCAGCCACTCGGCATAGATCTTGGCATTGTGCTCGCCGAGCAGCGGTGAGCGGTCCACGTCGACGTGCGATCCGGACATCTTCACCGGCCACCCGGGCAAGGTGAATTTGCCGCGCTTGGGATGGTCGACGGTCACGATCATCTCGCGCTTCTGCAGGGCGGGATCCCGCGTGATCTCCATCGTGTCGTAGACTGCCCCGGCGGGCACACCAGCGTCGCCCAGGATCTGCATGACCTCGACCTTTGTACGGCTCTGGGTGAACTCGTTCAGAATGCGATCCACCTCGTCGTGATTGGTCCAGCGCCTCTCCGGCGAGTTGAAGCGTTCGTCACCGATCAGGTCGTCTCGGCCGATGGCCTTCAGCAGGCGGTCCCAGTGCCGGTTGCCGGCGCGGCTGGTGTAGATGAAGCAGTAGTCATTGAGACCTCCCCCCTTGCACTTGTAGAGGCCGCTGGGGGCGGTCGTGCCCAGCGCGCTGCGGTTGCCCGAGCGCACCGCCGCCTTGCCGCTGGCAGACTGGCGCGCGAAGGCGATGCGGCTGAAGTTGATCACGGCGTCCTGCATGGCCACTTTGATGTGCTGGCCCCGGCCCGTGCGCTCGCGCTGATGCAGGGCGGCCAGGATGCCGATGGCGCAGTGCAGCCCGGTGCCCGTGTCGCCGATGGTCGGTCCGGGCTTGAGGGGCTCGGTCTCCGTCGTGCCCGTCAAGCTCAGGGCTCCGCCCACGGACTGAGCGATCATGTCGAAGCTCACGTAGTGTTCGTATGGACCTTCGCCAAAGCCCTTGACCTGCGCATAGATGAGCCGGGGATTGATCTGCTGCGCGACGTCGTAGCCGAAGCCCAGCCGCTCGATGGCGCCGGGGGCGAAATTCTCGATCATGACGTCGGCCTTCTTCAACATCTCCGTGAAGACGAGGCGACCGCGTTCGCTGCCGAGGTTCAGGGTGATGCTGCGC
>Ga0209058_1005275_pt1 | contig 10136 bp, 10 predicted proteins | sample GraSoiAngelo_147_FD_185904 | JGI IMG/M metagenome (GOLD analysis project Ga0209058, IMG submission 185904) | Grasslands soil microbial communities from the Angelo Coastal Reserve, California, USA - 14_1009_05_40cm (SPAdes) (version 2) | ecosystem: Environmental > Terrestrial > Soil > Grasslands ... | reverse complement strand
TCTCTTCTAATGAATTCAAAACTTCGTATATCTTTGAATAAGGCACATTCGATTTTTTACTAATCTCAGATGCTGCCATCGAACCCTTTTCAAGCAATGAAATGTAGACTTTTATTTCATAACTCCCTAAGCCTATATCTTCCATTGCCTTCTTGGTCTTCTCAGATAAACTCATAATAATGGTTAAACTGGATAACAGAACATAGTATATATCTTAGGTGCACTGTTTACAGTCGATTTATAAGCAAACTAATCACCATATTATTCGTTACATTATATTTATATACGAAATATACAAATCCGACATGAATAACTAGGTGAAATTAAGTGGAATTAATACAAATATCGAATCGTACAGTAAACAAGGTTAATACAGACAAGAGAACAATCCGTTTTACTCAGAGTATCTGCCCAGATTGCAACATGATTCTTGATGCTGAAGTTTTTGAAAGAGAAGGTAAAGTTTTCATGACAAAAACCTGTCCAACACATGGTGAGTGTGAAGAATTGTACTTTGGTTCATATAAAATGTACAATAAATTCAGCACATACTGGATGGATGGAAAAGGTGCTCATGCGCCTAATGTTATGGTAGACAAATGTGCATGCCCTACTAACTGCGGATTATGTACAAACCATCTATCACATTCCGGACTTGCTAATATGATAGTCACCAATAGATGTGACCTTACATGCTGGTATTGTTTCTTTTATGTTAAGAAGGGATTAGAGGGTGCTTATTTGTATGAACCTACTCATGAACAAGTTCGAGCTATGATGAAAACTCTAAAGGCAGAAAAGCCAATCGCTGGAAATTCAATTCAAATCACGGGTGGTGAACCAATGTTAAGAGATGATATCACTGATATCATTAGGATTATGAAAGAAGAGGGTGTGGACCACGTACAGATGAATACTAACGGTATCAAATTGGCGCTTTCTCCAGAGACTATGCGTCAAGTAAGAAATGCCGGAGTAAGTAATCTATATTTGTCATTTGATGGAGTAACCCCACGAACAAATCCAAAGAATCATTGGGAAGTCCCGTATGCTCTAGAATCTGCAAGAAAATGTGGAACTACTGTGGTGTTTGTTCCAACTGTAATAAAATCCATCAACGATCATGAGTTAGGTCCAATTATAAGGTACGCCCAAAAACATCTTGATGTAGTTCATGCAGTAAACTTCCAACCTGTTTCATTAACAGGAAGAATGGGTAAAAAAGAACGAGAAAAATATAGAATTACTATCCCAGACTGTATAGAAAGAATACAAGAACAAACCAACGGAGAAATTTCAATGGATGACTGGTTCCCTGTTCCTTCATGTATGCCACTAACAAATGTTATCGAAGCATTTAGCAAAAAGCCAAAATACGAACTATCAATCCACTTTGCTTGCGGTGCTGGAACCTATGTATTTGAGGACACTCAAACCAGGAAGTTAATACCGCTTACGTCATTTGTTGACCTGAAAGGTGTTTTGGAATATTTCGAAGAAAAGGCTGAAGAGATCAGATCAGGTGCAAATAGGTACTGGACAATGTTACAAGTTATTAGAAAATTAAATCAATTCGTAGATAGAAACAAACAGCCTCATGGATTAGATCTTGCAAAGATGTTCTCTAGCATATTACTGAAGCGTAATTTTGACTCCGTAGGTTCATGGCATGTTCGATCACTCTTTTTGGGAATGATGCACTTCCAGGATAAATATAACGAAGATCTTGAAAGACTACAGAGATGTGATATTCATTATTTGACCCCTGACTTGCGAATTATTCCATTCTGCGCGTTTAACGTAATTCCAGAGTGGTATCGAGATAGAATCCAAAAGAAATTCAGCATTCCGGTTGAAGAATGGGAAAAAGCTCATGGACAAACTCTTGAAGCTGGTTTGTATCGTGGCATCATGAGAAGAGGTAAACCTGAGGCACAAATGGGATGTGCAATGTCTGAAATGCACAAGGCAGCTGCCGAATCAATGGCCAATGACGATCACAAGGCTGTTGAATTGAGAAACGGAATGGCTGGCGCCTGAAACCTTTTTTTTCAATCAACTTCTCTTTTATTATTTTATGTAAATCGTAGTTGCACAGTTTAGAAAGTATTTTTTTAGAAATTTCGGATGTAAACTAGAATAAGATTTAATTGAACGCAGTTTCCATTTTTCACAATGTCTAATATGAAATATATTCAACTTGAACCCCAAGGGGAAATTGCTTTACTGCGAATTAACAGACCTGAAGCACTCAATGCAATGAATATCGATGTTATATCGGAACTTTCTCGAACAGTGGATATAGTAGGCGCTGACGAAGGTATCAAAGTTGTAATAATAACAGGGACTGGCGAAAAATCCTTCTGTGCTGGTGCCGATATTTCATACATGGTGAATATAGACCCAATAACTGCGGAAAAGTATGCATCATCAGCACAATCTGTCTTGAACAAAATTGAACGTCTGGAAAAGCCTGTGATAGCCGCCGTAAATGGGTATGCGCTTGGAGGTGGTTGTGAATTAGCGATGGTTTGCGATATTAGGATTGCGTCGAGTAATGCAAAAATGGGTCAACCTGAAGTAACAATAGGAATTCCTCCTGGATGGGGAGGCACACAAAGGCTTATGCGATTAGTTGGGCCTGCAAAGGCCAAGGAACTAGTTTTTACGGGGAAGATGATTTCTGCGGAAGAAGCGTTCCAATTGGGCCTGGTCAATGGAGTGATTAGCTTAACTTCTGACGATAATTTACCTCCTGAACCGCCTAAGGATGATAAAGAGAAGGAAAGGGAACGAAATAGTCAGATAGCAAAAATACTTAACAATAAACTCATGGATGAGTGTGATAATTTAGCCAAGCAAATTGCAAAAAATAGTTTTAATGCTGTAAAGGTGAGTAAAATGTTGATAAACAGGGGTATGGATGCAGATCTGAACACCGGACTCAGATTAGAGATCTATGGTTGGTCTCTGTGTTTTGCACATGAGGATAGACAAAAGATGATGTCTGAATTTCTAAACAAAAGCAAGAAGTAAGGTCTTCTTTCGTCTCCACTTTATTTGGAATCAAAATTTTGAAGTAACTCTAGCTGAACTACTGGGACGACAGACGTATGCATTACTCTGAATTTTAGATTCAGCAAATGCCTGCTCCATTGAATGCCCTATTTTATGTGCATCTTTAGCCGAATTTGTGAATGAAATCATCGATGGTCCAGCACCACTTATAGTTACTGCCAATGCACCGGAACGGATTGCATTTAATTTTACCTTATCATACCCCGTAATAAGGCTCTTCCTAGCTGGTTCTACTATAATATCATTTATGCCATTTGTTAGAAGTCTGGTATCCTGAAGGAAAAAACCACTAACCATAATACATGCATTGGCCAAATTTTTTGTAAGATCTTCAATTGGTATTGCTTTTGGTATCACACTTCGCGCCAGTTTTGTTTTCTTAACAGGTGTTAACAAGTTAGGAACACAAACTATGAGTATAAGATCTTTAGGTGTATCTACTTTAATAAATCGAAGTGTAGGAAATGTTCTTACAATTACAAATCCTCCAAATAACGAAGCTACCACATTATCATAGTGTTTTACACCGGCACTACTCACTTCTCCTTCTGCGGCAAAATCTAATAATTCATTGTCCGTTAATTTACATTTAAAAAGTTCTTTAAACGCAGTAACGGCAGCTGCACTGGATGCGGCACTACTTCCTAATCCCAATCCTATTGGTACTCCCTTGGTGATCCTAATCTCAAGATCATCTTTAATTTTGTATTTTTGAGCAAATTTCTTTACCGATAGACTTGCAGAATTTTCTTTAACAATTGATGGAATATTTGCCTTATTGTCTATTACGATTTTTATTTTTCCATTTTTTGTTGCTAACTTGCGTATAGATACGGTATCATAAAAAAGATCAAGTCCAAGACCAAAGACGTCGAAACCAGGTCCTAAATTGGCAGTTGATGAGGGCGCTGTTGCTTCACAAAATTCAAATGTTTCTTTCATTTTCAACTCTAGTCTCCTTTCTCTTCACCCAGATTAAGCGCCCTTGAAAGCGTCGCAGTAAGATTCACCATCCCACTCATTGTTAAACTTGACACAAGAATTGGGCTTTGCATGAGTTTATTTTTGAATAAAGCATGTAATAGATCCTTACTCAGAATTGAATATTCAATATTCTTTTCATTTTGCAATGAGTCTTCCAAAGATGATCTAGACGACCATTTCATTATTTCCTGCAGTTTATCAATTACTAAATCCCTTTTTGTCATCACATCTATCTGCGATATGTTCAAACGGAGTCTTACAGATGTTGCCATCAATGCTATTGAAATGTAATTCATTGGGCTTGACGAGGCTAGAATTCCATCAAAAGTAAATATGTTTATCTTATTGTCAGATTGAAAATTTGAAACAAAATATGGGCCACTTGCCCTAAATATAAATAGTTCAATCTGACCAGGAGTATCTACTACCACAAAATCCGGGTTTAAATTAAAAACTTCATCTTGAATTTCATCTAACTTTGTAGCTATCAAATCTGAGGCCATTATGAGCGCACCATTTGGGCCTAGGTCATGTTGGGACATTATCTTGTCTATGTCAATATAATTTCTCACATCAACATCTGGCTCATAAGGCAGCGAAATGACACCCGGGTCAAGATTCAATGAGATGGGATAGAAGTTGTTATCCTTATACGATTGGATTAGTTTGGATGTAAGAAGTGATTTACCAGAGCCGGCTGTCCCAGTAATGAAAATAGTTTCCAAATATAGTTGAAAGAAGGAAGTGAATATATTAATTCTATTGATTATTATATGACTGTCCAGTATTTTGCATTGATTAGGTTTGAAATGGAGAATAATTGCAGTTGCTGTAAGCCTTGTTCCATTCTTATTATTATTTGCCTTTACTCCCGTTTCTCCTGCAGATGTGTTCTCGGTCGGCGTACTTCCATTCCTGCTTTCTGTATCGGCTGTTATGGTTCGAATTCTATTACAAGCGTATAGGTTTAGGTATTTCATTAACCACTTCATTGGACCAAATATTAGCACAACTCTCAAAACTATGAATGCCAGGATAGGGGGTGAATTCGTTACACAGACTACTCCATCTTTTATAGGTGGTGAAATAGTGAGAATTGCATGGCTAGTTAAAAACGGAGTTTCGACAGGAAAGGCTGCTTGGGTAGCAACTGCTGAAATAATCTCCGATGTTTTTGTAGGGTGTATTTTGGCATTCATCGCAGGTGTTGTGGCTATCTTTAGTGGTGGTTCCTTTATTGGTATTTTAATCATCATTGTTGCCATACCAACATTTGGATTCTGGTTTTCAGTAGTAGTTCTATCTGCAAACAGAAACATTCAGCTCCCCAAATTTTCCTTAAGTTTGATTAAAAGATTTTTGTCAAAAGAAAGATCAGATCATCTGATACATTCTACAAATGTTACTTTAGCAGATTTATGCAAAATGAGCAGAGAGAATTTTACATCGTTCAATTCAGTCAAGGTCCTTTCAATAGGAATGGCTATAACTTTTGTCGCTTTTGTCTTTCAAGGTCTTTCATTTCTGGTACTAGCACAAGCAGTTGGTGAGCATGTGGGATTTTTTCAATCTTTTATGGCGACTTCAGCAGCGACCGCTCTTTCTACCTTACCAATCACCATTGGAGGATCAGGTTTAGCAGAACTCGGTGTCTGGGCATATATTACAAATATTAGTAGTATTCCACATTTGACTGATGTTTTAAACTCATCCCAATTGTCTGTAATCATAGCTTGGAGAATTGCTACTTACCATATACCTCTTGTTATAATGTGGATAGCTCTTATGAGAATTACAATCGGGAAAGATTCTATTGCAAATCAAATTAAATCTAAGAATTTGGATAATAGTTAAACAATATTACTGAAAAAAACAATAACTTAGAACCAACGAGGAATTACATTGAATAAGTTGAAAGGAAAAATAGTCATCATAACTGGAGCATCATCAGGTATAGGGAGATCAACAGTATTAGAATTTGCTAAACAAGAAGTCAAAGCAATTATACTTGTTTCTAGAAACAAAGAACGTTTGTCACAAGTTGAATCAGAGTTAAGTGGAAAATCCGAATCTATGATCTTTGCCTGTGATATATCTAATAATTCGGAAGTACTAAAGATGGCTAGAGAAGTACTTTCAGTTTATGATAGTGTTGATATATTGGTAAATAATGCAGGAATTGGAATATTAGGAAAAGTAGCCGATCTGTCAATAGAGGAATTGGAATCAATAACAAAAACAAATTACTTTGGAATGATTTATTGTACCAAAGCATTTCTAAATTCAATGCTAAGAAAAAAAAATGGACACATAATAAATGTTGCATCATTGGCGGCTAGCTTTGGAATTCCTGGATTAGCTGCGTACTGTGGTTCAAAATTTGCGATGCTAGGTTTTTCCGAGTCACTGCAACACGAATTGCACGGTACTGGTGTACGTGTTACTGTTGTAAGTCCTATAGGCGTGAAGACAAATTTTTTCCATCATCCATCTTTTGGTAATAAGTTCAAAAATAAGGAGCGGTTTTATTTGGATCCTCGTAATGTGTCTAGAGCAATCATAAGAGCTTGTAATTCAAATAGGTTGGAAATTGTTGTTCCGTTTTATATGAGAGGGGGAGTATGGATAAAACATACGATACCTTATTTAGTAAATCCAATTGTGGGTACTTCTTTTCGAAAAATAATGGACAGTGAAAAATAGACTAGCTATTCATCTTCATCTTCACCAGTACTGGTTGATGTCTGTATGTCTGATTCTACATCCATAAGTTGAAGGTCTTCCAATTCAAATCTATATATCGCATTCATATCGAGATTATACTTTGATTTCAAGAGCTCAACTAATTTGGAACTTAATTCGCCCTTAAACATTTTTATTTTAAATTCATAAATGAATCCTTTTAGAAAGTCTGAAATCTTCAAATTTTTAGGTACATCCAAACCTTCTATTATTGTTCTTCCATCGGAAAGCGCTTCGTATATCTGTAGATCAATCTTGTAAGCATCTTCATAGATGGCCAGTATATAACCTGATCTTGTTAGTATTTCTGGCGCACCAAATTGTACAGATTTAATTTCGTCTTCAGCCCACTTTGGTATAGATTCATCCCCTTCTGATTGACCGTCCTTCGTACTTTTGCTAGATACTTGTGTTTTGGATCTTGATGTACCACTATTGCCTTCTAAAAAACTTTGCAGATAAAGATAATTACACTCAGCAAATAATATTGCTAGACGAGGGTATGAAAACATGGCAGTTGAATAAAAAATAAAAAATGGTATCATTTGTCTTGGTTACAAGTTTAATATATATACTCAAAACCACCAGTTAGATATAATATTCTAATATCATTTCAATACTTTCTTTATCCTCGTCACCACGTACGTACTCTTCGTACTTTGTAAAGTCAAGTGGAGTAATCATGCCAACAAGTTTGCTAGTATCTTTAGACTTACCATCAACAACAATCAAATGCCTAACATTGTGTTTCAACATCAAATCTGCTGCAATCGACGGAGACGAGTTAGATTCAATAGTAATCAATGGAGCTGACATTATTTCTTTATTTTTCACTTCAGTCGTACGTACATCATTAATGCACACTTTTCTAACCAGGTCACGTTCGGTAACCAAACCTGTTGGTTTACCGACGCTATCAACAACGAGCAATGAACTTACCTTTTTATCTTTCATTTTCATTGCTGAATTTTGGATAGTATCAGACTCTTTAATCGTAAATACATTTTTTCTCATAAGTTCGCTAACAGTTGTAGCCATTGTAATAATATACATGCTCTGACTTTTTAAGATATGCTTCATTGCAAAAACTTTGGTTTCAGTAGATTCGAAGTTACATAAATCCAGCTCCTACAAACGCTAACCTTACTCTTTCTACTGCTATATCTATATTCTAAAGGAATCCATGAGCCTCTGTTACTAATCCTAATAAAAAAAGAGTTACCTTGAGACATGATCGGAATAGTTACCAAAGTTAAACACCTTGATTGAATTGTGCAATCCAAAGATATTCACGTTTTGTTAATAGTATCCTCTTCTTCACCGATATTATTTAGAAATCTTGCTTCAAGTCCAGAAAAAAGTAAGGAACAAGAATGCTCTGAATTGCAGTGAAGACTACATTATTTGATGTTACCGGTATAATTAGGGTATAATATAATTAAATTTACCTTACGTTAATATATATCAGTCGTAAATATTAAATGTTGAGCTTTCAAAACATTTCAATGTGGAAGTTAGCATTGATCTTCATTGTTGCAGGAATAGTTATAATAATAGCGTTGTTGGGTTCATCTGCAAAAAATTTGTTTAGTAAAGCCATTACCGAGGATGTTCCTGTTAAGCTGAAGAAAGATAACGAATGTGTTGTCGAGCCATCAGACAGTATACCGCGAGTGATTCCAAATTGTAGTTACGCTGTTGGAGATATCCTGTCGGTAACCTATAAATCCACGCAACCTACGCTTGAAAAGTATGAGCTAAAGAATTCTTCAAGCTCCTAATGAAGGTACAATCTGTGATATTTTTCGTAGTCTTAAATTATTTTAACTTATTTTAACTTCTTTATTCCGCAGGATTTTAGAATTATCTCCTTCTATTCTCTAGAGTCGAGCAGACTTGCGTTGATTTATGCAAGACTTGGTTGTCATATTCTATAGCAAACTGATGAAAGCGTAATGAACCTTTTTTATTTTATCTCCATACCATTTCTCCTGGCAAGCAGGAAAATTAGATATTTAATTATGCGACTATATGAAGTGTTACAATATACTCTGTTGGTTTATATCTCTAATTATTTCTGAAATCTTCTGAATTCTGGCTCCGTAATTTGCCTTCATGTATTCAAGTGCAAAGATATGATCGTTTTTTGTGAAAGCGTTTACTCCATCTTCTGCAATTATTATATCGTATCCCCTTGTGAACGCATCGTATGTGGAGTGTTTAATGCATATGTGGGTATGAATTCCTGTCATGATTATTGTTGTAGGGCCCTTTCCATTGTAGGTAGATTCAAGTGCCTTTTCTAATCTACTTTTATCAAATGCACTATATCCTCTCTTAGGTATCATAAGATCATTGTATGTAGGTTTAATATCCTGAATAACATCTGCACCGTTGGTTCCCTTGATGGCATGAGCTCCCCACACTCTGATCTCAGGATCAGACAACAGATGTTCGTCATTACAGTAAAATATAGGAATATTTTTTCTCCTTGCAAAGTCTAACAGATATTTAATTTTAGGTATTATCTTTCTGGCTCTAACAGATTTTAATCTTCCATAAATAAAATCATTCAACATATCCATCACCAATATTGTATATCTTGGTGATGCACCATGATCTTTATTTTTAGAAACTGCTTGAGATTTTTTATTCATGATACGTAAATTTATTCCGTTAATCGGATATATTGCTTGTTATTCTGAGTTTTTCACTAATGGCAACAGGTAACGATTCAGGAACATAATCTAACATTCTAAATTGTTCAGGAAGTGTGCTTACTTGATTTCTACACCAGGCACGAATTTCAAATATCGAAGGCAACCTTTCTGTAATGCTGCCGCTCTTTATGTACTGTTTCAACATAGGAATGCCATCTCTGACTTCTTCATCATCCAAAGTCAATATATCAGCTACCAATGTATTATTACGAATTAATCTGTGCACTTGTTTTGGACCAGCAAGATTTTCCTTTCCTGGGCTTTTCTTTCTCTTGTAGATCGTTTGATATTTGTTACCCTTGAAATTTTTTGATTTAATCCTAATTCCAACAAGCTTGTATACACCGTTTAAGGCCGGATCATCCCTTGATGTAGAAAGTTCGGTGCCTACCCCAAAATAGTCTATAGGTGCTTGCTCTGATACCATTTCGTGAATTATGTGTTCATTAAGATCACCTGTTGCCATTATCCTTGCTGACTTGCGATCAGCATCATCAAGAATTACTCTTATTTCCTTACTTATACTTAGTATATCCCCACTATCTATCCTCACACCTTCAAATTCCAGTCCTTTTTGTAACGCAATTTTAACCGCTTTAATCGGATCATAGG
>Ga0209058_1005265_pt1 | contig 10147 bp, 10 predicted proteins | sample GraSoiAngelo_147_FD_185904 | JGI IMG/M metagenome (GOLD analysis project Ga0209058, IMG submission 185904) | Grasslands soil microbial communities from the Angelo Coastal Reserve, California, USA - 14_1009_05_40cm (SPAdes) (version 2) | ecosystem: Environmental > Terrestrial > Soil > Grasslands ... | reverse complement strand
TGAGAAGAGCACGCATTCGGGAATTCCTGGCTAGTAGTTCTTCTTCAGGTCCATGCCGTTATACATGCTCGCAACCTGATCGCCATAGCCATTGAACATGAGCGTGGGGCGTTTAAAAATTTCGCCGAGACGGCGTTCCTTGGCCTGGCTCCAGCGCGGGTGATCGACGTTGGGATTCACGTTCGAATAAAAGCCGTACCAATTGGGCACGGACAGATTCCAGGTTGTCGGCGGCATCTTCTGTTGGAACTTGATCTTGACGAGCGATTTGATGCTCTTGAAGCCGTATTTCCAAGGGATGACCATGCGCACAGGCGCACCGTCCTGATTTGGCAACGACTCTCCGTACATCCCGACACAAAGGAGCGTGAGGGGATTCATGGCCTCGTCCAAACGGAGGCCTTCGACGTAGGGGAATTCGATGCCGGCCCAGCGTCCCAGAGGCATCTGGCGTGGATCATAGTAGCTTTGGAAGGCTACGAATTGAGCTTTATAAGACTGTTGAACGAAAAACCAATCCAGGGAACAACGATGGACCACGCTTCCACGCAGCGGTGACGGTAGATGCGCTCCTCAAGGGGCGCAAGTTTGAGGATTTCGTCCATGGTGAACTTGTGGGGCTTGGCGACTTCGCCTTCGACGGAAACCATCCAGTTGGAAGTGGTAAAGTTCTTCGCATTCTTGGCAGGATCGCTCTTCTCAGTACCGAATTCGTAAAAATTGTTGTAGTGCGTGACGTCCTCGTAGGAGTTCTCTTTTTCGGAAGTGCTGAAGGGGCTCTTGGCCAGGGCGCTGAATTTCGTCGCGGCAAGCGCGTTTTGCGGCGGCAACGCCAAATCGAACAGGCCTTTGCCGGCCGCGGCGGTGGCACCCACAATCCCCATGGCACGAAGGAATTTGCGACGGTCCAGATAGATGGACTTGGGCGTGACGTCGGCGTAAGTCAAATCGTGGGCTTTGCGTATCAACATTTCTCCCGATCTCCTGGGGCAATTCGGCTTCCTACCATCATATATCTATTTGATGCTGGCACTTTGCCACAGAGCTTCCCCATTCCGTGCGGACTGAACAGGATGGCTTCCGCCCCTTGGCAGTGAGAGTCTTCTCATGCGGAAAAGTTACAGGCTAAAGTTCCCGGAATTGAACTGGGAATTTACATCGCACGCTAACCGTGGAGCTTCTTGTGCACTTTTTGGGCGGCTTCGACACCGTGGAATTGGGCTTCCTCGAAGATAGAAATGCCACTCAGGTCGGAGTTGGCGAAGAGGATGCGGCCGTCGAGGCGGGACAGGCGGCGGCGTTCTTCCGAAAAAATCGAACCGACCGCGGGGCGAATCATAGCGTGGCCCATGCGCATGATGTCGATTCGGGATACGCACTGGCGAATGTCGGAGTGCACGCGTTCGAGGTCATGGAGAATGGCCTCCTTCCAGTAGGTCCAATCTTTTTCAAGGAGAAGCCTGCGGTTCTGCGCGGGGGCGCCTTCGGAGAGGGCCCAGTAAAAAGTCCAGACGGTGCGGTCGATGTGGGTGCGCAGGCTCTGGTGCATGGCGTCAACGTAGCCGAGCGTAGGGGAGTCGAGGAAGACCGTGTCCCAGGAAGGCTCGGCGCCGCGGGAGTCGGGATAGCGTTCGAGCGTGAGGTTGGCGGTGAGCCATGGGGAATAGGCGAAATCGTGGAGCGGGGGAAAATTCTCGAGAAGATACGGAGCGAGGAACATGGGCGCGGCAAAGATGACGAATTCGGATTGGAATTCGACGTCGCCCGCAAAAACGCTTGCGCCACGGCGCGTTTGTGCGATGCGGTGCACCATTTGGCCGGTGCGAATATTTGCGCCAACGCGTTCGAGGAGGCGGCGGGTAATCCAGCCATTGCCTTCGGGCCAGGTGAGCGGGCCTTTTTCCTCAGGCTCGCGGGAAGAGAAATAATGGATGCCGGCCCAGGCGGAAGTGTCGCTCGCGAGGGCTCCGTAATCGTCGCGGCAAGCGTAGTTCACGTACCAATGGAGAAGGCGGGAGTCGAGACCTTGCTGACGCAGCCAATCGGAGAACGAGAGGCGATCGAGGTGCTGAAATTTTGAGGACAGGCCGAGTTCGAGAGGAATAGTGAAGGCACCACTCCTTCGGAATTCGCTGAAGAGATTTTCAAGACGCTGGAACTGATCGCGGTCGTTTTGTTTGAGGCCGACAGCGGGCTCGATGCCTTCCTGCCAGCGGCCGTAGAGGAAGAGCCGCTCCTGCGGGGAAAAAGCGAGATAGCGCTCTTCCCATTGACCGTCTTTCAAGACGCCGAGATCCTCGAAGAGTTCTCGGACATAGATGGCTTTTGGGCCGGGGACAGGCACATAATGCGCAGCCCAAGGATACGCGGTGACTTCATTTTCGCCCCAGCGAGCGTTGCCGCCCGCTTGTGGATTCATCTCGAGAAGAACGAAATCCGTGAAGCCGCGCTTGCGGAAGCGCCAGGCGGCGCTAAGACCGGCGATGCCGCCACCGACGATGACGACCGGGACTTTTTCGATGTGTTTGGCCGCGGGGAACGCGGCGCGGTCACGCAAGAGATGCCCCATCTGGAAGGAATCGTTGACGAACGAACCTTTGATCTTTTGTTCACTTTTGAGGGAAAGGCCGGCGAGCGCCGCACTGCCAAGACCGAGAAACTTGCGGCGACCCAGCTTCAATGACTGATGTCCTTCCAGTCGTTTTCGTAAGTGCGGACAAGAACCTGGCTGTTGAGATGGTTCGCGGGCATGGGAAGCGGCGCCATGTCCGGCGGAAACTGAAAGAGCGCGGAAAGTCCATCTACGCTAAGGAAACGCAATCCAGCGGGAAGCGACTTGGGCAGGGCGTAATCGTGAGTACCCGCCAGGACAAATCCCCATTCGCCGAAGGAGGGGACGTAGACGTGATACGGATAGGTTTGCAAGCCGGATTGTTTCAGCGTCTCGGCGATGCACCAGAAGGAATCGCGGGCAAACATGGGCGACGTACTTTGCACGACTATGAATCCTTGCGCGCTGAGATGGCGCGCGACGGCGCGGTAGAACGCGGTGGTGTAAAGCTTGCCGAGCGAATAGTTTGTGGGATCGGGAAAATCGGCGACGATGAAATCGAAACTGTCGGCGTTCGAAGCAACCCACGGAAATGCGTCGGAGTTGATGACGTGCACGCGGGGAGAGAGCAGAGAGTTGTCATTGAGCCTGGTCAGCATGGGATTGGAGGAAAAAATCTTGGTCATCTCGGGATCGAGATCGACGAGAGTGATGCTTTCGACTTGCGGATACTTCAGAATTTCGCGAACGGCAAGGCCATCGCCGCCGCCGAGAATCAGGACCCGGCGCGGGGCCGGAACGGCGGCCAAGCCGGGATGGACAAGCGCTTCATGGTAGCGGTATTCGTCGCGCGAGCTGAATTGCAGATGACTGTTGAGAAAGAGGCGAAGGTCGTCCTTGAAGCGCGTGAGCACGAGATGCTGATAAGGAGTGTCGCGGGCAAAAATAATCTCGTCGGCGTAGATATTGTCTTCGGCCGTGGCGGTGATGTGCTTCGCTTCGGCGATTCCCGTGCCTAGTCCAAACAAGACTAGTAAACAGGCCACTCTCAATTCGCGCGTGCGAGAGAGCTGATTGGCGAACAGGTACGTGCTCCAGAACGCGACCGCGGCGTTGATCAAGCCAAACAACATCGCGGAGCGCACCAGACCAAGACGCGGAACCAGCAAAATTGGAAAGAGCAGCGACGCTCCAAGGGCGCCGAGATAATCGAAGGTGAGGACGTGCGCGATGACGTCGCGGAACTGGTAGCGGTGCTTGACGATGCGCATGAGCAACGGAATTTCCAGACCGACAAGGACACCCATCACCACGACCAGCGCGTACAGGATCAATTCGAATCCTTGGGTAAAGGCAAACGCAAGCATCAGCAGCGTCGACGAAAATCCGCCGACAACGCCAAGGAGAAGTTCGATCCAGACGAAGCGATTAGCAAGGCCGCGATTGATGTAACGGGAGAGCGCGCTGCCAATGCCCATCGCGAACAGATACGTACCGATAATGGTGGAGAATTGAAAAACGCTGTCGCCGACGAGATAGCTCGCCAGCGTGCCGGCTACAAGCTCATAGATGAGGCCGCAAGCCGCGACCAGCAACACGGAAATGAACACCAGGACGCCCATGGGCTAGTGGATCGCGGCAGCAATGATGATACAAATGCCGAGAGACATGGCGCCGACAAGGATGGCGAGCGCCATGTTGTGCTCCTGCACGATTTCCTTCCAAAGGTGGTACGGCGTGAGCTTGTCCATCACCACGAAGGCGACGACGAAGATAAAAATTCCCACAAACGCGAAGACCAGTGCAGCAACGACATTGCCGAGCGGAACGAGGTTCATCTCATTTGCCTCCTGTGTAATGGTGATAGCCGCCGTAAACCGAGCGGTACGAGCCGGGATTATCGCGGACGGACTTCGGAATGTTTTTTAGCTGATTGATTGTGTCGAGGCTCCAGCCGCGGTATTGACCGAAGGCCGCTGTGCCGAGAACCAGGAATCCATAAAGAAGATAGAATTTTCGGAACATTATTCATCGTCTCCCGAGCTGCTGGACAATTGCATGGGCGGATGATCGCTTTCGGACCACCGGGACCGCTCAAAGGTATAAGCGCGAAAAGAAATGATGATTACCGGCACGAGTAGCGCGAGAAACGCGATGCCGTAAATTCCGTAGACCGGCACGTCGTGGGTGACATCGACGGTGTACGGAATGCCGGAAAGCGAAGGATCCGCCTCCGGCTCAATGCGAAGGTAGTAGTGGCCTGGGGGCACGCTCGGAATCACGACATCGTCATTCTGCTTGCCTTCGGTCCAGGACCCGTCGCTGTCATAGCCGTAGTAGTAGCTCACTTCGCGACCGAAGTCCCAGGCTTGCCCGGTGTCCTGATTGATGAGCGCATAGTTCAAATAGATCCAGTGGTTGCTGACCGGGGCGTAGGTCTTCACTTCCACAGTTGAAGTGCGGCCGGTAAGTTCGAAAACATCCGTAACGAAGGAAGCCTCGGCTTTCGAATCGGCACGATTGTACCGGTAGGTCTCATGAAAAACCGGTTCCTTTTTTGCACGCATAGCGAAACCAGACATGAGCGCCAAAAGGAAAACGACAAAGCCCGCGAACGCAACCCACATGCCTGTAACGTTCGTACGGACGGCCGAAGGCTGATTTTCGTAGACGCCCATGGCTTCGGGCGGCCGGCCGGGCAGCTTGAAGGTCTCCCAGATTTCGCGGCCATACATGTACTCGCCAATAGACCAGGTGACTTCCTGGTCGAGCTGCTCGCTGGACAGCACGCGAGGCGGATGCACGTAGTCCGTGACGGCAGCCTTTTCGCCGACGCGAACCTGCCACGGGAATTCGCCGAGGACGAAATCCGTGTTGGCGTCTGCAGTCTGAAAATGCTTGTAGGATTCTCCGAGATAGTTGGCCGTTAGTGACGAACCGCCGAACATATTGTGGTCCACGGTGGGCAGAACCTTGCAGATGCTGATGTCGTTCCAATGGCCGTTATATTCGCTGAGGTAGCCAACGCCTTTGTAAGGATTGTAGAGAACGTATTCGTGCCAGCAGTAAGTGATTCCATCGACCTGTGTGCTCCGCCGCTCGAATCCGATGACTTCATAGTCCGTACCACGCAGCTTGCCGCGCGTACCCAAGGGAATGAGGGGTCTTATGTCACTGGTCTCAATTTCGAATTGCTGGAGGATGGCCAGGTTGGGGTCTTTGGCATCGAGGATGCAATGGCAGCTCGCGCACACGACGGTTTCGGCCTGGCCGAACGAGCGCAGCACAATGGCAGCCCCGCACTTCGGGCAATTCAGCGCCTTCGCTTGCGGCTTGGGAGGCCCGGAAAGTGGTGGAGCGCCCGTGCTCATCACCAGCCCGCGAAACTACGCAAATTTTTCAACTTAAGATCGTCAAATTCCACGAGTTCGCCGAGGTACAGAGCCGGTTCGGGATCGCTGTAATCGAGCGTGGCGAATTTCCGGGACTCGCTGCGCAGATCAACGAAGGTGACGTCCGTCTTGTCCCAATATTGAAAAGGCAGTTCGCCCTCGACCCCGCGATAATGCGCAGGTGTGATGACGCTGACAGTGTAGGGCTGGTTGTTCCAGATGAACTGCTGGCCGATGTGGACCTGGGCAGCGGCGGGAAGATTTTGCGCCTTCGAAGATAATGACAGCGCGTATTCATTCTGCGCATCGGAGAGCCAGGCGCTTGTCCCGTCGTTCATCATGACGTGCCACTCGTTCCAGCCGCCTTGATCGTACTCATAAAGGATGCGGCCGACCACCACGAACGCCTTGTTGCCGAATTTGCCTTCGGTATTGATCTGAATGGGTGAGCTGTCCGACGGGAGATCGGCTACCTGGCCAACTTTCTTGAGGTCCACATCGGTGCGCACAAGAATGCTCTTGCAGAACTCGCAAACGGTCTGGACGCTGCTGGACCATCGAAAAACAATTTTGGCGCCGCAATTCGGACAGTTGGAAACGGGCTGAGTCATCGCGTGGGACTCACCAGGTGTGCGGCAATGCGTTTTGCCTCAGTCACCAGCAACCTGCTTCCAATTGGATTGGTAGGGTCTTCGCAGACGGCGGATCGAAACGGAATCTGCGTCAAAGAGTTGCCGGAGAATCGTTTCGAAATCCCATTCAGCGCGCGGAACGCAACAGAAAAGATTGAGGCAGAGCGAGCCGTGCTCCGGAAACGTATGACACGCGAGATGCGACTCCGCGAGAAGGCAAAGGCCAGTGATACCGCAAGTGCCGGGAAACTGATGCCACTGCGTTTCGCCGACGGGCCGGAGCTTCATCTCTCGAATAATGCTGCTGAATAAGTTTTGCAAAACAGCAACGTCGCGCAAGGATTGCGAGGAACATCCGAAAGCTTCGACAACCCACTCGATTCCACTCATGGCAGACGGTGGCGCTACGTCTGAGGCTTTCCACATTCCGGGCAGAATTTGGCGCTGCGGGAAATGGACTTGCCACATTCGCTGCAGAATTTAGTTTCCGCAGAAGGAGCCCCGGCGGGTGCAGGCGCTGCTCCAACAGCGGGAGTCGAAGTAGACTTCTTGACAGCGTCCATCATGGCCTGTCCCATGGCCACGCCAGCGCCGAGCCCCGCGCCCATTCCCACGGCGCCTCCGCCTTCATTCCCGGCCGCGATGGGGATGGCTTGCGCCACCTGATATTGCGTAAATTTGCCCATGTCGCCGAGCACGTTCATGCTGATGCGCTGGTCAAGCACTTTTTGCAACTCGTCCGGAAGCGAAAGGTTCTCGACCACAAAGCTGTCCAGCGCGAGCCCATAATCTGTGAATGATGGTTTAAGGGCTTCGCCAATCTTTTCGGCGAGCGCGCCCTGGTTCGCAGCCATATCGAGAAAAGGCACCTGGCTGGCGGCGAATGCATCCGTCATCTTGGCGATGATGGTGTTGCGCAACTGGCCTTCGAGATCGGCCACATGATAAATATCACGAGTGCCGCTGATCTTGCTGTAGAACGATTTAGCATCGCTCAAGTGATACGAATAAATGCCGAAGCCGCGAAGACGGATGGCGCCGAATTCCTTGTCGCGGATGGAAATGGGATTCTGCGTACCCCAGTGCTGGTCGATCTGAATTCGCGTGGAGAAAAAATAGACATCGGACTTGAAAGGCGACTTGAACGCTTTGTCCCAATTCTTCAGATAAGTCAGGATGGGCAGCGTTTGCGTATTCAACGTGTACAGTCCCGGGCCAAAGGCGTCCGCAACTTTGCCTTCATTCACAAAAACCGCGGCTTGCGAATCGCGGACCGTCAGCTTGCCGCCATTCTGGATTTCGCGATCCTGCATCGGATAACGGTAGGCCAGGAGTCCCTCTTCCGGCTCAACCCATTCGATGACATCAATAAACTGTTTGGTGATAAAGTCACGAAGGCTCATGAGAGGCCTCTCTTGGGGCGCGCTCGTGAACAGAAGTTTGCGCCCCGGTGAAAGCGATGCTACGGTGCGGCATCGAACGTGTCAATGGTGCGCATAAGAATACAATTGCTCGAATATAGCCAGGCGCAATATGAATAAAGCAGCCTCCGCAACCCTCAGCAAACTTAAGGAGTTACATGTCTGACCGCATTGCAGACGTATTATAGAATTTACTATGAAGCGATGATCAAAAAGAGGGAGACAAGCTGTGCCATGGTGTCTACTGGGCCCCCCATTGCCGCTTGCCCCTGGCTGGCTATATCCTGTTCTTTGCCATAAACGGAAAAGGCCCCGAGAGAAAGTTCCTCCCTTTTCCGCCGCAACTTGAAGTTTTGGGTCGCACTATCGGCTAATTAGAACGCGTAATTCGTTTATCATTAGGCCAAGCCGGAGTGATTCCCGGTCCGCATCTCTGCCCTTCGCGCCTAAACTAGAAATACTCAGCGTATGTCTTCATCTCGCAGACTCGCCTGGATGGTAGGGACGTGGATGCTCATCCTCGTCATCTACTCCGCACTGTCGCTGCTGTTGAAGCGCAGCTCAGATTCGCTCAATACTTTCGGCAACATCGTGCAGTGCATCGTGCCGCTCTTGGCCAACGCCGGCCTTCTCTTGAACGCGGGAACGCCTCACTGGCGGAGAAATATCTTCTGGATGCTGCTCGCCATGAGCTGCACGCTCTGGATGATCGGCCAGTTTGAGTGGACCTACTATGAGGTCTACCTCCACCGGCCACTTCCCGAGATGTACCCGGGAGATATCCTGTTCTTCCTGCGGGGAATTCCCATGATGGCCGCGATTGCGTTACGTCCCCATCTTAAACGCGGGGAAATCCAGTTGCGTTTCGGCTACCTGGATTTTGTCTTACTCCTGATCTGGTGGACATTTCTCTATGTTTTTGTGGTCCTTCCGTGGCTGTACGCAACGCCGTCTCTCGGCCAGTACAATCACACGTTCAATTTAGTCACCAACATCCAGAACATGGTGATTGTCGTCGGATGGGCCATCCTGTGGCTGCAATCGAGCGGGGCGTGGAGGGTGGTATACGCCAATCTCTTCGGCGCTTCTACGATTTACATGTTTTCCTCATTGACCATCAACATCGCCATCGACAGCCACAAATATTACACGGGAAGTTTGTACGACCTCCAGTTGCTGTCGGCCTTCCTATGGTTTGCCCTGGCCGGCGTTATCGCCCATCAGAATCAAGACAGGCTGGACGCTCCCTCAGAAAATGTTTACGACTCGGACCCCGATTCAACCTCGGACCAGAGCGTCTGGCCGGCGCGGCTCGCGATGGCGGCGGTGATTTCTCTTCCGCTGTTTGCCATTTACACCCTGCGATTCAGTCAGGATGATGCCCAAGTTCGCGATTTCCGTCTGATGACTACCTTGCTTGCCTCCGTTCCCCTCGCATTGTTGATCTTTGTGCGCACCCATCTGGCGGACCGGGACCGTTCACGGCTTCTCTCGCAGTCGGAGCAGTCCGTCGAAAATCTCAAACGCCTGCAGGCACAGATCGTGCAGTCCGAAAAACTCGTTTCCTTGGGCCAGCTAGCCGCTGGGGCGGCGCACGAAATCAACAATCCGCTTGCGGCCATACTTGGTTTTTCCGATTTGCTCGCCGACGACACCACCCTTCCGGAGAAAGCTCGCACAACCGCTTCAAAAATCCGCGAACAGGCACGCCGCACAAAAACTCTGGTCGGCAACCTACTGAGTTTCGCGCGCCAGGTGCCGGCGGAGCGCACGCTCCTTGACATCAATACGGTGGTGAACAACGCCGTGCAGCTTCGCGCGCTCGACTTGCGCTCCGGAACAACACGCATCGAATTGCAGCTCGAGTCCGTCCTCCCGGGTGTTCGAGGAGATGGAAATCAGCTGATGCAGGTTTTCTTCAACATTATCAGCAACGCTCTGGAAGCCATGGAAGCGGCCAACGGCGGCGTTTTGACGATCAAGACGATCCGCGACCGCGGGAACGTCGTGATCCTGTTCTCCGATACCGGCCCCGGCCTCAAGGACCCGCAGCGCGTGTTCGATCCCTTCTATACGACGAAACCCGTTGGGAAAGGCACCGGCCTGGGGCTCAGCATTTGCTTTGGCATTGTCCAGGAGCATGGCGGAAAA
>Ga0209058_1005260_pt1 | contig 10155 bp, 9 predicted proteins | sample GraSoiAngelo_147_FD_185904 | JGI IMG/M metagenome (GOLD analysis project Ga0209058, IMG submission 185904) | Grasslands soil microbial communities from the Angelo Coastal Reserve, California, USA - 14_1009_05_40cm (SPAdes) (version 2) | ecosystem: Environmental > Terrestrial > Soil > Grasslands ... | reverse complement strand
TATCGGCGGGGCGAGCGGATCGGGCCGGCGGCGGGGCGCGACGAAACGGCTCTCGTCCAGGCGGTCGCGGCCGCTGCGGCGGCAGGCGTGGGTGGCGGGGGAAGCGCGACGTTGCGCATCCCCGGCGCCTGCGCTTCCCTGCTCGAGGCGCTGGTCCGTTCCGGCTTCCGCCTCGGCGACCCAACGCTGTTCATGGCCTCGCGGCTGTTCGGCCGGCCTGAGCTCTACCTTCCCTCGGGGCCCATCCTCTTTTAAGTAGGAGATCACCATGCCTCGCATGACGGGCGATCGGTATTTCGCCGAGGCGGTGCACGCGTACGGCACCACGCACGTCTTCTTCGTCCCCACCATCATGCTGCCGGCGATGGCCGAGATGGAGGACATGGGGGTTCGCCGCGTGGTGACACACGGCGAAAAGGCGGCGGCCTACATGGCCGACGGTTACGCCCGCGCCTCGCGGCAACCCGGCATTTGCTTGGCCCAGACCATCGGCTCTGCCAACCTGGCGGCCGGGTTGCGGGACGCCTACATGGCGTGCTCGCCTGTGATCGCGCTCACCGGGGGCGTCACTGCCGCGTCGCGGTACAAGCACACGTACCAGGAGATCGAGGACTTCCCCATGTGGGAGCAGGTCACGAAGGCGAACTTCCACGTCGACGCTCTGGAGCGATTTCCCGACCTGCTACGGCAGGCGTTCCGCGCCGCGACGAGCGCGGCGCCGGGCCCGGTGCACCTCGAGATGGCCGGCACTCACGCCCAGGTCCTCGAGGGCGAGGCCGAGCTCACGCCGTTCTGGGAAGAGCGCTTCATGAAGGTGCCGGCGTTTCGCCCCGAGCCCGAGCCCGACGCTGTGCGCGCCGCGGCCCAGGCGCTCGCCCGAGCCCAACGCCCCGTGATCATTGTCGGCGGGGGCGTGATCTGGTCGGCCGCCGAGGCCGAGCTGGTGACGCTGGCGGAGCGACTCCAGATTCCCGTTGCGACGTCGCTCAACGCCAAAGCCGCGCTACCCGATGACCATCCGCTGAACGTCGGCGTGCCCGGTACCTACTCCCGCTGGTGCGCCAACCGCGTCGTCGCGGAGACCGATCTCGTGTTCTTCATCGGCAGTCACGCCGGAGGACAGGTGACGACCAACTGGCAGGTGCCGAAACCGGGGATCGCCGCGATCCAGCTCGATATCGACCCCGAGGAGCTCGGGCGTAACTATCCGCTGCAGGTGGCACTGCTTGGCGACGCGAAGGTGACGCTCCAGAAGCTCATCGCCGGGGTGACACCGGGGTCACCCCGAACGGGGTGGCTCGGCCGGGCGCAGGAGCTGGTGCGCGAGTACCGCGAAGAGTCGGATCGGATGCGACACTCCGACGCGGTGCCGATCCGTCCGGAGCGGATCTGCAAGGAGATCTCGGACTGGCTCCCCGAAGGCGGCGTAGTCCTGTCGGACACGGGCCACTCCGGCATGTGGACCGGCCAGATGATCCGGCTGACCAGGCGGGATCAGCGATTCCTGCGTTGCGCCGGCTCGCTCGGCTGGGGCTTCCCAGCGACGCTCGGCGCCAAGTGCGCGTTGCCCGATCGGCCGGTGATCGGGTTCTGCGGCGACGGCGGCTTCTACTATCACCTCGCCGAGCTCGAGACCGCCGCGCGCTTCAACATCAACGCCATCATGCTCGTCAACAACAACTACGCCCTGAACCAGGAGAAGCATCTGTTCGACGCGGCCTACAAGGGCCGGCAACGAGGCCGCGCGACGGAGATGTGGTATTTCAGCCACGAGGTGAACTTCGCCAAGGTGGCCGAGGCCATGGGCTGCGTCGGGATCCGCGTGGAGCGGCCCGAGGACCTCCGGCCGGCGCTCGAGAAGGCGCTCGCTTCAAACAGCCCCGCCGTCGTCGAGGTCATCAGCGACGTCGATGCCATGTCCCAACGGGCATGGCGACCGGCCTAGCTGCGTCTCGGCGCGTCGCGGCACTCGAGCGGGGTCGATGCCGAGAGTCTCCTGACCGGTGATCTGCCAATCTTGCAAACACGAGAACCCCGCTGGCGCGAGGTTCTGCAACGATTGTGGCGCGCACCTCGCGGCGCCGACGATCACCGCCGAGCCGCGCTCCTACACGCCGCGACATCTCGTCGAGAAGATTCTCGCGTCCCGGAGCGCGCTCAGGGGCGAGCGCAAGCTGGTCACCGTCCTCTTCGCCGACGTCGTGCGCTCGATGGAGCTCGCGGAGCGCGTCGATCCCGAGCAATGGCATCGCCTGCTCGATCGCCTGTTCCGGATCCTTGCGGGCGGCGTTCACCGATACGAGGGGACCATCAACCAGTACACCGGTGACGGCATCATGGCGCTCTTCGGCGCCCCGATCGCCCACGAGGACCACGCCCAGCGCGCCTGTGCGGCCGCCCTGGATCTGGCGCGCGAGCTCGGCGCGCTCGCCGAAGACGTGCGGCGCGAGAGCGGGCTCGAGTTCGCGGTGCGGATGGGCCTGAACTCCGGCGAGGTCGTCGTAGGGCGGATCGGCGACGACCTGCGCATGGACTACACCGCGCAGGGGCATGTGGTCGGGCTCGCCGCCCGAGTGCAGCAGCTGGCGCCACCGGGCGGCATCAGCGTGACCGAGCAGACCGCGCGCCTCGCGGCGGGTTTCTTCGATTTCTTCGACCGTGGGGAACAGAGTCTCAAGGGCGCGAGCGTTCCCGTGCGCGTGTTCGAGCTGCGGGGTCCGGGCCAGATCCAAAGCCGCCTCGAGAGCTCCCGGGCGCGTGGCTTCTCGCGCTTCGTCGGCCGCGAGCGCGAGCTCGCTGTGCTCGAGAAGGCGCTGGGCGAGACGCAGTCAGGCCGACCGAAGGTCGTCCTGGTTACCGCGGAGCCGGGCGCGGGAAAGAGCCGCCTCTGTCACGAGTTCGTCGAGCGCGCCCGCGGCGTCACGCTTCACTACGCCCGCGCGCTCTCCCACGGACGCATGCTTCCTTTTCACGTGATCGTCGCGCTTGCGCGCAGTCTCTTCGGTGTCGGCGAAGGCGCGTCAGCTTCGGACGTCCGAGACGCCGTGGGACGCGGTCTCGGAAACGTGCAGCCCGACCCGATCGCCCTGGATTTCTGGCTCGACCTTCTCTCCGTGTCCGATCACGTCCCTGCTCCTTCAGGACTCGATCCTGAAGCGCGCCGCGCACGTCTTTTCCGGTCACTTCTCGATCTGATTCGGTCTCGCGCTCGGCGCGAGCTCACGTTGCTCTGGGTCGAGGACCTGCACTGGCTCGACCCGGCGAGCGAAGTGGCGCTGGAGATGCTCACCGAGCGTCTCCTGGCCCCGGAGTCAGCCGGTAGCCGAATCTTGATAATCGCGACCACGCGGCCAGAGTATCGGCCCGTGTGGTCCTCCAGGGTCGAGGGTCTCTCGCTTGCGCCGCTCGGTCTTCAGGAATGCCGGACGTTGCTCGACGACTGGCTCGGATCCGACGAGACACTCGCGCCCCTGCGCGCCCGGATCGAGGCCCGGGCTCGCGGCAACCCGCTGTTCGTCGAAGAGATGATTCGCTCGCTCGTGGAGCGTAGCGTGCTGCGTGGTGAACGCGGCGCATACGGGTTGGCCGCCCCGATCGAGGAGATCGCACTGCCCGAGACCGTTCAGGCGGTCCTCGCCTCGCGCATCGATCGGCTCGCGGAGCGCGACAAGGACGTGCTCCAGGCCGCGGCCGTGGTCGGGCAAGACGTGCCGATCGAGCTGCTGCGCGCCGTGGTCGATCTGCCCGCGCCCGAGCTCGCCGCGTCGCTCGAGCGCCTTTCGACGGGCGAGCTTCTCGGTCCCGCCGAGGCACCGGGTGAGCACGCCTTCCGGCATCCTCTCGCGCAGGAGGTCGCCTACCGCACACAGCTTCTGGATCGCCGGCGCGGAACCCACGCCGCCGTCGCGCGAGCCTTGCTCACCATCCACGGACCCGCCGCCGCTGCGCACGCCGCGCTCCTCGCCCATCACTTCGACGAGGCCGGCGAGCTCCTCGAGGCGGCACGCTGGCACGAGCAGGCGGGCCGACGCGTCGCGCGCAGTGACCCGGCGGATGGCGTGAGACACTGCCGTCGGGTCACCACGCTCCTGGCCGCCGTTCCGGAGTCCCGCGAGACCCTGACGCTCGAGCTCACTTCGCGCATCGCCCTGCTCGAGATCGGCCGCATCGCCGGAATCGAGGAGCGTGAGGCACGGGACCTCTTCGACGAGGCGCGCGCGGTCGCCGAGCGACTTCAAGACACGGCAGGCCACGCGTTCCTGCTGACGTCCTACGGACGCCTCTGCGGGCTCGCGGGCGACGTGGGGCAGTACCTCGCATGCGCGGAGCGCGCCATAGAGCTCGCCGAAGGATCCGGCGCAATGTTCGAGTTCGAGATGCGCTCAGTGCTGGCCCACGCACAGCTTGCGGTCGGCCGCCTCGCTCCCGCCCGTGCGACCGCTGAGCGGGCGCTGACCGAGGTCGCGCGGGTTGCCGGACTGCGGGAGGCGATCGGGCGTTCCACCGCGCCTGGCTTGTGCCGCGTGTGGTGGGCGCTGGCGAGCGCCCACCTCGGGCGCACGGCCGAGGCTGAGGCCGCTCTGCAAGCACTTCTGGCCGAGGAGAGCGAGCCCGCGCTGCAAGCCCTCTACGGAACGCACGCATTCCTGTGCGAGGTGTTGCGCCTGCGAGGTGATCTGCCCGGCGCGCTCGCCCACGGCCGCCGGGCCGTCGAGCTCGCGGAAGAGCGCGGAAGCGTGTTCTCTCGGGTGGAGGCCGCGGCGTTTCTCGGCGCTGCGGAGCTCGCGGACCGTGACCTGACCGCGGCCACGAGGGTGCTCGAGCGGGCGCTCGCGCTCGCTCGCAATCGACGCAGCGCGCTGTGGTACGAGCCGCGCATCCTCGCGACGCTCGCGGACGCGAAGCTGGCCGCCGGTGACCGCTCGGAAGCCCGCGCACTCCTCTCCGAGGCGCGTGAGCTCGTCGACCGGGGACGAGGCTGGCGGCCCGGCGCCTTCGATGTCGCGCTGGTCTGTGTTCGCCTCCTGGCTTCGGAGCCCGCCTCCGACCGCACCGCGATCGAGAGGGCGCTCGAGTCCCTGGACGCCCTCGCGGCCGAGCTGGGCTCCGATCCTTATCGGCGCATCGCCGCATTCGAGCGTGTGCGACTCGCCACGTGACCCTTGTGTAGCCATCGCGGCTGTCGATTTCGGCCCCCTCTGAACGACAAGCTGGTGTCCGCAGCCATTCGCCCGTATCTTGTCGAGAACGACATGCCTATGAGGAGAATGCGATGAAGTTCATGTTCACGATCTACCACGACGAGAACGTGCTGGACGCGATGCCCGAGAAGGAGATGCAGGCTCTTGTCGACTCCGCGATAGAGTACGCCGAGGAGATCGAACGGAGCGGCCACTACATCGCCTCGAACGCTCTGCAGCGGACCGGGACGGCCCGGACCATCCGCGTCCACGGCGGCAAGGTCTCCACCACCGTCGGCCCCTTTGCCGAGACGAAGGAGCAGCTGGGTGGATTCTTCGTCATCGAGGCCAAGGACATGGACGAGGCCTGCGCGGTCGCCGCAAGGTTCCCACCGGCGCGCGTCGCGGTGATCGAGATCCGGCCGATCCAGGAGCTGACGCACTCTCGTGATCGACGCGGTCTACCGACCTGAGTCGCGCCGCGTCCTCGACGCGCTCAGTGGAGGGTCCGATATTGGTGAAACCGTGAGGATCTTCGCGCTATCCCTGCTCGCACTCAGCCTGGCTGGGTGCGTGAGCCTCACGCCGCAGCACGAACAAAGGCTCGACGAGATCCAGCGCTTCGCTGACCGGGCCACTGCCGTCTATGGCAAGCCGTTTGTAAAGATCTCGGTTCAGCGCGCAACCAACCTCAATATCGGCGCGGTCTATCGGCAGGGCAACATCTTTCTCAACGAGCGGATGCTGGACTCGCCGAATTTGAAGAAGACGATCGCGCACGAGCTGGGGCACTACGTGCTCGGCCACAGCGGCTTCATTCCAAACGCCGTGTCTCAGGCCGACTGGCAGCGCGCCCAGGAGCAGAAGGAACTCGACGCCAACGCGAAAGCCGTCGAGATCCTCATGCGGGCGGATGGCTTGACGGAGCCCGAGGCGGTGAAGGTCGTTGCCGATGCGCTGCGCCGATCCGCAGACGCACAGGCGAAAGACAACCTGCCCCTCACACCGGGGCACCTTCCGGCGAGCGCCGAGCTCGCGGATCTGCTCGCGCGCTTCCCCGATTCAGCCGTGACGCTCCGCTAGCAGCTTGTCCTCGGTCGTCTCCTAGCGAAGACGCCCGGCGGCGCGCAGACGGCGCTTCTTCTGCTTCTTCTTGAAGGCGGCGCGCTTGCGCGCGGTCTTCCTGCGGTTCCTCTGGCGCATGGCAGTCTCCTATCGTTGAGTTTGGGCCACACCAAGGCTCTCACGGTTGCAGGGGTCCAAATCAGGAGACGAAGATTCCCCGCGGTACCGTCATGGACACCACCCAGTTCGGGACATCGACGATCTCGCTGATCTTGAGGTCGCCGGCGACGCTGCAGATAGCGTACGCCTCATGAAGGCTCAGACCTTGATCGCGCACCAGCCACTCGATCATCGCCCTCACCGCCTGCTTGGCGTCCGACATCAGATCGGGCCCGACCCCGGTCGTCTGGTAGAAGCCCTTGGCCCGCATCTCTGGAGTCAATCCGAAGTCAGTCGGGTTGGCGAGGGGAACGATCGCCTGCGGTGACTCGATGATGGTGTTCTTGATGACCTTGAACCGACAGGTGACACCCATCAAGGTCTCGATCGCGGTCACGCAGATTTCACCGTCGCCCTGCGCCATGTGTCCGTCTCCCACCGAGAACTTCGCGCCGTTCACGTAGACCGGATAGTAGAGCTTCGATCCTTTCGTGAACTGTTTGATGTCGGTATTGCCGCCCATCCCGCCGCTGACGTTCGGTGGGACCGTTCGATACATGCCTTTGCGCAAAGGGGCGACACCGTAGACACCCATGAATGGCGCGATCGGGATCTGTGCCTTCTGCCCCGTGTCCTTCCCCACGAAGCTCGCGAACCCGGTGCTCTGTCCCTTGTTGAACGTGAAGATCTGAACGAACGGCGCGCCCGTGTTGAAAGGTTGATTGTCGGGAATGGCGCCGGTGATTTTCCCGGGCGTCGGGTCGCTGAGTTGTGAGGCTTCGGTGAAGGCGTGAAACGGCGCGAGAATGTCGGGTTGCAGGCTTCCGAACAGGCCCAGCACCGGCCCGATCGTGACGTAGCCGAAATCGACGAGCGGCGCGACATCCAGGATCTCGACTTCGAGCATGTCGCCCGGCTCCGCCCCGTCGATGCTGACCGGCCCCGTAAGCGGATGAACCTTAGCGAGGTCGAGGGTAAGAATGCCCTGCGGCGTCAGGGATCTCGCTGCTGTCCCGATGTCGAGGGCGTCCCGGCACAGGAACTGTACGGCCTCACCTTCCCGCACGGTGAGGGCAGCGGGAAGGTCCTGGTTGAAGCGGTTGTGCATCACCTTGGAGAACCCATCAAGTGTCTTGGCGCCAGCCGCCCCCGGAGGTGCCTGCGCCACGACGAGATCCGGCCTGCCCGCGCCAGCGGCGGGGATTCCTTCTGCGGCTTCCGTCAACCTCGTGCCGACGCCGGCAACCGCGGCTGCAGCGGCCGCCCCCAGAGAGATTTGCTCGATGAACGTTCGCCTCGAAACGTCTGAATGAACGAAGCACACGGCGCGCCTCCTCGTTAGACAGTTTTCAGGGGCCTGCGAGACCTCGCGGTCGGCCCCTGCTCACGTCTTCGGCAAGCGGTTGCTGCGTACTAGGTAGGCATGAGGAGCCCTCCGTTCACCGTGGCGCCGGAAGCGCAAAGCCCCGACGACCATCTAGCAGTCACGTCGGGGCTTCTGCGATCCGCGAGTCATGAGGCCTCCCAAGAATGGGAGCTGACTTACAACCTCACCGTGAGCACGCCTACGGCCCGTATAGGAGACCGCGAGGTCAGAGTCAAGCACGATTCGCGATGTAGTAATCAGTCCTCGGTCGTCCTCTAACGAAGACGCCCGGCGGCGCGCTTGCGCGCGGTCTTCCTGCGATTCCTCTCGCGCATGGCAGTCTCCTCTCGTTGAGTTGGGGCCGTCCCAAGGCTCTCACACTGTCGAGCTTCGGCTCACCCGATATAGCGCTAACCAATGACGATTCCCGCCGTCTCGCGGCGCAACATCGCGATCAGGCTGGCCGAGACGGTGTGGACGTCCTCCGCGCGCACGACGCGCGGTCTCGCTATGAGCTCAAAGACGCCGACCCGCGAGCACACCGTGAAGCCCATCGTGCGCCCGGCGCTCCCCCGCGGGGGGCGCATGACGCGCACGTGCGTGGCGTCGAGGCCCGGCCCGGCCAGCGCGGCCGCGATCACGACGTTGACACCCTCGGGGAAGCGTAGCCCGACCTCCCGCGCGGTACCCTCGAACAGGAGCTCGGGCTCGGACGCCTCACCAGCGCCGAGATCGATGAAGACCTCCAGGCGTTCCAGGTCCCCGGCCATGGCGGTGGCGATGCCATCGAACGCGGCAAGCGCACCTGGCGCGATGCGCAGAGCATGCCCGGTGGACGCTGAGATGCCACGGATCTCGCGCTCGAGGACCGGATCGGCGAGAGGGATCGGACTCACCGCCCACACCTCGCAGCGCTCCAGCGCCGCCGGCACGAGGGCGCGGAAGGCCGCCGGGCCGCCCGCCTCGATGATCAGGTCATGGCCGCCCGCGAGGAATCTGTCGGCGGCGTCGGTCACTTGGAACCCGTCGAGCTCGCGTGGGGCGCGAGCGAGCACCGCCGCCAGCGAATGGGATCCGGCCCGTCCGGCCAGCAGCGCGCGTGCTACGGGTCGCCCGATCGCCCCGCACCCGATGAGGCCGACCCGCTTCATCTGCCGCTCGTCGAGCGAAGACGCCGGCATCGGCCCGCGAAGCACCAGCCCGTCGTCGACGCCGATCGTGGCGTGGACAGCCGGAGCGAGATCGCGCCCGATGCAGTGGATCTTGTCGTCACGATTGCGATGTCCTGACGCGCCCGCGGGCGAGCGGGGGTCTATGGACGCTGAGTATAGTGTGCGTCGCCGCCGGTAGCGAGGGCGCGCAGTCTTGGTCCGCTAACCCTCGTCGTTCGTGGTTGCGGAAAACGCTCAAGACAACGACCCACAAGCAATGCGTCGTAAATTCGGCCCCACATCGACCGCGATCGGGAACGACGCCAGCGCCGGCTATCGATCCGACTTCGCGAAGGCTCTACAATGCGAGCGACACGAACGCGTCCTCGGGAAGGAAAGCGGTAATCTAGTAGTCCTGACGCGTATGGTCGGCACCGTGAACTACGGCGGCCGAGCGCACAGTAAGGAGACGGCCGTGCTCCGCGCAGCGTCACCCGAGCGGTTGAGCACGTTCTCCGACGCCGTCTTTGCCGTTCTGATCACCGTCCTGGTTTTGGATCTCCGGCCACCGGAGCCACCAACCTTCAAGGCGCTACTGTTGCTCTGGCCTACCTGGCTGAGCTACGCAGTCAGCTACGTTTCATCGCCATTGTCTGGGCGAATCACCATCATCTCATGCGCTACGCGACAACGGCGACGCCCCGCCTGATGTGGTTCAATTTCGGGCATCTGTTTTCCGTGTCGCTGCTTCCACTCTCCACCGCGTGGATGGCCGTGAGCGAATTGGCGCCCCAGCCGGTTTCGTTCTATGCGGCGGTCTTCTTTCTAGTGAACGCGACTTACATCTTTCTGATCAGGGAGCTCGTTGACCGCCGTCCCGTCCATGACGTACCGCCGAAGGTGCGCAGGATCATGCGCGTCCGATCGATCGCGACCCTCTGTCTGTTCGGAGCCGCCGCGGTCGTAGCGCTGAAATATCCTCTCGTTGGATTAGGAATCTGTGTATGTTGCCTGGTCGTTTATCTGAAACCGGAGGCTCCGGGAGCGGAGACTCGAATATCTCGTTCGCCTTCGAGGTAGCGCATGGACAGCTCGCCGCCGCCAAGATCGCGTTCACCGCTCGCTCGCCTGGCGGGTATCGTCGATGAATCGAAGCGTCTCGCCGAGATCCGGGGCGATGTCATTCGACCAACCGAGCGCCGCCTCGATTAGCGCTGTCCACCTCGAGTCCAGC
>Ga0209058_1005255_pt1 | contig 10162 bp, 9 predicted proteins | sample GraSoiAngelo_147_FD_185904 | JGI IMG/M metagenome (GOLD analysis project Ga0209058, IMG submission 185904) | Grasslands soil microbial communities from the Angelo Coastal Reserve, California, USA - 14_1009_05_40cm (SPAdes) (version 2) | ecosystem: Environmental > Terrestrial > Soil > Grasslands ... | reverse complement strand
CGGTGAGGGCTGCGCGGAGTTCGTAGGTGAAACGGCGGCCATCGATCGACAGGATCTTGATCAGACAGATCTGGTCGGGTGTATTTAAACCCTCCACTTCAATATGGAAGAAGGGGTGAGAGATCGATTCGGTCGTCACTTTGTTAATAATCGCACAAAAAGGAAAGCCCGGCGCGGGCGGGCGATCCGGCCTCGAGATGTGATTCAAGATTGAGGCTTCGCCTTTTCCTGAGACCCGCCATCCGGTCGAGGCCGCTGATGGCAAGCAGATATTCCGTCTTTCTGCTTGCTTTCTGATTCCGATAAGATGCTGGTGTGCCGTCTCCTCAAGCAATGAGTAAGGGGAAATTAATTCGCGATGCTGTCCACGGTGACATCGAGATGAGTTCTCTCGAGGTCGAACTGATGGACACACCTGAATTTCAACGACTGCGGGGCATCAAGCAGTTAGGAACGGCTTATCTGGTCTTTCCTTCCGCCGTTCACACACGCTTTGAGCATTCGCTGGGTACGTCGTGGATGGCGTATCGCATTCTCCAGGCTGTCCGCCGGGCCGAAGCGATTTCGCAGGATGAGGAAAGGCTCATTCGAGTGTCGGCACTTCTTCACGATGTTACGCACATCCCATTCGGACACACTCTCGAAGATGAACGCCGCGTTCTGCCCCGGCACGACAAAGATGAAGAGCGAGTCGATTACTTCTTCCGAATGTCGGCTGTAGCGCGGATCCTCAAACGTGAAGGGTTGCAGGAGCCTGTGATCGGGATCTTGAAAGGCGACGAGACCTATCGATCGGATATCGTCGGCGGCGCCATCAGCGCCGATCTGCTCGACTACCTGCGCCGTGACACTTATTTTTGTGGACTCTCTCAATACTACGATCCGCGCATTTTTGAGAGCTTCATCATTGACAACAACAGACTCGCCATGAACCTCGAAAAGCACGGCATGTTGCGGCACGATGCGCTTTCGGAGCTCGTCAACCTGCTCCGCATCCGCTACACGCTTTCCGAGCGGGTGTATTTTCACCACACCAAAATTTCTTCGGGCGCCATGATTTCCAAGGCCGTCGAGCTTGCGCTTCGCGACGGATTGAGCGTCCAGGAACTGCGTACGTTAAAGGACGAGACTCTGCTCTGGATGCTGCGCGAACTCTATACTCGGAATCCAACGGTGGCCCACCTTCTGAACCGGCTGGATGCCAGGCACCTGTTTCGGGCTTGCTATGTCTTGACGACCGGCGTCGGCGAGAAACGGCGTGTGGAAATCGTCGGCCGATTCCATCACGATCTGGAAGCCAGAGAGGCCGCGGAAACAACCATTGCGCGCGCTTCGGGAATTCAGCCGCACGAGATCATTATTTATTGTCCGTCGTTTGGCATGTCCTTATCCGAAGCGGAGGTGCCTGCCCGGTGGGAAGGCGGCGGCATCCGCCCCCTGTCGGCGACCAACAACGAGGAAATCCGTATACTGAAAGAAAAGCACAAGGAATTGTGGAAATTCTATGTGCTGATCGACCGGGGTGTCTGGGATCGCGCAGAGCGCGTCAGGAACGCAGCCGCAGCCTATATCGGTATCGAATGATTTCCTCTACGTTCTTTTTCCTCTTTTCCCAACTTGGTGTGGGAATGATGCTCACGCTGCTCTTCATTTCGCCGCGCAGCGTCGGAAACAGGTTTTTCAAATTTGCAAGTCTCACTGCTGCAATTTTGTTGGGCGTAACACTCGGGTTTAACTTTCTATTTCCGTCGCCGGTCAGGCAAAGCCAGCTCCCCGTAATGTTCTTGTTAATCTCAGCCGGGCTGACGGTCATTTATAACCGCGCCGTCGATATCGACAAGTTCGCTGCTGCCTTCGCGCTGCTGACAGGCGCCACAGTAGCCGGTCTTGTCTCTGTTGCAACCGATTCACTGGCATTCCATCATTTGTTGCCGCTGGGCGGCTGGGAGAACTGGGTGCTGGTTATCAATCATCTCGCCGCAACGGCGTTGCTGGGATCGGTGATGCTGACAATGATCTTTGGCCACTGGTATCTGGTCATTCCCCGTCTTTCGATCGACCCCTTGAAACGTCTCACGAAAGTGCTCATCGCTGCGATCGCAGTTCGAATTCTCACAATTGCCGCGTCATTCCTGGTGCTCCAGTTGAAGCAAGTGATTCCGTTCAACGCTGTTCTCCGCGAATTATTCGTTCAGCAGGGAATCTTCTTTTGGCCCCGCGTCATCTTCGGCGTGTTGGCGCCGATTGCCTTGGTAGCCATGATCTGGAGCACCGTCAAGATTCGCCATACACAAGCAGCCACCGGCCTGCTCTATTTGGCCGTGGTGGCGCTGCTGTTCGGAGAATTCTTTTCGAAGTTTTTGCTGTTCGCGGTGAGTATCCCGCTTTAATCCGCGTGGTCTTCGGCGGCCAGGAGCTTTTCGATATCTTGCCGGATGCGGTCCTGTTTATTTGGTAGAGCGCCGAGGTATTTCTTATAGATCTTCCAATCCTTGGTTACGACAAACGTGGTGGGAAAACCGATAAGTCCGCCGAACCCATCAGCCACTTCATCATTGCCCACGAGGACGGTGTATTTCATTCCGACCTCCTGAACCTTGGGCTTGATGTCTTCGCGCGGTGACATGACTGTAATCCCGATAATCTGCACATTCGGATACTGGTCGTGCAATTGATTGAACTTCGGAATTTCAGCGATGCACGGTTCGCACCAGGTCGCCCAGAAATCGATGACCGAGACCTTGCCTTTGAGATCGTCAGCTTTGATCTTGCCGCCGGCGACATTTTCGAGTTCAAAATCGGGAGCAGGTCCCTTGGGCTGGGCGGCTTTTGTGTCGGAATTCGAACCCGGCCGGCGCGAACCGCAACCAAGTAAGGCCAGCACGACCGCGAGCGCCATGGCTGTCTTCTTCATAGCCCATTACTATAGCGTATAATCTGGCCGCGATGGTACATCGGAAAGAGCTACAACAATTGTTGGCGGAACTGAAACTGAAAAAGACATCCCAGCGCGCGCTTATCTGGAAGGCATTGCTGGATTCGAAGGGCCATCCGTCGGTGGAAGAAATACGCGATAAGCTGCTGAAAGAAGGGCACCGGATCGGCCTGGCCACGATTTATCGGACGCTGAAAATCCTGCTTCAATCGGGATTCATCCGCCAATCCAAGATCGAGGGGATGGCACGATATGAACCGCTCATCAAGCAGCCCAACCATCTTCATTTCATATGCAACATTTGCAGGAGCACCGTCGAGTTTCCCTCGCGGCGAATCGAAAATCTCATTCGGCAAGTGACCGATGAATACGAGTTCGATGAGCGGTACAGCGGCTACGTGATCTTCGGCATCTGTAAGGCCTGCTTCCGGAAGCAGCGGAAACTCGAGGCCTCCAACGAACAACAACGCCTCGAAACCACCGTCGTCCGCGACGCGCTCGAACTCACGCTCGCCATCGAACGCCGCGGCTATACGTTTTACACGAATGCTTCGCAGAAAACCAAAAGTAGCAGCGGCCGGCGGATGTTTCAGCGGCTGGCTGCCGAGGAGTCGGACCATCTGCGGCGGCTTCAGCAAGAGCATCGGTCTTTACTTGAGAAAAACCAGTGGCTCAAGCGCGAGCCGGCGCGTCTGCCGCTGAGCCGAAAGATTGTAGAAGAAATCTTTCCGCAGACAGAATTGCTGAAGATCGAGGTCAAAGATGAAACGAGCGATATCGATGCCTTGAACATCGCGATGAATCTGGAGCGCCGCTCTCATCAATTCTTCAAAGACTTTGCCGACCACATTGCCGATACGAACGGGCGAAAGGTCTTCATGGACTTCGCCAAAGACGAAGAGTCGCACCTGAAGGCTCTTGTCGCGGAGTACAAAACTCTGGTGGGGTCATAGCCCATCCTACCGAACTATGAAACGTATTGCAGTCATACCCGGAGACGGGATCGGGATCGATGTCACGCGTGAATCCATGCGTGTCCTGCGGCGCGTCAATGAAATCTTCGCTGCTGCATTGGAGTTCGTCGAGTTCGATTGGGGCGCTGAGAAATATCTCAAAGAGGGCATCGCGCTGCCGCCAGGCGCGTTTGAAATGTTTCGCCGGGACTTCGATGCCATTCTGTTCGGGGCCATCGGCGATCCTCGCATTCCCGACCAACGCCACGCTGCCGAGATACTTCTGGCTCTTCGTTTCGGTCTGGATCTGTATGCGAATGTCCGCCCTGTCCGGCTAATCGACGAAAGGCTCTGTCCATTGAAGGGCGTGCGCGCCGAGGATGTGAACTTCACCGTGATCCGAGAGAACACCGAGGGCGCGTACGTCAACTCCGGCGGCGTTTTCAAGAAAGGCACTCCGGATGAAGTGGCGACCCAAGTGGAGGTCCACACGCGTAAGGGTGTGGACCGGATCCTCGAGTACGCGTTCGAGTATGCGCGCCGGAACGGGAAAACGAAGGTCTGCATGAGCGACAAATCCAATGTGATGGCCTATGCCGGCGAGCTATGGCAACGTTGCCTTAAGGAGGCCGCCGCCCGCCACCCTCAAATTCAGACGAGCCATCTCTATATCGATGCGCTTTGCCTGCTGATGGTACGGCAGCCGAAAGATTTTCAAGTGATTGTGACGAACAATATGTTCGGCGATATCGTCACCGATCTGGCCGCGGCACTGCAGGGCGGGCTGGGTATGGCGGCTTCCGGAAACATCCATCCGAACGCCGTTTCGTTGTTCGAGCCCGTCCATGGTTCATCGCCGCCTCTGGCGGGAAAGAATCTGGCCAATCCGATGGGTTCCATTCTCACTTCCGCCATGATGCTCGACCACCTGGGCCTTGGTGATGCCGCTCGAGCCGTGGAGATTGCAGTCATTGCCTGTGTGAAAGAAGGCAAGACGACTCAGGATATCGGCGGCTCTTTAGGCACTCGTGAAGTCGGCGAGGCGGTGCTAGCAAAAATCAGTAACCGAAATAGCCACAAAAAAGGCACAAAACACACAAAGGATCTCTTTTGTGAATTTTGTGCCTTTTTGTAGTTAAATCAAATGTATCAGTGGTGCGTGTAACCACTGTAGCTTTTTACTTCGAGATCTTCGATGCCCTTGCACGATATCGCCTCAACAAAGCGGTGCGCGAGCTGGATGTCTGTCAGCAGGGGAATACCGAAGTCTGCGGCCCGCCGGCGGATTAGATAATCGTTCGTCAGTTCTTCTTCCTGATAGTTCTTAGGAATGTTCAAGACCAGGTCTATTTTCCTCTGCGTCAAATACTCCAGAGCGTTTGGGCTCTGTTGTTCAAGAGGCCAGTACAGTTCTGTGACTTGTACGCCGTTTTCACGAAGAAATCGTGCGGTCCCATGCGTGGCGTATAGCGTCAACCCCAGCCGTTCAAGCATGCGTGATTTTTCAAGGAAAGTTGCTTTAGCCTCAATGGGCCCTGTGGAAAGCAGAACGCTTCGAATAGGCAGCCGATAACCGACCGACAGCATTGCTTTAAGAAACGCTTCCTCAAAATCATTTCCCAGACAGGCGACTTCTCCGGTCGAGGCCATCTCCACACCCAGCGTTGGGTCTGCCCCATCCAGACGCGTAAAGGAAAAATGGGGCGCCTTTACGCCGACGTAATCGAGATCCAGCGATGAGTTGTTCAGCTTTGGCACAGGATGGCCCATGATCACCTTGATCGCCTGCGCAATAAAATTGGTTTTGAGAATCTTCGAAACAAAGGGGAAACTGCGTGACGCTCGTAAGTTACATTCGATAACCCGCACTTCGTTCCCTTTGGCCAGAAATTGAATGTTAAAGGGCCCATCTATCCTAAGCGAACGTGCTATCTCTTGTGTGATCTTCCGCACTCGACGGATAGTTTCAAGGTATGTTCGCTGGGGTGGGACTACTAAGGTTGCATCACCCGAATGCACGCCGGCGTTTTCCACGTGCTCTGAGATGGCGGACGCGACCAACTCACCTTTCGATGCAACCGCATCGATTTCGAGCTCTTTGGAATTTTCAAAAAACTTGCTGACAACTACCGGATATTTTCTGGAAATGCCGCTGGCTCGGTGAAGGTATTGTTCCAGCTCGCGACTGTTGGAAGCCACAGCCATCGCCGCGCCGCTCAGCACGTACGATGGTCGAACGATGACCGGATAACCGACTCTTGCAGCAAATGCCTGGACATCCTGCAGACTGACGGCTTCCGTCCATTCCGGCTGGGCGATACCAAGTTGATCCAGTAATCTGGAGAAGCGATGCCTGTCCTCGGCGGCGTCAATACTGTCAACAGGAGTGCCCAGTATTCGGATTCCTGCCTCGTGAAGCGGAAATGCCAGATTGTTTGGCACTTGACCGCCAACGGCAACGATTACTCCCAACGGCCGCTCTTTCGAGCAGATACCGAGAATGGTCTCCAGGCTCAGCTCTTCGAAATAGAGAGTGTCGCACTCATTGTAGTCCGTGCTGACGGTTTCCGGGTTGCAGTTCACAATAACGGTATGGTAGCCAAGCTCCCGCAGTGTCTTTACGGCATTCACTGAACACCAATCGAACTCCACCGAGCTACCGATTCTGTACGGTCCGGAACCGAGAACCACAATGGACTTCAGAGGTTCGGCATGCGGGGCTATATCATCCTCATGACCGTTGTAGGTCAGATATAAATAATTTGTCTGTGCAGGGTATTCGGCGGCAAGTGTATCGATTTGTTTGACGCAGGGGAAAATGCCTAAAGTTTCCCGCTGCTTGCGAATCTTTGTCTCGTCCAACCTCTGCAGATCCGCGATCTGGCGGTCTGCAAACCCGGCCTGCTTTGCCTCGAGCATCAATCCGGAAGAGCAGCCGGTTCGGGAAGCGGCTCTGATTCGGTGCTCAAGTTTTACGATGTGTTCGATTCTCTGTAGAAACCATAGGTCGATATGGGAGAGCTCATGGATCCGCTGGATTGGATAACCGTGTTTGATAGCTTCTGGTATGGCAAAGACTCGCTCATGCGATGGATCGCGTAACTCGGATTCCAGATCTCGAAATTGAAACTTCCCCGCATTTCCCACGAGGCCCGAAACTCCAATATCCAGCATACGGAGGGCCTTTTGAAATGCCTCCTCGAAACTACGCCCAATGGCCATCACTTCCCCAACGGATTTCATGCCCGAGCCCAGCCGTTTGGAGACCAGCCGAAACTTCTGCAAGTCCCAGCGAGGCGCCTTCACCACAACGTAATCCAGCGCGGGCTCGAAGCATGCACTTGTCGAGGCGGTTACCGAGTTCCGCATTTCGACCAGGCTCGATCCGAGTCCTAGCTTGGCAGCAACGGATGCCAACGGATAGCCCGTCGCTTTCGAAGCCAAAGCGGAGCTGCGCGAGAGTCGCGCATTGACCTCAATGACTCGGTAATCATCGGAACTGGGGTGGAGCGCAAATTGAATATTGCATTCCCCGACAATCCCCAAGTGGCGCACGACTTTTATGGAAATACTCCGCAGCTGATGATATTCGTCGTTGCTCAGGGTCTGGCTGGGCGCGACGACAATGCTTTCACCGGTGTGGATACCCATCGGGTCGAAGTTCTCCATGTTGCAAACCGTCACGCAATTGTCGAAGCGGTCTCGAACGACTTCGTACTCGATTTCTTTCCACCCTGTCAGATATTCCTCAACCAGGACCTGTGGACTGTGAGCCAGAGATCGGCTGACCCGCTGCTGCAATTCTTCGTCATTGGTGCAGAGTCCAGATCCCAAGCCACCAAGGGCATATCCCGAGCGCAGCATGACCGGATAACCAATAGTGTGCGCCGCTCGAATCGCATCCTCCAAACCGGTTGTGGCGATACTCCTGGGTACCCGAACTCCGATTTCAGTGAGCTTGTGGACGAAGAGATCTCGATCCTCTGTCTCCCGAATCGCTTGAATTGACGTACCGAGCACCTGAACATCGTATCTTTCAAAAACACCGGCTTGGTCCAGCGCGAGGCCGCAGTTCAGTGCGGTCTGACCGCCAAAACCGAGGAAAATACCATTCGGTTTCTCCTTCTGAATGACCTGTTCCACAAAATAAGGACTCACGGGCAAGAGGTAGACTTCGTCGGCCAGGTAGTCCGAGGTCTGAATTGTCGCGATGTTGGGATTAACAAGAATGGTCCTTATACCGAGGTCCTTCAAGGCCTTCACAGCTTGGCTTCCCGAGTAGTCGAATTCGCCGGCTTCTCCAATCTTGAGGGCCCCGCTTCCAAGGACCAGAACCTTTTCGAATCTAGGAGGCATGAACCATCCTCAGAAAGTCGTCGAAGAGGAAATTTGTGTCTACCGGACCCGGGGCCGCTTCGGGATGAAACTGGACGCCTCTGAAGGGCAGATCGCGGTGTCTTATGCCTTCGTTGGTACCGTCGTTGGCATTGACGAACCATGCTTCCCAGGCGCCGGGAAGACTTTCTACATCGACCGCATAGCCGTGATTTTGAGAGGTCACGTAGCAGCGGTCTGTGCCGATTTCAACGCATGGTTGATTCTGACCTCGATGACCAAACTTCAGCTTGTATGTGTTTCCTCCAGCCGCCAGCGCAAGAATCTGGGACCCGAGGCAGATACCGAGCAAGGGCACCTGCTTTTGCATCAATTTGCGGATATGCGTAATGGTAGTGTCGCACATTTTCGGATCACCTGGACCATTAGAGATCACGACCCCGTCAAAGTCTTCACCCTCAAAATCGTAGTCGTAGGAAACTCGCAATACAGTTACACCGCGGTTCACTAAATTTGTCAGAATGCTTCGTTTGCAACCGCAATCCACTAAAACGATTCGAGGCGCACCCGTCCCGTAGAGAATCGGTTCGGCTACGGTGACCTGACGGACGAGGTCCTCTTTGTTTGGATCAGAAAAACCCACATCCACGCCATCCACAACGATCTTACCGAGCAAACTACCATGGCTTCTTAAGTACTTTGTGAGGGCGCGGGTATCCACTCCATAGATGCCTACAACACCTGCTTCAAAAAGCCATTGGTCGAGACTGCGGCTCGCTTTCCAATGGTGATATTGAACGGCCAGCGTGGAAATGATGAGTCCTGAAACCTGGATACGATCGGATTCAATTCATGATTCAACCCATTCGATTGCGCAACGGCTGGAACGCCATAATTTCCGATGAGTGGATATGTAAGAACTAAGATTTGTCCCTGGTACGATGGATCTGTCAATGTTTCGGGGTACCCCACCATTCCGGTGTTGAACACTACTTCTCCGGATGCAGCCTTGGGAAAGCCGAACACACGGCCTTCGACAGTGTATCCATCTTCGAGCACAAGGATTCCTTCTCGATTCATGCAATTTCCTCACACACGGCCGTCGGTGTCGGGGGAATTTTCTCAATATTCCGCGTCAAGGGTATAGACCTGAAGGAGCATGGCCCAACCATACAAAGGTGCTGAAGTCGTATGGCACCGTTAGAATTAGTTGCCGTCTGGATGCGTGGATCGTCGATTACTACCTCTTGCGGGTGACTAAGACGTTTTCCAAGAATAGGCAGTCCATACCCGTGCGGAGAAACGTTTCAAGCGCTTCTGCCGGTGTGTTGACAATCGGTTGACCTTTGACGTTAAAACTCGTATTCAGGACCATCTCCCGCCCTAACCGTTTTCCGACCGCCTGCAGTTTTGTCCAAACATTCCTGAAGAGCCGCAGCAACATCCCAATGTTCTTCACGAATCTCGTCATCCGGTTTGCGCTCTTTCACAAGGTTTTCGGCTAAGTATCTCCGTGTGGCTGCATAGTTCTCAAGTTCCTCTCTGCTTCGATTCATTCGTAGGATCGGGACTGAATGGAGCCATTGGGTTCCAACACGACGGCGTGATCAAAGAAGGAACGGAAGCGGGCTGGATTGCCGTAAGGAGCCAGGCCCATGATCTTGTACTCGTCGGAATTGAAATCAAAGCCCAGATGGAGAGTCACAAGAGAATAGAGGATGCCGATAGAGTCATTCGCCGAGATGTGGTGCAGCTTTTGCAACTTGTTGTCTTTCGCGTGGTAAATCGAGGCGCTATGCGCTTCACCCATTCCGTCGATCACGACCACCAGGCAATCGTCCCAACCAGACGTACAGAACGCGCTCGCCGCATGCGCCAGGTGATGCTGCACTGAATGGATGTGCTCGAAGGGGAAAGCAGGAAAACGCTGGCGCACATG
>Ga0209058_1005249_pt1 | contig 10171 bp, 16 predicted proteins | sample GraSoiAngelo_147_FD_185904 | JGI IMG/M metagenome (GOLD analysis project Ga0209058, IMG submission 185904) | Grasslands soil microbial communities from the Angelo Coastal Reserve, California, USA - 14_1009_05_40cm (SPAdes) (version 2) | ecosystem: Environmental > Terrestrial > Soil > Grasslands ... | reverse complement strand
GCTCGGCGTCGTCGCCACGCGGACCGTTCAGGGTGCGGCTTTCCAGCCCGCAACATCCGCGCGCGCTTCGTGTGTTACGGGGCCATGACGAAGCGAACGCTTGCCACCGGGATACTGGCCCTGGCGCTGCTCGCGACACCAAGTCTCGCCCTGGCGTCCACTTCTCCTTCGGGATCGGGCTCCCCTTCTTCGGTGCCGTCGTGGCCCCGGCTCCAGCCGTCGTGGTGCCGGCCCCTGCCTACGTTCTGCCTCCAGCGTATTACCCTTACCCATACCTACCCGTCGTGGCCTATGGACCACCGGGGCACTACGCGGGGTCGGTCGTGGTGTGGGGCGGTCACTACCGCGATGGCGGGCGGCACGGGGGCTGGCGCAGGCGGCACCGGGACTAGGTTCCGCCGCGACTAGCGTCGGCACGGGATGGCCGGCGGCCGAGACGGCGCACTACGATTTCGTCCTGCCGCATCCGTCCGTGACTTTGGCGCACCCAGGGGACCATGAGAAGACACCTGCTGTGGGCTAGCCTCATCGGCCTGCTGGTCGCGTACCTGAGCGGCTGTGCGGTCACGGCCACGGTCCCTCCGGGCGAGGTCGTGTGTACGAGCCGCCGGTCGTCGTCGAGGAGCCGTCAGTCTCAGTGTGGGGCTGGTGGCCTTGGCCCCACTACGACGTGGAACACCACTATGTGGTCGAGCACGACCATGTGACGATCCAGGATCGTCACTACTTTCCGTCCTACGGGCGGTCCCGTACGTACATCCGAAACGACAACGGCAAGCACCGAGGCTGGTACAAGCACGGGGCTGAGTCGGTCACAACGGTCGAGCGAGATTCGCGCGAACACCTCCTCGCGCTCCTCAGAGCAGTTCCGCGCCCGAGGTCGAGGTGGACCGCACCCCCGAACTGCTCGGGGAGATGGAGCGCCAGCGCCAAGGCATCGACCGCTGGATCGCGAGCCGGGTTGGCGGGCGCCGAGCCTGAGCCCTCTACGCCTCCGTGGCGAGGCGCCTGCTGACGCTCGTCGCCGTGTTGCTCATGATCGCTGCGGGGTGGGCTTCCTCGTGACGCTCGTGTCGCCGCCGCTCACGTGTTGCGTTCGGGGTCTGCTCGCTGGGGCCACGGGCGTAGAGCTTCCCGAGCTCCACGCCGAAACGTTCCGCCTGGAGGTAGAGACAGCCAGCGCGCCTAGCCGCTCACCCCGACGCGCTGTAGCCGGTAGTCCCCTCAATGCGGAGTCGCCGGGCCGCCTGTGGTATGGGGTCGCACGGAAGGACGTCGGCTCATGGGCTCCTCAAGAACGCTGGCAATCCTCGTCGGAGGCGGACCGGCGCCGGGCATCAATTCCGTCATCTCCGCGGCTGCCATCGAGGCGATCAACTCTGGCTTCAAGGTCGTGGGTGTACCGGAGGGCTTCCGTCACCTCATGCGCCGGGACATCGCCCGCGTGCGTGAGCTCACGATCGACAACGTGTCGCGCATTCATCTGAGCGGCGGCTCCGTGCTGGGCACCGGGCGTGACAATCCCGCCAAGAGCGAAGAGGCGATGGCCGCCGTCATCTCATCGCTGGACGAGCTCGGCGTGACACACTTGACGACCATCGGCGGCGACGACACCGCGCTTTCGTCCAGCCACGTCGCCCAGGTCACCCAGGGACGCATTCGCACCGTCCATGTCCCCAAGACCATCGACAATGACCTTCCCCTGCCGGAACACATCCCCACCTTCGGCTTCCAGACCGCCCGTCACGTCGGCGCCGAGCTGGTGCGCAACCTCATCGAAGACGGGCGGTCCACCCGGCGGTGGTACATCGTGGTCGCCATGGGCCGCCAGGCAGGACACCTGGCACTCGGGATCGGGAAGGCCGCGGGCGCAACGCTCACTATCATTGCCGAAGAGTTCGCATCCTCCACCATTCCCTTCGCCACGATGTGCGACATTGTCGAAGGGGCGATCATCAAGAGACGTGCGCTGGGACAACACCATGGCGTGGTGGTCATAGCGGAGGGACTCATCGAAAAGTTGGATCCCACTGAGCTGGCCGAGCTGCAAGACGTGGAACGTGACGAACACGGACACATCCGGCTTGCCGAGGTGGACCTGGCGCGCAAGATCAAGGTGGAAGTGCAGGGCCGTTTCAGCGAGCGCGGCATCCGCCTGACGGTGACCAACAAGAACATTGGGTACGAGCTGCGCTGCGCCGATCCCATTGCGTTTGATGCGGCTTACTGCCGAGACCTGGGATACAGCGCCGTACGGTTCCTCGTCGAGGGTGGCACCGGGGCCATGGTGTCGGTCCAGCACGGACGTATGGTCCCGATTCGATTTGAGGACATGCGCACGGCGGCAGGCCGGACGCGTATACGCCACGTGGACATCGGGAGCGACGGCTATCGCGTGGCGCGCGAATACATGCTGCGGTTGGAACCGGAGGACTTTCGTGACCCCGCGTGGGTTGAGAAACTAGCGGAGGCCGCAAATCTCACCAGCGATCAGCTGCGCACGCGCTTCGAGCGCCCGATCGCGTGATCCATGGAGCAGCCATGGCGATGAAACGCATTGGTATCGTGGTGGGCGGCGGCCCGGCGCCCGGGACCAACGCCGCCATCGCCGCTGCGGTGATCGAGGCCGTGAAGTTGGGATGCACGCCCATCGGGTTCCATGACGGGTTCCACTTCCTGGCCCAGCGCTACACCGATGAACAACACGAGATGACCATCGAGGAGGTGAGCCGAGCCCATCTCGCCGGCGGTGTGATCCTGGGAGCCTCCCGCACAGACGTGGGGGCGGACACCGCCCTGCTTCGCAATGCAGTGGATGCGCTGCGCAAGCTGGCCATCGATGCGCTGGTGGCCATTGGCGGGGATGACCTGGTGCGCAGCGTGTGGGCGGTGGATCAGGAGAGCGGCGGGCGCATCAGGGTGGTCCTTCTACCCAAGAGCATCGACAACGACCTGGCCATTCCCAGCCACGTGCCGACGTTGGGGTTCGAGACCGCGCGTCATGTTGGGGTGCAGTTGGTGAAGAACCTCATGGAAGACGCCCGCACCTCCGGACGTTGGTACCTGGGCGTGACCATGGGACGGCCCACCGGCCACCTGACGCTGGGCATCGGCAAGGCCGTCAGCGCCACGTGCACCATCATTCCGGAGGAGTTTGGCGCCGGGTACGCGAGGCTCGCTGACGTCGCCGACATTGTCGAAGGGAGCATCATCAAGCGCCGAGCTATGGGAAAAGCGTACGGCGTGGCCATCCTCAGCGAGGCGCTGGTGGAGCGTTTTGATCCCAAGGAGGTGGCCGAGCTGGAGGACGTCGACCGCGATGCGCAGGGAAACATCCGTGTCACCGAGGTGGATCTCGGCCGCAAGGTGATCCATGAAGTCACACTCCGTCTCGAAAGGCGCGGCATCAAGGTAAGCGTGGTCGACAAGACCATTGGATATGAGCTGCGATGTGCGCCCCCGCTGCCCATGGAAGCCGAGTATGCGCGTGACCTGGGCTACGCCGCGGTACGCCATCTCGTCGCGGGTGGCCATTCGGCAGTGGTCACCATGCAGAACGGCGCTCCCCGTCCCATTGCCTTGGCGGACTGCGCGGACCGCGCCACCGGCAAAGGCCTCCGCCGCGCCGTCGACCCGCAGAGTGAAGACTACCGTGTGGCGCGCCGTTACATGGTGCGCCTCGAGAAGAGCGATTTTTCCGACGAGGAATGGGTCAACAAGCTGGCCGCAGCGGGCGGAATGTCACCGCAACAACTGCGCGACCACTTCGCTCGGCTGTTGTGACCGCGTTCGCGGCCTCCGGTGCTGTTCCCGCTCTTCGACGGCGTCACGAAGGGCTGAAGGTGACCGCATCCCCGCACTGCTAGGCGAGATCGAGCGAGTACTGTCCGCCGTGCCGTTGGCGCCGCTAGCTAAGCTACTGATTCGGAGTCACCGTCCACCCCCCGATCGCTCGTGGAATCGAATTGCGCAAAGCGCTCAGGTCCGTTTGTAGCCCTTCTCTTCCGTAATCCAGCCCGTTCGCCTGGGCTCCTGTACCAGGAACCCCGCACGGAGCTTTTCCCGCCCTTTTCGGCCTACCCCGGGAGGGGTCCGTGCCCGCTTCGGCACCTCGCGGCCAGGTCGTCGGCTCGATCAACCCGGCCGCCGCGAGGTCCGCACAGAGCTTGGCGATTTCGTCCCCGTCGCTCCGGCCCGAATCCCCTTGGCGATGTCCTCGGGGGTGTGGCCGGGGTGGAAGTTGATCCACGAGAGCACGATCATGTGCAGGTCGGTCAAGTGGGCGGACGGCATTGCCCCATCGCGATCTTCCTGTCGCGTCGGGCTCCCTCAATGGCAATGCCCCGTCCGCATGCACGCCCCTTCAGGTCGGGCCGCACGGCTGCTTTCGCGGAGAGCAGCTGGCGCGGCGTTGCGCCTAACGGGAAGGTTGGGTTCAGGATCGCTGGTTGCCTCTCCTGGCGCGACCGAGCGGTCAGGGTCTGCTCGCACTGGCCTCTCCCCCGTCAGAAGTCACGCACTCCCAAGTTTATTGGCTCCGTTCTCCCCGGAGGACGCGCGAGCTACGGGGGTGATCCCGTGCTAGCGTGGCAATGATGTGAACGAGCGACCCGCTGTGCCGCAACCTGGGGACATCGTGGTAGAGCGCTTGACCGGCAACCGGGCCATCGTGAGGTGGCGTGTCGCGGCGCAGAACGGGCTCGCGGCGACGATGGTCGCTCTGCTGCTGCAGGCGGCCCCCGCGCGCGCCGACGGTGCGCCGAACCTGATCCTCCCGCTGGTCACCGCGATCGCGTTCGCCTCCGCGGCGAGCAACGTGCCCCGGCAGGTGGCAACCCTCGATCCGGGGCGGCGTCCGCTGCTCAGCCTCCTCCCGAAGCAGGTCCAAATCGTGGACGGGTACCAGTACGACTTCGAGGACTACGTCGGGCTTAAGCGGCCGAGCGACATGGTCGACAGCGACCGCATCGTTTCCTACGATATCCTCCGCCAGCCCCGCCGCGGCTGGACGGCCTTCGTCGCCTACGACGAAGAGTACCGCGGCCCCCTCACCAGCCGCAGCGACGTCCTCCGCATCGAATTCAAGCACCGCTTCTGAGCGGCGCGCACGCCACCTATCTGCGGTCGAAGGGCATCATCTGCTGAGCGCCATCGCCGAATTGCGCGAAGCGTTCGGGGCGTGTTGTAGTCCCTCTCTCCCGACACCCAGCCCGTGCCCTTCGTCCTGTTACCAGCGCACGGGGCTTTTCCCGCCCTTTGCGGGCTACCGCAGAAGGGGGTCCGTGCCCCGCCTCGGCACCACACTGCCAGGTCGTCGGCTCGATGAAGCTGGCCGCTACGAGGTCCGCATAGAGTTTGGCGATCTCGTCCACGTCGTCTTCGGCCCGAAGCCCCTTGGCGATGTCGTCGGGGCGTGGTCGGGGTGAAGAAGGGGTTCAGCCAGGACAGCACGATCATGTGGAGGTCGGCTGGGCCAAAAAGGTTCCTCCTCCCGATAGGCCCGCTCCGAATCACCCGCTGAGCGACCCCAACCTTTTGGGCCCACTTGACGGCGGCACTACCGCAGCGGGAGACTTCGTCGCCCGAGTCCCAAGCAAGTGTTCCCGCCGCCGCGTTGGAGCGGACGTGAGCGGGTGGTCAGGCGGCACGCGAGCAGACGGAGGACGTCAGACCATGGCCGCTCGCAAGGTGCTCATCGGATTCGCGGTGCTGGCGCTCGCTGTCGATCTTCTGGCCCGGGTAGCAAATGCCTTTCCGCCGTGCGGTCCTAAGGCCTGCAGCGACGAGGCCGCCGCCAGCGGCCTCACGGACGATGCAGGAAGAGCATGCCTAAAGTCCCTCATTTCCGACTGCCACGCAGGTCTTTGCAGCTGCACGGGTGGATCACCTCCCTGCAGCTGTGTGTGTGGGGACGGCCTGTGCGGACCCTCCGAGGACTGTTCGACGTGCCCGGGGGACTGCGGACCGTGTCTCCCGACGACCACCACCACGACCACCGTACCCTGCCAGTTCAACGGCTCCTTCTGCTTCGGGTCGTGCGGTGGAAGTGAAACCTGCGTACTCGTGGACACCATCTTGAGGACGTGTGGCTGCGCCGCGTCTCCGACCTGTCAATCGAGCGCCTATCCCACGTGCGGGGGGAACTGCCCATCGGGGAGCGTCTGCCAGGCCGTCAGGGTGGGTGCCAGCACCGGGTGCCGCTGCGTCGTCGGGACGTCCACGTGTGCCTCGGGCACGGGCTCTGCTTGCACCCAGGGCTGCCAGATCGAGACGGTTTGCGGCACCGGTCGTTGTCCGCCGGGCGAGGTCTGCTTGGCAGTCTTCTTCGGAGACCCGAACCCCGTCTGCGGCTGCGTGCCGCCGTGATCGCCGGGCCGTTCCGGGTCTCGGGCTGCACCGTCTTCGGATGGACTGCCAGGAGGTGATCGCGGAGGAGGCACTCCTCGTCGTCACCGATCTGGTCGGCCTCCAGCCCTGCTCGCGGCACTGCGCGCACGTCACCACGAAGGAGGACGCGGCCGCCCGAGTAGCATGGTAGGAGCGGGCTGGCGAGCGGGGGATCGGTAGGCGGCTTTTGACGGTGGCCCCTAGCAGTGACAATTGCTGAAGCCATGACCGCAACCGACCCTATGGACGGTGAAACACGCTACCGGCAGATGATGCGGGCGCGCATGAGAAGCCTCTTCGTGTCCGTGGAAGACCTCATCGAGTACAGCGGCGACATTCTGCAACCATGGCGGAAGAAGCCGGGGACGACCGAGCGGTCAGGAGGATGAGTGCCGTCTCGTAGTTGGAGTTTGCTCAGGAAACTGGGCGAACTGCGGGAAGATGAAATGCCGCGCGAGCATCGTGACCCAGAGAAGGTCGAACAGCTACGGAAGCGCTTCAAGGACAAGAGCGGCTGGATGCAGGTTCCGATGAAGAAGGTCATTGACGATGTTAGGCCGCTCTGGCGGACACCAGACGGCAAAGGAGAGGCCAACTTCGCACAGATGGTTGAAACGCTCCACCTCACCGGCGACCGCCACTCGCACGTCGGCGCGGGCGATACCCTCCGTTTTCTGGCCGGGGACCGAATCGCTCTCGGCCCCACTGATCACGCACCCGCGTGGGGACATCAGGCGATGATCATGGGTGGGTGGAGCCTGCTCAATACGACGGACCTCGCTATAAAAGTGTTGAAGCTCGTCCCCTTGCCCGCGTGGGAGGAAGTGTCTCAACGACTGGCCGCACTGTTCGCGACGGTGACAGAGTGTCAGACAGTCGGCGTTGCGGACACGGACCCTTGTCCATGCGGACGCGGCGGCACTTTCGGCACGTGCCACAAGAACTACCTCTCGTCGGAGTACGTCGCCAGCAGCTTTTGCCGCCGATCACGCCTTCGTGTATGCCGCGCCGGCAAGGAGGGGGTCGATGCCGAGACAGCGAAGCCTGGTGACGATAATTCGTAACCTGGCGCAGCAGGAGGTCCGCTCCGCGATCCAGTCGCTGCTCGGAAGCGTCTCCGACACGAAGCCGAAGAACGGTCGGCGCCGTCGTCGTCGCAGGCGTCGGCGTGGGACGTGGCGCCCTGGTGGTCCCGGTCGCCCACCGAAGGCTGTTGCCGAGAGGATGGCGCACACGAAGAAGGCCGTGGTGCCGCCCGCAGCCCCGAAGACGAAGACCGTTCAACGCCGTCGCAGGCGTCGGCGTGGTCCTGGGCGTCCACCGGGATCGAAGAAGAAGGCGGCATGAGAGAGATGATGACGCGGACCCGCATGCCGTGCTAGCCAAAGGCGCGTGATCACCAGACCGGAGGAGATTCGCGCCAAGCTGGAGGCTGGGCGCACGGCAATCGCGGAACGGCTGCACCTTCTCGCTGACGAGATCGAGGCGCTCCCCCTCGAAGGCGCTACCGAGGCGCTCTCTTGGGTCGGGGACCAGATCGAGCGGCTGCTGCGCGAAGCCGACCGAATCCTCCGCGCTCAGGCTGGCCGCCGCGAGACGTGAACGTCCTTCACCGCGCCGGCTGCCTCGCAGCCTCCTCCCCGCCCTCCCCGCCGAGGTCGCGTTGGACCGCATCCCCGAACGCCTGGGCGAGATCGAGCGGCTGCTGCAAGTTCACCAGAGGGACGTGAGCAGATCGCCTAGCCACTCCGAGGCACGAGTCCCCAGGGAGAAGCCCAGGACCGCCCCAATGGCCGTCGCATAGACGACCGTCGTGCCCACTCGGACGCTGTCCAGCCACCATATCGACACGAGCACGCCGATGAGTGCCCCGATGATGCCGCCGCCGGCAGCGCTGCCCAATCGCTGAGGTTCCATGCCCTCATCGCCCTAATATCATCCGAGGCGAGGGATGGCAGGTCTGCTCGGAGCGCCAGAGGAGAGCGAAGCCGTCGGCTCGCTGTGCAACTTGGGCACGCTCGTCCCCGGCCTCGCCGCCGAGGTCGAGGTGGACCGCCTCCCCGAACTCCTCGGGGAGCCCAGAGCAGCTACGGGCGATTCCTTGGGCGCGGCTGGCGTTGCGGATCAACCGGCCCAGCCCAGGCGAGGACCGACTTCTCGTGACCGCCGATGCGGCGTCCCGCCTCGGCGTCTCGAAGGGCTGGCTCTAGCGGAACAGCGGCCGGCTGTCCTTCACCGCGCGGGTGCCCGAAAGGGCACTCCGCTACAGCGCCAAGGGTATCGACCGCTGGATCGCGAGCCGGGTCGGCGGGCGGGGTCGCGCAGTGCATGCCGGTCTGCGTGCCCGTGCGCGACATGTAGAAGATGCCCGTCCCGGGGACGCCGATGGTGCGGGTCACCGACCTACGGCTACAAGCCCGTACTACTCGGCCTGAGCCGTCGTCGTCGTTGAGGTCGTCGTGGGGTTGTTCCCAACGTGGTGGACGTCATGGATGGACAGGTAAACGGCGCACAGGTGAATGCGCAGCTGACCAGCCCCACGTCGCACTGGGCGATGCGGAGCGCGTCTCCGATGTTGCAGGCGCCGTCGCCATTGACGTCGCAGACTACGGGGTGACTGAAGGGCGTCAACCCGCACTGCCGGAGCCCCACGTCGAACTGCGCCACGAGCAGCGCGTCCCCGATGTTGACCAGTCTGTCACTGCTGACATCCCCACACGGGGGCGGGTCGCGGATGATGTCCGTCACGGGGTGAAGTTCGATCCCGTTCGGTGCGGCGCCCGTCTGCCCGTGCAGGAAGTCGAAGAAGCCCACGCCCTGGACGAGGATCGGAATCGGCGGGCTCGGCATCTTCCAGCTTCGGGTCGCCACGAGCCGCGCATCGAATTGCGCGCGCGCGTGGGCGATCGCGGTTGCGAAGAGGCTCGTGGAATCGACGCAGGCCGGGTCGGGGACCTCCACGATCATCATGTTGCCGGCGGTATCGTCGATGAATGAGATGATAGTCGCAGTCGTCTTCGTGCTTGTAGGCAGTGAGGAGGACGTCGAGCAGGAATTGCGTCGTCTCCGTCGGTTGCACGCGGCCGTTGTCCGGCAACGAAGCAGGGGCCGGCAGCGAGGCAAGATAGGAGATCGTCGCGGCGGTACTGCGGGTCAAGTCCACGAGGCCAGCGTCTGGGTCAGTCCCCGTCTTGACCGACCAACGCTCGACGCCGCATGTGCACGCGAGGCACGACGTCGGGCCGCCCACAAACAGCGCGAGCGCCAGCGCGGCGAGCAGGGAAAGGTAGGAGGTTGGGCGTCGGCGGGCCAACGCGCAACGTTACGATGCCTCGCGTACAGCCGACAAGGAAAACCGATGCGCCATGGAGGCCCCGTGCGTCGGTGGCCTGACCTGGAGGGCGACGGCCCGTGACCAGCATGGAGGACGAGCGGTGGAAGCGGACGCAGCCCTTTCTTGGGGCGAGGGGCTGGCCCTAACCGCCGACCGAGACGTGCTCGCACACGAGGCTGAACCCTCGCGTGCGCCGAATCACCTGCCCTCGCGCCACGACGACGGCACAGCGACAGCGGAACTCCACGAGGTAGACCTCTTGCTCGCCGGGACTGAGGAGCTTCATTCTCCCTTCGGAAAGGAGGGCCGAATGGCTCCGGCTCAATTCGGCGGCGCGCGACGTAAAGGCATGGAACACTAGCGGTTTCGGGATATTGGTAAGTTTCCCGCTCCAAGCCCTCCTCACGAAATATCACGTCACCCCCCTCTTTTGAGGGGCGAAAAGTCAAA
>Ga0209058_1005245_pt1 | contig 10173 bp, 9 predicted proteins | sample GraSoiAngelo_147_FD_185904 | JGI IMG/M metagenome (GOLD analysis project Ga0209058, IMG submission 185904) | Grasslands soil microbial communities from the Angelo Coastal Reserve, California, USA - 14_1009_05_40cm (SPAdes) (version 2) | ecosystem: Environmental > Terrestrial > Soil > Grasslands ... | reverse complement strand
GTCAACCTCTGGAGAAGCTGCACCATCCTTGCCCCTCTCTTGCTGCGCCTCGGGAGGACCGGACCGGTCCAATCCCTGCTGCACGACTCGCACGCCAACCGCTCAGCTCTCAGCATGGGGAATTCCATCCGCGCTCCAGGCAGGAGGCCTAGGTGCAACTTCGGTGCCCATTTCCCCCTCCGAAAGGTGGACGTTTCGATGCTGTGGTTCTTGCACAGGCGCGCTGTCTCCTTCTTTAGTTGCATCCTCGCATGACTGCCCCTGGTATGAAAAGACTTTTGGGGGGTCGCGCAAGCGGTCGGGGGGGATCCTGGCTAGCTACGGAGACATCACGGTATTTTTTTCTTGTTTGACCGTGGGTTACCCCACTTCTAACGAGGCGGGTTCGAAGCCCTCTCGGGGGGGTATCCTATTTTTCGGCCCAGGGCGGCCTTCACCGGAACCTGCCTTCAGACGTTGCCCATCCGCACGGGCCCCTGCCCCATCATTGGCAATGGGGGACTCTGCGGGGACCCGCTCACCGCACTGCACGTGCTGGGGGGGACGCTGTCGAGGGCGCCGCGTAGGGAGAGGTCTTGGACGGGCTCCCCGTTACTCGATCGAATGCCCCAACGGGCGCTGGTGGCGTCGATGCCGTGCCGGCTCGGCACACGCTCGGCACCAGCCGCACGCAGCTACCGCCCTCGGAGGATCGCGCTCTGGCGCGCCACGCATGCCCGTTGTCAGCGGGCCCACCTTCAGATGGATCGCCCTCTTACCCCACGCCTGGCGTGTGCGGGCTAGTCGATGCCACGCTGTCGGCGCACCGAGACGCTCAAGCGCACGCTACCGCTTCATGCATCCTCTACAAGGCCGTGCGCAAGCGTCGCAAGCATGACGCCCGCAAAGGCTATCCGCCGCACGACCAAGGGACGGCTAAACCGAGGGGGGGCGCCGCTTCACCGGGGCCCGGCGTCCCGCTTGGCCGTGAGGAGTTCGCGCGCGCGGGCTGCGATGACGGCCACCAGGGGCCCCATCTTGGGCGGCGACGCCTCCAGGTCCGGGGGGACGCCGTACGCTTCGAGCGTCTCCGTGCACACCGGGCCGACCGACGCAACCACGACCCGCGCGAGGCCGCGGCGCAGGCTCTCGGGGTCGCCAGCGCGGAAGAGATGCTCCACGTGGGCGGAGTTCGTGAACAGCGCGATGTCCACCTCACCGCGCGCCAGGGCTGCCGCCGCTGCCTCGAGCGGACCCACATCCTCGGGGAGGGCCCAGCGGTAGACCGGCACGCTGAGGACGCGGAACCCGCGCTGGGTGAGGCCTTCCACCAGTCCGGGCACCGGCGCCCCATACTCCTGCACGGCTGCGAGCCCGCCGCGCGGCAGATCCAGCCCGTCGACCACCGCCAGCACCTGCCGCCACGTGAAGGGCTCGGGCACCGGGTGGGCGCCCGGAACACCCAGCTCGCGCAGGGCGGCCAGCGGCTTCGGGCCGCGCGCTACGATCCGGGTGCGCGCGAGGAGCGCGCCCAGGTGCGGGCAGGCCTCGGCCACCGCCCGCGCCAGCGCCCGCGTGCCGACCCCGGTCAGCAAAACGACCAGGTCGACCTCGCCCGCCTCGAGCCCGCGTACCAGCTCGAGCGCCTCAGGGCGAACCCCGAGCGACGTTTCCCGTAGCGCGGGCGCGCAGCGTACCTCCGCCCCGTGCCGGGCGAGCATGGCGGCGAGCTCGTCGGCGCGGCGTGCCTCGAAGCTCAGCACGCGGAGTCGGTCGAGCGTCCCGGGTCCCACGGCCTCACACCCCCGGCACCGCGGGCAAGGCCCCGAGGGCACGCGAGTTCCCCGTCCCTTCGGCGCCGGTGCGACCGAGGGCGACCGACAAGATCAACAAGGCAACGAAGCCGGCGGGCTGCACTGCCGTCATGACGGCCGCCACCGGAGGAGCGACGCCACCGCGCCACCCCATCCAGACGAGTATCACGCGCGTCAGCAGCAGGTTCGCCAGTGGGAGCACGAACGACGAGGCGACGATGGCGACGAGAGCGGCACGCCTGAGCCTGGAGCGTAGGAGGACGACGACCTGCGGGAGGGCCAGGACAGGATACGTGTACCAGACGTTTGGCAGACCGACCAGGATAGCCGCGGGACCTGCTTCCGGCGCCATGCGCGCGAGGGACACGAACGCGAAACCGGAGAAAGCCAGAGTCAGCGGGATGACCAAGTGCGGAGCGTCTATCACGGGAAGGACGTCGCTCGCGCCGCCGAGGAGGCGCAGGAGTGCGCCGTAAGGGGACACGTTGAGCCCCACGCGAGCGTAATGCGCCGAAACGGAGGGCAACACTTCGAGATAGTAGCGCCAGAAGCCGGACGTGCCGATGGCGGCGAAGCCCACCGCCTGACTCAGGACGAGCACCGCGCCAGCTGCCAGAACGACGCACGGCCGTCGCCGAATGAGAAACGGGACCACCAACAGCACCGGATACAGCTTGATTGCCGCTGCAAGACCCAACCAGAGCCCGGCCGACCAATCTCGCCCGGCCCTGGCAGCCCTCCAGCCGAGCATCGCAAGCGCCAGGATGATCAGCTCGAGCTGGCCGACGAGCAGCAGGTACCAGAGCGGCGGCCACGCCGCGAGGGCGAGCGCTCCCGGTAGCGAGATGCCGAGCCACCGCCCCACGACGATCAGCAACCAGACATTGAAGGCCAGCCAGAGCGGCACGACGACGCGGAAGGGTAGCAGCGTCATGGGAAGGGCCAGCACGGCCAGTACCGGTGGATGGGGGCTCGGATGCGGAAAATTGTCGGTCGCGATCGGGAAGTAGCGGGCCGACAGCTCGTTGAGCGGCGTGAATACGTCGACGCCGTCTCGCAGCGCCTTCGCCGTCAGATACTCGACCTGGATGTCCTTCCAGTATGCCGTCTCGGACAGGCTCGCGAAGAGCAGCAGGCCGAGTGCGAACCCGGCCACGCCGGTCTGCGCCGCCCGAAGGCGTTTCGTGGCCGCGGTCACCCGCGCCTCACGGGGTCGCCTCCGGGAGCGTTCTCAGCGAATGCCATCGACATCCTGAACGGGCCGCCGCGGACTCGGGGTGCGAAGCGCGCCGGCGCAAGGCACAGCGCCGGCGCGCGGGCCCGACCGCGACGGCCACTGCTTCTCTTCTCGACCCGGACCTGTCAAGAGTCAGGAGAGCAGCGGACCCTGCTCCCCATGTCGAACGCGGATCGTGCATCGTGCGCCCGGACGCTGGTCATCCCGATGTATCGGGAGGCGGCGCGCATCGCCGGGACCATTCGCACCCTCGCGGCCTCCTCCCTCAACGATCCTGGCACCGACATCATCCTGGTCGACGACGCCAGCGACGACGACACGGGCGCGGTAGCCCGTGCCGCTCTCGCGGCCACAGCGTTGAAGGCGTCGATCCTTCGCCTGGAGCGCAACCAGGGCAAGGGAGGAGCTGTGCGCGTAGGCGTGCTCGCCTCGGCGGGCCGCGTGGTCGCCTTCTCCGACGCCGATCTCTCGGCCGGCGTCACGGAGATCGCGAAGTGCTTCGCGGTGGTCGAGAGCGGGCGCGCTCAGGTGGTGTGCTCGTCGCGGGCCATGGCCACCAGCGTCATTCCGGTGCGACAGCCCCGGCTGCGGGAGCTCTCGGGCAAGGCGTTCAACCTCGCGCTCCGGTTCCTCGGCCTGACCCGCTTCCGCGACACGCAGTGCGGCCTCAAGGTGTTCACGCGCGAGGCCGCCCTTCGCCTGTTCGAGCAGCTCTCCGTCACCGGCTTCGCATTCGACGTCGAGCTCTTGCTGCTCGCCGAAGACCTTGGCCTGCGGGTCGAGGAGGTGCCCGTCGAGTGGCGGCACGTGGAGGAGAGCCGCGTCCGTCCCATGCGCGACGGCCTCGCCATGCTGCGTGATGCCCTGCGCATTCGGCTCGCCCGGGGCACGCGCAGCCGAAGGCTGCCGGCCGTAGCGCGCGACGAGACGCTCGCCTCCGCGGCGACCCCGGAGCGCGATCACGAGCGCCTTCGGGTGAAGCGTTAGCGGCATGAGGGGAGGCGCGGACCGCCGCCATCACCGCGCACCGTCGGCCTTGCGGCAGACGTGACCGGCCCCCGGCTCGCCGCCAAGGCGCGGAGGACGGTCCGGGCGCTGCTGCGCCTCGCGCCGCTCACGATCACCGGCTTCATGCAGTTCAGCTGGTTCGGGAGCCTGGCCGTGTCCCCGGACCCGTATGCCATCGTACGGCGCGACTGGCACCAGTTCTTCCAGACCGGACATCAGCTCGTGGCCGGGGACCTGAGCGCGATCTACCCGCGCACGTTCGAGAGCGGCTACTTCTGGCTGTACCCGCCATACTGCATCTACCTGACGGCGCCGCTGGGCATGCTGCCGGAATGGTGGGCCTACGCTCTCTGCGTCGTCGTCGAGGTCCTCGCGGTCGCCGGTGCCCTCGCGTTGCTCCGGGCCACGCTCCCCGCACGCGGCGAGGATCACACCACCGCGGCGATCGTCATCCTCGCCAGCATGCCGTTCAACACCAGCGTCGTCATCGGCCAGATCAGTGGCATGCTGTCCCTGATCCTTGCCGCCAGCCTGTGGGCGTGGCGCCGGCGCCGCACGCTCGTGGCCGGGCTGCTTCTCTCGCTGCTGTTCATCAAGCCGAACCTCGCCATCTTCTTCGTGGCGGCGAGCCTGCTGGCACGCCAGTGGCGGGTGCTGGCCGGCATGGGCCTGGGAGGCGCGACGATGGTGCTCGCCTCGCTGCCCCTCGGTCTGGAGCGCTGGCACGAGTACGTGCACACCTCGCGCGACTACGTGAGCGTCGTCCAGAACAAGACCCTGATGTGGAAGCAGCTCACCCTGTACGCCTTCTGGCGCACCGCGACCGGCGGTACGAGCTCTGACCTCGCGGTCGTGGCGCCATGGCTCGCGAGCGTCGCCGTCGTGCTCGGGGTGACCATGCTCGCATGGTGGCGCAGGCGTGACTCGGAGGCCGCTCTCCCGCGCCTCTTCGGCCTGACGGTCCTTCTCGCGGTCAGCGCCAACATGTACGTCTACTTCTACGACGGCCTCGTGCTCCTCGTCCCGGGTATCGTCTGGTGGGTGCTGCGCGACGAGTATCGGTCGCGCTGGCGCCACACGCTCATCGGCGCCTGTCTGCTCGGGATCTTCGTCGTCGGCTACCTGAGGATCTTCCTCACCTCCGAAGGGATCAACTGGGCGGGCGCGCTGATCGCGATCTGGCTCGTATGCGAGGCGGTCGACCTACTCGCACGAACCGATGAGACGACGTATCGCCTGACAGCGACCCCGACCAGCACGGCATCACGGTCGTCCCGGTGACCGAGCCGTGACCTGGAAGGACGCTCCTCCGATCACGCGGGCGTTCCTGGCGCTGACCGGCTCCATCTTCGCGGTACGCGTGGCGCTCGCCCGGCAGTACCTCCTGACCACGGGGATTCAGGCCTCGGTTCCCCTCCGCGACCACTTCTTCCCCTGGGTGCTCAGGGAGCCTTCCCTCCTGGCAGCCGCCTACTTCGCGCCGTTCTGCAGCGAGCTGCCGGTGCTGCTTCGACCCTCGGAGCGCCGCATGCGCCGCCACGCAATCATGGTGACGCTGTGCGCAGGCATCCTGCTCGTCCACCAGGCCAGCTACTTCTTCGCCACCTGGGTCGTCGTGTTCTGGGCGGGATTGTTCCTCATGTGGATGGCGGGCAGCGCACTCGACGAGCCGCAGCGCGCGTGCAGCAACGGCCCACTGCTGGCTCAGGCGCTCATCAGCTTCTGGTTCCTCGGAGGAGCGGTCGGAAAATGGACGGCGGCGTACTGGGCGGGCGAACCATTCTACGATCTGTTCTTCGCCCACCATCCCTACGTGGTGTACGCGCTGCTGCGGGTCTGGGTCGATGCAGGCGCGCTTCGCGCCATCGCGACGTGGGTCAGTCGGTCGGTGGTGGTGATCGAGACCGCCATGGTGTTCACGGTCTTCCTGCCCGCACGTACCGCGTCGGCCATCACCATCGTCGTCGCTCTCGGCATGTGGCTGTCCGCCGGGGACCTGTTCGACGTTGCATGGCCCATCATCGGGACCGCGCTGGCGGGCCGGATCCTGAGCGGAGCCACGCCGCCCCCCGCGACCCCATGAAATGCAGACCGGTCCTCATGGAGAAGGGTGTCTGCTAATGCCCGTCGCCGAGCGGCGGGCGGCCGCTCCGTCCAGCGGTGCGGGCTCGGCCCGGGGGCGACTCCCGATCGTGGACTTCATCGCGGCGAACGCCGAGAAGCCAGACCGGGCAGCCCTGTTCCTTCTGTCCGCGGTCCTGTTTTTCGCCTGCTTCATCCTGCTACTCCCGCTGAGCGAGACAGTGCGGCGGGCGGGGCTACGGCGCTTCCAGCTGACGGGATGGCCGCTTGCCGCGTGGATGCTGTTTCAGCCTGCCCCGTCGATGTACAACTTCGAGAACCGGTGGGAGGTCGTCCGCACCCACGCGGACGGGGCGTGCCCTCGGACGACCAACGGATTCGTCAACCACCATGTTTACAACCGCATCGCGCTCTTCAACTGTCGCGTGCGCTTCCGCCAGTGTCCCCTGCCTGCGTGGGTGCACTTCCGGAGCGCCTACAGGGGCACGGTGGTCGAGACGACGTATCGCCTGGACAGCGGCCCCGACCAGCACGGCATCACGGTCACCCCAGTGACCGAGAGGTGACCTGGAAGCACGCCACTCCCGGTCACGCGGGCCTTCCTGGCGCTGGCCGGAGGCATCGACTCGAGCCCCGTCGTCCCGCGCGCCCGTTCTTGCCGTGTGCGGCGAGTTTGGAGTACGGGATCCCGCCCGCCCTCGAGCAGCGCGGGCGTGACCTGCCAGGCCATGTTCGGGCTCGCTTACACCCCGGCCGAGGAGGCCTTCCGCGCCGAACTGCGCGCCTGGCTCGCGGCCCACCTGCCGCGCGAGGCGGTCCCCGAGGACGACGCGGAGCGGCGCCGCTTCCAGCGCACCTGGCAGCGCGCGCTCGCGGCGGGCGGCTGGGTCGGCATCCAGTGGCCGCGCGCGCACGGCGGGCGGGGCGCGACCCTCCGCGAGCAGGTCATCTTCACCGAGGAGATGGCGCGCGCGCGCGCGCCGGACATCCTCGATCCGGTGAGCGTCAACATCGTCGGCCCCACGCTCATCCGCTTCGGCACCCCGGCGCAGCAGGCCCGCTGGCTGCCGCCCATCCTCCCCGCCGACCAGGTCTGGTGCCTCGGCTTCTCGGAGCCGAATGCGGGCTCCGACCTGGCCTCGCTCCGCTGCAGGGCGGTGCGCGACGGGAACGCCTGGGTGGTGAGCGGGCAGAAGGTGTGGTCGAGCAAGGCGCACTTCGCCGACTGGGGCCTGCTCCTCGTGCGCACCGACCCCGAGGCGCCCAGGCACAGGGGCATCAGCTGCCTGGTCGCCGACATGCGCACGCCGGGCATCACCTGGCGGCCGCTCGTGCAGCTGAGCGGCCGCTCGGAGTTCAACGAGCTCTTTCTCGAGGAGGTGCGCGTGCCGGCCGAGAACGTCGTCGGCCCGATCAACGGCGGCTGGCCGATCATCCGCGGCGCACTCGCCCACGAGCGCGGCACGCTCTGGGCCTTCGACTTCAAGGTGCGGCTCCAGAACGGCTCGCGCGCGCTCGCCGACCTCTACCGGGGCGGCCACGAGCGGGGACGGGCCGACCTCGCTGCCTTCCGCCAGCGGGTCGCGCAGGCCTGGATCGAGGCGGAGGTGTTCGGCGCGCACACCCTCCGCATCCTGCCGCGCCTCCACGCCGCGGGCGACGCGCCGCCCGAGGCCGCGCTCCAGAAGCTCTTCGGGAGCGAGATCCAGCAGCGCGCGGCGGAGCTCATGCTGGCGCTCACGGGTCCCTACGCACAGCTCGGGCACGATCCCCGCGCGCCGGGCCGGGGCAGCTGCGCGGAGGCCTATCTCTACTCGCGCTCGGTCACCATCTCGTCGGGCACCTCGGAGGTGCTGCGCAACCTGCTCGCCGAGCAGGCCCTCGGCCTGCCCCGCGGCAGCTGACAGCGGAGGAGTTCCCATGGCAACGCGAGTCGTCGACAGCGACGCCCACGTGATCGAGGGCCCGGAGCTGATGGCCGAGCTCCTCGCCCGCTTCCCCGAAAAGATCCGCATGGCGCGCCCGGACGAGGAGGGCGCGGCGCTCGTGATCGAGGGCCGGCGTTACCCCAACGCGTCCGGGCCCGGGGCGGGCTGCCACGCGAAGCACGGCCTGTGCGTCGACCGGGGCGCCAACCCCTTCAGCGCCGAGGGCGTGATGCGCGACGCCGACCGCGAGGGGATCGACGCCATGGTCTTCTTCCCGAGCGCCGCGCTCGGCCTGCCGGCCTTCACCGACCACGCCTTCGCCGCCGAGTTCGCGCGCCTCTACAACCGCTGGCTCGCCGGTTACTGCCGGCAGTTCCCGCACCGCATGTTCGGCGTCGGTCTGGTCCCGATCGAGGACGTGGCGACGTCCGTCCGCATCATGCGCGAGGCCCGGGAGCTCGGCCTGGTCGCGATCATGGTCCCCGCCGTCCTCCGCACCCGGAACCTGGACCATGCCGACCTGGAGCCCTTCTACGCCGCCGCCGCGGAGCTGGAGATACCGCTCGGCATCCACGGCGCTCCCGGCATCCACCTCCCGCCGCTCGGGGCCGAGCGCTTCGACAACTACCTCCAGGTGCACGTGGTGAGCTTCCCCTTCGACATGATGGTCGCGACCACCGCGCTCGTCCTGGGGGGCGTCTTCGAGCGGCACCCGCGGCTGCGCGTCGCGCTCCTCGAGTCGGGCGTGGGCTGGGTGCCCTACTTCTTCGACCGGATGGACGAGCACGTGGAGAAGCGTGGCCGCTTGACGCCCGAGTGCAGGCGCGAGCCGCGCGAGTACCTGGCGCGCGGGCAGCTCTACGTGAGCTGCGAGCCCGAGGAGAGCGCGCTTCCCTTCGTCACCCAGGCGCTCGGGGCGCACTTCGTCATGTACGCGAGCGACTATCCGCACTGGGACAGCGACTTCCCGAACTCGACGCGGGGGCTCCGCGAGCGCACCGACCTGGCACCCGAGGTGAAGGCACGCATCATGGGCGCGAACGCGGCCGAATTCTACCGGCTGCCGGCCTGAGCATGGCGGACGACGACCTCGGCGCCCGGCTCGAGCGCTTCGTCGGCGAGCGGCTCGGCGCGCCCGTGCGCGTGACGCACCTCGAGCGCTCGACCGAGGGCTTCTCGCAGGAGACCTTCGTCTTCGACGTCGAGGTGGGACGCGAGCGGCGCGGCTACGTCGCCAAGCGGGAGCCCGTGGCCGGCGTGCTCGAGCCCTACGACCTCGAGCCCGAGTTCCGCGTCCTGCACGCGCTCTCCGACGACCCGCTGCCGTCCCCGCCCACCCCGTGGTTCACCCGCGACCCGGCCGTGCTCGGGCGGCCCTTCTACGTGATGGAGCGCCTCCCCGGCGAGGTGCCGATCCCCGCCGCGCGCGCCGACGGCTCGGGTCCGTTCGACGACGCCGAGCGCGCGGCGCTCGGTCCCCAGGTCGCGCGTGCGCTCGCGCGCCTCCATGCGATCGACTGGCGGGCGCACGGCTTCCAGTTCCTGGGCGCGCCGCGCCGCGGCCGCGAGGTCGCCGAGCGCGAGCTCGCACGCTGGGAGGAGCGCGCCCGGCGGAGCGGGCTTCCCGTCGACCCGCCGCTCGCCGAGGCGCTCCTCTGGTGTCGCCGCCACGCGCCCGCGACCGACGAGATCACGCTCGTGCACGGCGACTACCGCCTGGGGAACTTCCTCGTCGTGCGCGGGGCCGATGGCGCGCATCTCGCCGGCATCCTCGACTGGGAGCTCGTCCACCTGGGCGACCCGCTCGAGGACGTCGCCTGGTGCGCGTCGCCGCTCTGGCGTGCGGGGACGCCGTACGCCTCCGCGCTGCTCCCGCCCGAGGAGTTCGTGGCGCGCTGGGCCGCGGCCTCGGGCCGCGCGGCCGACCCCGAGCGCCTGCGCTACTACGAGGTGCTCACCTTCGTCAAGATGATCGCCATCATGCTGAGCGGCCTGGACGTCTTCGCGAGCGGCCGTACGACCGATCTGCGCCTGGCGATCTTCGACCACCAGCTTCCCTTTCTGCATCTCCTCCTCGGCATGACGCGCGGCTGGCTCGCCGGAGCGCCGGCATGACGATCCCCGT
>Ga0209058_1005244_pt1 | contig 10173 bp, 4 predicted proteins | sample GraSoiAngelo_147_FD_185904 | JGI IMG/M metagenome (GOLD analysis project Ga0209058, IMG submission 185904) | Grasslands soil microbial communities from the Angelo Coastal Reserve, California, USA - 14_1009_05_40cm (SPAdes) (version 2) | ecosystem: Environmental > Terrestrial > Soil > Grasslands ... | reverse complement strand
ACCACAGGAACGTCGAAACTCAAAGCCATCTTCGACAACAAAAATAATGCGCTGTATCCCAACCAATTTGTAAATGTGCGCCTGCTGATCGATGTCTTGAGGGGCGCTGTTGTTGTGCCGGGGGCCACAATCCAACGCGGCTCTCAAGGAACATTCGTATACGTCGTCACTGAGGATCAGACGGCAGAACTCCGGATGGTCACGATCAAAGAAACCGAAGGCAACGACGTGGCGATCGCATCCGGCCTCAAACCTGGCGAGAGCGTCGTACTCGAAGGCATGGATAAAGTCCAGGACGGAGGCCGTGTTGATGTCCAGAGCCCCGGCCAATCTTCCGAAGAAGTGCCCGGCGGGCGGCGCGGCGGCGGTGGAGGGTTTGGCGGCGGCCGTGGAGGGCGCGGCCGCGGGCAGAGGAACGGCGGATGAACATTTCTCGCCTCTTCATCGTTCGTCCGGTAGCCACATCTCTGCTGATGATCGGTGTGTTGCTGGCGGGCGCTGTAGCATATAAGCAATTGCCGGTCTCTGCATTGCCCCAGGTCGATTATCCAACCATCCAGGTCGTGACCTTTTACCCTGGAGCGAGTCCGGACGTCATGTCGTCTTCGGTCACGGCGCCACTGGAGCGTCAATTCGGTCAAGTGCCCGGATTGAAACAGATGACATCGACCAGTTCTTTCGGATGTTCCGTCATTACGCTTCAATTCGCTCTGGATTTGAGCATCGATATCGCTGAGCAGGAAGTACAGGCGGCGATTAATGCCAGCGGTACGTTCCTGCCGCGCGACCTGCCGAACCCCCCGGTCTACAGCAAAGTGAATCCCGCGGACACGCCGATCCTGACCCTCGCTTTGACCTCCCAGACACTGCCGCTACCGAATGTTGAAGACCTTGCCGACACCACGCTTGCTCAGAAAATTTCTCAACTGCCGGGTGTTGGCCTGGTACGGATCAGTGGCGGACAAAAACCCGGCGTCCGCATCCGCGTGAATCCAACAGCCCTCGCCGCTCTCGGTCTGGGACTGGAGGATGTACGGGCCGCTCTGGCGTCGGCAAACGTCGATCAGGCAAAAGGCAATTTTGAAAGCCCGTACCAGATATACACGATCGGGGCAAACGACCAGATCATGCGCAGCTCCGATTATCGAAAGATCATCGTCGCTTACCGTAAAAACGCGCCCGTGCGCCTGGCCGATGTCGCAACGGTTGTCGATGATGTCGAAAATACGCGGATGGCGGCGTGGATGAACGATCAGCCTTCAGTGATCGTCAACATTCAACGCCAACCCGGCGCCAACATCATTGCGGTTGTCGACCGCATCAAAGCGTTGTTGCCGCAACTCAGGGCGTCGCTGCCTTCGTCCGTCGATATTTCGATTCTCACGGACCGCACCACGACGATCCGCGCGTCTGTCCAGGACGTTCAGTTCGAGTTGATGCTCACTATCGGTCTCGTGGTCATGGTGATGTTCATTTTCCTGCGAAACCTTGCCGCCACGTTGATTCCAAGCATCGCCGTGCCTTTGTCGCTTGTCGGCGCGTTTGGGCTGATGTACCTGATGGGATTCAGCCTGAACAACCTGACGCTGATGGCGTTGACGATCTCGACGGGTTTCGTTGTCGATGACGCCGTTGTCATGATCGAAAACATTTCACGATACGTCGAAGAGGGACATTCACCGTTACATGCGGCTTTGAACGGATCCAAACAAATCGGCTTTACGATCCTGTCGCTGACGGTGTCGCTGATTGCAGTGCTTATCCCGTTGCTATTCATGGGCGACGTGGTCGGAAGGCTGTTTCGAGAGTTCGCGATTACATTAAGCCTGACAATTCTCGTCTCTGCCGTCGTCTCTCTGACATTGACGCCGATGATGTGTTCCAAATTGCTTCGACACAAGCGGGAATCCGAGCAAAGCTGGTTCTATCGCGTTTCGGGGCGCGGCTTCGACCTGATCATCGCCGCATATGGAAAGACCCTGCGGTTTGTATTGCGCCATCAGACGGCAACGCAGTTCATTACCTTTGCGACACTGGCCGCGACGATCTACCTTTACATTTACGTACCCAAAGGCTTCTTCCCCGTACAGGATACCGGCGCCATTCTGGGCGTTTCGGAATCGGAACAAAGCATTTCCTTCACTGCCATGGCAGTGCGCCAGCAGGAACTGGCCCGCGTGATCCTTCAGGATCCCGATGTGGAAAGCCTTTCGTCTTTTATAGGAATCGACGGAACAAACACAACCGTGAACAGCGGCAGAATGCAGATCAATCTCAAGCCGCATGATGAACGCAAAGCGAACGCTTCCGGCATCATCCGGCGTTTGCAGCCTCAACTCGAGAAAGTCGAGGGCATTACGCTGTTCATGCAGCCGGTGCAGGACATCACGGTGGACGATCGAGTCAGCCGTACGCAGTTCCAGTACAGCCTTGAGGACGCCGACGCCAAAGAGCTGAACACGTGGGCGCGATTGGTCGAAAAGTTGCAATCGTTGCCGGAATTGCGCGACGTGGCAAGCGACCAACAATCGGAAGGACTCCAGGCGAGCCTGACCATCGATCGCGATAGCGCCGCCCGTTTCGGCATAACGCCTCAGATGATCGACGACACGCTTTATGACGCCTTCGGGCAGCGTCTCGTCTCGACAATGTTTACGCAATTGAACCAGTACCACGTTGTGCTCGAAGTGGATCCTCGTTTTGGACAAAATCCGGATTCGCTGAAAGACATCTACGTGCGTGCTCCGGGCGGTACGCAGGTTCCTTTGAGTTCATTCACGCGCCTTGAAACCAGTAGAACGCCGCTGGCTGTGAACCACCAGGGGCAGTTCCCCGCGGTGACGCTGTCGTTCAATCTTGCTCCAGGTGCGTCGCTCGGAGATGCGGTAAAGGCGATTCAAACTGCGGAACGCGAGATCGGATTGCCTGCCAGTATTCGCGCAAGCTTCCAGGGGACAGCTCAGGCATTTCAATCTTCGCTGTCGAACGAGTCGTGGTTGATTCTTGCGGCGCTCGTCACGGTTTACATCGTGCTGGGAGTGTTGTACGAAAGCTACATTCATCCCATCACGATCCTGTCGACATTGCCTTCGGCAGGCTTGGGCGCGCTTCTCGCCTTGTCGATTACGAAAGTCGACTTCAGCATCATCGCTTTGATCGGAATCATCCTGCTGATTGGAATCGTGCAGAAAAACGCAATCATGATGATCGATTTTGCCCTGGACGCGCAGCGCAACGAACGGAAGCGGCCGATCGAAGCAATCTATCAAGCCTGTTTATTGCGATTCCGCCCGATCATGATGACGACAATGGCTGCAATGCTCGGTGGAGTGCCGCTGGCGCTGGGAACCGGTGTTGGTTCCGAACTGCGGCATCCGCTGGGTATCACGATTGTCGGCGGGTTGGCTGTCAGCCAGCTTCTTACGCTTTACACCGTTCCAGTCGTGTATCTGAAGTTTGATCGAATTGCTTTCCGGTTGCGCGGTTTGCGAATCGGTAACCGGATCGAGGAAGAAGTGCTGGTGGAATAGGAGTGTGGCGGCCGTCTAGAAGGTGTGAACGAATTGGAATCGAGCCTATTCCCCTCCTTGCATCACCGCCGCTACAGCTAAACCAATGAGTGTTTCGACTCCATTCATCAAAAGGCCGGTCGCAACATCGCTTTTGACGCTGGCGCTGGCCATGGCCGGCGCGCTCGGGTTCTACTTCCTGCCGGTCGCCCCGCTTCCGCAGGTCGAATATCCGACGATCAATGTATTTACGAATCTTCCGGGTGCCAGTCCGGAAACGATGGCCTCGGCAGTGACCACGCCTCTGGAACGTACCTTCGGCCGTATTGCTGGAATCACCGAGATGACGTCGAACAGCAGCACCGGATCGGGAAATATCACCATGCAATTCGACCTGGACCGGAACATCGACGCGGCCGCGCGGGACGTGCAGGCGGCGATCAATGCCGCTCGCGGTCAGTTGCCTGCGACCTTGCCGAACAATCCCCGGTATCGCAAGCAAAACCCGGCGGACCAGCCGATAGTTGTTCTGGCGTTGACCTCCGGGGTCGAGGAACGCGCCAAGATGTATGACGTTGCCGACTCGATCCTCAATCAAAAGATTGCTCAGATCCCAGGCGTCGGAGTCGTCAATATTCAGGGGAGTTCGCGTCCCGCCGTGCGTGTCCTGATCAATCCGACATCTTTGACGAAATTCGATATCGGGTGGGAACAAATTGTGACGACGCTCACGGCGGCCAATGCGAATCGGCCGAAAGGCCAATTGTCCGACGGACAACACACCTGGCAGATGGCCACGAGCGATCAACTTTTCAAGGCGGAGGAGTACAGGCCTCTGATTGTGAGTTTCAGGAGAGGCGCTCCCATACGTATGTCGGATATCGCAACGGTTGAAGATTCGTTTGAAGACCGGCGGAATGCGGGCCTCGCGAACGGGAAGCCTGCGGTCGTGGTACAGGTATTCAAACAGCCGAAGGCCAATATCATCGAAACCGTTGATCGTATACGCGACTTGCTTCCTTTATTGAGGGCATCCATCCCGCCATCGATTGATATTTCCGTCATTGTCGATCGCACAACCACAATTCGGGCGTCGATCAAGGACATCGAACGCACGATATTGATTTCCATTGGTTTGGTGATGCTTGTGGTATTCGTGTTCCTGCGGAACGTTTGGGCAACGATCATCCCCAGCATTTCCGTCCCGCTCTCGCTGCTCGGAACCTTCGGTGTGATGTATCTGCTGGGCTACAGCGTCGACAATCTCTCCTTGATGGCGCTGGCCATTTCGACAGGCTTCGTTGTGGACGACGCCATCGTCGTGATTGAAAACATCGCGCGCTATCTCGAAATGGGTCTGCGGCCTGCAGCGGCCGCATTGGCGGGTGCGAGGGAGATCAGCTTCACCGTTCTCTCGATGAGCACATCGCTTGTCGCAGTATTCATTCCAATTCTCCTCATGGGCGGAATTCTCGGCCGCCTCTTCAGAGAATTTTCCGTAACTTTAGCCATTGCGATTGCCGTATCGCTGATCGTGTCGGTAACAACAACTCCATCCATGTGCGCAAAGTTCTTGCGGCCGGAAAACGAGCGGCGGCATGGGATGCTTTATCGTGTATTCGAAGCAGGCTTCAACGGATTGCTCGCCGGATACCGCCGATCGTTGCGCTGGGTTCTGCACCATCCGGCACTCATGTTATTCGTGACGATCGGCACGGCCTGTTTTAGCATCTATCTCTATATCATCGTCCCCAAAGGTTTCTTTCCGCAGCAAGACACAGGTCTGTTGCAAGGAAGCATTCAATCCGCTCCAAACCAGGCTTTCGCCATCACCAATGAACGCCTTGGCCAATTCATGAAGATCGTGATGTCGGATCCAGCAGTAGCCAGCGCTGCGGGCTCAATTCAAGGCACGCGCGGATTCGGGCAGATGAATATTCAACTGAAGCCGCTCGCAGAACGCAATGTGACGGCGGACCAGGTGATCGCGCGCTTGCGTCCCAAATTGCAGTTGCCTGGCTCGACGATGTTCCTTCAATCCCCGCAGGAACTGAGGGTCGGCGGCAGAGGCGGCAACGCGCAGTTCCAGTACACCGTCCAGGCCGATACAATTGAGGATCTGCAAAAATGGGCGGGTATCATGCTCGACGGCATCAAGGCGCTTCCCCAGATTCGTGATTCAAACACGGATCTGGCCAATCGGGGATTGGAAACTCGACTCGTCATTGACCGCGATACGGCATCCAGGCTCGGCGTCACGCCCCAGATTATCGATAATGCTCTGTACTCCGCGTTTGGCCAACGGCAGGTTTCGACGATGTACAAGCCATTGAACCAATATCACGTCGTGATGGAAGCCGAACTGGCGTATCAACAAAATCCAGACGCGCTCAAGAATATTTACGTGCGATCGGCAAATGGCGTCGAAGTCCCGCTGAGTTCGTTCATTCACTACGAATCGGGGTTGACGGCGCAGAGCATCAATCACCAAGGACAGTTTCCCTCGGTCACCTTGTCGTTCAATCTCGCCGAGGGAGTGTCGCTTGGTGAAGACGTGGATGCAGTGAAGGAAGTCGAACGGCAGGTGCGGATGCCTGCGAATGTTCATGGCAGTTTTCAGGGAACGGCACAGGCGTTCCAGGCTTCGCTCGCGAATCAACCCTGGCTCATTCTTGCGGCGCTCTTCACTGTGTACATTGTCCTGGGCGTGCTCTACGAGAGCTATATCCATCCGATTACAATCCTTTCGACGCTACCCTCGGCCGGCGTCGGCGCGCTGTTGGCTCTGCTGATAACAAAGTCGGAACTGAACGTTATCGGAATGATCGGCATCATTCTCTTGATCGGCATCGTGAAGAAGAACGCGATCATGATGATTGACTTTGCATTGGAAGCCGAACGCAATGAGGGCAAGGGGCCTCTGGAAGGAATCTATCAAGCCTGCCTGCTGCGATTCCGTCCGATCATGATGACAACAATGGCTGCGCTGCTGGGCGGTTTGCCGCTCGCGCTGGGCACGGGGACAGGAGCGGAAATGCGCCGGCCCCTTGGTATCACGATCGTCGGCGGGCTGGCGGTCAGCCAGGTTCTGACGTTATATACAACGCCAGTAGTCTATTTGTATCTGGATCGCCTGCGGCTATGGTTTGGACGACGTGCGAAATCACTGCCGCGTTTGGTACCCTCGACTCGGGCGTAGTCATTCCCCTCCTCGCGGAGAGTACTAACATACTCGACGAATCAGACACGGATAGGAAGCAATTTCAAAATCTTTTATTGCCTTGGGGGCGGATTACTCAAGTATGTTGTGTCCCTTGCAGAGGAGAGGTGGCGCGACAGCTTAATAGAGCTGGCGCGCCGGGCGCGAAGCGCGAGCCCGATAGGGCGAAGCCTCAATTACGCGAAGCGCGAGCCCGATAGGGCGAAGCCTCAATTACGCGAAGCGCGAGCCCGATAGGGCGAAGCCTCAATTAGTGGTCAGTTCGGCGGAACGTTGCTCCGGTCTGACCACCCCGTCTGCGCGCTGCGGTGGCTTCGCGGCATTTTCATTAATGGCGCATCCACCCCTCCTCTGCGAGGAGGGGAATGTCTGTGCCTTTGTGATTCCTCCTTTTGTATAGTGAACGGTTATGCTGAAAATGCGGTTTGTTCGAGTCCTCGCGATTTTTATTTCCGCTGTCCCCGCATTCGCGGTGCCGATGACGCTGCGCGTGGACGCAACGGAGGCTCCTCGGAAGATCTATCATGCCGAATTGAATATTCCGGCCACGCCGGGACCGATGACCCTCTTTTACCCGAAATGGATTCCCGGAGACCATGCGCCGACCGGGCCGATTAACGATCTTGCGGGATTGCGCATATCGGCGGCCGGCCAGCCGCTGGTTTGGAAACGAGATTCGGTCGAGTTATTCGCGTTCCATATCAACGTGCCGCCGGGCGCCAATTCCGTCGATGTGAGGCTGGATTTTCTATCTCCTGCCGAAAACGGCACCAATTCTCCGGTTTCGGCAACATCGGAACTGGCCATTCTGACTTGGAATCAACTGGTTCTGTATCCGCGCAGTCAGGCCAGTGACCATTTGGAAATAACTGCGCAGCTGCGATTACCCGAGGGCTGGAAGTTCGGCACGGCGCTACCCGTTGCAAAAACGAGCGGCGGTTCAGTCGAATTCAAAACCGTCTCCTTGACGACGCTCGTCGACTCACCTGTCCTCGCCGGGCGCCACTTCCGCCGAATCGACCTGAGTCCCGGTGCTACGCCTGCACATTATCTCGACATTGCAGCCGATACGGATGATGCTCTGAGCGCCCCGGCGGAAGTTATCGATAAATACCGGCGGCTCGTTCGAGAAGCGCGGGCACTGTTTGGTGCAACGCACTATATCGAGTATCACTTCCTGCTGGCCGCGAGTGACCAGATCGCTCACTTCGGCGTCGAGCACCACGCATCGAGCGACGACCGGTCGCGAGAAAATTTTTTGACGGATCCCATCTCACACCTCGTGGGCGCGACGCTGATACCGCATGAATTCGTCCATTCGTGGAATGGAAAGTATCGGCGGCCCGAAGGCCTGGCGACGCGCGATTTCGAGGAGCCGATGAAAGGCGATCTGCTGTGGGTTTACGAAGGTCTTACGGAATATCTCGGCTGGGTGCTCGCCGCGCGAAGCGGCCTGATTTCGCCGGAATCCAACAGACAATTCCTTGCCTTGAGCGCCGCCGGCCTCGACAACCGTGCCGGCCGCCAATGGCGCCCATTGGCAGACACGGCGATTGCAGCTCAACTGCTCTATGATGCTCGAAGTGATTGGGAATCAAGACGGCGTGGCGTCGATTTCTACGACGAGGGGTTGCTGATGTGGCTGGAGGCCGACGTCAGTATCCGCAAGCAGACTCAGGGCAGGAAATCACTCGACGATTTTTGCCGGCTGTTTTACGGACCTCCCAGCGGCCCGCCTCAAGTGAAGCCATACGCTTTTGAGGACCTCATTGAAACGCTCAACAGTATCGCTCTTTATGACTGGAAGGGCTTTTTCGAGACGCGGCTGAATCGAACGGGAACCGATCGCGCCCCGCTCGGTGGAGTGGAGGCGGGCGGTTATCGTCTGGCGTATGTCGAGCAGCCGTCGGAAGCGCAAAGGGCTACCGAACAAATTCGGCCCGGTCTGAGTGTGGCCTATTCGATCGGCCTTCGACTCGACCGTGACGGTTCGATCGTTGACGTGCTTCCCGAATTCGCGGCGGCAAAAGCCGGCATAGGGCCAGGAATGAAAATTGTCTCCGTGAATGACAACAGGTACTCCCGTGATGTGTTGCGCGAAGCGATCCGAAATACGAAAAACGGCGGACCGCTGGACTTGCGAGTTGCCAACGGCCGGTCATTTGTAACTTTCAAACTGGATTACCATGACGGCGAAAAATACCCCGTGCTTCAGCGCAACGGTCAAGCGCCCTTGCTCGACGATATCATGAAGCCGGTGACTCGATGACTTTACCGCCGGTCACCTCTTCCGCGTGTCCTTCTCGTTTTCGCCGCAGATGGCCTCCATCAATTCCGTATTCGGATTGAGCCTCGCTTCGACAGTGGTGCCCCAGGGCCGCGTGTACGCTTTGGGATCGTCGATGGTGATGCCGATATCCATATGTCCGAAATCTTTGCGGTGGAAACGTAGCGTGACGTGCAGGGCCTCGGTTGAGGGCTTCCCCAGTTGATCCAGCCAAACCTTGCCATTGAAACCGCGGCTGTCGACGACCAGCGCATCGCCATCCCATTTGGCGGTCGAATACCCATGCCACGCGGGATTGATGTCGTCGAGAGGCAGTAACACGCGGTCGTCAAGAAAGGCCTGCCACCAGAGATTGAACGCCTCGTGAACAAAGAACACGATGTCCCGCGTCTGGACGATTCTCCACGGAGCCGGAGCGAGGAGGACCTTCGGTAAACCTTGAGGCAGGCAATTGGCATCGGGGTCTTCCTTCCAAAGGCGCCCTGAGGCACGGTCGTCGTAAAGTGTCTTGGCCCAGGACTGGAAAGGAACAGGTTCCTTTAAATCCTTCGCGAGGTCCCTAAGAAATCCATTGGGCGGATTCCAAACTCCGGAAAGATCCGGCTTGCCGTCCGGCAATCGCGGCGCCGGCGCGGAAAGGTTCGGTTTGCCGTCCGCTGTGCGTGGTATTGGCGCAGGGCGGACGTTTGTCCATTGCCCGAACGCGGTAAGGCACATCAGGACGATCGTCGCAAATGGCAGCTTAAGCTTCATTGGAAACTCTCCCATCTCGGTAAAATTTCATTTCTTAATGACAACCTCACTGACGATGTTCCAAGTAAACTCGACAAACCGGTAAAGTGAAGACTCGAGCAAGCGTTCGACGTCGCTGTGCGCGCCATATTGCGCCCGATCCTCTTCCGTCACGGCCGGACCAAGGCCATAGGACGGGATTCCTTTTGCGCGAAGCTGCGCCATATCGGAAGCGCCGGTCGACATCGCCGGCAGCGTCACAGAGCCCGGATACATCCGTTGGCTGACCTGCTCGATGCTCCGGTACATCTCGGTATCGAGACGCGAAGCCGGCGCTTCCGGACGCGTGGAAGCAATGGGAACGATCTTCACGGCGGGATCATCGATCACGCGTTTCATTTCACCATAGAATTCGTCGATGTCCT
>Ga0209058_1005236_pt1 | contig 10184 bp, 6 predicted proteins | sample GraSoiAngelo_147_FD_185904 | JGI IMG/M metagenome (GOLD analysis project Ga0209058, IMG submission 185904) | Grasslands soil microbial communities from the Angelo Coastal Reserve, California, USA - 14_1009_05_40cm (SPAdes) (version 2) | ecosystem: Environmental > Terrestrial > Soil > Grasslands ... | reverse complement strand
CGATTGGACCTGGGCGAGCAGGTGGCTCGACAGGAGGATGGCCAGGCCCCGTTCGTGAACGAGGGTCCGGAGCATGTCCAGGATCTCGATCACGCCGATCGGGTCGATGGCCGTCGTCGGCTCGTCCAGGATGAGCACCGACGGGTCCTTGACCAGCGCATCGGCGATCCCGAGCCGCTGGAGCATGCCGCGAGAGTAGGTGTCGACGCGGGTGTCGGCACGATCGGTCATGCCGACCTGCTCCAGGACAGCCTCGATTCTCGCCTCCGCACTGGGCCCGGTGATGCCGTTGAGGCGGGCCGTGTAGCGCAGGTTCTCGCGCCCGGTCATGCCGTCGTAGAAGCCGACGTTGTCCGGCAGGTAGCCGACGCGCCGCTTCACTTCGAGCGGGCGCCGGGTGGGATCGAAGCCGACGACTCGGGCCACACCGGCCGACGGCTCGGTGAGGCCGAGGAGCATCAGGATCGTGGTGGTCTTGCCGGCACCATTCTGGCCGAGCAGCCCGAAGATCTCGCCCGCGCGGACGTCGAGGTCGAGATTGTCGACGGCGACGAGGTCGCCGTAGCGCTTGCTCAGTCGGCGCGTGGCGATCGGGCCGACGTCCTCCGGGATCTGGACCTTCTCACGCTGGCGGAGACGGCCCTTGCGTGGGACGCGCCGCTCGCCGGCCGCAGGGCTCGGGCTGGGCGTGGGTGCTGCCATGCCTAGCGCCGCCCGTAGCGCCGGAACACCCAGTACAGGCCCCCGACCGCGGCCACGATCAACGCCGCGCCCACGATCGCGCCGAGGATCGATGCCTCGACGGTGAACCGGACGGTGGCGTTGGCGGATGCCTCCGTCGCCTTGACGCTGAATGGAACCTCGTAGTCGCCGGCGATCGCGTCACCCGACGGCGTGATCGTCGCCGTGATCGTCACGACGTCATTGGGCGCGATGGTGTCCGTGGTCGTCGGGGAGAAGTCGACCTTCCAGTTCGTCGGCGCCGTTGCGGACATCGTGACCTTGGTGACCGGTGCGGTCCCCGTGTTGGTGATGGTGAACTGCTGGGTCGTGGCAGTCCCCGCCGTGCCGTGCGTCGACAGGGTCTGGCTCGGTGTCGAGAGCGTGAGCTTGTAGCTGCCGGTGATCTCGACGTTGAGGTCGGTCGTGAACTGCTCGGTACCGACGGTCGTGGCGATCGTGATCGGATACTTGTTCGCGTCGGCGTTGTCGGCCGGGGTGACGGTGACCGTTACACCCGAGGTGCCACCCGCCTTGACGGTCGCGCTGGCCGCCTGGGCGCTGCCGGTGAGCTTGGTATCGACCGTCCAGCCGGCGGGACCCTGGCCCGTCGCCGAGTAGGTCAGGTCCTCGTCTTTCTGGTTCGAGACGTTCAGGTTGAACGTGAACGTCTGATCCGAGGCGCCGCGCAGCGTCTCGTAGTCCGACTCGACCTTGACCTCGCCGCCGACATTCGCCTGGGCCTTGATGTCGAGCGGTAGCTCGACCCTCGCACCGTTGCCCTGGGCGTTGACCGTGATCCTGGTCGTGCCGGTCGCAGCCGCCGGGACATCGACGTCCAGGCGCACCTCCGTGGCGTCGGTGCCGCTGGTCTGCACCGCACCGACCACGAACCCGCCGCCGTGGAGGGCGGCCGTCCAGGACGACGGCACGCCGGTCAGGCTCAGGTCGACCCGGGCCGACGTGCTGGTCTTGACACTGAGGTTGAAGGTCACGCGTGTGCCCGGGCTGACGGTGACCGAGGGGTACGGTGTCGTCAGCGTGAGCGCATCGGCGGCGAGCGCCACGGGCGCGAGGGCCGGCGCCGTGGCCAGCATGAAGGCGGAGATCAGCAGGACTCCGCGTAGGCGTCGCGAGGACAACGTCGTCAATCCTCCCAGTTCGATTTCGGGGACGGCCGGCGCTCGAGTGGCTCGCTGGCTCGTGTCCCGGGGCGCGACGGACGTGCGCGCCCGAATGCGTCGATAGATGATCGCGCGTCGAATCTGACGGACGCGCGTCAAACGTCAACCAAGCTTCGCTTCAGGCTCGATTAACAGTCGTGAATGGTAGGGCTCCCGCGGCTGCGCGCGCGCAGGCTGCTTGCGCGTAACGGAGCGGGGTGACTTTCGGCGGCGCCGGACCGGCCCATTCGGCGCCTATCGGGTCGCTCGCGCTATCCCGACGATTTGACATGCCGGGGGACTGACCCCATGCTCAATCGCGTACGAGGTGAACGCCGAGAAGGGACAGCAGGTCTGAGCATCGACCGAGCAACGAAACGGTTCGACTCGCTCCCGCGTCCCGCAGGCAACAACTGACATTCGCTCGATCGCCCCACCCGCGACGAGCCACACGACTGCAGAGCTCGGGCCCACACCGCCCGGGATCGCGGCAAGGAAATCAAGAGAACACATGCATTCACGTACCTACCAGTCGTCCATGAGTGGACGTTCTGCGTCGATGCGCCGCTTGCGTCGGCGCTCGATGGCAACCCGGCTGTACTGCCGGACCAACGGCTGCACGAGCTTCCTCGAGCTGTACCCGGAACGCCGCATCGCGATCTGTCCGGTTTGCGGCTCCACCCGCCGCCTCGACTGATCCGGTCGCTCCGGACAGGCCCAGGCGTGCGTTGTCTGACTCCGCACGTCGGTCACGCACCTGAAGTGCGCTCCTTCCGGTGCTCGTCAGCCGCCTTCGCCTGAACCAGCCGGATCGACCGGCGGTCCCCGATCCGACCTCGCGGCCGTCAAACTGACCGCCGTGACGACGACCCGTCGAGCCGCGACGTCGCCGACCGGCGTCGCGCCCGAGCTCGTCCGCCGGCTGCTCGAGACCGAGCTGGCGACCTTCGCCGAGCGCCACCCGCGAACCAGGGCCCTGCACGAGCGCGCCCGCGGGAGCCTCCTCGATGGCGTGCCCATGAACTGGATGGTCAAATGGGCGGGGCCGTTCCCGCTCTTCCTCGAGTCGGCGGCGGGCGCACACGCGACCTGCGCCGACGGCCACGACTACGTCGACCTGTGCCTCGGCGACACGGGCGCCATGGCCGGCCACGGCCCGCCGCCGGTGATCGCCGCCGTGGAACGGCAGCTCCGGCGGGGAATCACGACGATGCTGCCGACGGAGGACGCGGCGTGGGTCGGCGAGGAGCTCACCCGGCGATTCGGGCTGCCGGCCTGGCAGTTCACCCTGACCGCGACCGACGCGAACCGCTTCTCGCTGCGCCTCGCTCGCGCCATCACCGGCCGCCCAATGGTTGCGGTGCACGAGCACTGCTACCACGGCTCGGTCGACGAGACCTTCGCGGTCCTGGATCCAGCCGATCGCGAGCGGCGGCGAGTCGTCGCCCGGCGGGGCAACCTCGGGCCCGCCGTGGACCCCGGCGTGACCACCCGCGTCGTGCCCTACAACGATCTCGCCGCGCTCGAGCGCGCCCTCTCGGACGGCCAGGTGGCAGCGCTGCTCATCGAGCCGGCGCTCACCAACGTCGGCATCGTCCTGCCCGACGCCGGGTACCTCGAGGGCGTGCGCGAGATCACCCGGCGGCACGGCACGATCCTGATCCACGACGAGACCCACACCATCTGCGCCGGGCCGGGGGGCGTCACGGGAGCGATGAATCTCGCCCCCGACATGCTCGTCATCGGCAAGACCATCGGCGGCGGCATCCCCGTCGCCGCCTATGGCATGCGCGCCGAGGTCGCGGAGCGCATCCGCGCCGCCGTGCCCTACGAGGATGCCGACGTCGGCGGGATCGGCGGCACGCTGGCTGGCTACGCCCTGTCGATGGCCGCCGCCAGGGCGGCGCTGGGCGAGGTCCTCACCGCGGGCGCGTTCGAGCGGATGATCCCGCTCGCCGCGCGCTGGGAGCGTGGCGTGAACGAAGCCATCGAGCGGCACGGCGCACCCTGGAGCGTGACCCGCCTCGGAGCCCGCGCCGAGTACCACTTCATGCCGGGGCGGCCCCGCGACGGCGCCGACCAGGTCGCCCACGCGGACGCCGAGCTGGAGCGGCTGCTCCACCTGTGGGTCATGAACCGCGGCGTGCTCATGACGCCGTTCCACAACATGGCGCTGATGTCGCCGGCGACGACCGAGAAGGACGTCGACCGGCACACCGAGGCATTCGACAGGGCACTGGAGGCGCTGTTCGCCTAGCCCGCTCCTATCATCGGCCGATGTCGTTCATGGCCCACGAGGCCGCGCATCTCGATGCCCCGGCCCTCGACTCGGCCCGCGAGCGCTCGCGATACGCCCTGTTCGCGGGCGTCGCCCTCGGCAGCACGGGGCACATCGCCGCCGCGACCGTGGCGGCGATCGTCGGGCAGCAGCTGCTCGGCACGCCCGCCCTCGCCGGTGCACCCGGCGCCGCGGTCGTGTTCGGCGCGGCCATGGGCGCGGTCGCGCTGTCCTGGATCATGGCGCGCCGCGGGCGCCGCGCAGGGCTGACCGGCGGCTACCTGACGGGCGTCGTCGGCGCCGTGATCGCGACGGCGGCGGTCGTCGTGCGCTCCTTCCCGCTGCTGATCTTCGGCACCTTCCTCATCGGGTTCGGAAACTCATCGAACAACCTGTCGCGCTACGCCGCGGCCGACCTCGTGCCGGCCAAGCGGCGCGCGGTCGCGATCGGGTCGTCGGGCCGTGGCTGGTGCCGATCGCCGGTGACTTCGCGCCGAAGCTCGGCCTCCCGGCGCTCGCCGGGCCGTACCTCGTGCCCGTGCTGTTCGTGAGCCTCGCCGCCGTCTTCTCGTTCGTGCTGCTGCGGCCGGATCCGTTCGCGCTCGCCCAGGAGTCGACGCTCCGCCTCGAAAGCGACGGCCCAGCGCTGCCGATTCGCGAGATCCTGATGCGACCCTCGGTCCTCGCCGCGATCGCGGCCCTCGTTGCCGGCCAGGCCACGATGGTCCTGATCATGACGATGACGCCGCTCCACCTGACGGCCCACAACCATGGCCTGGGCACGGTCGGACTGGTGATCAGCGGGCACGTGGCCGGCATGTATGCGCTCGCACCGGTCTCGGGCTGGATCTCGCAGCGGGTCGGGTCGCTGCCCACGATCTTCCTGGGCACCGGGGTGCTCGTCGCGGCCTCGCTCCTTGCGGCGCTCGCCCCGCCCGCGAGCGACGCCCTCCTGTTCGTCGCCCTGTTCCTGCTCGGCTTCGGCTGGAACCTCGGCTTCGTCGCCGGCAGCACCCTGCTCTCGGCAGGCGTCGATCTTGCCGACCGCGCCCGGGTGCAGGGCGTCGCGGACGCGGTGATCTGGACCACCTCGGCCGTGGCCAGCCTCGGCAGCGGCGTCGTCGTCGCCGCGGCCGGCTACACGACCCTCGGGTTCCTCGGCGTCGGGCTCGTCCTGGCGCCGGTCTGGTTGCTGCTCAATCGCCGCCAGGCGATCGCTGCCGCGGGCATCGCGTAGCTCGACGGCCCGCTCGGCGCGCGGTCGCTCAGGCGGCCAGGTCCCGAATGAGCCAGGCGGCGAGGGTTCGCGCGCAGGCGACGACCTGGTCGATCGATACCCACTCGTCGGCGGCATGGGCGACGAGCTTGTCGCCCGGCCCGAAGATCACCGTCGGCGTGCCGCCCTCGTTGACCAGCAAGCGCATGTCCGCGCCGTACGGCTCGCCGTGGAACGAGATCTCGCGACCCAGCACCGCCGAGGCAACGCTCGCCAGCCCGACCGGCAACGGGTGGTCCGACGCGATCCGCGATGAGGAGAACCTGCCACCGACCAGCTCGACGGTCGCGGGACGCTCGCGCAGGAACGGATCCGCGGCGCAGGCCTGCCCGATGCACCGACGAAGATCGGCCTCCGCGTCCCGCCACGTCTGGCCGAGCTTGACCCCGTAGCGACCCTCGGCAACGACTCGGTCCATGACCGTCGATGCCCAGTCGCCGCCGAAGACCTTGCCGATGATCGTCGCGTAGGGCAGCCCGAGGACGGTCATGAGCGGGTCGGTCTCCGCCTCGTTGCGAGCCGCCTCGTCATCCGCGAGGGCCCCGATCAACGTCTGCAGGTTGTCGAGCGCGGACACGCCCTCGCGGCGCACCGAGGCGTGCGCAGCGCGGCCGGGCACGGTGAGCCGGAACGTGATCGCACCGGCGTGGGCGATCACGAGCTCGAGGCCGGTCGGCTCGGTGATCACGGCCGCGTCGCCGGTGACGCCGGCCCGGATCGCGGCAAGCATGCCCTGCCCGCCATCCTCCTCGGAGGGCACGCTGGCGACGAGAATCTCGCCCCCGAGCCGTTCGTCCAGGCCGGCTGCCGTGATCGCCCGCACGGCGGCGAGGATCGAGGCGACGCCGCCCTTCATATCGACTGCGCCGCGCCCGTACAGTCGATCGCCATCCCGTTCGGCGGCCCACGGATCCTTCGTCCAGCTCGCCGGGTCGCCGATCGGCACCACGTCGACATGCCCCACCAGCAAAACGCGCCGACCGCCTGACCTCCCGAGCCGTCCGAGCACGATCGGCAGCCGGTCGCGCGGCATCTCGTCACCGGGCCAGTCCGGGTCGGCACGCACCGCCGCCGGATCCGGCTCCAATCGCTCGACGCGGGCGCCGGCCTCAGCGAGCATCGTCGCAACAAGGTCCTGGACCGCGCCCTCGTCGCCGGTGACGCTCGGCACGCGGACGAGCCGCGCGAGGGCCTCGGCCGCCCACGCCGCGTCGACCGCGTCCGCAGCCCGTTGCTCGAGTTCGCTCATCCGCGCAGGATCGGGCGCGTCATGCACGTCGGCCCGCCGGAGCCGTTGATCCCGATCTCAGTCGCGGGATACGTGTGCACCTCGAAGCCGTGCGACGCAAGCGCCGCCGTGACCTTGCGGTTGCCCGCGGCGACGATCACGACCCCGGGCCGGACCACGAGCACGTTGCACCCGAGGCGGAGGTACTCGTCCTCGTCGACCTCGATGAGCCGGTAGCCCATTTCCCGCAGCAGCTGCCACAGCCCGACCGGCAGCAGCGGCAGGAAGACCGTGGCGAGGTCGTCGGCGATCGGGTGGACCACCGACAGCAGATGCACGAGCTCCTCCGGGCCGTGCCAGTACGGCACGTCGAAGACGCGTACGTCGCCGCCGACGAGTTCCGCCAGCTGACGGGCGCCCTCGTCATTGGTCCGCAGGGTGCGGCCGATGCAGAACAGATCTGGCCGCAGCCAGAACGTGTCGCCTGCCTCGATGGTGCCCGGCGCCTCGATCCGGCCGATCGTCGGGATGCTCTGCGCGAGCGTCCAGGCCTCGATGGCAGCGGGCTCCACGTGGCGGCTCGGCTTGCCCGGCCGCAGCGGGATGGCGCCTCGATCGGTGATCAGCAGCGGATCGAACGCATACAGCAGGTCCGGGCTCTCGACTTCCGTGTCGAGGAGGCACACCGTCGTGCCGAGCGAGGCGAGGAGCTCCGAGAAGGCAGCGTGCTCGCGCCGCGCGACGTCCAGGTCGACCGGGTGCAGGAAGCCGTGTGTGCGTTCTTCGAACGCCCGGCCAAAAGCGGCCCCCGGTGCCTTCAGGAGCGCCTCGCGCAGTGGCGCGGTCATGCTCTGGCCACCGAACGTGCGCGTCACGGGCTGGACGGTCACCGGCCAAGGATAGGCATGAGGTTTGATTGGGCGACCCAACCCGCCCGTTACACCGCGGCACGGTGGGCGTCTCAGGGCCGAGGGGAAACAAGGGTGGAGGGTTCGCGTGAGTGACCGTGGCATAGCCGGGCAACGTTCGATCGATCGCAGGACGGTCGGACGGGCCGCCGGCGCGATCGGCGTGATGGTGATCCTCGCCGCCATCCTCGGGCCAGCCGCCCTGACCACGCGCCCGACCGCCACCTCCCCGAGCGCGACGCAGGTCGCCGCGGTGCCGACCTCGAGCAACGGGGCAGGTCCGACGACGGCGCCGACCGAGGAGCCCCAGGCGTGGGACGACCTCGATGTGCCGGCGTTCGAGCTCGCTGCCGCCTTCGAGCCGAACGACCGCGACCGCCTCGGCGTCGCGGCCAACAGCACCTTCACGGTGCGCTCCCTGACCTCGACGCCCGCGGTCGAGCTGGCCAAGGGCCTGCGCATCGATCCACCGACCGCATTCACCGTCACGCCGGGCTCGAGCCCGGACCAGGCCATCGTCAAGCCGTCGACTGCGCTCGTGGAGGGCCTCCGCTATCGCTTCCGTCTTGACGCGCCGGATGGCGCCCTCGCGGGCGCCTGGTCGTTCACGACCCGCGCTCCACTGCACGTCGTCAGCACGTTGCCCGGAGACCGCACGACGGAGGTGCCCACGAACACCGGCATCGAGGTCGAGTTCGACCAGGACGGGACGAAGGGCATCGCCGATCACTTCTCGATCGCGCCCGCCGCCCCAGGGCGGTTCGAGCAGCACGGGCGAGGGTGGGCCTTTGTGCCCAATCGCGCGCTCGCCTCGGCAACCATCTACACGATCACGGTGCGGGCCGGCGTCGGCCTCAATGATTCGGCGGAGACGCTCGAATCTGACGTGAGATTCAGGTTCGAGACCGCCGCCGCCGCGACTCCCGGCGTGAGTCGGCTGGCGTTCGGGCGCTCGATGTTCGAGTCGCGACCCGGCGAACGCGTCGTGCTGCCGATGGGCTATGCCCAGGCCGGCGACGTCATCGAGCGTGGCCCTGACTCGGTCACCGTCGACATCCACCGCCTATCCGGATTCGGCGCTGTGCTGGACGCGGCCATCGCCCTCGCGGGCCCGAACTCGTGGGCGGTCAGCTCGCCAAGCGCCGTCGTCGATACGAGCGACCTCACTCGTGTGGCGCGGGTCGATGGGAAGCTGCTCGATTCGGACCACGGCCTGCTCCTCCGACTGCCGTTCGAGCCGTCTGCGGGGGGCTACATCCTGACCGTCGTCCAGCCCGGGCCGCCGCAGCAGATGCTCCTGCAGGTCACCAACCTTGCGGCCTACGCGCTCACGGCCGAGACGAACACGGTCGTCTGGGTCAACGACCTGGCCACCCATGGGGGCGTCGCCAACGTCGCCGTCTCACTGGCGCGAGGCGCTTCTCTCGGCTCGACCAATACGTCAGGGGTCCTGCGGGCCGCGACCCCGACCTCGCTCACCGGCGGTGGCTCGACCGCGAACCGAGGCCAACCCGGCTTCCTCACGATCCGCGCTCCGGACGGGCGTCGCCTGGTCCTCCCCCTCGGCCTGCCCCTGTGGTCCTGGGAGGGCGGTTACGACGGCGGTTACGAGGGAGGCGACGACAGCGCGAACTGGTGGCTGATGCTGCGAACCGACCGGAACGCCTTCCGTCAGACCGACACGGTAAACGTCTACGGGATGATCCGGGCGCGCTCGGATCGGAGCGTGCCCGACGGAATCGAGCTGCGGCTCCGCCCATCGGAGGGCCGGCCCGAGGCGCCGATCCTGCGGCTTCGGGTCAGGCCCACCGAGCGTGGCGTGTTCAACGGCGCGCTCCGCCTGGACGACCTGCCACGCGGCGCGTACATGATCGATCTCTATGTTGGGGTGAAGCGCATCTCCTCGGTCTGGATCAGCGTCACGGAGATTCGCAAGCCGCCGTTCCGGATCGACGTCGAGACGGACCGCCATGTCTACGTCCTTGGCCAGCCGGTGGCGATCTCGGCGGTGACCTCGTTCTATGACGGCACGGCCGTGCCCGGCATGGACCTCCGGTTCTCCGGTTTCGAGAAGACGGCAAATTCGAGGTCCGGCGCGGCAGGCGACGCTGCGGCGACGCTGAAGGCGGCGTCGTCCTACGCGCCCGAGGGCTGGCTCACCGACTCTGTCGGCGTGGCGCCCGCGCACCCCGAAGAGGGCCAGATCGACGGGACTGCCAACGTCGTCCTGGTGCCCGCACGCGTGTGGGTGACGGGCGACGGCACGATCTCCGGCGGGCGTGTCGTCGTCAAGGGCACCCTGACCTGGACCGACATCAAGGGCATGGAGGCGACGCTCGACGCCGGCGGTCAGCTGGATTACGACGGCGACGGCCCAGGTCGGCCGATCGCGGCCGGGAAGATCCGAGCGGAGGTCATCCACGTCGTCCCGGTGAAGAAGCAGGTCGGCACCCAGTACGACTTCATCGAGAAGCGCGTCGTGCCTGTGTACGAGTACAACACGAGCGAGGTGAGCCTGGGCACCTCGACGCTGACCTCAACAAGCGATGGCACCTTCCGGCTCTCGGTGCCGGCGCCCGTCGCAACGGACGACTACATGATCCACCTGAGC
>Ga0209058_1005229_pt1 | contig 10188 bp, 7 predicted proteins | sample GraSoiAngelo_147_FD_185904 | JGI IMG/M metagenome (GOLD analysis project Ga0209058, IMG submission 185904) | Grasslands soil microbial communities from the Angelo Coastal Reserve, California, USA - 14_1009_05_40cm (SPAdes) (version 2) | ecosystem: Environmental > Terrestrial > Soil > Grasslands ... | reverse complement strand
CTGCTTAAATCAACTTTGGCAAATTCATTGGGAATTGAATTTGTAGATAATATTTCCTTGATACCTGCTTTAAGTAATTTTTCTTTGGCATCATCGAGTAAGAGTGCGTGGGTACATATAACATACAGGTCACCAATGTTTTTTTTTTTCAGTAATTCAATCGCTTTTATAACACTAGTACCGGTACTTATCATATCATCTACAATAAGAGCGGTTCTTTTTTTAAGTGGCAATTCTTCACTAATTGAGATTGATACATCGCCGGTGAACCTATCTCGCGTTTTGACTAAAGAAAGTATATTTGCATTGATTAATCGTGCAAATTTTTTAGCTCTTTCTATTCCTCCTTCATCAGGGGAAACGACTATTGGATTGTTTATTGTCATATTTTTTTTAACATAGGCGGACAGAGATGGAATCGCCGTGAGATCTATTGTTGCAAAAGAGCAATTAAGCAAATTCGGACTATGGCTATCAACAGTTATTAATTTTGTAGTTCCTAATGATGCCAAAATTTTGGTAACTAAATTGACGGTTATTATCTCTCCGTCAACGAACACCTTATCTTGTCTTGTGTATGCTAAGTATGGAGTTACTACACAGATATTGCTGGCGCCATCTTCCTTGCATTTATAGATAATCATGAATAGTTGCATCAGATGCCGATCAGTAGGAGGATATGTCGAATGTATGATTATGCAATTTTTTTTGGCTACATTACCTAGTCTAATTTTACTTTCTCCATCCGCAAAGGCACGTAATTCTGTATTCTTGTATTCTACATCTAAGTGTAATGAAATCTTTTTTGCAAGAGAAGAATTTCGGTCATCCGAAATTATTACAGTATTATTTTTTTCCAATGTAAGAATATGGAAATATTTTTCAACAACTATTTAAAAGTGTTAAATAAACTTAGATTTTGTTATTCTGCATATGGAATGTAAAAAGTTTTCATATCTTCTGCCAAATCTACATTATTGTGAATAGTTCTTGCTTCATCTAAGAGAATTGTCGGATCGTTATACCTTGAACTGAAATGTGTGATTATTAGCTTGTTACAATTCGACTCTTTGGCAAGTAGAGCAGCTTCAGTGGATGTAGAATGAAAAGTCTCGATTGCCTTCCTCTGATATTCATGAATGTATGTTGATTCGAAAATTAAGATATCACATGAATCAAAGAAATTTCTTAGTTTCGAGGACGGTCTTGTATCTCCAGATATACCTATTTTACGGCCTTTTCTTTTGGGTCCAACTATTAGATTTGATTTTATTAATTTACCATGAACTACTACATCTTCACCACTTTGGAGTCTACGATATAGATTTCCTTTAGGAATGCTTAGCTCTATTGCTTTCTTAATATTAAATATGCCCAGCCTAGGATGCTCTTTGATACAATAAGAAAATGCAGGTACTGAATGATCGGCTTTACAACAACTGATTTGATAATCATCTTCGGTTGCTATAACTCCTTCCTTATCGATTACGTGAAGGACAATTTCAAAGGACAATGCAATATTAATAATACGAAAATTTTCGTTGATAAATTCTCTCAATCTTGGTTCCCCATAGATATCAATTTTTTTTGTGCGTCCCAGAAGAGACATGGTTTGAAAAAGTCCTAATAATCCTAAACAATGATCAATATGTAAGTGAGTTACGAATACTTTCATTTTCTTATTTATTCCAAGTTTGGCTTGAAGAAAATTCTTTTGCATTCCTTCGCCGACATCAAATATTAATAATTCACCTGCTCTTTTAATGACAATTGAAGATAAACCCCTATTTTGGGTTGGAATCGCTGCTGATGTTCCAAGAAAAACAATCTTCATGTCAGCCATAAATAATACATCAATATGTCAGCAAATTATAAGCGTTTGCTTCAACAGTAACGTCATAAAAGAATCCTTATAATTATGTGTATTTCATATGACAATTTGTATTAGGCCCAAATTAGCTCAGAATTTTAACATGTATTTGGTTTCAGTATAAAGTGGCAACCAATTAAAAAGGCATCTAGTTTGAGAATCAGCTTATTATTTTGAAAAAATCTCTTAAGAGCCCTTTTTGGTTCTGAGATAAACCATCATATGATTCGATAAATTCTTTTTCTATGGATATACGTTCTTTTAATACAGAACGAAATTTCTCATTAGTTATCGGAGTTATGGTATCTATTTCACCGGCGGTGTAAGCATAAATATATGCACTAATGATTTTTATTACGAAAGATGGTATTGTTTTTAACAGCAGTAAAATGCTTTTTTTCATGACGTCATTACCAGATGTATTTATATTCATAGTATTAAAGTAAGATTCAAGGATTTTTATTCTGATATTTCCTAGTTCTTCAATGGATGATGCAACTAAGATTCCAGTCTCAGTTAATCCATAGAAAGGAACTCCCTCTAATTGGAGTGCTTTTGGTCCTCGTCTCAATGGTAGGCGACCTCCTTCCTTTACTACTCCTGATGGTATTAGAACTTCATCGAGATCTTTGAAGATACCAGAGTAGATATTTTGCCATAATATACCGTTGTTCCTTGCTATTGCGTGAGCAATCGATGTTCGTGTTCTTAGCTCTGGATTTTTTTCCAAAGCTAGATGAATTATAATACCTCTTTGTCTTTTGGCTTCACCTGTAAACTTATTTTTCTTTGTTTTAAAAGTATCAAAGATGGCAATGTGCGCATTTTTCTGCTTCAAATATCTTCACCAATATTATGAGAATAGCATAATTTTAAATTATTATGTTACTCTCATGTAAATATCAAATTTATCTATGGGATTATTCAGGGCTAAATGAAATCAATAATCGTGTGCTGATCTTTTACGTCTTGTTTAAAAAGCAAATTTAACTCTGTTTGCAGTGTGTTTATCCTGCTTGTCAGGTATTCGCTAATTTTAAATTCTGAGGAGATGTTTAATGCAGTTTGTACATATTTTTCAACAGTCCCCCGTGTTACGGTTGGTAATAACTCATTATGACATTCTAGGCAAAGACCTACAAGTGGCATTCTCCTGTATTTTTGTCCACATTTAGAACACCTAAAGGATTGTGAAGAATAGGCCCTTAAATTTCCCATAATATCAGGTAAAATGTGGGTCGTTAAAACCATGGACATTACCTCGTCTACATCAACGGCATTAATCAGCTTGGCAGTACTTATTTGCATCTTTAGTTTTTCTTCCATCGTACTCAATGTTGAATACAAACTATGTGATTCATCTAGCATAATATTGTCTGTAGCATGAGTGAATTTATAATCAAAGAATTCATTTGTATGTCCTAGTCTTTTTTTGATAAGATCTATATTATCGATAACATTGGTTTTTTTTTCCATATCCCAGGAACATCTATAAAAATTCAATGGGTATCTTTCATCAATATCGATGTTGTGGGCTTGCCTTTGTACTTCATGTGGAAATACTAAAGGTTGAATAAGCAATGGTGCATCCATTAGTCCACCAATTCTGTCAGGCAAATACTCCTTTGAAAAATTCAGAAAGATATCCATCAGCAACATTATAGAATCTGCATCACCATCACAATCTCTTCGTTTTGCAGAATGCCAGATGGGCGAGCCAAGACATACTTGAGAATTGACAAATCCGATAACTCTCCCAATTATACCGACGGAGGTATGTGGTGCTAAACCAACAATCAAATGTCCTATCAAGTCATCTATGGAGTTCATATCATAAAATGCGTCAACCCCATAAAATCTTGTCAGTTCTTCATCTACAAACTGAGCAATTTTCAGAAGGTGTTCTGCAGCATGGATTGGTATAATTATATCTTGTATGAATAGTTCTAGCAATTGATCTGGTGATTCTAAATCATTGCCGATATAATCTTTGAGATACCCAAGCTCTCTTAATTTTGCAATATTCGTTTTAACCCATTTGGGTTTAAAGTGAGTTAAAGGTTCATTTGTAGCGTCAAAACGTATGGTCCCATCCTTAAATGTATACAAGTTGTTTTTTTGCCTTAAAATTCCCTTTTCTAGAGGTTCTGCACATCGATTTTTACCCATGAGGGATTTAACCCCTTTCAATGGTTCAACTGGTTGTATGCCAAGATGCTTTCTTGCTTTTTCAATAGCAACCTTAAGAGGATAACTGGTTGGAGAATGTGTTTTTAAACGATTTCCGCAAATAGGACAAATACCGTTTGGTTCCTCATTATTAAGTTCGTGTCTACAGGTTGAACACATGATGTGAATTGGAGTATTAGAATGACAATCTGGACAGCAAACGGCTAGGGATGGTGATTTACAATTCTTACAAAATCTGTTCGCGATTTCAATATAAAGTGGTTTTTGCAATGCTTTAAGAATATCCCTGGTAGGACCACCGTTTGTTCCTATAGGAAATAAGACATGAACAGGGGGTTTCATTTTTCTATCTGCAGCTTTTTCTGGACGTCCGACACGAACTGCAATTGAAGAAGAGAACTTTTCTTTTATGCTAACATTTAGTAACTTAGAAATAATATCCAAAATGTGTATTTTAACATTATTTGGATCACTGTCTAAAGGAACAGTTGATTCTAAGAGTTTATCAAGATTTGTTTCGTATTTGATACATTCGGCTATTAATACTGTTAGGAGATATAGTTGATCAGGGTCATCGATTCTTATTTTGCTGTCATCAAGACAAAGGGAGTGGATTATGCCAAGTTTTTCAAAAATTTTTTTTACCTCTGAATCATTAGTAAAAAGCTTTTCTTCATTGGTATTTTTTATTACCTCTCTATTTTCTAGTAATTTTGTGATTAAATTAGTAAATTCATCTAATACTAAAGCACTCCAATAAAAAACGTATCCAGGATAAAGAGGTATATCAAAGAATTTGCTAATCTTGAATGCTTCAATAACCGATGGTTTTTTTTCCAATGGATGTTGTATTAACTCGAGTAATCTTTCACTCTCAAATATCTTCAAGTTTGAATGAGAGTGCATTTTTGTGAGTTTGCTTTCTAATTCCAGAGCCCATATTTCTTCAACATACGATGATGGGAGTAATTGAGTATTATTTTCAAGAAAGTCACCATAACTTATTAGGATGTCTCCTAGATAGAGAATTTTTGTAATCTTTTTAGCTATGGATTTTGCTTGACTTACTGTTTCTATCTTCATAATACTTCCATCATTTAGTTTTACAATCGGTGGTTCGATACTATCTACTAGTGCAATAGTAGAGGCCTTTCCTGGCGCGTCAATTTTTATTTGCGTACCCACAGCAATTGCATAATTTAATAATATTGGAATGGTTGGGTGAATTCCAATTGTAGCGAATCCAGTGTTGCAGCTTCTACCATACCGTAATCTAAAACCACCAATTTTCTTCTGCATTGAAAGAACCGGTCTCCCAGTAATGACTTCAGTCATCCTGTGGGATACTGTATCGTCATCCGCAGTCTGAATTGCTCCTTCAAGACTTTTGAGCCAGTCCCACCCTTCTAATTTTAGAGTTTCAACTATCTTCAATATTTTTCTGCTTCTGCCTATCAAACCGTCATTCATTACTCTTAGTGCACCCCCACGAACTCTGTTGGTAGAAACCCTTTGTAGATTCCGATGACCAACTACTTCTACAGGGTCCGTGTCAACTCCATCAATTTCCACAGGAAGTGAACTTATGCAACGACTGACATCCTCGTCAGAAACCTTAAACTGGAAATTACCTACCTCTCTTTCATAAATTCTTAATTCTTCAACAAATCTACTAATTTCGTCATCATATGAATTAGCAACATACTTATCTAATCCGATAATCTTTCTCACATGATCGGCGATTAGCATTGTTAAGGCAGCTTCGGTCCCCCCTGCAGATCTTATTGGACCAGCAAAAGAAACTGATAGATATTGAGAATTGTCGGCATTTGTTTTTATTTTAACATCATATATCCCTTGCAACGGAGCTACCGTTACAGCTTCTGTTACAACAGACAGTCCAACTCTTACTGCGTTGTTTAACTTTTCCTCTATAGTTACTCCACCATATTTTCCTAGGACTATTTCTTCCGCTATCTTTAGTGCTGTTAATTCTTTTCCTAATTCTGGCAATAGCGTTCTTAATCTACTAGAAATGTCGATTTCGTGTATCTTTGCTATCCTGTCTGGTAAATCATAACCAATTTGTGATTCAACTTTTTCAGAAATATCAAGGCCGTTGTTTTTAGCTGTTTGCGCAACAGATATGGAATTTTCGATATATTTTGAAATTTTTTGGTGATACTCTATATAATGAGAAGGAATTTGAACGTCTTTGTTTTCTTTGATATTATTACTCAATTTCTTATTGCTTTCATAATATTAGTAAATTCTAACTCCCAATCTTTCTCTTTTTCAATCATGGTACCAATAACTATGATGTCAGCTCCTGCATTAGATATTTTTTTGGCAGTCTCAGCAGAATTAATTCCTCCTCCAACTATTAAAATTCCCTTATAGAATTTTTTCACAGTGCTTACCATCTCTGGTGGAATATTTTGTGATGCACCAGATCCTGCTTCGAGATATAAAAATCGCATACCCATGTAAAGAGCTGCTAGGGCGTACATTACTGCGATATTTGATTTGTTGAATGGAATGGATTTGGCTTGGCCTATGAACCATGCTGTTGATCCATTACCAATAATAAGGTAGCCAGTTGGAATGGCTTCTAGATTATATTTATTGACGACCAATGCTCCCTGCGCCTGGGCTCCTGTTATGTAATAAGGATTTTCAGAGTTGAGTAGGGAGCTGAACAAAATTGCATCCGCAGCTGGTGATATTCCTGTGATATTTCCTGGAAATAAAATAACTGGGATCTTAACATTCTTCTTTAATTCTGTCACAAAATTGGATAATTCAATTTGATCCGATGTTGATGAGCCACCAACCAATATTGCTGAAGCACCAAGCTCTTCTAATTTTTTTGCTAGTTCTATGGTCTTAAATGAGTTTTCAGAGTCTATAAGTGGAAAGCATAAGGTTTTTTGCTTCTTTATTTCGTTGATAATGTATTTTTCGGTGTTTTGTATTTCCATCATTTCTCAAAGTAATTACTTCTATAATAATAATCTCATTAGAGAATTTAGAGGTGTTGAATACTTGTTTCAATAAGTTAATTAAAGTATGGTACTATACAAATTTGTATAGTAAATGGAAAATAGCGATTTGAATTATGCAGCCATTTTAAATCATTTTATTACAAATTCTATATTTACAAAGAAGCAAACATCAATTATTTATAATAAAATGTTAAAGGCAAAACCTATTGATAATATAAGTTCTGGTGCGTATTATCGACAATTAGGTCAGTGTAGGAGCAAGATAAGTAAGACAGTTTATACGATGGTGTTATTGCAATTGCTAAATGCCGTCGACATAGAAACATTTTCGGTACTTGGTCGATTGAATAATCAACTGAGTGTAATATTCAATAAACAGAGTGATGAAATTGATCCATCAGTTTTGAACGATGTGATTTCTTTGATTGATAATGTGATTGAGAGGCTAGTATTGATATAGTAAAAATTTTATAAATATGTGTATGTAAATCACATGATATCACATGAATATTTTTGACATTAATTTAGAATATTCATTATTCGATGTTATAATTTCAATTACACTTTTTGTATTATCCTTTATTGCATTTTTTTATTTTGGTTATTTTCGGGACCTGAAAGAACGAGTTAAAGAGTATCACAAGTTTAAGGATATGTTAATTGATGGATATATTCGCAAGTTTGATGAGTATAATGATATCATTTCATTGAATTAAGAATAAATCCGGAAAAAAGTACACGGATGGAAGATGAGATTGTTACCAGTACCGATGCTGTTGATGAGAGGTCACGCAAAAATATATCACATAATGTTACTCCCGAGATTGTTACCAGTACCGATGCTGTTGATGAGAGGTCACGCAAAAATATATCACATAATGTTACTCCCGTGATGAAAAGCGTGATTATCACAGACAAGAAAGACGATGTAAGAGACGATGTTGCTCTGCATTTGAATACGGTAAATTCTATACTTAAAATGTTAGAGGTACCGTTGACCTCGAGAGAGATTCAGGGAAAAATTAAGAAATCACGTGAGCATACATCTCGATTGCTGAAAAAACTATATTCGGAAAATATTGTGATTAGAGATGAGACTATGAGGCCTTTCAGATATAAAATCACAAATGAAGGTCGTAAACTGTTGGAACAGACAACAAATTCACCTGGCTAGATTTGTCATAATTTACTTTTTCATAATTTAGATTCTCTTTAACCAGTGAATACACCCATTGTTTACCATTTTTTGATCTGTTAAGTTGTTTTTTTAGATAAAATCGAGACAAATAGATAGAAATAACACTTAATTGGATCGCTTCATAATTCAGGTCTTGGTAAATTCTTAATAAATCAGTAGAAGTGAATGTATGATATCTAAAGTTCTCAGTAATCAAGTTCCATAATTTTTGACCTAATTTTCTATCGGTTTCTTTGTGTTCGATACTTGTATCCCTAGAATTTTTTTCAAAAGATTGAACAAATTCGATTAAATTCATTATTTTTTCTCTTGATAGACTGCCCTGTAGTGTTAGGTTGTATGTTTGTCCATTTTCATCTTCCAATTCTATTTTAATTTTTTTCGTAGCAGATGACAGATCGGGAGTTTATATCACATAACACTTAACAATTGAAGTGATTAACAAGTTAACAAACAGCTCAGCTTTTGTTAACTAATTATGATGCGGTAAATTAAGCGTTATTCTCTATTGTAGTTATCAATTTTCCAATACGTTGACCTTAACTCTTTCCAGTGGAAATAAAGGGGTTATATCAACGTCTTAACATTGTTGATCTCTGTTAAATTAGCCTGCATTGGAAATAAAGGGGTCATTTAAATGGCTTTTTTTTCCTCCAAATTAACAATCCCTAAAAAATGGCTAAAGCCTCCACCCCTATATTTCTCATTGAGGTTTGTTTTTATTTTTATTTTTACTTGTTATCATCTATAAAGTACTAAAAATTAACAAACAAATAAACGAAAATTGATTTAGGACTTTTTATTTTATATATATGCCATTTACTAAATGAGTTTATTATATTGAAATTTATTATATTGATACAAGAATTATATTGATACAAGAGAAAGAGAGGGGTGTCTGAGGCGTCTGCAATTGGATGATGATATCCTAGACACTATTTTTGATAGTGCGATTAAAAATAAGAATATCATAAAAAACAGACAAGTTTTAACCATCGACTATGTACCTGATAAACTACTATTCAGAACTAAAGAAAGCACCACCATCGCGCAATCACTATCCGTTATATTAAAAAAAGGTCGTCCGTCTAACTTGTTAATCTTTGGAAAACCAGGAACAGGAAAGACAGCAGTAGTAAAAAACGTTATCGAACACCTGTACAGTAAGACCAATCAACTAGGTATAAACCTTAAAGTTCCTTTCATCAATGCGAAAAATTCAAACACACCATATAAGATCCTTTATGAAATTGCGGAATTACTGGACATCAATAAAGAAGAAAGAAAAATGCAAGTTTATTTCACCGGATTATCTATGAGTGAAGCTACTGATAGAATCCTTGATTTCATAAAACGCAAATCAATCAAAATTGTGCTTGTTATAGATGAAATAGACTCACTTGTTAATAAAAAGGGTGATGATATTCTCTATAACTTTACAAGAGCAAATCAACGAATTTCGTCAGATCAGTTCATTAGTTTAATCGGTATTTCAAACAGCTTAACATTTAAGGATAAACTAGATCCAAGAGTAAAAAGCAGCCTAAGCGAAGAAGAACTGGTTTTTAATCCATATACGGTTGAGCAATTAAAACAAATTCTAATCGACAGATGCAAACTTGCATTTTATGATAATGTTATTCCTATGGGCGTAATCAATCTCTGTGCTGCAATCGCAGGTAGAGAAACAGGCGATGCTCGAAAGGCGATAGATCTTTTAAGAGTTGCAGCAGAAATCGCAGAAAGATCAAGGACTATGAAGATAACCGACGATCATATAAGAAGCGCGCAAAACAAGATTGATAGCGATACTAGCTTCGAGATTTTGAGTAATTCCACTCTACACACCAAATTAGTAATACTTTCAGTAATAAAATCTAAGAATGGAAGTACGGGAGAAATTTATACAGTCTATCAATATTTTT
>Ga0209058_1005225_pt1 | contig 10192 bp, 10 predicted proteins | sample GraSoiAngelo_147_FD_185904 | JGI IMG/M metagenome (GOLD analysis project Ga0209058, IMG submission 185904) | Grasslands soil microbial communities from the Angelo Coastal Reserve, California, USA - 14_1009_05_40cm (SPAdes) (version 2) | ecosystem: Environmental > Terrestrial > Soil > Grasslands ... | reverse complement strand
GGTGCCTCGCCCTCGACCGCGAGGCCGTGCGCGCCAGCGCGCGCCGGCGGCTGGGCCTCGATGCGGCGCTGGACCGCTACGAGCAGGCACTGGCCCGCGCCGCGCAGTGACCCGCACCGCCGTCGTCACCGGCGGCTCGGGGGGCATCGGCTCCGAGGTCGTCTCCGAGCTGCGCGCGCGGGGATGGAACGTCATCTCGCTCAGCCGCCGCGACGGTACCGATGTCTCCGACGAGGACGCGGTGGTTTCGGCGTTTGGCCGCCTCGATTCGCTGGACTCGCTCATCCACTGCGCGGCGGAGCTGATCAAGCGACCGTTCGCGGACATGACCGCGGAGGATTGGGACGCGCAGCTCGGCGCCGGCCTTCGCGGCGCATTCCTGTGCAGCCGCGAGGCGTTCCGCCTGATGCGCGGACGCGGCGGAACGATCGTCATGGTGTCGAGCCTGTCAGGGGTTTTCGGTGCGGAGAAGTTCCCTGGCATGGCTGCGTACGTGGCCGCCAAGTCAGGACTCGCCGGCCTCACCGAAGCCCTGGCCGTGGAGGGCCGCGAGCATGGGATCCGCGTCAACGCCGTCAGCCCCGGCGCGGTGGACACGCCGATGCTGCGCGTCGCGGGCGTGGAAGGCCCAGCCCTCGAGCCCGCGGAGGTCGCCCGCGTCATCGTGTGGCTCGCTTCTCCGGAATCCGCCCCGCTGTCCGGTGCTAACTTGCGGATGGACCCGTCATGAGCGCAAACGTCAGCATCACCCGCCGCGCCACATTCGCGGCTGCCCACATCCTGTGCCGCGACGACTGGAGCGACGAGAAGAATCGAGAGGTGTTCGGCGCGTGCACGACCGACCACGGACACAACTACGTGATCGAGGTCACGGTGGGCGGGGTGCTGGATCCGGACACAGGCATGGTCGTGAATCTGAAGCATGTGGACGCCGTCCTGCGGCGCGAGTTCGTCGACGCCGTCGACCATCGCCACCTGAACCGAGACGTCGAATTTCTGCGCGGTGTGATCCCGACCGCGGAGAACGTGGCCATGGCGGCCTTTCATCGCCTGGAGCCACATTTCAAGCCCGCACGACTGATGAAGGTCAGGGTGGTGGAGACGGAGAACAACGCCGCCGAGGTCACCGCCGAGTAGGTCTAGTCCGGCCCTCGCGGCAGGCCGAACGTCACCGTGGGGGCGATGCTCACGATCTTGCCCTCGACCTTGATCAGCTTCCACCCACCCTCGTGGACCATGCGGTGGTGGCGCTTGCAGAGCAGGACCGTGTTCTCGAGGTTGGTCTCCCCGCCGTCCACCCAGTGCACCAGGTGATGGCCGTCGCACCAGGAGGCCGGCCGCTCGCAGCCCGGCCACTGGCAGTGCTTGTCGCGCACCGCCAGGGCCTTGCGCAGGCCGCCGTCGACCAGGCGCCGGGAGCGGCCGACGTCGACCGGCAGCGAGTCGGCCTCGAAGAGCACGCGCATGACGCTGGAGTCGCAGGCCAGGCGCTGCACCGTGGCCGAGGGCAGGGGCAGGGAGAACTCCATCTCCCCGCCCGCCGCCCCAGCCAGCGCACGCAAGGTCTCGACCGTGGCCGTGACCTGGAGGCTGACCGGGGTGTTGCCGGTGACGCGCTCGTAGAGGGCGTCGGCCAGGCGCTGCTCCCGCCTCCGGTCGTCATGCTCGCCCGATGGCCTGGCCAGCGGCTCCAGCGCCCCCCGCACCGCCGCCCCGGCGACCGGGTCGAGGACGCCGCTGATCAACAGGCAGCCGTCCTGGGCCGTGCTCAGGTTCAGGCTCCGGGCCTGGAACAGGTCTTCCTGCTCCCGCTCATAGGCCTGGCGCTCGCGGGCATGGCGGTAGTGCAGGACCTGGTAGTGGAACTTGCCCGGGGAGTGCTCTTTGGCCAGGGGCAGGAGCTCCGACTCCTCAAAGCCTTTGAGCTTGTCGGCGGTGTTGGCCAATGTCGCCAGGTGGGCGTAGCCGATCTCCCCCTGGCGCAGCGCCTCCAGGCTCTGCGGCAGCTTGCTCAGCTGCCTGCCCACCTGGAGCGCGTTCCAGGCCGCCCCTGAGGTCATGTGGCAGTGGAAGCGCAGCCAGTCGGCGGCGCTGTTGGCGCCCTCGTCGTCCCACTGCTCAGCGCCGGCGAAGTCGGCCGCCACGGCGGCGAACTGGAGCTCCATCTTGTCGATGGCGGCGCGCAGGCAGCTCAGGTAGAGGCCGAGGTCGGTGTCCTCAGGGAGCGCCTGGAGCATGCCAGAATCGTATCAAAAAAACGTTCGACTGTCCAGCTCCAACCGTGTAAATTTATATTCACACCAGCAAACCCAATAGCCACCCAATCCCTCCCCTGTCACCCCCTTCACCGTCCCCCTCCCGGGTCTCGGATCTACGCCTTCCCCGACGCCTGCTCCTTCACCGCCTTCGCCCGCCGCGCGACCTCCTCCGGGTCCCCCAGGTACCGCCACGACCGCGGCTTGAGGTCCCCGTCCAGCTCGTACACCCGAGGCACCCCCGTGGGGATGTTCAGCTCCACGACCTCCTCGTCGCTGAGCCCGTCGAGGTGCATGACCAGCGCCCGCAGGCTGTTGCCGTGCGCCGACACGAGGACGCAGGGGTGCAGCAGCAGGTCGGGCACGATCGCGTCGAACCAGTACGGCAGCATCCGCTCGACCACGTCCCTGAGGCACTCGGCGCTGGGCAGCAGCTCCGGGGGAAGGGCGGCGTAGCGCGCGTCGTGCGAGGGATGGCGCGGGTCGCCGGCGTCCAGGTCCGGCGGCCGCACGTCGTAGCTCCGCCGCCAGAGCTTGACCTTGTCCTCTCCGTACTTTTCCGCGGTCTGCTGCTTGTTCAGGCCCTGCAGCGCGCCGTAGTGGCGCTCGTTCAGGCGCCAGGTGCGCTTCACCGGCACCCACGCCATCTCCATCTCGGCCAACGCGCGCTGCGTGGTCTGGATCGCGCGGAGCAGGAGGGACTCGTGCACCACCGCCGGCCGCAGGCCCGCCTCGCGCATGAGCCGGCCCGCCTCGATCGCCTCCTGGACGCCCCGCTCGCTGAGCGGCACGTCCGTCCACCCCGTGAACAGGTTCTCGAGGTTCCAGGTGCTCTCGCCGTGGCGCAGCAGGACCAGCGTGCCGGGTCTCTTAGCGATGGCCATAGACCTCCGCCGTCACCTTGACGATGTGCGCGAACTCCTCGGCGTCGAGGCTCGCCCCACCGACGAGGACGCCATCGCACAGCGGCAGCTCCACGTACGACTGCACGTTGTCGGCCTTGACGCTCCCTCCGTAGAGGATGCGCACCTTGCGCGCGGCGCCGGCGCCGATCATCTCGCCCACGATCTTGCGGATCAGGCGCATGGTCTTGTAGGCGTGCTCCGGGTCGGCGTTGCGACCGCTGCCGATGGCCCACACCGGCTCGTACGCGATGACCAGCCTGGCGGAGTCGTCGGCGGAGCAGCTGGCGAGCCCGGCCCGGACCTGGGCGGACACGATCACGTCCGACTTGCCTTCGTCGTAGTGGTCGAGCAGCTCGCCCACGCACATGATCACGCCCAGCTCAGACGAGAGCCCCGCCGCCGTCTTCTTCGCCACCATCTCGTCGGTCTCGCCGAGGTAGAGGCGCCGCTCCGAGTGGCCGACGATGACCCACTGGCAGAGCGTCCTGAGCATGGGCGGCGACACTTCGCCTGTATACGCGCCCGACATCTCCCAGAACACGTTCTGCGCACCGAGCTTGACTCCCGATTCGACCAGCAGATCGGACACGCTGGTCAGCCACGGGAACGGGGGAAAGATCGCCACCTCCACCCGGTCGGCGTGGCCTCGTGCCACCGACATCACGCCGCGCACGAGGTCGAGCGCGTCGTCCAGGTTGTTCGGGTTCATCTTCCAGTTGGCCGCGACCAGCGGCATTCCCGGCGGACGGGCGGACATTCCTCAGGAATCCTTGAGGATCGCGATGCCCGGCAGTTCCTTGCCTTCCAGGTACTCCAGTGTCGCCCCGCCCCCGGTCGAGACGTGAGAGTAGCGCGCGGCGATGCCGAGCGCCTCGATCGCGGCCACGGTGTCGCCGCCGCCGACCAGCGTGTATGCGCCCGACGACGCGATCGCCTCACCGACCGCCGTGGTGCCGTCGGCGAAGTCTGGGATCTCGGCCACGCCCACGGGACCGTTCCAGATCACGGTTCCGGCCCCGCGCAGCCTGTCGCGGAAGAGGGCGACCGATCGCGGACCGATGTCATAAGCGGCCCAATCATCCTCGACCTTGTCGGCATCCATGACGCGCAGCGCCTCGCCCTCTCGCATCTTGCGCGCGGTGACGACGTCGACCGGGAGCACGAGCTTGCCGCCGGCCTGCTTCTCGACCGCGCGGGCCTCGTCCAGGGCCGTGTCCTCGACCAGGCCGGTCCCGGTCGGCCAGCCGTGGGCCTTGAAGAAGGTGTTCGCCATCGCGCCGCCGATCAGGAGCGCGTCGACCTTGGTCAGCAGGTTGCGGAGCACACCGACCTTGGTCGAGACCTTGGCGCCGCCCACCACCGCGACCAGGGGCCGCTTCGGGTCGTCGAGCGCGCGGTGGAGCGCGGCCAGCTCCGCCTGCATCAGCTCGCCCGCGTAGGCGGGCAGGTAGGCGGCGACGCCGACGACGGAGGCGTGGGCGCGGTGCGAGGCGGCGAACGCGTCGTTGACGAACACGTCGCCAAGCGATGCGAGGCGGCGGGCGAAGGCCGCGTCGTTCGCCTCGTCCTCCTTGTGGTAGCGCACGTTCTCGAGCAGCAGCAGCTGGCCTGACTGCAGCCGGTCGACGGCGGAGATCGCCTTCTCCCCCACGCAGTCCTCGACAAACTGCACCTCGCGCCCGAGCCGCTTGCCCAGGTCGGCCGCCACCGGCTTGAGCGAGAGGTCGGGCTCGCGGTCCTTCGGACGGCCCAGGTGCGACATCACGATCACGCGCGCGCCGCGCTGGGCGAGGTGCCGAAGAGTCGGCGCAGCAGCGCGTACGCGTGAGTCGTCGGCGACGTCGCCGTTCTTCATCGGAACGTTGAGGTCCTCGCGCACTAGGACACGCTTGCCGGAGACGTCGACCGAAGTGATCGACGCCTTCAGAGCCGCTCCGCCATGTAGGTGATCAGGTCGACCATGCGGCAGCTGAAGCCCCACTCGTTGTCATACCAGCTCACCACCTTGGCCCAGTCGCCGCCAAGCACCGCGGTCGAAGGGGCGTCCACGATCGAAGAGTGCGGATCGCTCTTGAAGTCCGAGGAGACGAGCTCCTCGTGGCTGACCGCCAGGATGCCGCGCAGGTCGCCGCTCGCCGCTTCCTCGAAGGCGGCGTTGATGTCTTCCGCGGTCGTCGATTTGCCCAGCTGCGCGGTCAGGTCGACCACCGACACGTCAAGGATCGGCACGCGGAACGAGATGCCGGCGAACTTCCCGGCCAGCTCGGGGATCACCTCCGCCACCGCCCGGTTGGCGCCTGTCGAGGTCGGGATGATGTTGTCCGCCGCCGCGCGCGCCCGGCGCAGGTCCTTGTGAGGAAGGTCCTGCAGCTTCTGGTCGGCGGTGTAGGCGTGGATCGTCGTCATCATCCCGCGCTCGATGCCGAACGAGTCGTGCAGGACCTTCGCCAGAGGGACGAAGCAGTTGGTCGTGCAGCTCGCGTTCGAGATCACGTGGTGCTTGGCCGGGTCGTAACCCTTGTGGTTGACGCCCATCACGACGGTGTAGTCCTGATTGGTCGCGGGGGCGGAGATGATCACCTTCCTGGCGCCGCCCTTGTCGATGTGGACGCGGGCCTTGCCGGCGTCGGTGAAAAGGCCGGTGGACTCGACCACCAGGTCGACGCCCAGGTCCTTCCAGGGCAGCTCCGCGGGGTCCTTGTGGCTGAGGAACCTGACAGTGTGGCCGTCGACGTTGATGCTGTCGCCGTCCGCCTTTACCGCGGGCCCGAACGTGCCGAGCGCGGTGTCGTGCTTGAGCAGGTGGGCGAAGGTCTTGGCGTCGCCGATGTCGTTGACGGCGACGATCTCGAACTCAGGCTTCAGTTCCCATGCGGCGCGGTAGATGTTGCGGCCGATGCGGCCGAACCCGTTGATTCCAACTTTCATCGCCATGCGGCAAATAGTACCCAGCGCCAATAGAGCGACTGGACTTTGCCTCGCCTTGGCAGCCGGGCTACGCCCGGCTGCGACTATGCCTTCCCGCTACCCATAAGTTCTTAAGCGGAGCGGCGTTGGTCCTCGGAGTGCGACCGGCTGCCGTTGGAGCCTGCCAGCTGCTGAAGTCTGCGCAGCCGGTGATTGACCGCGGACTTGGAGAGGTTCATCCGCCCCGCGAGCTCGCCGAGGTTCAGCTCCGGGTTCTCCCGCCGCCAGCGCGCCATCTCCCTCAGCGCCGGCGAGAGCGTCGCCAGCCTCCCCTCCGCGTCGAGCGCCGCGATCGCCGCCGCCTGGCGCAGACCCGACCCGATGGTCTTGCCGATGTTCGCCGTCTCGAAGTTGAGACGCCGGTTGACCTGGCCGCTGACCGAGCGCACGACGCGGACGTTCTCGAACTCCATCACCGCCCGGTTGGCGCCCATCATCGAGAGCAGCCTGACGATGCCGTCCCCGTCCTTGACGTAGACGACCGGTTGCCCGCTCCGCTCGCTGACACCGACCTTGACGCCCGACGCCTCGATCAGGCGCGCGATCGCCGCCGCCCACGAACGCGTCGGCGGCACGAACTCGAGGTGGTAGCGGGTGTTCGGGGCGTTGACCGACCCACAGCCCAGGAACAGCCCGCGCAGCAACGCCTTGCGGTCGCATGCCGCCTCCGGGACCGCATGGACCGGAGGCTTGGTGAACGCCGGCACCAGCTCGTTCGGCAGCGAGAGCTCGATGAAGAACGACATGCGCTTGCGCGTCCTGACCGCCTGGTACTTCGCCTCCATCCGCGCGACCGCTCGCCCCAGACGAACGACCTTGCGCGCCACGGCGTTGCGGAGCAGCGAGAAGTACGCAGACCGCCCTCGCTGGCTGCCGAGCAGGCGGCCGCGCGAACCGTAGTAGATGCCGAGCAGCTCGCTCAGCTGACAGCAGGGGCGGGCCGGTACGAGCCCCGCCATCTCGTTCTTGACGTCGGCCGAGAACGAAATCGCGTGTACCTCCCGGAAGGTGATTTACCTCCCCCTTTCCATCCGAGTCTAACGCGCGACCGCCGCCCAACGGTCTCCCTTCTTATTTCTTGATAGCGCGAGAATGTTTGTGTTGGGCGAGATGCGCATGATCGAGGCGGTCCGCGCCGCGATCACCGAGGAGATGGAGCGAGACGAGCGGGTGCTCGTGATGGGCGAGGACGTCGGCCGCAAGGGCGGGGTCTTCGGAGCGACGGACGGCCTCTACGCCAGGTTTGGCGAGTCGCGGGTGCTGGACACGCCGCTGGCCGAGTCGGCGATCGTCGGCGTCGCCATCGGCGCCGCCCTGAACGGATTGAGACCGATCGCCGAGATCCAGTTCGCGGACTTCATCCACCCCGCCTTCGATCAGATCGTGAGCGAGGCGGCGCGAACGCGTTACCGATCCAACGGCGACTGGTCGGTGCCGATCGTCATCCGGGCGCCCTTCGGCGGCGGCGTTCACGGCGGCCTCTACCACTCGCAGTCGATCGAGGCTTTCTACGCCCACGTGCCGGGTGTGAAAGTGGTGGTGCCGAGCATGCCCGCCGACGCCCACGGCCTGCTCAAGTCGGCGGTCCGCGATCCGGACCCCGTCCTCTTCCTCGAGCACAAGAAGGTCTACCGCCTCGTCACCGAGGAGGTGCCCGACGGCGACCACCTGGTCGCGATCGGCCCGGCGGCCGTGCGCCGCGAGGGCACCAACCTCAGCTGCTTCGCGTGGGGGCTGATGACCCACTACTGCCTGGAGGCCGCCACCCAGCTGGAGCAGGAAGGCGTGAGCGTCGAGGTGATCGATCTCCGCACGCTGGCGCCGCTCGACCGGGACACGATCCTCGCGTCGGTGCGCAAGACCGGCAAGGCGATGGTCGTGCACGAGGACAACCTCACCGGCGGATTCGGGGCCGAGGTGTCGGCGATCATCTCCGAGCACGCATTCGAAGACCTGGACGGCCCGGTGGTGCGCGTCGCCGCGCCCGACATCCCGGCCATGCCCTTCAACACCCCGCAGGAAGAGTTCTTCATGCCAAGCCCCGCCAAGATCGCCGACGCGATGCGCAGACTTGCCGCGTACTAAGCGGGCGGCGCCGCCGCACGCGCGCGTCGTGCCCGAGATCACGCAGGCCGAGTACCAGGCGCGCCGCCAGTCCGTGACCGCGGGTATGGAGGCCGCCGGCCTCGACGCGATGTGCGTCTTCTACCCTGCCCGCGTCGCCTACCTCACCGGCTTCCACCACATCCCCACCGAGCGTCCGATCGCGCTCCTCATCGGCTCGAGCGGCCAGTCGTCCCTGGTCGTGCCCGCGGTGGAAAAGGAGCACGCCGAGTCCGCCACCACCGTCGATCAGGTCCGGGTCTACTTCGAGTACCCGGGCTCGGTGCATCCGATGGAGACCGTGACCGGCGTGCTCACGGAGCTGAGCGCCCGGCCCGAGCGCACTGGCGCCGACCACGACGGCTACGTCCCCTACTGGGGCTATCGCGGCCCGCGGCTGAGCGACCTGACCGGGGTCGATCCGGTCGACGCGGAGATGCTCGTCGAGTCGCTGCGGCGCGTGAAGTCGAAGTCCGAGCTCGAGTGCATCCAGCTGAGCTGCGACTGGGGGGTGCGCGGCCACCGGCTCATGCAGGCCGCGATCGAGGTGGGCAAGACCGAGATGGAGTGCTACACGCCCCCTGCGACCGAGACGCTCTTCGAGATGGTGCGCGAGATGCCAGGTTGGCGCCCGCGCGGCAACGACGACAGCGGGTTCATCGCCATGTTCGTCGCGGGCCGCTCGACAGCGATGCCGCACGGTTTCGTCAAGGGCCACGGCATCCAGCCGGGCGACGTCCTGGTCAGCGGGGCGGGGGCGAACATCGACGGCTACCGCAGCGAGCTGGAGCGGACCATGATCGTCGGCCAGCCGACGTCCGAGCAGGAGAAGGCGTTCGCCGCGATGCTCGCGCTGCAGACGCGCGCGATCGAGACCATGGCGCCGGGCGTCCCCGCCGGCGAGGTCGAGCTCGCAACCGTGCGCCTGGCGGAGGAGCTGGGCGTCGCGGACAATCTGCGCCACCACGCCGGCCATTCCATCGGACTCGAGGGCCACGAGGCGCCGTTCCTCGATCGCGGCGACGACGCGGTGCTCGAGCCGGGGATGGTGTTCACGGTCGAGCCGGGCCTGTACCTCAAAGAGGTTGGTGGGTTCCGGCACTCGGACACGGTGGTCATCACCGAGGACGGACGCCGGGTGATGACCGACTACCCGCGCGAGCTCGCCGACCTTGTGATCGCGATCTAGCCGGAGGCGGCCGCGACTCCCTGGTGCGTGATCCAGCTGCTGACCAGGTGGAGCGGATGTCGTATGGGTCTGGCTTGATCAATTACCTTTCGACCGATGGGTGAGTCCGTGGCCCGGCGCGGCAGCAGGCTGGGGGACCTACGGATCGTCGTCCGCCGCCCCGCCAAGCTCCCCCGGACGCTGGGCCCCGGCGCCCTCTTCGCGGCGTGTTACGGCAACGTCGGGTCGAGCATCTACTACGCGCTCGGCGTCACCGCGGCCTTCGCCCTCGGGTTGACGCCTCTCGCGCTCATCCTCGCCGGTTTCATCTTCGTCACCACCGCCCTCAACTACGCCGAGGGCACTGCCGCGCTGCCGCACGCCGGCGGCAGCTCGAGCTTCGCGCGCCGGGCCTTCAACCCGCCGATCGGGTTCATCGTCGGCTGGGTCCAGCTGCTGAACTACACGGCTACCGTCTCGATCTCCGCTTACTTCGCGATCAGCTACCTCGGCTTCTTCGAAATCTTCGGGCTGCTGAAGAACAACAACGTCTGGCACGTCGTGGCCACCCTCGTCCTGATCGGTCTGCTCGTCGTCGTGAACGTCATCGGCATCCAGGAGTCGAGCGCCTTGAACCTGGTGCTCGCATTCACCGACCTGATCACGCAGTTCGTGCTCGTGATCCTCGGCCTGATCCTGCTGCTCAGCCTCCCGACCGTGATCAGCAACATCCACCTCGGGATCGCGCCGACGTGGGGCAACTTCCTCGCCGGCATATCCATCGCGATGGTCAC
>Ga0209058_1005216_pt1 | contig 10205 bp, 10 predicted proteins | sample GraSoiAngelo_147_FD_185904 | JGI IMG/M metagenome (GOLD analysis project Ga0209058, IMG submission 185904) | Grasslands soil microbial communities from the Angelo Coastal Reserve, California, USA - 14_1009_05_40cm (SPAdes) (version 2) | ecosystem: Environmental > Terrestrial > Soil > Grasslands ... | reverse complement strand
GGTTCGCGGGATCGGCGAAGAACTCGAAGACTTCGGGACGCGCCCCGGCGAGCCACACGCGCGACTCGAAGACGTAGTCGGCCATGACGCGCCAGCTATCATAGGCAGGTGCCCGGAACGAGTCAAACGCGTGCCTACGTCGCGCTCCTCCTGAGCGTGGCGCTCTGGGGCAGCTATCCGGTCACCGCGAAGCTCGCGCTCGCCGACTTCCCGCCCTTCTTCCTGGCCGCCGTCCGCTGCACGCTCGCGTCCTGTTTCCTGCTGATGCTCCTGGCTCGCTCGTCGAGCGACACCATCCGTGGACTCGGGCCAGGTGCCGCGGGAGTCTTCCTCGTTCTCGGCGCCGCCGGCATCTGGGGGTCCATGCAGTTCACGTACCTGGCGATCTACTACACGACCGCCGGCAACGCGGTCATCCTCCAGGCGGTGACGCCCGTGGTGGTGGCGCTCTTCGCGCGCGTCTACCTCGGCGAGCGGCTGCGCCGGGTCCAGTGGCTCGGCGTCAGTGCGTCGGTCTTCGGTGTGCTGCTGGTCATCACCCGTGGCCGCCTGGCGTTGCTCGAGCCCGCGGACCTGCACGTCGGGGACTTCATCACGCTGGCGTCCCTGTGCAGCTGGGCCGTCTACACCGTCTACGGCAAGCGCGTCCTCGCGTCGTACTCTCCGCTGCTCGCGACGACCGCCGCGTACGTCATGGGCACGTTGCTGATCCTGCCGACCGCCATGGTGGTGGCGCCGCTGTTTCCTACGCCGCGGCTCGGATCGCTCACCGCATGGGCGGTCGTCGTCTATCAGGGAGTTCTGGGCGCGGTCGCGCACATCTGGTGGTACCGGGCGGTCCAGATCGTGGGACCGAGTCAGGCCGCGATCTTCACCAACCTCCAGCCGATCGTCGGCATCGTCCTCGCGCCGCTCCTGGTGGGCGAGCGCATCGGCCTCTGGCAAATCCTCGGCACCGCCTGCGTCTTGGTGGGCGTCGGCCTCACCACCCGCGCCCACCTCCGACCCGCCTCCCCAGAAAACAAAGACCCTCACTGAGCAGGCGCGGCGGGAACAGAGCGCCAGAGACGGAGCCGGCTGCGAAATCGAGAAGGCGCACTGGGTATTGGCCGCCTGAAAGTCGCTGACGCGCTTGTCGAAGGCAGGCATGCACTTGCTTCAGCCGGATGTCCAGTCCAGCGGATAGAAGAGAATGACCACGTTCTTTCCGCGGAAGTCGCTCAGGCTGACGTCCTTCAGTCCGATGGTCTTAAGCCTAAAGCCCGGCGCGGAATCGCCGACGTTGAGTGTGTGGCTGTCGGTCACTCCCTGGAGCCTCCCTTCGCGAATGTTCGCGGTGCGGGAGAGGTCATCTTCGCACGCGGGTCCGCGGCCGACGCCGGCGGCTTGCGCGCCGCGGCCCACGCGAGGTTGCGCCGGCTCTCCAGCGGTGTCTCCGGCAGCCCCAGATGTGCGGCGGCGGTGACGACGCGCTTGGTTTCCCAGAGTCGCGCGAACCGGTCGGCGGCTCGCGCGTCGCGAAGCGCGTGATGGTCCATGATGACGCGGCAGCCCGTCGTCTCGACCACGCGCAGCAGGTGGTCGATGGAGCGCTCGATCGGGTCGCGCCCGAGCTCGCGCTCGAGATATGACGGCGCGCCCGACAGATACAGGAGCGTCGGCCGCTGGTGGATGACGTACGCGGCGGACACCGCCGACGCGGGTCCCTGGAGGTCCGAGGCGAAGACGAAGCGCTCACGCTCCGCCGGGTCGACGATCGTCAGCGCGACGACCGACCCGAAGGGCGTGCCGTCGACGCCGTGCGGAAGCGGCGGCGACACGTAGAGCTCGAGCCCCATCTCACGATGCTGGGTGGAGTCCGCGCTCTCGACGCGCGCCTGGCCGTCCAGCGCTTTCCACAGCGCCTCGGCGCGCCGGGCCTGCTGCCCCCCGATCATGCGGCGCGGGTCCTTCGCGAGCACGAGCCGACCCGCGTAGGACGTGGGATCGGAGCGGAAGTGGTCCTCGTGGTAGTGGCTGACGAACACGACGCTAGCGCGCGCCGCGTACGCGGAAATCCGGTCGTTCGCGCGGCGCAACGCCTCCCACTCGGCCTCGGCCGGCGGCAGACCGAACCGCGCGGGCGCAAGGGTGGCGCCGGGATCGATGAGGATGCCGGTGCGTCCGACCTCGACGTAGGTCGCCATCGAGCGCACACCGAGCGACTCGGCGGCCAGCGGAATGACTTTCATATACAGCGGCCGCCGTCCACCTCGATGCACGTGCCGGTGATCATGGCGGCCTCGTCGGACGCGAGGAAGACCGCGGTACGCGCAAGGTCCTCGGGCTGGTTCAGCCGCCCCAGCGGCACCGTGGCGACGTAGCGGGCGCGGCCCTCGTCGTCGACCACGCGCTTGCCCATGAACGCCGGGAGCATCGGCGTCTCGGTCGCCACCGGCGCGATGGACACGACGCGCACGCCGTGGCTCGCGGCTTCGAGGGCCAGGCTCTTCGTCAGCGTCACCACCGCCCCCTTCGACGCCGCGTACGCCTGCACGCCGGGCCGCGGGCGGATCGCCGCGGTAGACGCGGTGATGAGGAACACGCCGCGGCGCTGCCGCTTCATGACCGGCAGCGCGTACTTGGCGCCGAGCCATACCCCTTTCACGTTCACCGCCATGATCCGATCGAAGAGGGCCTCGTCCACGTCCTCGACGTCCTGCGGTGACTGCGGCACGCCGGCGTTGGCGAAGAAGATGTCGAGCTGCCCCCACAGCGCCTGGGCCTTCTCGACGACCATCCGATTGTCCGCCGCCCGCGTGACGTCGGCGCGGAGCGCGAGCGCCTGTCCGCCGGACTTCTCGATCCGCTCGACGGTCGCCTTCGCGCTGGCCTCGTTCACGTCGACCACGACCACGCGCGCGCCTTCCGTCGCCATCGCGAGCGCCGAGGCGGCGCCGATGCCCGAGCCCGCGCCGGTGACCACGGCGACCCTGCTCTGAAGTCTCATCGACGGTCTCCTAAGTCCTGTTGCGACACGACAAGCTGGGCTCGTCGAACGTGAAGCCCCCGAGTCGACGCGGTTCGCCCCCGCGCCAGCGGAACCGAGGCAGGACGACGCGCCCGCGTCGAAACTGCACCCCCTCCTGCTCGAGCCTGATCCGCTGCGTCACCATCCCGCTCACGCGCGGCCGGCGGCTGATGCCGCCCAGCGAGTTGACCACGCGATGCCACGGCACGCCGTCGGCGTCACGCATCACCTGCCCGACCGCGCGCGCCGAGCGCGGCCGGCCCACGAGCGCGGCGACCTGGCCGTACGTCGCGACGCGCCCGCGCGGGATCCGCGCGACCAGCCTGAGCACCGAGGTCTTGAACATCACGCCGGCGCCCCGCCCCTCTGTAGCTCGTAGAGCCGCGCGTAGAGATCGGCGTGGCGCAGGAGCTCCGCGTGGGTGCCCTCCTCGTGGACGCGGCCTCGATGCAGCACGAGGATCCGATCGGCCGTGTGCACCGTTGAGAGGCGGTGCGCGATCGTGATGCTGGTCCGTCCCGCGAGGAGTCCGCTCATCGCCTGCCTGATGAGCGCTTCGGATTCGGGGTCGACACTCGACATCGCTTCGTCCAGGACGAGAACGGCCGGATTGTACACGAGAGCCCGCGCGATGGCCAGCAGCTGGCGTTGTCCGTAGGAGACGTTGGCGCCGCGCTCGCCCAGCGGCTCGCCGAGGCCCTTCGGGAGCTGGGTCACGAAGCCGGCGCGCGCGGTTTCGATCGCGCGCGCCAGCTCGACGGGCGACACCGTGCCGTCGGCGCCGAGGCGGAGGTTGTCCTCCACGGTGCCCGCGAACAGCACGCTGTCCTGGAAGATGATGCCGACGTGGCGCCGCAGGCTCGCCAGCTCCCACTCGCGCACGTCGACGCCGTCCACGAGGACGCGCCCTTGCCGCACGTCGTAGGAGCGGTTCAACAGCCGCGCGCAGGTCGTCTTGCCTTCGCCCGTCGCGCCCACGATCGCCACGCGCTCGCCCGGCGCCACGCTGAAGGAACAGTCGCGCAGAACCCACGCGTCGGCCTCGTACGCGAACGACACCCCGACGAACTCGAGCGCGGGCGCGCTCGAACGAGCCGGCCGCGGGGCGGCGGCCGCCGGCGCCACGATCTCCGGCTGTCGGTCGAGCAGGCCGAAGATCCGCTCGGAGGACGCCATCGCCCACTGCATCACCGTGTACTTGGCGCCGAGGTCGCGGATCGGCAGGAAGAAGCGATTCGTGTACTGGATGAACGCGACGAGGGCGCCGAAGGTGAGCGACTCGGCCACGATCCGCCGGCCTCCGTACCAGATCAAGAGCGCCAGCGCGATCGAGCCCAGCGCTTCCACCGAGGCGTAGAGCGAGGACTCCCAACGCGTCGAGCGGAAGAGCGATCGCCGATAATCGCTGTTGAGGCGTCCGAACCGCTCGCGCTCGTGGCGCTCCCGCACGAAGAGCTGGATCACCGCCATGCCCTGGAGCGATTCCTGGAGAAACCCGTTGAGACGCGCCAGCCGCCGGCGCACCTCGCGATAGGCGTCGCGCGCGTTGAGCCGGAAGTACACGGCGATCAGCGCCAGCGGCGGCACGATCGCGAAGGTCACGAGGGTCAGGCGCCAGTCGATCCAGAGCATCACCGCGATCACCCCGACCAGCGTGATCACGTCGGCCACGACCGCGAAGAGGCCCGAGGTGAACGCCTCGCTCACCGCCTCGACGTCGCTGAGCACGCGCGTCATGAGACGCCCGACCGGGTTGCGGTCGAAGAACCGCGCCTCCAGGGACACGAGGTGGCCGAAGATCGCTTCACGCAGATCATGGATGACCCGTTGTCCGGTGAGCTCCATCAGGTAGCTTTCGAGCGTCCGCAGGCCATAGAGAATCAGGAGCACGACGATGTACAGGCCGGCGACCCGCGTCAGACCGAGCCAATCCGACTGCAAGATGTGATCGTCGATCGCGATCTTCAGGAGCCACGGCTGCGCGAGCTCGGCCAGGGCGAGCATCGGGAAGAGCAGCATTGATCCGCCGATCAGGCCGCGGTGGGGGTGCGCCGCCTGCACGAGCCGCTGGATCAGACGCCGGTCGAACGCACGACCCAGCCGTTCCTCCGATTCGGGATCGTAGAACGGGTCAGGCACGGGCGATCTCTTCCTCGAGCTGCTGGATGCGCCACAGGCGGGCGTAGAGACCTCCGGCGCGCACGAGATCGTCGTGGGCGCCGGTCTCGACGACCCGCCCGGCATCCAGCACGACGATGCGATGGGCCGCGCGCGCGGCGCGCAGCCGATGGGTCATGAGGAGCACCGTGCGCCTGGCCAGGGCCGTACGCAGGTTCGTGAGGATCTCCTCCTCCTTCGCCGCGTCGACGGATGCGAACGCGTCGTCGAGCACGAGGACTGGCGGGTCGCCGGTGAGCGCGCGGGCGAGCGTCACCCGCTGACGCTGCCCGCCCGAGAGCGTGAGGCCGCGCTCACCGACGACAGCCCCGAAGCCGTCCGGTAGCCGCTCCACCTCGTCGGCGACGCCGGCCACCTCGGCGGCCCCGCGAAGCGTCCCCGGGCCCATGCCGTCGCGCCCGAGCGAGATGTTCTCCTCGATCGACCGCGAGAAGAGAAACCCTTCTTGCGGCACGTAGCCGAGCGCCGCGCGGAGCGACGGGAGCGGGAGCTTCGTCACGTCGTGCCCGCCGAGGAAGACGGTGTCCGGCGGCGGCTCCCAGAGCCGCGCCAGCAAGAGCCCCACCGTCGACTTGCCGCTCCCGGTTGGCCCGACTAGCGCCACCGTCTCTCCGGGCGCGACCTCGAAGCTCACATCGCGCAACACCGCCGGCCGCCCCGCGTACGCGAACGTGAGATGCGAAACCCGAAGCCCAGGCGCCGCGGCCAGCATGTCGGAGCCGGGTCGTACCTCGATGAGGCCACCCTCGGTGCAATCCGGCCTCACGGCACCCGCTCCAATAGCCATGCCGGAGACGGGTCGCACCTGTATCAGGCCACCCTCGGTCCAAGCCGGCCTCAGGGCACCCGCTACAACACTCCCGGGTAGATCGCGCGCCACGGCTTCAATCACTTCCTGCAACCGTTGCATCGACGTCAGGCCGCGGCGAACGATCGAGAGCGTCCAGCCGAGTCCGACAGTCGGCCCGGCGAGGTACGCGAGATAGCCGTTGAAGGCGACGAGCGCGCCGAGGCTCAGCCGGCCATCCACCACCGCTCGCCCTCCCGCCCAGAGGACAACGAGCGTCCCCACACCCGCGATCAGCCCCATCGCCGGGGCAAACCCCGCCTGTGTGCGCGCCAGGGCGAGGCTCAGGCGCAGGTACTCACGGTTGGCCTGGCCGAAGTCCGCGCGCGCGCGAGGCTCGAGCGTGTACGCGCGGACCACTGACATGCCGCTCAGGTACTCCTGGACTCGCGCAGACAGCACGCTGAGCTGATCCTGGGCGGCCTCCGTTCGCTCGTTGACTCTGAGGTTGAATCGCCGCGCCAGTATCAACAAGACCGGATACGGCGCCAGCGCCCACAGGGTCAGCCACCGGTCGACCGCCAGCATCGCGACGAGCACCCCGACGACGGCGAAGGTCGTGGAGACCAGGCTGATCGCGCCGAAGCCCAGCAGCGAGCGCACCGCGCTGAGGTCGCTCGTCGCGCGCGTCATCAGATCGCCGGTGGAATGCTCCGCGTAGAACTTCGGCGGGAACGTCTGAAGGGCCGCGTAGAGATCGTTGCGGAGATCCGCCTCGATGCGCTGGCAGCCCCCGGTGATCGCGAAGCGCGAGCCGAGGCGCGCGACGCCGTTGCCGACCGCGAACAGCACGATCAGCGCGACGTCGTAGCCGACCGGGGCAGTCGCCGGATGCGTCTGGAGCGCGTCGATCGCTCGCTTCACCGTCCAGGGGATTGCCAGCGACGCGAGCGTCGCGGCGGCGAGACAGACGACGCCGAAGGCGTAGCGGGCCCGGTAGTGCCAGACGTAACGCCACGCCGCCCGCGCGGGCGAGGTCAGCCGCGCCTCCCCGCCGCGTGCGGCTGGAGCGCCGCATAGATGGCGAAGGCGGCGGGGGTCGGCACGCCCAGACGCTCGCCGAGCCGCGAGGCGTGCCCGTGCAGGGCGTCGAGCTCGAGCCGGCGGCCCTGGAGGAGATCCTGGGCGAGCGAGGCTCGATTGCCGGGCGCGATGGTCTGCGCGAATTTCAGAATCTGATCGACCGTGTCGGCCGGGAGATCGACGCCGGACGCGCCGGCGAGGGCCGTCACTTCCTCGACGAGCGCGCGGAACAGACGCCAGGTCGCCGGCGTCTCGCGGACGACACCGATCGTCTCGCGCGTGACCGCGGTCGTGCCGGCCACGGCGCAGATCAGGATGTACTTCTCCCACAGCGCCCGGCGGACGTCCTTCGACACCTCGGCCGGCACCTCGGCGCGCGCGAAGGCGTCGCGCAGCCGCTCGGCGCGCTCGCTCACTCGGCCGTCGAGCTCACCGAAGATGATGCGCCCGGCGGCGTGGTGCCGGATCACGCCGGGCGCCTCGATGGCCGCGAAGACCTGGGCGACGCCGCCCATCGCGCGCCCGGCGCCGAGCTGGGCGTCGATCCGCTCCTCGTTGTCGACGCCGTTCTGGAGCGAGAGCACCGGCGTGTCGGAGCCGAGGATCGACCAGAGCCGCGCCGCGGCGTCGTCGGTGTCGAACGACTTGACGCAGAAGAGCACCGCGTCCGCGCGCTCGACCCCCTCGAGGCGCTCGACGGCCGCCGGGCGCACGACCGACTCGCCGTCGACCGTCGAGCGGATCGTGAGGCCCCCGCGGCGGATCGCCTGGAGATGCGGCCCGCGCGCGACCATCGTGACCTTCTCGCCGGCGCGCAAGAGCTTTGCACCGAAGTATCCGCCGACACTGCCCGCCCCCATCACGACGATGTGCATGGACCGTATGATACATTGCCGGCGCATGGCATCGCTGGAACGACGCGTGGCCGTCGATGCCGCGCGGGCCGCCGGTCATCTCCTCAAGCGCGAGCTCCTCGGACCGCGTCGCATCGCCTACAAGGACAGCCCCACGAACCTCGTCACCGAGATGGACGCCCGCGCCGAGGAGCTGATCGTTGGGCGCCTGACCGCGGCGTTCCCCCACGACGCGGTGCTGGGCGAGGAGCGCGGCGCGACGGCGGGGCGCTCGGGGCGGCGCTGGATCATCGACCCGCTCGACGGCACGACCAACTATGCCCACGGCCTTCGCACGTTCGGTGTGTCGATCGCGCTCGAGACGGACAAACGCGTCGAGCTCGGCGTCGTCTTCGACCCGAACCTCGACGAGCTGTTCGTGGCCGAGCGCGGCCGCGGCGCGACGATCAACGAGCAGCCGCTGGCGGTGTCGACGACGGGAACGCTCGACGAGAGCCTGCTGGCGACCGGCTTCCCCTACAACATCCGCCAGACCACGGACAATAACCTCACCGAGTACGCGGCATTCAGCGTGCGCGCCCGCGCAGTGCGGCGGATGGGCTCGGCGGTGCTCTACCTCTCGTGGCTCGCCTGCGGGCGGCTCGACGGCTACTGGGAGCTACGCCTCGGGCCGTGGGACGTCGCGGCCGGCAGCCTGCTCGTCGAGGAGGCCGGCGGGCGCATCACGAATCTCCACGGCGGCCCCCTCGATCTCGACGCACCATCGCTGGTGGCGAGCAACGGCCGCATCCACGACGCGGTGCTCGCAGTGCTCGCGGAGCTGCGCGGGAACGGGGCGCGTTGACGGTGTCGGCCGCACGACGTCTCGCTCGCTTCGTGGTGGTCCTGGCCCGACGATCGACTACCCGCAACAAGTTCGTCGGCCACGTCCGCGTGCGCCTGCGTGACGGCCGGATCGTCGAGGAGAGCCAAGACCACCCGTGTGCCGCACCGGACTCGCCGATGGGACGGGACGAGATCGCGTCGAAGTTCCGCGGCAACGCGAGCCTGGTCATGCCGGCCGACCGGGCCTCGCGTGTGAGCGCGAGCATCGCCGCGCTCGACACCGAACCGAATCTCCGGGGCCTTGTCGAGGCCCTCGCGCTCTACGGAGACCCTCATCACCCTGCGTCGTGCCCTCGTGGGCGTGCTGGCGTCGCTGTGGCTCCCTCCGCCCTCCCCGCCGCCGCGCAGGACGCGCGTACAGACGCCGCGAAGAAAGAGGGCAAGGTCGTCTGGTACACCTCGCTGGCGCTGCCGACGGCGGAGACGAAGGTGATGTCGGTCGTGATCGTGATCTTCGATCTCAAGGAAGAAGGGCAGTTCGGCGCCATCGCCGTGCTCGGCCTGGTCATGCTGGCACTCACCTTGGCGACGGTCGCCCTCGTCCAGGCCGTGTTGGGCCGGGATGTGCTGGGCGCCCGGGATTGACGTATCCCCTTGACTCGTGGACCCCTAAGGCCTCAATGCTGTGATATGGAAGAGCAGGAGCCTTCCCGGAGCCGTGGCTAGAGAGACCGAGGCGATCGCCGGCGGCTCGCTGATCGGGCTGCGCCTCAAGGGACGCTACCGGATCGTCGGCGAGATCGGCGCTGGCGTGGGAAGGGTGTGCCAGGCCGAGGACGATGCGACCGGTCACAGGATCGCCGTGCGCGTCCTGCCGAAGGCGCTCATCGGCACGTCCAATGGAACCCCGACGCTCCAGCGGATGAGCCGGTCGGTCATCGCGGTATCGGCGGCCCACTCGGGCCTGGCCAGCGTGCTGGCGTTCGGCGAGAGCGAGCAGGGCTGGCCCTTCGCGGTGATGGAGCTGGTCGAGGGACGGCGGCTGAGCGACGTGCTCGCCGAGGGTGGCCAGCTCGACGCCGCCGTCGCCATGCGGTGGGCGCTCGATCTGGGCGGCGCCGTGGAGACGCTACACAACATGGGGCTCGTCCACGGCGCGGTCCGGCCACGAAACGTGGCGGTGCTCGCTGACGGCAGTGCCAAGCTCCTCGACGTGGAGCTGGCCGGACTGCGCGACCTGCCGGGGCTAGCTAGCGCCTCCGGGCGCGAGACCCCTCCCGAGTACCTGGCGCCCGAGCACGCGCGCGGAGCTTCCCTGACCGAGAAGGCCGATATCTACGCTTTCGCGGTGGTCCTCTACGAGATGCTGACCGGAGCACGGCCCTTCCGGGCGGCGTCGCGCGAGGCGGTTCGCGACCCGCAAGCGACTCAGACGCCGACGCCGATGCGCTCGCGGCGCCGAACCGTC
>Ga0209058_1005215_pt1 | contig 10206 bp, 9 predicted proteins | sample GraSoiAngelo_147_FD_185904 | JGI IMG/M metagenome (GOLD analysis project Ga0209058, IMG submission 185904) | Grasslands soil microbial communities from the Angelo Coastal Reserve, California, USA - 14_1009_05_40cm (SPAdes) (version 2) | ecosystem: Environmental > Terrestrial > Soil > Grasslands ... | reverse complement strand
CGCCGACGCCTTCGCCGCGAGCAGCACGCATTGCATGGGCAGCTCGCAGAGCGGTGTCTGTGACAACGACGCGGCCGACCACTGCACGGGGACGAGCAACGTCTGCGTCGATGCGTACAAGGCGGCGAGCGTCACCTGCCGCGCCTCGGCGGGCCAGTGCGACGTGGCGGAGAGCTGCACGGGGACCTCGGGCACGTGTCCGGCGGACGCCTTCGCCGCGAGCAGCACGCACTGCACGGGCGCCTCCCAGAGCGGCGTGTGCGACGACGATGCGGCCGATCACTGCACGGGGAGCAGCAATACGTGTGTGGATGCGTACAAGGCGGCGAGCGTCACCTGCCGGACGTCGGCGGGCCAGTGCGACGTGGCGGAGAGCTGCACCGGGACCTCGGGCACGTGTCCCGCGGACGCCTTCGCCGCGAGCAGCACGCATTGCACGGGCGCCTCCCAGAGCGGCGCGTGCGACAATGACACGCAGGATCACTGCACGGGGACCGGCAACGCGTGCGTGGACGTCTTCAAAGCAGCGAGCTGCACGTGCCGGCCCTCGGCGGGGCAGTGCGACGTAGCGGAGACCTGCACCGGGACCTCGGGCGCGTGTCCCGCGAACGCCTTCGCCTCGAGCAGCACGCCCTGCACCGGCGCGTCGCAGAGCAGCGCGTGCGACAACGACGCGGCCGACCACTGCACGGGGACCAGCAACGCGTGCGTGGACGTCTTCCAGACGGCGGGCTACACGTGCACCGATGACGCCGATTCATGCACGTCGGATGTCTGCAGCGGCAGCAGCGCGGCGTGTCTGCATCCGTGCATCCCGGAGGGAGTCACCTTGCAATATGCGGGCGACCTGTTCGTCTTCACGGCCGGGCCGACCGTGGGAACGGCCACCGTGGTGCTGTCAGCACATGTGACACCTCAGAACACTTGCCAGGATATCACTGCTCTCAGTGTCCGCTTCCGCGTGTTCCAGCAGAACAATCTCGTGGGCTCGCCGGTTCTCAACCAAGTTGCCGCTGTCAACAGTCAAGGGGACGCGTTCATCGCTTTTAATAGTCTTACGGGACAGTACACCGTGCGAGCCAGCGTCGAACCCCAAGCGTGCTGGCAAACGGCCGCCACGGATGCCTGTCTGACAATCGACTACGGGAGCACCGATCGACGAGTGACGGGCGGCGGGTGGATACCCACGCTCACTGGAAATCGCAAGGCCAACTTCGGGTTCACCGTTGGCTTCAACAAGAACGGAACCTTGAAGGGCAACAGCATCTACATGGTGCGCGGCGATGACGGCTACAATTACTTGGTCAAGTCCACCAGCTGGAACACCGGCGGTCTGTCGTTCCTCCAGGGCTGCTATATGCAGCTCACCCGAGGCCGATACTCGGCCAGCGTGGTCATCCAGAAGATCGATCCGGACACTGAAGTGGTCGTGTCCTCCATCGGCAACTGCTCGCTCGTGGTTGACATCGGCGACGGCGACCTGTGCAGTCCGCGCCAGCGCGACCAGTACGCGGTCCGCGTGATTCTGAAGGATGGCACCACGTGGTGGGGCAGCTCCCCGACACTGCAAGACCTCGGCGGCGGGAACGTGAGCGTCTTCAGCAAGTAGCATTCGCTGCCGGGACATTCCGCAGAGGGCGGGGATGAGCACTTTCTCCCCGCCCGCCAAGCCGCTGCTTGATGACCTGCGAGAACGACTGTCCGGCTCGCTTGTGGCGCGCGAGGGGGCTCAGTCCCCTTCGCGCGCCACCTCGCCGAGCGCCTTCTCCAGGTCGCCCACCGAGAACGGCTTGCGGAGGAAGCCCGCGAGCCCGGCCTCGGCGAGGGCGCCGCTCGCCTTCTCGTCGTCGTAGCCGGTCATGAGGATGACGCGCGCGTCGGGGCGAATGGTGCGGATCTCGCGGAACACGCGGTCGCCGGAGAGGCGCGGCAGGGTCAGGTCGACGATCACCGCGTCGATCATGCGCGCGTGCTCGCGAAAGACCTGCACGCCCTCGCGGCCGTCGCCGGCCTGGAGCACGCTGCAGCCGAGCCGCTCGAGCATGTGGGCGGTCACGACGCGCACGTCCTCCTCGTCGTCCACCAGGAGGACGGTGCGCCCCTCGCGGCCCTCGCCGGCGGGCGGCGCCGCGGGCGCGGGCCGCGGCTCTCCGCGGGCCGGCGCGCCCGCGGACGGGAGGTAGATCCGGACGGTCGTCCCGCTGCCGGGCGTGCTCGTGAGCGCGAGCGCGCCGCGGTGACCGCGCACGACGCCGAGCACGGTGGCGAGGCCGAGCCCCCGCCCCGTGAACTTGGTCGAGAAGAAGGGGTCGAAGACCCTGGCCGCCGTGGCGGCATCGATCCCGCAGCCCGTGTCGCACACCTCGATGCAGACGTGCGGTCCGGGCGTCGCCTCGGGCGCGTGCTGCGTGTCGCGCAGCGTGTCCGCGCCCAGCTCGACGACCCCCGTGCGCACCGTGATCGTGCCGTCGGCGTCCCCGATCGCCTCCGAGGCGTTGATGACGAGGTTCATGAGGACCTGGCGGATCTGGGTGGGGTCGGCCTCGACCGCGGGAAGGTTGGGCGTCAGGTCGTAGGTCATCACGGCCCGGTTCGCCGTCGACACGTGCAGGAGATCGCTCGTCTCCGCGATGAGGGCGTTCACGTCGACCCGCGCGAGCGCGACCGTGCCCTTGCCCGCGTAGGCGAGCAGCTGCCGGGTGAGCTCGGAGCCACGCCGGGCCGCGTGCTCGATCCGCTGCACCGACTGGCGTGTGGGCGCGCCGGGCGGCAGCTCGCCGAGCGCCAGGGAGGCGTTCCCGAGCACGCTCACCAGGAGGTTGTTGAAGTCGTGCGCGATGCCGCCCGCGAGCACGCCGAGGCTCTCGAGCTTCTGCGCCTCGCCGAGCCGCCGCTCGAGCGCCAGGCGGGCGTCCTCGGCCTGCTTGCGGTCGCTGATGTCCTGCGCGCAGAGGACCACGCCCACCGCACGCCCGTCGTCGTCGACCAGGCGCCTGGTACCGCACGCCATCACGCGCTCGCTGCCGTCGCGCGCGAGCATGCGGGCCTCGAAGGCGCCCGTCGGCTCGCCCGCGAGCGCCTTGCCGATGTCGGTGGCGACCGTCGCGCGGCTCCCCTCGGCGACGAAGGAGGTGAGGAGGTCCCGTCCGACCACCGCCGCCTGCGGCCAGCCGAGCACGCGCTCGGCCTCGCGGTTGAACTCGGTGATGGAGCCCGCGGGGCCGAGGACGATGATGACGCTCCCCGCCGTCTCCACCACGGAGCGGTAGCGCTTCTCGCGCTCGCGCGCCTCGCGGTGGGCGGCGGCGAGCGCCCAGGTCTGGAAGAACTCCCGCCAGCGGCGCTGCTCGAGCACGGCCGTGATCACGACCGCGACGACGCCCGCCGAGGCGAAGAGCATGAGCTTGTCGTCGAAGGGCGGTCCGGTGGCCCTGCCCGTGATGACCGCCGCCGCCACGTACTCGCCGATGACCAACAGGGAGGCGAAGGCCGACCAGACCGGCGACCAGGGGATGAGCACGGCCACGCCGAGCATCGCGAAGGTCGCGCCCAGGTTGATCGGGCTCTCCGCGCCGAGGGTGACGAGCGGCCGCCCCTGCAGGGCTCCTTCTGCCGCGAGGGCGAGGAGCTGCTCGATGGCCCCCATGAGGGCGGCCGCGACCACCCCGAGCGCGCGCGGGTGGCGCACCCCGAAGCGGGTCTGCAGCAGCACGAGGAGGAACCCGAGCGCCGCGGCGCCCAGCGCGCGCACGAGGAGCAGCGTGGCCGCGGCGTCCGGGAAGCGGGTTCGGTCGAGCGCGGCGAAGGTGAGGAGCAGGATGGCGGCGGTCAGGCAGTACGCGCTGGCGCCGCGCCAGCACCGCGCCAGGCTCTCCGCATCGTAGGCGGCGGGCTGGGATGCGCGCCGTCGACGGCCATCGGCTCTCTCCGGCGAGAGCGGTCGCCGCCCGCCGCACCCCGTCCCTCCCGGCGCTCGGCCGGATGTCGCCCGGGTAGTAGCACGATTCGCGCGCCGGGCGTCAACGCCCGGCACTCTTGACGAGAGGCCACCCTCCGCGGCACCAGGGCCCGGGAAGGAGAAATGCCCATGACGCACCGGCTGGTACCCCTGTGCCTCGCGCTCACCCTCGCCGGCGCCGCCTCCGCGGCCTCGCCCGAGAAGCCGTCGGTCGCCTACCCGGCCGGCTACCGCAAGTGGCCGCTCGTCAAGTCCATGGTCATCTACTCCGACAAGCACCCGCTCTTCGCGCAGTTCGGCGGCATGCACCACGTCTACGCCAACGCCGAGGCGATGCGCGCGCTCGTGAAGGGCGGGACGTTCCCCGACGGCAGCGTGCTCGTCTTCGACCTCCTCGAGGCGAAGGACGAGAACGGCGCCTGGGTCGAGGGCAGCCGCAAGCTCATCGGCGTCATGGAGAAGGACCGCGCGCGCTTCAAGACGACCGGCGGGTGGGGCTTCGAGGGCTTCAAGGGCGACAGCCAGAGCGAACGGCTGGTGACCGACGCGACGGCCCAGTGCTTCGGCTGCCACCAGCAGCAGAAGGACAACGACTTCGTATTCTCGGGCTACAGGCCGTAGCTCGCTCAGCGGCTCCGCGTCACGCCCACGCGGTGGCAGAGGCGGGCGACCGGACAGGCCGAGCAGCGGGGCGAGAGCGGCTGGCAGACGTTCTGCCCGAAGGCGACCAGCAGGTCGTTGAGCTCGATCCAGTGCCGGCGCGGGAGCTTCGCGCGCAGCGCCCACTCGGTGCGCTCCGGCGTCGTGGTGCGCACGAAGCCGAGCCGGTTCGTGATGCGGTGCACGTGGGTGTCGACGCAGATGCCGGGGAGCGCGAAGGCATAGGTGACGACCAGGTTCGCAGTCTTCCGTCCCACCCCGGGCAGCGTCAGCAGGGCGTCCAGGTCCGCGGGGACGCGGCCGTCGAAGCGCTCGAGAAGCCCGCGCGAGACGCGCTGCACGACGCGCGCCTTGGTACGGTAGAAGCCGACCGGGAAGATCGCTCGCTCGATCCGGCGGCGCGTCAGGCCGAGCATGGCGGCCGGCGAGTCGGCGAGGGCGAAGAGCCGCGCCGCGGCCGGCCCCGTCGTCTCGTCGCGCGTGCGCAGTGAGAGGAGGCACGAGACGAGGATGCGGAACGGGTCGCGCGCCGTCGCGTCGGCGACGGCGGCCAGCGCGGTCGTGTTCCAGGACGGCTGCACGGCGCGGAGGCGCGCGATGACGCGGCTCATCGTCGCCGCATCCATCGGCGCGCGCACGGCGCGCGCGAGCCAGGCGGGGCGGCGTGCGCTCGGCTGGGGCACGCGGCTACGCGAGGAGCTCGTCACGCCCCGCGCCGCGGGCGCGCTGGGGCGGGTCATCGGCAGGCCAGGACGGGTGCTGGCGCACGAACGGGAGCGCGAGGAGGCGCGGCAGGGCGACGTCCGCGGGGGCCTGGTACGCCGGCACGCCGATCGTGACCTCCGCCTGCGGGACGTCGAGCCGCAGCGTCCCGTGCAGCCGGTCCCAGAGCGTGAGGCCGCTCGACCAGTTCGTGTCCGTCTCGCGGCGCACGGTGGAGTGATGGATGCCGTGCATGCGGGGCGTGACCACGAGGCGCACCAGCCGGCGCTCGAGCGCGAGCGGCAGGCGCACGTTCGAGTGATGGAACAGGATCGAGACCTGGAGCGCCGTCTGCCAGACCGAGAAGGCGAGCGGGGACACGCCGATCACGAGCACCTGGGCCGCGCGCCAGGGGATCGAGATCGCGACCTCTGCGAAATGAAAGCGCAGCGCCGTCGACGCGTCGAGGTCCCGGTCGACGTGGTGCACCAGGTGGAAGCGCCAGAGCCAGGGGACGCGGTGGGTGAGGACGTGCCAGACGTAGATCGTGTAGTCCATGAGGACGACGGCGAGCGGCACCTCGAGCGCGGCGGGGAGCGAGGCCCACTGGAGGAGCCCCCATCGCCTCGCTGCCACGAGCCCCGAGAGCGCGCCGATCGCCGGCCGTTCGGTCAGGGCGACGGCCGCGGTGCTGAGCGCGACCACCGCGAGGTTGCGCGCCAGGCGCCGCCCCTTGGGCTCGACCGTCGGCCGGAGCGGACGGCGCCCCTCGAGCCAGAGGAGGAGGGCGAAGGTGCCGGCCACCACGGCGCCGGCGAGCCAGAGCGGCAGCGGGCGGCTGGTCACGACCCGCGCGGCGAGGCCGTGCCGCGGTACATCTCCGCCATGATGCGCGGCTCGCCCTGGATCGCGTAGCGGTCGAGGCGGGTGATCGCGAAGCCCGCGTCGCGGATCAGCGCGTCGATCGGGCGATTCAGGTTGCAGCCGACGCCGATCCGGCGCTGGATCGGGTTGAAGCGATCCTGCCAGCGGGCGACGCGCGCGTCGTCGCTCCGCCCGTGCTCGAGGAAGACGAAGACGCCGCCGGGCTTGAGGACGCGGCGCACCTCGCGCAGCGCGGCCAGCGCGTCGGGGATGCTGCACAGGGTCCAGGTGCTGACCGCGCAGTCGAAGCCCGCGTCGGGGAACGGCAGCCGCTCGGCGGTGAGGTGCACGCGCGCGACCGTAAAGGGCGCCGCTTTGATGCGCCGCGCGGTGCGCGCCGGCAGCAGGTCGGCCACGTCGAGCGCGGTGAGGCGCGTCACGCCGGGCGGATAGTGCCGGAGGTTCAGCCCGGTGCCGAAGCCGATCTCCAGGACCTCCCCGCCGGCCGCCGCCAGCGCCTCGTCCCGCTCGCGCCCGAACCGCGGCCTGCCGAGCGCCCAGTCCATGAAGCGCGGGAAGACGTGCCTCGCGTAGAACCCCACCGCGCCTCTACATATAGTCCCCCCCGCACGGGCTCACCACCCGGCCGGTCACGCAGGCGGCGGCGCCGGGCGCACCGCCGGCAGCTCGCGCGCGGGGCGGTACGGCATCACCACCCAGAGCACGAGGTAGATGACCAGCCCGAGCATGAAGCCGCTCACCAGCGTGCCGAGCACGAAGGCGAGGCGCAGGATCGTGACCGAGACGCCGAACTGCTCGCCCAGGCCGGCACACACCCCGGCGATCATCTTGCCCTCGCGCGCGCGGTACCAGGCGCGCGTGAGCGCGCTCCCGGGCTCGAGCAGGCTCCCGCAGTAGCGGCACTTCACGGCCTCGGCGCGGATCTCCTCGGCGCAGTACGGGCAGCGCTTGGTCCCGACGTCAGGCATGGCGCTCCTGGCGGCGCAGGCGCACCTGCTGCTCGACGAAGATCGGGATCGCGCCGTAGGTGAGCGCGAGCAGGAGGGCGAGCGTCGCGGCGTAGTTGAACACGATGTAGGCGCCGAGCGCGGTGGGGAGGATCGCGACGAGGAGGCCGAAAGCGGCCCGCACCAGGTAGAAGTCGAGGAGCAGGATCACCGGCAGCGGCAGCAGCGCGGCCGCGAGCGCGCGGGCCAGGGTCGGCCAGGCGGCGCGGCGCGCGTTGCGGGCGAGGAGCGGCGCCGCGGCGGCGAGCACGCGCCTCGCGAGTGCGGGCGGCGGCGCCGGCACGGGCGCCGCCGCGAGCGCCCGCTCGAGGCCCTCGATCGCCGCACTCTCCGCTCGGCAGCGCGGGCACGCGGCCAGGTGGGCCGCCGCGTCGCGGTCGAGCGCGCGGCCGAAGAGGAGCGTGGTGAGCGTCTCGTCGCAGTCGGTCATCGTCGGGCGGTCTCGAGCAGGCGGCGCATGGCGTGGTGGAGCCGGCTCTTCACGGTGCCCCGCGGGCAGCCGAGGATCGCCGCCACCTCCTCCTCGGGCAAATCATGGTAGTAGCGCAGGATGACGGCGCTCCGCTGCGCCTCGGGGAGCGTGGCGAGGAGGCGGCGGGCGTCGAGGGCCGCGTCGGTCGCCGCGGGCGCGCCGGCGCGGGCGTCCACGGCGGCGGGATCGACCGGCTCGGGCGGCGGCCGGCGGTGCCAGTCGCGGCAGAGGTTGACGGCGATCTGGAAGAGCCAGGTCGAGAAGCGCCGCGCCGGGTCGAAGCGCCGCGCCGCGCGCACGACGCGGAGCCACGTCTCCTGGTAGAGGTCCTCGACATCACGCCCCCCGGTGTGCCGGGCGATGAGCTGGTAGAGCGGGCGCTCCCAGCGCCGGCAGAGCTCCTCCAGCCCGCGCCCGTCGCCGCTCGCGACCGCCGCGATCAGCTCCTCGTCGGTCGCCATCGGCGCCCGCGCGGAGCTGTATCATGCGAGCGGCCCTCCCGGCACCGCTCCGGCGCCGAGATCGCGCCGGTCGGCGCCGTTGGCGGCGGACGATGGGCGCTCCCGACCCCGCAGGCGGGCGACCCAGTCCTGCGCCCGCGCGAGGCCCTGCTCGAGGAGCGACGGACCGCTCGGGGTGAACGGGACGATCAGCCAGAGCGCGCCGTAGAGGAGCGGCCCGATCAGGTGCGCGAAGGTGAGCACGAGAAAGCCGAGCCGGACGCCGGCGACGGGGAGGGCCAGGGCGTGGCCGACGCCGGCCGCGACCCCGGCCAGGCGCCGGTCGGGATGGTCCCGATACCAGCGCGCCGGGTCGAGCGCCGCGACGCGGCTCCGGCAGTGGGGGCAGCGCACCGCCTCGGCGGAGATCTGCTCGGCGCAGTAGGGGCACTTGCGGGTTCCCTCCATTTGCGTCCTCCTTCCTCGCGGTAGTACGCGCGGACGACGCGGGAGGTTCACGCGCCGGGGACCTCCCGCCCTCGCCAGATGGCGTAGATGGCCGGATAGACGAGCAGCTCCATGACGAAGGACGTGAAGATGCCGCCGATCATCGGCGCGGCGATGCGCTTCATCACGTCGGCGCCCGTGCCGTGCGACCACATGATGGGAAGCAGGCCCATGAACATCACGCCCACGGTCATCACCTTGGGCCGCAGGCGCTTCACCGCCCCCTCGATGATCGCCTCCTTCAAGTCGGCGACCGAGCGCATCAGGCCGCGCCGCCGCCGCTCGTCGAAGGCGAGGTCGAGGTAGAGGAGCATGAAGACCCCGGTCTCGGCGTCGACGCCGAGGAGCGCGATCAGGCCCACCCAGACCGCGACGCTCATGTTGTAGCCGAGCGCCCAGAGGAGCCAGATCGCGCCCACCGCCGAGAACGGCACGGCGAGCAGGACGATCATCGTCTTCGTGACCGAGGCGGTGTTGAGATAGAGGAGCACGAAGACGATGAGCAGCGTGAGCGGCACGAGCAGCGCGAGCCGCCCCCGCGCCCGCTCGAGGTACTCGAACTGCCCCGCCCAGCCGAGGTGGTAGCCGGGGGGCAGGCTGACGCGCTCGCCGACGACCCGTTTCGCCTCGTCCACGTAGCTCCCCAGGTCGCGGCCGGCGACGTCGACGAAGACGTAGCCGGCGAGCGCGCCGTTCTCGTCGTGGAGGGAGGGCGGCGCGGTCGAGACGGTCAGGTCGGCGAGCTCGGCGAGCGGGATCTGCACGCCGTCCCGGCCGGCCACCAGCACGCGCTTCAAGCTCTCCAGGTCGCTGCGCGCGTCGCGCACGTAGCGCACGTTGATGCTGTAGCGCTCGCGGCCCTCGACGGTCTGCGACACGCTCGCGCCGCCGATCGCGGACTCGATGACGTCCTGCACGTCGCCGAGCGTGAGGCTGTAGCGTGCGATGGCATCGCGCCGGACGGTGATGTCGAGGTAGTGGCCGCCCGTGGTCCGTTCGGCGAAGGCGCTGCGGGTGCCGGGGAGGGTGGCGACCGCGGCCTCGATGTCACGTCCGATGCGGCCGATCTCCCCCAGGTCGGGGCCGAAGACCTTGACGCCCAGGGAGCTTCGAATGCCGGTCGCGAGCATCTCGGTGCGGGTCATGATCGGCATCCACAGGATGTTGGGCATGCCGGGGAAGCGCACCGTGCGGTCGATCTCCGCATTGAGCCGCTCCCAGGTCATGCCGCGACGCCACTGGTCCTCGGGCTTCAGCGTCACGACGGTCTCGAACATGCTGAGCGGCGCGGGGTCGGTCGGGGTCTCGGCGCGGCCCGCCTTGCCGAAGACGTGCTCGACCTCGGGGAAGCGCTTCAGCATCCGGTCCTGGGTCTGGAGCGCGGCACGCGCCTGCGTCGCGGACATGCCCGGCAGCGCCGTCGGCATGTAGAGGATCGTGCCCTCGTTGAGGTACGGCATGAACTCGGAGCCGAGGCGGAAGTAGACCGGGACGGTCGCGACGACGATCGCGACCGCGAGCGCGACGGTGAGCCAGCGCCGGCGCAGCACGGCCTCGACGAGCGGGTGGTAGAGG
>Ga0209058_1005213_pt1 | contig 10209 bp, 11 predicted proteins | sample GraSoiAngelo_147_FD_185904 | JGI IMG/M metagenome (GOLD analysis project Ga0209058, IMG submission 185904) | Grasslands soil microbial communities from the Angelo Coastal Reserve, California, USA - 14_1009_05_40cm (SPAdes) (version 2) | ecosystem: Environmental > Terrestrial > Soil > Grasslands ... | reverse complement strand
AACCAGTGGCTTACCAGTGTTCAGTTACAATGGCGACCGGCCATGGTCTACCCTCGGGTATTGTGGCCTGATCACTTAGCTTTAGCCCGGACGGGCAATGGCTGGCATCCGCGGGTGACAATGACACGGTTTGGCTATGGCAACGCAACGACGGAATGTCGCAGAGTGAATCGTTGAGAATCAACCGCGTAACAACGTCACCATCCTTACAAGTGCTGCCTTCAGCGGATCCTTTATCTGCAAAAGATGACGGACTTGGAGCACTCACACCACAAGCAGGGAACGTTTGTTCTGACGAAAGCGTCAAAGACTGCTGCCAAACTGGCAACAACCAAGCGCCCTTCGTAAACGCCGGGGCCAATCAAACGATCAACCTCCTTGCGAATGCCTATGCAAAGGCCTATCTCGAAGGGCGGGCCTCTGACGATGGCCTTCCTGCTGGTAGCCTTTTGTCAGTGACGTGGAGCAAAGTCAGTGGTCCGGGTACTGTCGTATTTGTAAATGACCTTGCACCCAGCACCACGGCCGTCTTCTCCGCGCCGGGTACATACGTGCTCCGACTAACGGCATCCGTGCTCCGACTAAGGGCGTCGGATACCTCTTTGACAAGTACTTCCGAAATGACGATTACAGTCAATCCGCCTTCAACTATTCCGGGCCTACTTCCTCGGTAGGAAGACATTCCGACAAAAGCACCAAACCACCCAAATGCGTGTCTACGGGATTTAGATCCGAGCCCATCCTCCTGCGCACGCGAGCACTAGCGAGGGACAGGGCATATCGAATTTCCAAGACGCGGCGCGTCCGGGACCGCCGCTCTCCCGTTTCCATCGTTGGCTCGTTTAATTATGGAGAGGCTCGATGCGTTGGAAGAATTCACCCGCCAGCGCTCGGCCTCGCGAGGGCCGCGGATTCCGGTGGAATCCAACGCGACGGTGGACCGTTTCCTCGCCGTCGTCCGGCAACGAGGGGAGGAACTTCACGCGCTCGTCCATCCCGAAGAAGGCGTCAACCGCTTCCTCGGCAATGCCTCCTTCCACGCCTCCGCCGTCTTCGACGATCCGCGCTTGAAGGACCTCGCCTTTGTGTCCCAGCGAAACGTCGACAAACGCACGATGGGGCTCGACTCCTTCGTGGAGGTCAACCTCTCCTCCACCGAGGAAGGCATGCTCGGATTTCGCGGAGACGTCAAACCGAGCGTCGACTCGCCGATCCAGGTCCGCCTTTATGAGATGTTCCCGAACGTGAATTTCATCCTGCACACGCACGTCTATGTCGAAGGGGCGCCCTTCACCCAACGCTTCGTGCCCTGCGGCAGCCTCGAAGAAATCAAGGAAGTTCTGGAGCTGGTCGGCAGCGACCGCTCCAAAACCAAGTTCGCGGTGAACCTCCTCGGGCACGGCTCGATCATTTTGGCGAAGGACCCCGCCTATCTCGAACAATCCGTCCGCCTCCGGGCGCGCCCCGCGCCGGAGAGGCTGAATACCGACGGCACGGCTGTCTCCGCGCCAAAAGCTCCTCGGGGCGGTGGACATCTCCTCGGAGGCGATCGCGCCGCAACTGGGGCTCGACTCCCGGGGTCTTTTCACGCAGCTCCTATTGGCCCCGTTTGTGACCGAGTCTTTCGCCCACTTCCATCCCACGTTTCGTTCATGGCACAACCAACAGTCGCCGGAGCAAAAAGCGGTGGGGCTCCCGCTTATTTTCGGCGGGGCGTTGATCGGAGCTGGGGCTGCCGTCACTTTGTTGGTTCATGCGCTCTTATGGCAGGCGCCGGACAACGCCGCCCTCGCCGTCGCCATCTTAAAGGCCGTCGCCCTCGTCTGGTTCGGCGGCGGGACGGGCCACGCGCTTTATAACCTTCTTGCCGCCCTCCAGCGGTTCCGGGGAAAATCCGGGTGGGCGCCCTTGACCCTCAACTTGGCCTCTGAAGCGGCGGCTGTGCTCGCGCCCGAACGCAACGGTTCCCTTATCAAAATTTACGAAGAGCCGGTTCGAATCAAGCGAAGCCGGGCCGAACAGAATACGCTGGAGCGGTTGGGGAAACCATGCGGAGAGATTCGCCAATAGAGCGGTTGATTGTCTGGTCAGGGGGTTTACATCCGCTTGCCGCCATTCTCGGCTTTATGTTCACGGACATCGCAGAAGATTAGCCGGGATTTGCGACCAGAAAACGCAGTTCGAGAGGAATTTACGTTGCTGTAAAGCAGTAGCGATTCCAGCGCTGGAAATGGTTTTCCAGCACAGCACAGTCAATTCCTGTGTTGGAAACGATTTTCCCGTACCGCAAAATCAACTCCGGCGCTGGAAACGATTTTCCTGTACAGCAAAGTCAACTCCAAGGCTGGAAACCATTTTCCTGCACTGCAAAGTCAACTCCAAGGCTGGAAACCATTTTCCTGCAGCGCACAGTCAACTCCAGGGCTGGAAATCATTTTCCTGTACAGCAAAGTCAACTCCAAGGCTGGAAACGATTTTCCTGTACAGCACAGTCAACTCCGGCGCTGGAAACGATTTTCCTGTAGCGCACAGTCAACTCCAGTACTGCAAATCATTCTCCTGCACAGCAAGGTCAACTCCAGGGCTGGAAATCATTTTCCTATACAGCAAAAGAGATTGCAGCACAGCAAGGTGAATTTCCACACTGCAACTGCATGATCCGACAACCCGTTAGGCAAAGAAATAAGGCGATGAGATCACCTGGCGAATGTCGAGGTTGCCTGGCGGGGGCATCGCCGTATTTTTGCATGACCCGTGCTCGTCGAGACGTTCTCGTTGATCCATCGCCACTCATGGTGACGCACACGGCGTTTCAGTGCTATTGAATCCTCCGGACTTCTACGCTATTACCTTCCCCCTGCAGGACAGGGCAACCCTTGGCAAACTCGACGGCTTCCTCGATGGACTCGGCCTTGACGATGATGGATCGCAATCGGGACTGCAACGTGGCAAACGTCAAATGGAAGCCGCAATCGGCATTGAAGCGCCACAATTACCAATTGTCACTTTGCAATTCGGATTGCAAGCCTGCCATTGACAATTGTGTCCCTGCAATCAGGACTGCAAAATGTTTCGTCGCCGGCGATTCCTCGTCGATGCGCTCGTTCAATTCTACTGGACCATATCTGTCCAATTTGAAGCAGAGAATACCTCCAGGAGGCATGTTGTTACGCCCGGACGAGGCCGAGCTGTTCTTCAAGTTGCATTCTTCGTTGATGTGCTTTGTCAATGAGCGCCTGGAAATCGTTCCTGGCGTCCAGAGCCCGGATGAATTCCGGGTGTTGTCCACCGACTGGCGCCTGAAGGTGCGCACCGGTTTGCTCGACAACATGGATCTGCTTGAGGCGTTCATCGGTTCGAACCCGTTCGATTTGTCCACCGAAGAATTGAAGATCGTCTCGTCTTGGAAGCACCAGGTTGCGGGAAAATTCTTTGTCTTCCGGAATCTAAAAAAATATACGGTCTTCCTTGCCGAGGGAGAAACTCCTGTCGCATACGGAGTCGCGGCTCTGACCGATCCATTCGAGGACCTGATCGGTCCCTACCTCCCAGTCTTGGCCGAGACGGTACTCCTGCCTTTCAAGGATAAGGTCATCTACGACGGCCTGCTGGGCCGTTATAACATCTTCTTCGGCGGGGGCATTCGCCGCGGCCTGCAAGAAAGGTACAGTACAGCGAAAGAGCGCTTCGGTATTGTTACCACTCTTCCGGTTCAATCGCGCCCGGCCGCAGATAGAAGACCGGCGCAGAAGCTCCAGTCAAGACCATCTCCAGATGAAGCCCGTAAAGCTCTTCAAGCAATCGTCGCAATGACGGACCGGTTTTGTCCGGAACGCTTGAACGAGGAATACGCCGTCTTGTGCCGAAAGCTCGCCGAGAAGCTTTCGCGCAAACGACCGTCGCCGCTGAGCCGTGGTACGCCGAACGCCTGGGCGGCCGGAATCGTTCGGACAATAGGCGTCGTCAATTTTCTCCACGACCCGAGCCAGAGACCACACATGAAGCTGATAGAAGTCGATGGGGCCTTCGGGGTGTCCGAGAGCACCGGTCAAGCAAAGTCGCTGGCCATTCGCAAGATGTTCAAGATTTATCAATTCGACCCGGAATGGACACTGCCAAGCCGGATGAAAGACAATCCCATGGCCTGGATGGTCGAGATGAACGGCTTGTTGATAGACACGCGCTACGCGCCCAGGAACATCCAGGAAATGGCCTACCATAAGGGACTCATCCCTTACATCCCACAGATTCACGAGTGACCAGAGCCGTTAGCAACTGAAACACAACTCCGAAGGCATCCTCTCTATGGCCAACGCGGGCCCGAATACGAACGGCAGCCAATTTTTCATTACCCTGGTGCCCACGCCTCATCTCGACGGACACCACACCGTGTTCGGAAAAGTCAGCCAAGGCATGGACATGGTGAGGAAAATCGGGAAGACCAAGACGTCGAAACCCGGCGACCGGCCTGTCGTGGACGTAGTGATGAACAAAGTGACGATCGAACGAGTGTGAACATTCCCCTCCTCGCAGAGGAGGGCGCGAAGCGCGAGCCCGGTAGGGCGAAGCCTCAAGAGTGGATGCGCCGAGCACAGCGAGGCGCAGACGGGGTGGTCAGATCGGCCGAAAAATTTCGCCGAACTTCTTATTGAGGCTTCGCCCTTTCGGGCTCGCGCTTCGCGCCACCCCTCCTCTGCGCGGAGGGAATAGCCACTTCACAAAGTCGCGCGCATCGTAACCGGAGGGGATGATCGGGACGCCGACTTCCCTTTCAACATCCTTGATCGTCAGATCATCGAGGAAAAGATAATCGTCCCCTATCATCGATTCGGACGGCAGCACGGCGAAATCGCCGTAAACACTTCCTTTTAACGCGGCAATAAAATCGCTGCCTGTGAGCAGGCCCGCCACGCCGATGCCGGGCCCCCAAAACAGGCTCTCGATGGCGATGGTCTTCAGATCCAGGCCGAGCCGATCCACGCAACTTTTTAAATAAGGATAGAAAATCTTCCCCGTGCAGATCGTCCCTCGCTTCGCCTGGTGGGTCCCGGCTCGGGACCGCAAAGCCGCATTGAATTGCGTTAGAAACGTCCGCACCATCCCGACCCCATTCTCGATTTGCGGAAAGCCGGCGTAGTGGCTTGCCGGGGGAACCTGGGCTCCCGCCATGATGTAGATTTCGTCGCCGAGAAAGGCGAACCGTGTTCCAATTCGCCGCTTTAATTTCGTCTGAATCGGAATGATATGCGCTATCGTCTTCCGCGCAATTACGGGAGTGAACGGGGTGAGCTTCGGAAGAGTGTTCCGGTATTGTGTCAGACCCACCGGTACGATCGCCAGCGAGGCAACGCTGGGATAAAACTTCAAGAGATCGTCGATGGTACGCTCGAGGTGCTCGCCGTCATTCAGACCCGGACACAGCACAACTTGTCCGTGCATTTGAATACCGGCCTTGGCCAGTCGATCCATCTTGGCCATAAATCCGTCATACTCATCGATACCGAGCAATTGTCTCCGCAACCCCGGTTCCGTCGCGTGTACGGAAATGTATAGAGGCGAGAGCCTTTGCTCGATAATCCGTCGCATCTCGTCTTCATGGACATTGGTCAGCGTCAGGTAATTTCCGAACAGAAATGAAAGCCGGTAGTCTTCATCCTTGATGTGCAGTGACCGCCGTACATTCTTGGGATTCTGATGGACAAAACAAAAGACGCACTGGTTCTTGCACGTCAACGGCTCGATCGGTTCGAATTCCAGGCCGAAGGATTCCCACTCCCGCCGGACGAAACTGATCGTGCGATCCTGCGTTTGAATCGTTGTGCGGCGGCCGATGTTGGCTGCATTGAACTGGAAGTCGATAACATCCGCCAGCGGCTTGCCGTTCAGTTGGTGTATCTCGTCGCCGGGCTTTAATCCGATGCGATCGGCAAAGGAGCCGCGTTCGACCGACAGGATTCGCAGCTTCTGAGCTTCGCCGCTTCGATGCGCCGGCGCCTCGCGGTATTCGTGCACCGCCTTATGAACGTAGGCCGACGCTGAAAATTGTTTCTTCGTATTACTCATTAAACGGCCATCGGCGCAGCGCACGGATGAGGTAGTGCAGACCGGAAAAGGCAGTCATGAAGCCCGTCATATAAAACAGGATATTCAACTCCGGCACGGTAATATTTCGCCAATTTACGTACAGGACGGCCAACACGGTCACAACCTGCATCGCCGTCGTGGTCTTTCCGTAGGGGGAGGGCGTGAATACGCGCCAACCTATCATCACGACCACGATCAAACTGACCAGCAAGATGAACACATCCCGGCAAATCACGAGGATCATGAGCCACCGCGGGATCGTATTGTGAAATTCCATTTGCGGGAGCGACAGAATCAGTATGGATGCGGTCATCAGTAGCTTGTCGGCCAGAGGATCGAGTAGGGCGCCAATCGAGGTCTTCTGTCCGAAGCGTCGCGCGATGACGCCGTCGAGCACGTCGGTAACACCGGCCGCGACAAATGTTTCTAAGGCCCATCCGATCTCATGATAAGCAAGTAGAATGATGAAAACAGGTACGAACACGATCCGCAGGATCGTGAGCTGATTTGCCGTAGTCAGTACGGCAGACCTGTATTGCTCGACTCGTGTGGACATGATTTTCCGGGACTTAAATTATTCCGCCGCTAGTGGCATCTTAACGTCGAGGACTTGTCTGGAGCAAAACCCATCTGCTTTCGAGCAAAAGAAGTACGTGAGCTTGCCGGGAATCTCATACTTGCCTGGCTTGTCTGCAGAGACAGGCACCTTGATGACGGGCAAATCGACGTAATACTGGTCCTTCGATTTCGGATCGTTTGAGGGCGCGGTGAGTTCATTTTTGACCAGCGTTACACCGGGGACAGCAGTCAGCTTCAAAGTCATCGGCAGAGTGCGATCGACGGCATAACCCTTCAAGGCTGTAAATGACACGGTCACTTCGCCGCGTTTGCCCGCCTTGATCGGCGCGGTCGTTTTGAAATCGGGCTGGAGGATCTGCGGTAGGCCGCCTCCTGGTCCGCTCAACTGGCTGAAGAGCACCATCAGTCCAAGCGCGAGTTTCAACATCGGAATCTCCAATAAGCCATCGGTACGGAATACAATGTGCAACGGAATATTACCATGAAAGTCCTCAACGTCGTGGGCGCGCGGCCCAACTTCATGAAGATTGCCCCGATTGTGGAAGAGATGAAGGGAGTGCGGGATTTGACGAGCATCCTCCTCCACACCGGCCAGCACTACGACGATGGCATGTCGGATGTCTTCTTCCGCGATCTGGGTATTCCCATTCCTGATGTCTATCTGGGTGTCGGGTCTGGCACGCACGCTGAACAGACCGCCCGCATCATGGTCGAGTTCGAAAAAGTTTGCCTCAGGGAGAAACCCGATCTGGTGGTCGTTGTCGGCGATGTGAATTCTACGATGGCCTGCGCCATCGTCGCCGCAAAGCTTCTCATTCCCGTCGCTCACGTTGAGGCCGGATTGCGCAGCTTCGACCGGACGATGCCCGAAGAGATCAATCGCCTCGTGACCGACGCGGTCGCGGAGTTGCTTTTCACGACCAGCCGGGATGCCGACGAAAACCTGAAACGTGAAGGCGTCGATCCGTCGAAGATCCATTTCGTCGGAAATGTCATGATCGATACGCTTTTGAAGCACCGGGAAAAAGCCGCAACTGTTCACATCGACAAACCCCGACAGTATGCCTTGGTAACGCTCCACCGGCCTTCGAATGTGGATGATCCGACCGTCCTCAGGCCTATTCTTGAATCACTCGAAGAAATATCGCAGACCATGCCGGTGCTCTTCCCGATACACCCACGCACGCAAAAGCACGTCCGTGACTTCGGCCTTTCTATGACCAACGGGATCCGGACTATGGAGCCTCTCGGCTATCTGGAATTCCTCAATCTGGAATCCACCGCAACTCTTGTGCTGACGGATTCCGGCGGCCTTCAAGAAGAAACGACAATTCTCGGCGTGCCGTGTCTCACGCTCCGCCGTAACACCGAGCGGCCTGTAACCATCACTCATGGAACCAACATTATGGTTGGCCCCCACAAGGACCGAATCCTCGACGCATTCCGCCGTATAATCAATGGCGATTGGAAACCTTCCGACCCTCCGGAACTTTGGGACGGCCACGCAGCCAGCCGAATTGTCCGGATTATCCGCGAATTCGGCGCGTAGCCCGCTTCAGCCGGGGAAGGTAGGGTATTGCGGGGACGCACCCCGAATTCTGAAATTCAAGAATTCGGGGTGCGTCCCCGCAATACCCTGTCCCCGCTTCTGGAAATTGACTTGGAACTTACAAATCTTCATTACAAAATGCTGAATGCCGATTGCTGACCTAGGAATGAGAAGGAGGCCAACACCTATGAAAAGACTTCTGATGCTAACGGCATTTCTGATCTTGTTCGCGCCCGGTCGGGCCGCTGCACAACTAAAGCTTCTTGTCGGCGGTGCGATGACGGAACCGGTAAAGAAGGTCGGCGCCAATTTCAAGAATAACCTTACGACCGACACTTCGGGTGCTCTTCAGAACAAGCTTCGATCCGGGGAGAAGGCGGACGTTATCATCGTTTCGGCTCCTGCGATGGACGCGCTCGAAAAGGAAAACCGGATCGTCCCAGGCACCCGTGTCGATCTCGCTCGCGGCTTGATCGGCGTCGGCATGCGGCCAGGCGCAAAGGCGCCGGATCTGTCCTCGCCCGAGGCTTTCAAAAAGACGATGCTCGCGGCGAAATCGGTTTCCTATGTCGATCCGAAAGCCGGCGGTACATCGGGAACATATATGGCCGGTTTGTTCCAGAAGATGGGCATCGCTCAGGAAATACAGAAGAAGACGGTCTTCCGCAACCAGGGCTCTGAAGTCGCCGATGCTGTCGCAAAGGGCGACGCCGAATTCGGCATTACTTTCACCAGCGAGATGATCACGAACAAAGGCGTGAAACTGGCCGGCACATTGCCCGATGCGATTCAACTTCCGACGATCTACACCGGCGCCGTTCCTGCTGGGGCTCCCAATCCTGATGGAGGCCGCGCCTTCTTGAAGGCGTTGAAGACGCCGGCCGGGCTGGCCGCGATCAAGGAAGCCGGACTGGAACCCATTCAGGGCCCCCAGAACCATTGATGCGCGGAAAATGACCTCCCAAGCCGAACAAAAAGCGTCCCGCAAAGAACCCGCATTTCCCGCGCTTCATCACCGGGACTTTCGCTTCTTCTTTATCGGCACGATGCTGGCGATGATGGGGGACAACATCGAGCACGTCGTGAGTTACTGGCTGCTGTTTCAGAAGTTCCACTCGCCGGTTCTGGCCGGTTTTGCCGACATCAGCCACTGGACACCATTTCTTTTGCTTTCCGTTTACTTCGGGGGAGTCGCCGATCGATACGATTGCCGGAAGGTCGTCCAGTGCGCCCAGATCCTGTTCATGAGTGTATCTGCAGTTTGGGCCATACTCTTTTTCACCAATACGATTCAGGTCTGGCACGCATCGCTTCTCCTGATTGTTCACGGTATCGCCGGCGTGATGTGGGCGCCTGCCGAGCAGTTGCTGATTCACGACATTGTGGGCATGGAGCATCTTCAGAGCGCCGTTCGGCTCAACGCCACCAGCCGGCAGCTCGGGATACTTTTCGGACCGGCGGTCGGGGCCGGGCTCATGTTGGTGCTGGGACCGTCGTTGGCGCTTGTTGCGAATGTACTCATCTATCTTCCATTGACGTTGTGGCTGCTGTATGTCCCCTACACCGGGCATCTCCGAAAAGAGGCTCCGCCGAGAAGAGCTATCGGCTGGAGCGATGCGGTGAACACCTTTCGGGAAGCTGCGCAGAACCGCCCGATTATGACCATGGTGCTTTTGGGCGGTACGGCATCATTGTTTGTCGGCAATGCATTTCAAACGCAGATGCCTGGGTTCGCATACGATCTGGGTGCGCGCACAGCCGATTTCGCCTATAGCGCGCTGCTCATGGCCACGGCGGCGGGATCTGTGTTCGGCGGCTTTTTGCTGGAAGGAAAGGGTTGGCTCCGCGCGAAAGTCCGGGGCACGATCGTCTGCGCCATTTTCTGGTGCGTGACAACCGCGGCATTCGCAGTCTCGACCAATTATTACTTGTCGCTGGCGTTGTTATTTGCCGGCGGCGTTCTAAATCTCGCCTTCTATTCCTCAGCGCAGGCCATC
>Ga0209058_1005209_pt1 | contig 10213 bp, 10 predicted proteins | sample GraSoiAngelo_147_FD_185904 | JGI IMG/M metagenome (GOLD analysis project Ga0209058, IMG submission 185904) | Grasslands soil microbial communities from the Angelo Coastal Reserve, California, USA - 14_1009_05_40cm (SPAdes) (version 2) | ecosystem: Environmental > Terrestrial > Soil > Grasslands ... | reverse complement strand
GGCGGCGAAACCCGTCGGCCGAACCGAGTGCGTCGCGACAGCCATTGCGCTCCTCTCTTGCCGAAGCGGCGCGGAGCATAGGCGAGGGGCGCCGGCGACGCAAATTCGCGGGGCTAATGATTATGGAAAGGCGAGGCCCTTGCGGGAGGTCCTGAGCGCCATGGTGGTGCGCGCGCACGCGCTGCCCACCCGGAGCGTCACACGGACGCTGCCCCCGACCACTGGGCGCAGGTCGACGCCGCGGCCGCGCGCCCGGAAGAGCAGGTTCCCGCGGCGGTTGATGCGGAACTCGCCGCCTTCGAGGCCCCCGGCGTAGCGCGCCGCCGGCTCGGTGAACGCGAACACCAGGCGCTGCGTGCGGCGGAAGCGTCCCGCCGGGATGGTGGTGCAGAAGAGCGGCCCGCTCGCATCCGAGAGCTGGAGCGAGGTGTCCTGCTTGAGGGGGTCGAAGAGCGCGGGCGTCACCTCGGAGTAGATCGCCTGCAGGCGGAGGCGGTCGCCGTGCACCGGGGCGGGCGGCGGGCGCAGTCTGACGCGATCGACGGCGAGGGCCATCGGCTGCGCGCAGCACTGGGGGTCCTCCCAGTCGACCAGGCCGTCGTGGTTGTCGTCGACGCAGTTGCCGCACAACCCTCTGCCAGGGGCGCCTCGCCGGGCGCGGCAGCTTGCCGCACGGCGCCCGTCTGGCCTAAAGGAAGGGCCGCCATGGACGTGAACCGGACGGAGCTCACCCCGCTCCTCTTCCTCGAGCGGGCGGCGCGCGTCCACGCGTCCCGGACCGCCGCGGTCTACGGGCGGCGACGCTTTACCTACGCGGAGCTCGGCGCCCGCGTGCGGCGGCTCGCCACGGCGCTCCGGCGCGCGGGGCTCCGCGACGGCGACCGGGTGGCCTTCCTCGCCCCCAACGTGCCGGCCCTCCTCGAGGCGCATTTCGGCGTGGCGCTCGCGGGCGGCGTGCTGGTCGCGATCAACACGCGCCTCAACGCCGACGAGGTCGGCTACATCCTCGACCACTCGGGGGCCCGGTTCCTCTTCGTCGACGCCGAGCTGGCGCCGGCGCTGGTGCCCACGCGCGGCGCGCGCCGCGTCCTCGAGCGCGTCGTCACCGTCGAGGACCCGGAGTTCGCGCCCGGCCTCGGGCGCGCCTTCGACGGCCCCGAGTACGAGGCCTTCATCGACCTCGCGCCCGACCCGGCGCTCGCCTTCGGGGTGGGCGACGAGGGCCGCACCTATTCCATCAACTACACCTCGGGCACCACCGGGCGGCCGAAGGGCGTCATGTACACGCACCGCGGCGCGTACCTGAACGCGCTCGCCGAGATCGTCGTGCAGCGGCTCGACGCGGCGACCGTCTTCCTGTGGACGCTGCCGCTCTTTCACTGCAACGGCTGGTGCTTCCCGTGGGGCGTGACCGGCGCCGGCGGCCGCCACCTCCTGCTGCGCAAGGTCGATCCGCCGCTGGTGTGGCGGCTGGTGCGTGAGGAGGGGGTCACGCACTTCAACGGCGCGCCCACCGTGCTCATCATGCTCATCAACGACCCGTCGGCGCCCGCCGGCCGCCTGCCGCACCCGCTCCGCATCGCCACCGGGGGCGCGCCGCCGTCGCCCACGCTGCTCGCGCAGTGGGAAGCGATCGGCGCGGAGATCAGCCACATCTACGGCCTCACCGAGACCTACGGGCCGCACACCGTGTGCGACTGGCACCCGGAGTGGAGCGCGTACGACCCCGAGACCCGCGCGCGCCTGCGCGCCCGGCAGGGGGTGGCCAACCTGGTCGCCTGCGAGCTCCGCGTCGTCGACCAGGAGATGCGCGACGTGCCCGCGGATGCCGAGACGCTCGGTGAAGTGGTCATGCGCGGCAATAACGTGATGTCCGGCTACTTCGACGACCCGGCGGCCACCACCGAGGCCTTCCGCGGCGGCTGGTTCCACTCCGGCGACGTGGCCGTCATGCACCCCGACGGCTACATCGAGCTGCGCGACCGCAAGAAGGACATCATCATCTCGGGCGGCGAGAACATCTCGACCATCGAGGTCGAGCAGGCGATCGCGCGCCACCCCGACGTGCTCGAGGTGGCGGTGATCGCCGTGCCGGACGCGAAGTGGGGCGAGGTGCCGAAGGCGTTCGTCGTGCTCAAGGAGGGACGGACGCCGACGGAGGCCGACATCATCGCCCACTGCCGCACGGTACTCGCACACTTCAAGTGCCCGAGGGCGGTCGCCTTCGGTCCGCTGCCGAAGACCTCGACCGGCAAGGTGCAGAAGTACGCGCTGCGCGAGCGGGAATGGGCCGGGCAGGAGAAGCGCATCCACTAGGAGGCGCCATGGAACACAGGACGTCGGGGGCCGGCCGGCTGAGCGCCTTCGGGGTGATCGCCGGGGCGCTGTTCGTGATCGGGCCGGCGCTCGCCTGGCTCGGGATCGTGCGGGGGCTGGTGGCCTTCGTGCTCTTCGGGCTGGGCGGGCTCACGGGGGTCGTCGTCGGGGTGACGAGCGTCATCCAGGCCGCGCGCGGCCGGGGCCTCGGCCGCGGCGGGGCGGTCGCGCTCGCCGTAGGCGTGGTGTTCCTCGCCCTCGCCTCGCGCGGCGCGGGCAAGCCGAGGATCAACGACTTCACGACCGACCCGGCGGACCCGCCGGCCCTCGCGCACGCTGCCACCCTGCCGCCCAACGTCGCGCGGGACATGAGCTACCCGAAGGCCTTCGCCGACATCCAGCGGGGATGCTGCGCCGACCTGCACCCGGCGCGCGTGCGCGCGGGCGTGCCGGAGGCGTTCGCGCGCGCCGAGGCCGTGGCGCGGCAGATGGGCCTGACGGTCACCTCGAGCGAGCCGTCCGCGGGGCTCCTGGAGGCGATGGCGACCAGCCGGCTCTTCGGCTTCCACGACGACATCGCCATCCGGGTGCGCCCGGAGGCCGACGGCACCAGCCGGATCGACGTGCGCTCCAAGTCGCGCGACGGGCAGGGCGACCTCGGGGTGAACGCCGCCCGCATCAGGACCTTCGTCGCGGCGCTCGAGGCCGGCGCGCCCACCCCTCCTTGACAGCCGCGCGGCTCCGAGGATAGCGAGGCGAACATTCGTTCGGCCGTGGAGAGGCCATGAAGCGGACGCGACTCGTGGGAGCGATGCTCGCGCTCGGGCTCCTCGGGGGAGCGCCGGCGGGCGCGGAGCTGAAGGCCGGCAGCACCCTCGATCAGAGCAACTGGGAGGAGGCGAAGGACCTCCTCGTGCCCGAGGTCCTCGCCCACTACAAGGAGGGCAAGTTCGCGTCGGCGATCGGCGAGATCAAGCCGGGCGAGTACGCCCTCGACGACCGCTTCCACCAGGCGACCAAGGCGAACGCGGGCAAGTTCAAGCTCGACGAGCACGGGTCCGTGGTCGAGGCCGCCACCGGCAAGCCGCCCGAGTACAGCTTCGGCGGGCCCTTCCCGGACCTGGACCCCAAGGATCCGCAGGTCGCGCTCAAGATCATGTGGAACTACGAGTACGCCTACTGGTCGAACGGCGACAACCGCCTGCAGGCGTTCCTGATGTGGCTCGACGAGAAGTCGAAGTCCCCCGAGCGCTCCATCGCGGTCGACACGCGCGCCAAGGTGTTCGAGGGCAACCCGAACCGCGAGCCGAACCCGCAGCAGTTCAGCCGCCTCGACAAGAACTTCCTGGTCGAGCCCGCCGACCTGCACGGCAGCGCCACCCTCGGCTGGCGTTACAAGGACCCGACGCACCGCGATCAGCTCTGGGCCTACGTGCCGGCGCTCCGCCGCGTGCGCGCCGTCTCGCCGGCCAACCGCTCCGACGGCATCTTCGGCTCCGAGATGACGCAGGACGACGGCTTCAACGGCTTCGACGCCAAGCCCGAGGACTTCACGTACAAGCTCGTCGCGATGAAGGAGGAGTACCATTCGTTCTCGCCCGACGCGCTCGAGGGGCACATCAAGCTCATGCCGCACCCGAGCGGACGCGGGTGGGTGTTCGAGACCCCGATAGCGCGCTACGGCTTCCGTGAGCCCGGGTGGAAGGGGTTGCCCTGGATGCCGCTCGACAACACGCTCGTGAAGCGGCCCATCTGGCTCATCGAGGCGGTGCCGAACGACCGCTACTACCTCTACGGGAAGCTCGTCTTCGGCATCGACCGGGAGACGTACAAGATCAGCAACGTCGTCAAGTACGACTGGAAGGGGCAGGCGATGGGGGTGTTCAACCGTGGCATCGCCTACGGCCGGGCCCCCGACGGTTACCGCTACGTGAACATCACCGGCGGGGGCCGCGGGGGCGCTTACGCGGAGAACATGAAGATGCACCGTGCCACGGCGGCGGACCCGTCCGTCCCGGGCACGCGCGGCGAGCTCGACATGCACCTTCCCGCCGACGGCTTCCAGCTCGAGAACCTGGCGCGCGAGGGGAAGTGAGCGCCGGCGCGTGATCGATCTCTACACCGCGCCCACCCCGAACGGCTGGAAGGTCTCCATCCTGCTCGAGGAGCTGAGGATGCCCTACACCGTGCGCCCCATCCGCCTGCAGGACGGCGAGCAGAAGGAGCCCTGGTACCTGAAGCTCAACCCCAACGGTCGCATCCCCACCATCGTCGACCGCGACGAGGGCGACTTCGCGGTCTTCGAGTCGGGCGCCATCCTGATCTACCTGGCCGAGAAGGCCGGGCGTCTCTTGCCGGCCGATCGCAAGGGTCGCTCGACGGTCCTCCAGTGGGTCATGTTCCAGATGGGCGGCATCGGTCCGATGCAGGGGCAGGCGAACGTCTTCTTCCGCTACGCGCCGGAGAAGATCGACTACGCCATCGCGCGCTACCAGAACGAGACCAAGCGCCTCTACCGGGTGCTCGACACGCGGCTCAGCGACCACGAGTTCCTGGCTGGCGAGTATTCGATCGCCGACATCGCCACCTGGCCCTGGGTGCGCATCCACGCCTGGGCGGGGGTGGAGGTCGACGACCTGCCGCATCTCGGGGGCTGGATCGAGGCGATCGCCGCCCGCCCGGCCGCGCAGCGCGGCGTCGAGGTGCCGGGGAACATCGACCCGGACGCGCAGCGCAAATGGCTCGAGAAGTTCCGCGCGGGGCAGGCGTGACGGCAGGGGCGGGCGGCGGCGGGGGTGCCCCCGCGGCTCACGCTCGCGCCGGTGCGCGTCGCACCACGGCTGAGCTCGCGTCCGGCGCGAGAGATCGCCGCGGGAGCACCCCCGTCGCCGCCACGCCGCCGTAACACCTCCGCCGCACCCTGGTCAGTGGAGGATGTCGGTGGTGTCGAAGAAGACTTCTTCGATGCGCTCGCACTCCTGGCAGCGGAGGCGGGCGATGCGGTAGCGGCGGCCGTCGCCGGCGCGCGTCCCTTCGCCCGTCCGCTCGAGGTAGCCGCCGCACCAGCCGCACCAGCGGTGCTCCAGGTGGTCGTCCATCTCCGTATAGAAGCGGATGGGGATGGCGCGGTCGATGGAAGCGCCGGGGCGCGTGGCGGCCGCGAGGCGAAGGCGCGTGCGGCGCCGTCGCCGGAGCGCCAGCGTCACCACCGCGGCCACCAGCACCGGCACGAGGAGAAGGGTCAGCACGCCCCGCCGTGACGCTCACACCAGCGCGACCAGCGTGCGGAGCAGCATCACGAACATGAGCACGGCACCGACCGCGAAGGCGATCGTGCGGTGTGGCTGCGCCCCTCGGATGTAGAAGATGCTGTGCAGGACCCGCGCGGCGAGGAAGCCCCAGAAGTAGATCGCGGCGGCGCCGTACGAGGGCTTGGTCAACACGTAGAGGAAGCTCACCACGAAGAAGGGGAGGATGTTCTCCAGGTCGTTGCGGTGCGCGCGCCGCACGCGCTCGATGTCCTCGTCCGCCCGTGCGGCCGGCGTCGCCGCCCGCAGCGCGTAGTCCTCCGGGGTCGCGTACACCCGGCGGCGCAAGCGCAGGAAGCTCGTGTAGTTCCCGAGCGCGATCATCTTGAGCACCAGCAGCAGGTCGACGAGCGCGAGCAGGCGGACGTTCGGGTCGGCGAGCGGCTCCGGCATCGGCGGGTCCCTCCTCGTGACGCTGCGTGCCTACCACGCTTCGCCGCCCGGGCGTCAAGGCGGACCGGGCCGGGTCCCGGACTTCTCGCCGGACGCGGCGGGAACGAAGGCGAGTCAGCGCGCGGGGGGGAGGGTGGCGAGCAGGCTCACCCCGACCGGCAGGCTCAGGTGGCGGAGGAGGTGGCGCTCGAGGGCGAAGACGCGCGCCAGGAACTCGTTGGCGAGCCCGGGGCGGTTCTTCTCGAAGTCGCTCGGCGGCTCGGTGGATGGCCCGCGCGCCCGGGCGAGCCAACGCACGGCCGCGAGCGGGGGAAGGAGGAGCGTGTTGAAGTAGGTGACCTCGGGGGCCGGCAGTCCGGCGCGCGCGAAGAGCCCGCGCAGCGTGCGCTTGGTGTAGCGGCGGCGGTGGTGGCTCACCACGTCCTGCGCGCCCCAGAGGCTCGGGAGCGCCGGCACCGTGACGACGAGCGTCCCGCCCGGCTTGAGGAGCCGCGCGGCCTCGGCGAGCGCCGTGGCGTCGTCGTCCAGGTGCTCGAGCACGTCGAGGGCGAGGACCACGTCGAAGACGGCGGGCGCGAGGGGAAGGGCGCGCAGGTCACCGACCGCGTAGTGCAGGCCGGGACCGAAGCGGCGGGCATGGATAGGCTCGGCGTCGAGCGCCACAACGCGCCCGCGGGGGCCGGCGAGCGCCACGAGCCATTCGAGGCCTTCGGGCGGGCCGGCGCCGAGCGAGACGATGGCGAGCGGCCCGTGCCCGTCCAGGCGGCGGCGCAGCAGGTCGTCGAGGATGCGCCGGCGGCCGCGAAACCACCAGTGCCACTGCTCGAAGTCGGCGTAGCGCTCCGCGAACCCGTGCTCCATCAGCCACGCCCGCGCCGCTCGACGCGGTCGGAGAGGCCCGCGACCTCGCCCTCGTCGAACCCGACGCGCGAGCGCACGATGTAGAGGGGCCGCCGGCGGACCTCGTCGTAGACCCGCCCGATGTACTCGCCCACCACCCCGAGCATGACGAGCTGCACGCCGCCCACGAAGAGGATCGCGGCCATGGTCGACGCCCAGCCCCGCGGGCTCGGCACGTGGAAGATCTTGGTCAGCGCCGCCCACGCGGCGATCAGGAAGCCGGCGCTGGCGGCGAGGAATCCGAGCCAGGTCGCGAGCCGAAGCGGCATGGTCGAGAAGCCGACGTAGCCCGAGAGGGCGAGGCGGACCAGCTTCCGGAAGCCGTACTTCGGAGCGCCCGCGTGACGGGCGGCGCGCTCGTACTCGATCCCGACCTGGCGGAACCCGACCCAGCTCCGGAGCCCGCGGAGAAAGCGCCCGCGCTCCGTGAGCGACACGAGCGCGCGCGCCACCCGGCGGTCGAGGAGGCAGAAGTCGCCGGCGTCGAGCGGGACGTCGATCTCGGCGACCGCACGCAGGCTCCGGTAGAAGGCCGCGTAGGCGGCGCGCTTCAAGAGCCCGTCCTTGCGCCGGCGCCGGATGGCGTAGACGACGTCGTAGCCCTCGCGCCATTTCGCGATGAGGCGCGCCAGCACCTCGGGCGGATCCTGGAGGTCGGCGTCCATGGTGATGACCGCATCGCCCACCCCCGCGTCGAGGCCCGCCTGCAGCGCCGCTTGATGCCCGAAGTTGCGCGAGAAGTGGATCACCTTGTAGCGCGGGTCACGGGCGGCGAGTGCGTCGAGCATCTCCGGGCTCGCGTCGGTCGAGCCGTCGTCGATCAGCAGCACCTCGAAGGCGCCGCCGGTCGCGCGCTCGAGGACCTCCTGCAGCCGGCCCACGAGCAGGTCGAGGTTCTCGGCTTCGTTGTAGACCGGAAGGACCACCGAGACCGTTGTGCCTGCGGCCACCACCGGGCGGAAGACTAGCCGTCACGGCGTGCGGGACACAAGCCGCGCCGGTCTGGATCTCCCGTCGTCGGGGGCGCGGGCACGTGGGACAGCGTACGCTCGCCCCGGACACGATGCTGATGAAGGACATGACTTTCCCGGGCGAGGTTGCCGAGAGGCCTCGGGCTCGCGTATGCGGGAGCGCGATGCCCACGCACGAGGTCCTGAACCAGCCACCCCCGCTCGAAGGCTACAACCTATTCGCCACCGACCGCGCCCTGGCGGAGGGCGTTCGCCGGGAGGGCGCCCCCTGGGCGGAAGAGCGCCTCGGGAGGCTCGGCCAGCTGGCGGGGGGCGAGGCGCTCGGCTGGGGCGTGGAGGCGAACGCCAATCCGCCGGTCCTCCGTACCCACGACCGCTACGGCCACCGCATCGACGAGGTCGAGTTCCACCCCGCCTGGCATGCGCTCCTGCGTCTCGCCGTTGGCCACGAGCTGCACGCGCTCCCCTGGCGCGACCCGCGCCCGGGCGCGCACGTGGCGCGCGCGGCCCTCTGCTTCGTGCTCGAGCAGGTGGAGGCGGGGCACGGCTGCCCCATCTCGATGACGTACTCGGTGATCCCGGCGCTCCGTGCCCAGCCCGAGCTCGCCGCCGAGTGGCAGCCGTGCTTCACCTCGACCGCCTACGACCCGCGCCTCGTCCCAGTCGCGCACAAGACGGGCGCCCTCTGCGGTATGGCGATGACCGAGAAGCAGGGCGGCTCCGACGTGCGCGCCAACACGACGCGTGCCGTGGCGCTCGCCGGCCGCGGCCCCGGCGCCGAGTACGAGCTCACCGGCCACAAGTGGTTCTGCTCGGCGCCCATGTCCGATGCCTTTCTCGTCCTCGCGCAGGCGGAGAGGGGGCTCTCGTGCTTCCTCCTGCCGCGCTTCCTCCCCGACGGGACGCGGAACCGGTTCCACATCCAGCGCCTGAAGGACAAGCTCGGCAACCGCTCCAACGCCTCGAGCGAGGTCGAGTTCGACCGCGCCTGGGCGCGGATGGTCGGCGAGGAGGGGCGCGGCGTGCCGACCATCATCGAGATGGTGAATCACACCCGCCTCGACTGCGTCATCGGCTCGGCGTGCGCGATGCGCCAGGCCGTGGCGCAGGCGACGCACCACTGCGCGCACCGCGCCGCCTTCGGGAAGGTCCTCGCCGACCAACCGCTCATGCAGAACGTCCTCGCCGACCTCGCGGTCGAGTCCGAGGCTGCGACCGTCGCCATGCTCCGCCTGGCGCGCGCCTACGACGACGAAACGCAGCGCCACTTCGCCCGCCTCGCGACGGCAGTCGTCAAGTACTGGGTTTGCAAGCGTGGGCCGATGCTGGTCGCCGAGGCGCTCGAGTGCCTGGGCGGCAACGGCTACGTCGAGGAATCGATGATGCCGCGCCTCTACCGCGAGGTGCCGCTCAACTCGATCTGGGAAGGCTCCGGCAACGTGATGTGCCTCGACGTCCTGCGCGCCATGGCGCGCGGCTCCGAGGCGGTCGAGGCGTTCTTCGCCGAGGTGGACCTCGCGCGCGGCGCCGACCGCCGGCTCGACGCCTTCACGGGCCGCCTGCGCGCGGAGCTCGGCGACTTCGCGGCCATCGAGACGCGGGCCCGGCGCATCGTCGAGCACATGGCGCTGGCGCTCCAGGGGTCGCTCCTCGTGCGGCACGGCGACCCGGCGGTGGCCGACGCGTTCCTCTCCTCGCGCCTCGCGGGCGACCACGGGCTAGCCTTCGGCACGCTGCCCGCGGGCGTCGACTTCGTGCGCATCATCGAGCGGGCGCGGCCCGCGGTGGGGTGAAGCATGGCGAACGTCTCCCGGGCGGTGCTGATCACGGGCTGCTCGACCGGCATCGGCCGGGCGACGGCGGAGCAGCTCGCGGCGCGCGGCTGGACCGTCTACGCGACCGCACGCCGGCCGGAGTCGATCCGTGATCTCGCCGGGCGCGGCTGCAAGACGCTCGCGCTCGACGTCTGTGACGAGGCCTCGATGCGCGCCGCGGTGGAGACGGTCGAGCGCGCCGAGGGCGCAGTCGGCGTGCTGGTCAACAATGCCGGCTACGGCCAGGAGGGCGCCTTCGAGGAGGTGCCGATGGCCGAGGTGCGCCGCCAGTTCGAGACCAACGTCTTTGGCCTCGTCCGGCTGACGCAGCTCGTTCTCCCCGGCATGCGCCGCCAGGGCTGGGGCCGCATCGTGAACCTCTCCTCGATGGGCGGGCGGCTCACGCTCCCGGGCGGCGCCTTCTACCACGCCACCAAGTACGCCGTGGAGGCGCTCAGCGACGCGCTCCGCTTCGAGGTGAGGCCCTTCGGTATCGCCGTGGTGGTGATCG
>Ga0209058_1005208_pt1 | contig 10213 bp, 10 predicted proteins | sample GraSoiAngelo_147_FD_185904 | JGI IMG/M metagenome (GOLD analysis project Ga0209058, IMG submission 185904) | Grasslands soil microbial communities from the Angelo Coastal Reserve, California, USA - 14_1009_05_40cm (SPAdes) (version 2) | ecosystem: Environmental > Terrestrial > Soil > Grasslands ... | reverse complement strand
TCCCGGGCTTGTGCCCCAGCTGGCGGCGCGGCGTGGGCAGCTCGCGGATGCCCTCGATCATGGCGAGCTCGCGCCAGCGGTCGGTCCGGGCGAAGCCGCCGGTGGCGAGCGACTCGACGTCGGCGCCGCTGGAAAAGGCCTCGCCCGCGCCGGTCACGATCGCGGCCCAGACGTCGGGCTCCGCCTTCACGCGCTGCCAGCAGGCGCGTAGCTCGTCCTTCATCTGCTGGTTCATCGCGTTCTTCCGCTCGGGGCGATTGAGCGTGATGGTCGCGACGCGATCGGCGACCTCGAAGCGCACCGTCTCCATGCGGCTCCGCTAACACGAAGGCGGGCGGCAAAGCCACTCGCCGGCGCGGGAGCTGGCTAGGAGCGTGCCCCGAGACTGCCGTGCACGGGAGCGGGGGCACCGTCTCCGCTTCGATTCGGCGCCGCTGGACACGGGTCCGGGAGCGACCGTCCCGTGCGGCGCCTCATAGGCGCTGCGACGGCGCCCCCGCTCCCGTGCTGCGCCGTTACGGACCGCGGGTTCACCGCGCGCGGCCGCCGTGCTAGGGCGCGGCGACGCCTAGCGCCCGCAGCCGGCGGAGGTTCAAGGCGGCGCAGGGGAGGTCCCACTCGTCGCGCACCTTCGTCACGCCGCGGAAGATGAAGCGCCCATCGCCTGCTTGATCTCCGCGTGCCGACGAAAGACGTGCCGTATGCGCGCGGGCCGAATAGCGCAGCGGGGAGGCGGGGGCGCCGTCGCAGCGCCTATGAGGCGCCGCGGGCGGCGGCCGATCGAGGCACTCGGCTCGGCGGCGCCGAATCGAAGCGGCGACGGCGCCCCCGCCTCCCCGCACCGCCGTCTCGGGTCACACTCCTACGCGGGCCGGCGGGGGCCGCCGCCCCGGCCGCGCCGGCGCTGGCCGCCTGCCGGGGCCGCCGGATGGTGCGGCCGTCCGTGTGGCCGCCGGTGCTCGCCGGGCTCGCGCGGCGGGTGGTGCAGGTGTGCGAGCATGGCGTCCTCGGGGATCTCCCAGGGCAGCTTGAAGCCGATGAACTGCTCGATCGCCTCCAGGCCGTCGACGTACTCCTCGCACGCGAGGCTGATCGCGCGGCCCGACGCGCCCGCGCGCGCCGTGCGCCCGACGCGATGCACGTAGTCCTCGGCGTCGAACGGGAGGTCGTAGTTGAAGACGTGCGTCACGCCCTCGATGTGGAGGCCGCGCGAGGCCACGTCGGTGGCGACCAGGATGGGGAGCCGCCCCTCCTTGAAGTCGCCCATGATGCGCAGCCGGCGGCGCTGATCGACGTCGCCGGTGATCGCGGCGGCGTTGAAGCCGTTGGCCTCCAGGTAGCGCACGAGACGCTCCGCGGCGCGGCGCATGTTGACGAAGATGAGCGCGCGCAGGTCGACGGGCTCGCGCCGCAAGAGGCCGACCAGGAGGCGGAGCTTCTCGTGCTTGGCCACGTGGTAGACGAGGTGCTCGACCTTCTCCGCCGTCACCTGCTGGGGCGTGATCGAGACCCGCACCGCCTCGTTCATGAACACGTAGGCGAGCTCCATGACGTCGTAGCTGAGGGTCGCCGAGAAGAGCATCGACTGGCGACGCTCGTAGGGCGGGAGCTGGCGCAGGAGGTAGCGCAGGTCCTTGATGAAGCCCATGTCGAACATGCGGTCGGCTTCGTCGATGACCAGGATCTCCACGCTGCGGAGATCGAAGACGCGCTGCTTGTAGTAGTCGATCAGCCGCCCGGGCGTGCCGATCAGGACGTCGACGCCGGCGCGCAGCTCGCTCCGCTGCTTGTGGTAGTCGATGCCGCCGTACACCGCCTGGATGCTGAACGGCGCGGCCTGGCCCAGCAGGCGCGCGTCGTTCGCGATCTGCACCACCAGCTCGCGCGTGGGCGCGATGACGAACGCGCGCGGCGCGGCGGGCCGTCCCGGGCGCTCGTGCGCCAGGAGACGCGTGAAGATGGTGATCAGGAAGGCGGCGGTCTTGCCCGTGCCGGTCTGCGCCTGCCCGGCGACGTCCCGGCCCCCGAGCGCGAGCGGCAGGACCTTCTCCTGGATGGGCGTGCAGTGCGTGAAACCGGCGGCGCGGATGCCGGCCATGACCGGCTCGGGCAGGTCGAAGGTCGCGAACCTGCGCCCCGTCCGCGGCGCGGCCGGTTCCGCCGCGGGCGCCGTCGAGTCCGGAATCACCTCCCCGTCACATGCCGGCGGCGGCGGGCGAAAGTCAAGCCGCCGCGGGCTTGACCCTCGGGCGTGGGGCATGGGACAAAATCCCCGCATGAGCGCGCGGCCGGAAGCGGCCAGGATCATGCTCGGCTTCGTGGTGCGGCAGTGTGCCGTGGCGCTCGGGCACGCGCCCACGCCCGAGGAGCTGGCGCGCTGGGCGAACGAGCAGCGCGACGCGCGCGGGCGCTACCGCATCTTCGGGCGCGAGATCAGCACCGACGAGGCGCGCGTCATCCTGCGCCATCCGGGGCGCCTGGTCACGGTGCGACCGAGCCCGCGCTGGGCCTTCGGCCTGGCCGTGAGCCGGTAGGGGGCATGGCCGCGCGGAGCGAGCTCCGGCTGCCGGTCCTCACCGGCCGTGCCTGGGCCTTCGCCGACGACCTCGCGGCGGCCGACATCCTGCCCGCCCGCTTCGCGCTCCTGCCCGCGCCCGAGGGCGCGCGCCGCCTGTTCGCCGACCTCGACGCCGCGCTCGCCGCGCAGCTCCGCGCGGGCGACGTGCTGGTCGCGGGCCAGCAGCTCGGCGCCGGGCCGGGCGGCGGGGAGGCGGCGCGCGCGCTGGCCGCCGCGGGCGTGATCGCCGTGGTCGCCGGCAGCTTCGCGCCCGGCTTCGCCGAGGCCGTGCTCGCCGCCGGGCTTCCGCCGCTCGAGGTCGATGCGCCGGCCGTCTTCCACACCGGCCAGCGCATGCGCCTCAACCTCGAGGCGGGCGCGATCGCGAACCTCTCGAGCGGCGACCGGCTCCCCATCCGCAACCTCAGCGAGCCGTTGGTGGAGCGGCTGCGCGCGCTGCTGGCTCGCTAGCCGGCCGGGGGCCCTCCGCCGTCAGCTCCGCGGTGAGCGGCGCGTCGAGCTGGGCGAGGAGCCGGCGCTCGTCGCCGCGCCGGTAGCCGGGCAGCGTGTAGATGTGGAGCGCGAACTGGTAGCGGCCGCCGGGGAGCTTCTCGATGCCGCGCCCGCGGTAGCCGACGAGCGGCACCGTCCCGGGGCTGTCCTCGGGCGGGCTCGGCCGGGCGGCGTCGTCGCGGTAGACGAGCGAGAGCGTGACCCCGCGCCGCAGGTTCTCGCTCATGCGCGTGACGAAGAGGAGCGCGTCGCTCCCGTGCGCGAGCACGAACCACTCGCCGCTCGAGGCGAAGGCGCTCTCCCGCTCGTCCATGTGCCCGTCCACCGCGAAGCCGTCGGGCGGCGCCCCGGGGGCGAAGTAGCGCCAGCCGCGCAGGTCGCGCCCGTCGACCCCGCCGTAGGCGCTGATGTCGCGGAAGAGGATGCCGGGCGAGAAGGGGAGCTTGAGCGAGCCGGGCCCGTAGACGTGCTGCGGGTAGAAGTAGGTGTGCGCGATGCCGGCCGTCAGGTGGATGCCGAGCCCGATCACCACCTGGTGGCGCGAGCGGCGGACGACGCGCACCGGCCCCGCCTTCCAGGCGATCAGCTCGTGGTGCCCGTGCTGCTCGTCGAGCGTCCAGTGCGCGAGGTCCGCGCGCAGCGTCGCCTCGGCGCGGAGGCGCAGCCCGTCGATCAGGTTCGGCCCGAGCGCGGCGCCGGTGGCGAGCGCGAAGTAGTTGGGCAGCGCGTTCACGAGCCCGATGCGATAGCGTGCCGACTCGACCAGGTCGCCCGCGGGCACGTAGGCGACGTAGCGACGCCCGGTCGCGGGCGGGTGCTCGGCGGACACCAGGTAGACGAAGCCGCGCGCGTGATCGACGGGGTCCTCGATGCGGAGCTCGCGCCACACGGCGCCGGCGCCCGCCTCGTCGAGGGCGCGGGCGAGCTGCGCGGCGCTCGCCTGCTCGCCCGCGTCGCAGGCCATGAAGACGAGCAGGTCGTCGGCGTCGAGGACGCCGGGCTTGTCGTCGGCGGTCGGCTCGGGCCCGCCGGGGAGCGCGAGCTTCCGCCCGCGGCGCTCGTCCATCTGGAAGGGAACGGGCGCCGGCTGACCCTGGTGGAAGGCGAGGAGGCCCAGGCGCGCGAGCGGCGTGCCGCCCAGGTGGTGGAGCTGGGCCGTGGGCACCTCGAGCGCATCGTAGGCGCGCGCGATCGGGCCGCAGGGGCCGAGCGGCACGGGGGCATCGGCCGCCACCGCGAGGGGGCCTCCCGCGAGCAGGACGACGAGCGCGCCGGCGCGGCGCATCAGCCGCGCAGCACCGCCGTCAGGGTCGGCGCGGCGAGCGCGCGCCGCCATGCCGCCTCGACCTCGGCGGGCCGGAGGCGCGCGATCATGCGCTCGGTCACGGCGAGCGAGGGCTGGTCGCAGGCCGCGCGGCTCGCGTGCGCGAGCGCGCGATCGAGGCGCGAGTCGGCGAGGCGCGCGAAGCGGTAGCGCACCTTCTTGCGCGCGCGGCGGAGCTCGTCCGCCGAGAAGCCGGCGGCGGCCTCCCGGCAGGTGCGGTCGAGGGTCTCGCGCAGCCGCCGCTCGTCGTCGCGCGCGGCGCTCGCGGAGAGGACCGCGACCGCCCAGTCGCGCCCGTGCTCGACGCCGGCGCCCAGCTCGTAGCCGAGCCCGAGGCGCTCGCGGATCTCCTGGAAGAGGCGCGCATCGGGATCGGCACCCACGATCTCGACCGCCAGCGAGAGCGCGAGGACCGCACGCGGCGCGGGCGGCGTGGCGATGAGTCGCACGAGGTAGGCCTGCGCGAGGTCGCTGCGCCGGAGCCGGACGAGGCCGGTCACGCGCGGGCGGGGACGGGTCGGCCGCGGGCGCGCGCCGTGCGCGCCGCGCGGGAAGGCGCGTCCGAGCGCGCGCCGAATGGCGTCGCGCGTGACGCCGCCCACCAGCGCGAGGCACATGTTGGCGGGTACGAAGTGGCGCGCGATGAAGCCCCGCACCGCCTGCCGCGTCATCCCGCGGACGCTCGACACCGAGCCGCACACGGGATGCCCGAGGCCGTCGCCGAAGAAGCGCGCCCAGGCGTGCTCGTGCACGTAGTTGGCGGGGTCCTCCTGGCGGCCGCGGATCTCGTCGATCACCACGCGCTGCTCCTTGGCGAAGCGCTCGGCGGGCACGGTGCTCTGGAAGCACTGCTCGGCCAGCAGTGCGAGCGCATCCTCGACGTCCCGGTTGAAGACCTCGAAGTGCAGCGTGACGTCCTCGTAGCCGGTGTCGGCGTCGTGCTCGCCGCCCAGCTCGGCGGCGCGGCGGTTGAGCGCCACTTGGTCGAGGGCGCGTGTCCCCTGGAAGAGCATGTGCTCGGTCATGTGGGCGATGCCGGGATGCGCGCCGTCGAAGCGCGAGCCGGCGCGCACCACGAGGGCGATCGCGGTGAGCGGTCCGGGGACCGGATCGTGGAGGACGGTGAGAGCGCCGTACTTGAGGCGCCTCGGCTCGCGCAGGCGGGCGCGCATCGGGCTCTTGTATCTCCGCTCCCGCGCGCGCGGTAGGGGGAGGAGGGCATCGCGGCGGCGGGGGCGCGGTGATAGGGTCGGCGCCTCTTCGGGAGGTGGCGCATGCGGACTCGCATGGTGACGGCCCTGGCGCTGGCGCTCGCGCTCGCGGTCCCGGCCGCGGCGCGCACGCACGGTGACGCGCGCAAGGCGGCCTGGCTCTCGGTGGCGCATCCGGGGCTCGGCGAGTACTACAACGCCGGCTGGGGGTCGTTCTTCGACCGCTGCCCGCAGAAGAAGTTCTGGCTCGGCCTGATCCCGTTCTACGGCTGGCCGGGGTACCTCCAGATCCTCTCCGCGATCGACGCGTACCACGGGCGCACGTCGGACAACCTGCGCCCGGTCGGCGACGAAGCCCCGCCGCACCGCCACCGGTGAGACGCGCGCCCCGGATCGCGCGCCTCGTCGTCGCCTTCGCGGCGCTGGCGGCGCTGATCCTCCTCGGGCGCCAGGCGGGCAGGTACGTGCTCGGCTTCGCCGCCTGGGTGCAGGGGCTCGGCGCGTGGGGCCCGGTGGTGTTCATCGCGGGCTACGTGCTGGCGACCGTCGCCTTCGTCCCGGGCGTGGTCCTCACGCTCGCCGCCGGCGTGATCTTCGGCCTCGTGCGGGGCGTGGTCTACGTCTTCGTGGCCGCGACGCTCGGCGCCTCGGCCGCCTTCCTCGTCGGGCGCTACCTCGCCCGCGCCGCCGTCGAGCGGCGCATCGCGGCGAACCCGCGCTTCGCGGCCATCGACCGCGCCGTCGGCGCCGAGGGGTGGAAGATCGTCTTCCTCCTCCGTCTCTCGCCCGTGTTCCCGTTCAACCTGCTCAACTACGCCCTCGGCCTGACGCGCGTGCGCTTCGCCGACTTCTTCCTCGCCTCGGTCGGCATGCTCCCGGGGACGGTCCTCTACGTCTACTCCGGGAAGCTCATCGGCGACGTGACCGAGCTCGCCGGCGGCGTCCCGGTCGCGAAGGGGCCGGGCTACTACGCCATCGTCGTCCTCGGCCTGGCGGCGACGGTGGCCGTGACCACCGTCGTCACGCGCACGGCGCGACGCGCGCTCCGCGAGGCGACGGGGGCGTGAGCGCCGCTTCGCCGCACGCTGCGAGGATCATCGGGATGGGCAGCAGCTCACGTTTGAGCGGATCGAGACACAGGCCCAGCGCCTCGAGCGTGAAGGCGCCGAGGAGAACGGCGTCCCCCGGCTCGCCGAAGATCACCTCGGCGATCGTGTCGCGATCCCCGTAGCGGAAGAGGGCGACTCCGCACCCGCGCACGATACGGGTCGCGTTCGCCAGGTGGAACTCCCGCTGCCGGCGCAGAGCGAGGCCGAGCCGCGCGAGGATCTCCCCCGGCACCACCGAGTAAATCGCTCCCGAATCGACCAGGAACTCGACCTCCTCGGCGATCTCGGGCGCGGCGAAGTTCGCCACCTGCATGCGGACACTGGTGAGCCCCATGGGGCGAATATAGCCGCCGTGGTGTCATCGCGTCCAGGCGAGCCACGACTGGAACACCCGCTTGACGCGCGGCGTGAGACGGGTGCGGTTGTAGGCGTCGGCCGTCTTGCGGATCGCCTCGGCTTGCGTCGGATAAGGATGGATCACGTTGGCGAGCGTGCCGAGGCCGAGCCCGCCCACCATGGCGAGCGTGAGCTCGTTCAGCATCTCGCCGGCGTGGCGGGCGACGATGGTGGCGCCGAGGATGCGGTCGGTGCCCTTCTTCACGTGCACCTTGACGAAACCTTCCTCCTCGCCGTCGGCGATGGCGCGGTCGACGGTGGAGAGCGGCGTCACGAAGGTGTCGACGGCGATGCCCTGGCGCGCGGCGTCGCGCTCGTAGATCCCGACGTGCGCGATCTCCGGATCGGTGTAGGTGCACCAGGGGACGTGCAGCGCGCTCAGCTTCTTCCGGCCGAGGAAGAGGGTGTTCTGGATCACGATGCGCGCGGCCGCATCGGCCATGTGCGTGAACTTGTGCTGCATGCAGACGTCGCCGGCGGCGTAGATGCGCGGATTGGTGGTCTGCAGGCGGTCGTTCACCGCCACGCCGCGCGCCGGATCGTACTGGACGCCGACCGCCTCGAGGCCGAGGCCTTCGACGTTGGGCATGCGGCCCGCGCCGACCAGGATCTCGTCCACCGCGACCTCCCCCGCCGCGAACTCGATCACCCGCTGCTGCCCGCGGCGCGTGACCCGCCGGAGCTCGCAGGAGAGGACGAGGCGAATGCCGTCGCGCACGAACGCCCGCTGCAGGATCTCGGCGGCGTCCGCGTCCTCGCGGACGAGCACGTGCGGAGCGGCATCGAAGAGGACGACCTCCGAGCCCAGGCGGCGGAACGCCTGCGCCAGCTCGCAGCCGATCGGGCCGGCGCCGATCACGGCGAGCGCGGCCGGGCGCTCGGTCAGCGAGAAGACGCTCTCGTTGGTCAGGAAGCCGGCCTCGGCGAGCCCCGGAATGGGCGGGTGGGATGCGCGTGCGCCGGTCGCGATCACGGCGCGCTTGAAGCGAAGCGTCCGGGCGTCGACCGCGACCGTGTCCGGGCCGGTGAAGCGGGCATCGCCTAAGAAGACGTCGACACCGAGCTCGCGCTGGAAGCGCTCGGCCGAGTCGTGGTGGCTGATGCGCGCCCGCAGCCGCCGCATGCGCTCCATCACCGCGCCGAAGTCCGGTTCTGCGCCGTCCCGCAGCGGCACGCCGAGCCGGGCCGCGTCGTGCACGTCGCCCACCACGCGGGAGGAGCGGATCACGCACTTCGACGGCACGCAGCCGACGTTCAGACAGTCGCCGCCGAGCAGGTACCTCTCGATCAGGGCGACCCGCGCGCCGAGCCCGGCCGCCCCGGCGGCGGTCACCAGACCGGCGGTGCCGGCACCGATTACGACCAGGTTGTAGCGCGGCGCGGGCTCCGGGTTCCGCCAGTCCGGCGGGTGGACGTTGTGGAGCAGCGTACGGTTGTGCTCGTCGGTGGGGACGAGCGTCGGGACCGCGTGCGCCGCTATCGGGGGGCCGCTCTGCTCGGGCATGTACGCCTCCGCCGTCTGGTGGCTCGTCCCGATAGCGCGTCACCGCTCACCGTGAAAGGCGGGTGCAGTGGCGTGGCTCTACCGGATTGCGGTAATAGGCACTGGCTGAGGGTTCGGCATGCGTACACTGCGGCTCAGGCAGACTCGCTGGTTGTCTCGCATGGGCCGCATTCTCCCGTGCGACGGCTCGCGAGGAAGCGCTTCACCATGTCGGCGCGCTGGAAGCGGGCGGCGAGCTTGTAGCAGGGAAGCCGCGGCTGGGTGGCGATCAGCTCGGCCGAGCCAACCCGGAAGCGGTCGCCGACCTGGACGTCGTCCTCGAGCAGGCCCTCGGTGGTGAGGTTCTCCCCGAACGCGCCGTGCTCGCAGGCAGTATCACGGCTCGTCCACCACGCGATTCTCGAGCACGCCGAGCCCCGATATCTCCACCCGCACGACGTCGCCCGCCGCGAGCCACTCGCGCGGGCTCCGCGTCGATCCCACGCCCGCCGGCGTCCCCGTGAAGATGACGTCGCCCGGCTCGAGCGTGAAGGCCTGCGAGAGGTACTCGACCAGCGGGCCCACGCGGAAGATCATCGCCCCCGTGCTCGCGTCCTGCTTGAGGACGCCGTTCACCCAGGTCCTCAGGCGGAGGCTCGCAGGGTCCGGGACCTCGTCGCGCGTCACCAGCCACGGGCCCGTCGGCCCGTGCGTGTCGAAGCTCTTGCCCATGATCCAGGTGGGCGAGTGGAACTGCCAGTCGCGGACCGACACGTCGTTGCCGGCCATGTAGCCCGCCACGCAGGTGTCGGCGTCGGCAGCGGCGACGTGGCGCGCGTGCTTGCCGATCACGACGCACAGCTCGCCCTCGAAGTCGAGCTTCGTGCTCACGCGCGGGCGGTGGATGGGCGCGCCGGTCCCGATCACGCACGACGGCATCTTGGCGAAGATGATGGGGCGCTCGGGGAGCGGGATCTTCGCCTCCTCGGCGTGGTCCTTGTAGTTGACGCCGACGGCCAGCACTTTGCCCGGGTTGGCCACCGGCGCCTCGAGGCGGAAGCCGGGCTCGTCGGTGCGGAAGAGGAGGCCGCTCGCGGTCGCGGCGCCGCGCTGGGCGCCCACGTGCTCCCGCACGTGCGCGAGCGCGGCGCGCGCGGCGTCCATGGCGGGGTCGCCCGCCTGGAGGAAGGCCAGCATGTCGGGCGGGACGAGGAAGTCGGCGAGCGCTCGCGCCCTGCGCTCGCCGCGCTCGGCGCGGTGGAGGGCGCAGGCGCGGTTCAGGTCGACGACCTCGGCGTCGCCGACGAGCGCGCCGAGCCGCGTCGTGCCGCGGAAAGTGTAGGTGACGAGTCGCATGGGCGGTCCTTTCGCACGTCCTCGGCGCGGACGCTACTCGATCCCGTACCGCCTGCGCTTGCGCCAGAGCGTGGTCACGTTGATGCCGAGGCGGGCGGCGGCGTCCTCCAGCGTGGACGACTCGGCGAGCACCTGCGCGATGTGGCGGCGCTCGACGTCCTCGAGCGAGAGGCCGGCCTCCGGCGTCGCGGGCGCGGCCGGCGGCGGCTCGAGCAGCCGGTCGGGCAGGTCCTCGGCGCGGATGGTGTCGCCGCGCGAGAGCAC
>Ga0209058_1005202_pt1 | contig 10222 bp, 10 predicted proteins | sample GraSoiAngelo_147_FD_185904 | JGI IMG/M metagenome (GOLD analysis project Ga0209058, IMG submission 185904) | Grasslands soil microbial communities from the Angelo Coastal Reserve, California, USA - 14_1009_05_40cm (SPAdes) (version 2) | ecosystem: Environmental > Terrestrial > Soil > Grasslands ... | reverse complement strand
CATCGGATGGCGTGCTAATCTCCAACTCTGACAACGGAGCCATACCATTATGGCTGTGCAATACTTCCTCCTTCGTCAGGTTCGCTCCGTAGACGCCTCTTGGATTCAACAATGCATTCTTACGATTCTTCACCGCCACCGTGGCACATGACTCTCTCTTCGTCTTGGTCTCTTTGAGGAATCGGGACATTTCCAGTCCCGCAACAAAGTTGGGGTCCACGTCCAAATGCCGTGTATAAGTCGGGTCGAATCCTAGATTGACAATCTCGGATGGATTGACCACATCCGACATTTTGCTGTGAGACTCGACAACCGCTACATCCGCTAATCCTGACTCGATGTGCATGCATGCTGTTGCTACTCCTACTAGTCCGTCGGAGCTTACTGTACACAACGGTCGGAGTACCGCACCCAACTGGTCGGGCATGTACTCGTCCGTTATACTGATGCCTTCCCAGAAATCTTCTGTGCAGCAGATGAAACTCTTGACATCCTTGCGAGGATTAATACCCGCGTCCTCATAGGCCCGGCTTGCCGCCTCGAACATCAACTCCCGAGTGGAGAGGCCCGGGGTCATACTGTCGAAGCCCGCGTAGCCTGCACCGATGATCCCGATCTTGAGCGGCATGGCTAAAACTGTACTCGTTAAGAGGGCGGTTTTTCTCAGCCGACTATAAGACTTCCCACAGAAGACACTCCGGAAAAACTCGCAGAGACATTAGATCATACTTGGGTTCTACTGGAAGGCGATGGAGGATATGAAAGCGGGGTCGGAGAAGGCAAAGTCATTAACTCCCACATTTTCTTTCTAGCCCTCTCCTTTCGAACAGCCACCACTACTATGATGACCGCTGCGGTAACCGGGACAATTAGGATGATCAAGAGCTCGGGTAGGCCGAACACTCGAACTGTCAGGTTTGTGGCGTCTGTTATCTGCGAGTGGACTGTAGATTGGAGACCTCTTGGGGCGACTACTCGGATACTATAATTTCCAAGCGGGACTTGGCTGAAAACCGCATCGCCGTTCTGATCCGACGTAGCATTGATTGCTAGAGAGTCAGGATAACTTGTGTAGACCTTGGCCCCAACTACCCTGTACAGAAGTAAGTACCCAACAACGTGCACAATGAGCGGGAAGACTCTCGCACCTACTGCCAAACGGTTTGCTAATTGAGTGTCAACGCTTGGTCTTGAGTTCTGGGGGGAGACGTTCGAGTTATGCCACATCGCCACATCCAGTATCCACACAGCAGGGTCAATGCTCTGCTGCGAATAACTAGTGTAATACACCCTGGTCGATGGGGTCCCGGACTGGTACAACGATACCCAGTCTGGAAAGAAGATATTGCCATTTGTATCGTGGAATTCGAAAGTGACTTGACGACTGAACGGGTTCACCGCGACGGGCCAAAATACGGTGTTAGTCACTGGTTGTGGCACTCGACTACCTGCGAGAAAATCATTGTCGACCCCGGTGATTTCCACGCTACCGTAAGGATTGGGAATGTCTTTTTTGGAGGGCGCTCCATAGGTCACAAGTCCAAGTCCTCTCGCAACCGTGCGCCAGTCCGTGGGTTGGGTTGTGGCTCGATAGGTTAGGCTGCCGAATTCTGCTGGTCCAAGAGTGTCCCTGTCATTGGGTGTGTCTGCAACCTCTGCCAAGGCAGCAGGGGGTTGATTTCCAGAATTATCTGTTCCTAAGTTTGGCGTCGTGCCGCTTCCATTTCCACCAGGAAGAGTGAGTAGCCTGCCGTCCATGTAGAAGGACCATGTCCCGTTTAGGTTTGAGTCCATTTTGTATGAGTGCCATGATCCTATTGGCCCGGCCGAGAACTCGGGACCTATGACTGGTGGACAGCATGAACTGTTCTGGGACAAGAAATACTCGTAGAACCAGGCGCAACAGTATGGGCTTCCATCCGTGCTGACCGTCGTTAGATATCCGACTTGGACGAAGGCGCCGTTGGAGAGGTAGCCGCCAACCCAGTACGAATGCGCATCATTGTTTGCCTGGTCATACACTGTCCGAATCATGACGCTCGCACCATAATGTCCAGCACTTGATGAATCTCCAGTCGCTCCCACTTGGAACCAGTATGCCCCGGTTGATGCCTGCTGGTCTATACCGCGGATGGGACCCTGATGAATCTGCAATGGTCTCTTCGCATTGATGCGTGAAACAGAGTCCAGTTGAGGCGTCATACCTGCGAGTACTAGAAGAGAGAGAAGGCCGATTATTCCTAGGGTTACTGCTCGCAATCAAAACTCCCTAGTAGGTTTGATCCTTAAACCTTAGACTCCAGATTTCTCATTATGTTGCTGATCTTTTTCCGATAGGATTGTTGTCTACCATGCGACGGGAAAGGCAACGGTTTCTGATTCAGAATCTTCTCGGCAAGTCCGCACGTTTCCAACGCGTGCTTGACAGGTTCATAGATGTTGGATTTCACGATTATGATCCCGTCATGATTTAGTTTTGAGACCAGTTGCACAGCGCCAGATGTCCCATCGAGAATCGCACGCCTTCTCTCTCTGTCCGGGAGTTTGTCAACAGGATAAAAACAGGTGTCGATGAGAAAGAAGCCCTTTGATCGGAACCTCTCTAACAATGGTTGCTTGTCAACACCCTTCCTCATGATCTCTTTTTCGGGCCACAGACCAACTGCTCTCATCGTCTCCCGGAAGAGGTGATCTTTGCCGGTTGTCTCTTGAAAATAGAAGTAGCTTGAAGAAGTCGGAGGAGATTCTGCAATCCAAAGCAACTTCACCCTGCCAGGTCTATATTGGTCTCTTGCCGATGAGAAACTCTCGACTATTTCGGCCCTCGACCTAGAAGAAATTGCGGTCAATACTCTGATCTCTATCCTGCAGATAGACCTACATTGCGGGTTCGCCGAGGATACTTTTCGAAATTATCAGCCTCATTATCTCCGATGTTCCTTCGCCAATAGTCATCAATCGAGCATCTCGCCAATGCCGATGCACGTCAAACTCATCCGCATATCCATATCCACCATGTATCTGGATCGACTGGTCGCAAACGTTCAACGCGTTCTCCGTTGCTACAACCTTTGCCTGCGCCGCTTCTGATTCGAATGGGCGCCCTTGGTCTTTGAGATAGGCCGCCATTGCTGTGAGCATTCTTGATTCGTTGATCTGGCTCAGCATGTCGGCCAGCTTTGCCTGAGTCAGCTGAAACTCTGATAATGAGTGTCCGAACGCGGTGCGGTCACGGCTATACTTGACCGCCTTGTCAAATGCAGCCTGGGCGATCCCGATCGAGATGGCAGCGACAGTTATGCGTCCACCAAAGAGCATCTTCTTTGCATACTCTAACCCTTCACCCTCTACTCCCACAAGATTCTCTTTCGGGACTCGAGCGTTCTCTAGAACTAGTTCGACAGTGACCGATCCTCTGCAGCCGAGCTTCTCAATGTCTCGGCTGGACTTGGCCTCTTTGGCGTCGACGAGGAAGGCGGATGGTCCTTTCTCAGTCTGTGCGAAGAGGAAGTATTGGTCGCACTTGCCTCCGTTGGTTGTGAACATCTTTGTCCCGGTGATGTGCCACTCGCCATTCTTCATCCGTGCCTGTGTGCGCATGTTCCGGGCATCCGATCCAGCTCCGGGCTCTGTGAGCGAGAACGCAGCAAGCGTCTCACCCTTAACAAGAGATGGAAGGTACTTTTTCTTCTGTTCGGGAGTACCGAATAATCGCAAGCCTTCGCAACACGTACCATGGATGGCCAATGACAATGCAGTGCTAGCGCATGCTTTGCCACACATTTCCATTGCGGAGGCATAGATTGGCCAGGGGAGTTCGAGTCCACCGTATTCTTTCGGAAAGCTCATGCTGGTGAAGCCTTGTTCAAACAGCTTTGTCATGTTCTCGGTTGGAAAGCGAGCCTTGAGATCGATCTCCCTAGCAGTGGGTTCGATCTCTTTCTCCATAAAGTCACCGAGAGTCTCCAATAGTAGAAGGTACTCCTCGGCGGCGAAACCGTACACCATCTGGATCAGGTTCTTCTGTTCGCTTCTGAAGAATGGCAAGATCTAGCATCTCACCCGATATAGGCGGGCTTGGAGGGGAAGCAGTGGTTTATACTTTTACAGTATGGGAGACTGAGAGTTGTTCCAAGATGCAGAAGACAGAAGCCAAGCTCAGTCCCCACAACAAACTCAATGATCTAACAGGTCGAGAATGGATCAAGTTCACGAAGTCCTGGTTCATCCACAGGCCAGAACGACGAGCGGACGCGAAAATCCTCCACCCCGCTTCATTCCCTGAGTCTCTCGCAAAGGAATTCATCCTTTTCTTCACAAAAAGAGGAGACACGGTTGTCGATCCCTTCCTCGGGACAGGAAGCAGCTTGGTCGCCTGTCTAGAAACTGGACGTAACGGGTTCGGAATCGAAGTCATGGAAAAATACAGTTCTATCGCCGAGAGTAGGTTGAGGATAGTTGCTGGCGAAGCGGACTCTCCATCGACTGTAAAAGTGTTGCATGGAGACTCGAAACATCTCGGAGGATTGTGGGCTAGAGAGAAAATGGGCCTCGCGGATTATTGCATAACCTCGCCACCGTACTGGAACCAGCTGAAGAGAAGCGATCTCCGACAGAAGAAGCGTGTAGAGTTGGGATACGACACTAATTACGGCGACAATCCCGAGGAGGTCGGGCTCATCGAAGATTATCAAGAGTTCTTGGCTGTCCTTAAGCAGGTATTCAACGAGGTCTACAGAATAATGAAGCCAAAGGGATACCTGACGATTGTTACAAACAATGTCTTCCAGAATGGGCGCCTCTATCCCTTGGCGTTTGATACAGTTCGGACCTTAGCCATAGAGCCTTGCGCTTGGGTCCCGAAGGATGAGAAGATTTGGTGTCAGGACGATAAGGCACTGTTGCCATTGGGCGTTAACTCAGCATGGGTGGGCAATAGGCACCATCAATACTGCTTGATCTTCAGAAAGGAAACCAGACCGTAAGCTTCAGGGTTCACCAGCAAAAAGAGAGGAGCGCTGCGCTTGCTGGACGAGCACCTATTCTGCCTTGCTCTTTCCCGCTTAGCAGCCGGGGCCCCGATACTATCCCTCGTTATGCGTGGTGTCTCTCTTGAATCCCGAAGCCTTGCTCACACGTCGAAGAGTCAAATGTTTGTCCAAGTTCTAAGCTGAGTAGGGACGCAAGTACTCGTCTAGTACGAGGCTCCCGTTTTTGATCTAGTGGTTAGGAATAAGATTGTAGAACCGACGGCGACGAACGAGTAGACGAACACCCAGACCCCTGTCACTAGCGCCCCAGGAGTTTCCGATGAGATTACGTTCCAGTGGATGCCGACTGCCAGTAACGCCAGGCTTGGAAATATCATATCCAATGGGAGGAGAACCCTGACCCTCAGAACATCCTTCTGCAAAGACGCCCATCCCGTGGCTATACACGTCGCAAGGAAGAGTCCAGCAAATGCTTGTAGAGTTGGTTTTGCAACGTGCCAAGGCCAGAATTGGGCCTGGGCAATATCAGGCGTTAGCAGCATTATTACTCCGAAAAACCCAACGATTAGTGTCTGGAATCCGAAGAAGAATCGTGCTAAAGTTGGCACGGAATCCTTGATTGACACCTTCTCCTTCTCGCTGGACCATCCGTGACTAGACAATAGTGCCAGGCACCCGATTGCTGAGGTGCCGAAGTACATGGTCCATACCCAGATAGTGGTGGGTGAATAGGGAGTGAAGACTTGGCCTAGGGACACGATCGAAGTTATTCCGAAGAAGGTTCCCCCGACAAGTAGGAGAATCTTCGCTCTTTGCCACGCGCGAGCTCTCAAAGCTGCCCAGCAGCCGAATGTTATTGCAAGGAAGATTGCGCCAAAGAATCTGATTGCGAGTGGCTTGACCATCCATGGCCAGAGGCTGATGCTGATATCAGGATAAACGTAGAATAGTGCCCCAATTACTAGATTGATCTCGGAGAGGAAGAGGAGGAATAACCGAGCATCCCTTGGAATCGGGGCCGGTCCGGTTTGGATCTTCAAAGAAGGTTGTTGGCCGGTCAAGGTTTTGCCCTTGCTTTGGTCAACAAGCATGTGCCGGTCGTCTTCGCGATTACCTGATTCTCAGCATTTGTCAGCGTTGCCTCAGTGAAAGCTATCCTGCGACCTCTCTTGGCCAAGGATCCTTCCGCTCTCAGTAAGCCGCTGACATGTGGCCTGAGAAAGCTGATCTTGAACTCGATCGTTGTGAAATCCTCGTCCGGTCCGAGAGTGGTCGCGAGTGCAACTCCCATCGCGGCGTCCGCAATGTCTCCCATTACTCCACCGTGCATTGTGCCGGATAAATTGTGAAGTCTTTCGGACACATCCATCTCCATCAATGACCGTCCCTCATCCAGCTTAACCATCCTAATTCCCAATGTCTTGATTGCTGGACTCGCTGCAGAACCAGATTTCCACGCGGAATAGACTCTTTCCCGAAGGCTGTTCATTGCTACGGATTGGCTGACCCGAGTTCGAGGTAATATGAATTGGCAGGCTGTGGCCATGTAGTCGCGAAACGTTCATCTCAGACTTAGTACCGTCATAGAACGTACACCCATGTCAGAAAATGACAACCCTGGAGAACGTGAAGAGGTTCGGAAAGAGATTCGCGATGCACTACGCTCGCTGAGAAAAGAGGCTGAGCGTGTCGGGAAAGACCTTCAGACCGTAGTGGACTCCACACAAAAATTCTTAGAGACAAAGACCCCTGTCGTCTCATCCACTATAGAGGACAGCCTAGAGAAAGCCTCAGAGGCTTTCAAGCGGGCAATGAATACTGTGGATCAGCAGACTCGACCCCAACAAGTGCGTATTCTGGAGAATTACAAACTGTTCTTGGAAACGCAATTGACCAGAGTGGAAAAAAGACTCTCGGATATCTCAAAGAAATAATAGTTGGGAGATTCGGACCCCGTCAATTCTCCCTTTCATATCTTTTTCTGCGAAGCACTCATAATTGCTCAAATTGTTATATGCAGGGGAGGTTTCATAAGCATGAACAAGGTGGGTTGGGCCCTCCCGAGCAGGGGGATTAGACGTTGCGTGTACTCGTTCTAGGGGCTGGCAGGATAGGGACCCACCTCATCCGCTACCTATCCCACGAGAGCGAGAACAAACTGACTGTTATCGAGAAGAGCAAGGTGAGATGTAAGGAGGTCTCGAACGAGTTCGATGCTACCATCATTAATGGTGACGGTTCGAGCCCCAGGATCCTGAAAGTAGCAGATCTCTCTAACTCCGACCTTCTGATCTTGGCAACCGATAATGACGAGGTGAACGTGACAGCTGCCAAGTATGCCAAGAAACAGTTCGGCGTCCCCAGAGTTTTCGCCATATCGAACAGTCCAAAGAATACTAGCCGACTCAAGGACTCCGGAGCTGATGTAGTGGTTTGCCCAGTTGAGCTTGCATTGCACGACTTGGAGAGCATGTTCTTTGAGGAGAAGTCCAACACATTATTGGATCGTCCAGAGCTTGATCTAAAGATCATCGAGGGATTAATTCCGGTAAACGCCAGGATCATCGGCAAGAGACTTGGCGAAGTAGGCCTGCCTGAGAAATGCACAGTCTCCCTTGTATGCCGGAACGGAGGCTACATCTTTCCGAATCCCGAGCTAGAACTAAGATCCGGGGACAGAGTCTTGTTGATGGGCGAGTCAAAGGCTGTGGAAGATTCGATCGAACTCTTGAGGTCTAGGGAAGAAGCCTAGACCAAAGGTCAACTCGACGGCTGGGACCCTGGAGAATGGTGGACGAACTAACAAATCTCGGCATTCGGGTTCTAACAGTCGCAATAGTCATAGCCGGCACATGGCTGACCATACGTGGCTATCGGAGTGGAGTCCGAAGACTGGGACGGACGATGCATCCCAGACTGGTTGGACTCGTCCAACAGTTCGGCTCTTGGGCGATCTGGACAGTTGTCGTGATAATCCTTCTCAGCTATCTGGCAGTGAACATTGAGATTCTCTTGTTGGTCATTGGACTTGGAAGTCTTGCCATGCTGCTGGCCTACCAGGATGTTCTCACTGATGCCGCAGCTTCCCAGTTCATCTCGATCTATCAACCCTTCAAAGTAGGTGAATGGATAGAGACGAAAGATCACTATGGACGAGTCATAGAGATGGACCTGATACACACGAAGCTTGTTACTCCGGACAACGAGATAGTTGTCATACCGAACTCGAATCTCTTGAAGCAGTCTATTGTAAATCGGACAAGGTCAGGCGGACTTAGGATCCAGGTTCCAGTGACCGTTAAGAATGGAACGGATCTGTCTAAGTTGGAAGATCATCTTGTCGAGATAGGGAAAGATATGAAGTTCGATCTCGTCCAAGACACGACTCCACAGGTGCGAGTCATGGATGTCGGTCAGACCGAATCACACCTCGTACTTCTTCTCGAGATAGCCAATCCTGGCAAGAGGGACTTGATAATATCGAACGTGCAGAGACGAGTGTACGAGCTCCTTCGAGACAGCCCTGGATTGAAGTAGAAGGATTCTTATCCGTCAAAACTGGGTCACTTCGGAGTTTAGTCCTCCCAAAGAGGAGTTATTTTTCTTGAAACAGGAAGAGGTCAAGAAGCCTGTGCACAAGGGACTGATCAGAACCCTTGGAACTGGAGGGCTCTTCTCGATCGGATACGCTGACGTGGGCGCAGGTATCTTCCTAGCATTAGGGCTTGTTGCATTGCACGCTGGATATGCGACTCCACTCGCGATAGGGGTAGCAGCTATTGCGTACGCTCTGACGGGCTTGACGTACGCTGAGCTCTCGTCCACATACCCAATGGCGGGCGGCTCAGCGACTTATGCCCGCGCAGCGTTCGGAGATGGTATCAGTTTCGTTGCTGGCTGGATGCTCTGTCTCGACTATCTCGTTACTTCAGCGATCTTCTCGATTCCAGCGGTCGGCTACCTGTCCTACTTCTACCCTCCCTTGAAAGAGCCCCTTTGGCTTGGAGTAGGAGCAATGCTGATTCTTGCAGGGCTAGTGGCATTGAACACTATCGGAATCCGTAGTTCGGTCCGGTTCACCCTAGCGTTGAGCATCCTGGATATTGCCAGTGAGATAGCACTCATCACTTTGGGGCTCGTGCTCGTCTTGATCCCTTCAGGGGCCCTGTTCTCTTGGCCTGGAAAGTTCAATCTCGGGACCTCGTTTCCAGGTCCGCGATGGGATCAGTTCGTGCAGGGCATCACACTGGCCATGGTCTCATACTTGGGGATCGAGGCTGTCGCGCAGGCCGCAGAAGAGACAAAGGTCGCGGGTCGAACTATTCCAAGAGCAACAATGCTCACGGTTACTGTCGTTACAGTGATCTATTTGCTTGTCTCACTCGTGTCAGTGAACCTTGTTCCTCCTCTCATCCTTTCAAGCACGTGGAAGAATGATCCTCTGTCTGGCGTTGCCAACAGTCTTCCCGTCGCAGGCTGGGCCCTCGCCATTTGGATCTCCATACTGGGAGCGTCCATTAGCATCATCGGGGCGAACGCGGGAATAATTGGCTCATCTAGGATGTTGTACGCAATGTCTCAGTACAAGCTTCTGCCTGGGAAGTTTGGCGAGATTCATAGTAGGTTCCGGACTCCGTACATTTCGATTCTCACCTTCGGATTGGGAAGCATATTGCTCGTGGGATTCAGTACTATGATCAATCTCGGGGATTCGGTTGATCCCCTGGTGCTGTTGGGTAGTCTATACAATGTCGGAGCACTTATCGCCTATGTCCAAGCTCATCTTAGCGTCATAATCACACGTAATACGGACAGAGAACATTTCCGGCCATTTCGGATTCCCTGGTCTATTCGTTTTGTGAGAAGGAGGGAAGAGTGGGAGCTACCGATATTGCCATTGGCTGGGATGCTGATCACTGGTGCGATTTGGGTGGCGGTCATTGCGACACATGAATTGGGAAGATTGCTTGGAGTGGTCTGGGTCTTAATGGGGATGGGGATCTATATCTATTTCCGAAGAAGGAATAATCTACCCGTCTGGAAACGGGCTGATGTTGAAGTCAGCAACCCTAGACGTGTAGAAGGCTAGCTTTGCTTTCCTTGTCTGGCAACTCTTAGACGTGCACTCCTGGAGATAACCCCGGAAGTCAAGATTGCAAGGCCTATCGATCGTTCACCAGCGATCGTGAACGCCCAAGCCAAATAGCCAGCGAATCCCCGAGCACGACCAA
>Ga0209058_1005196_pt1 | contig 10225 bp, 9 predicted proteins | sample GraSoiAngelo_147_FD_185904 | JGI IMG/M metagenome (GOLD analysis project Ga0209058, IMG submission 185904) | Grasslands soil microbial communities from the Angelo Coastal Reserve, California, USA - 14_1009_05_40cm (SPAdes) (version 2) | ecosystem: Environmental > Terrestrial > Soil > Grasslands ... | reverse complement strand
AGGTGCTCATTGACCTCAACGTTTCCCAGCTGGTCACCGGTTCTGTTCGAGACCGTGATCTGGACCGATACATTCTCGTCTCCAAAACTGTCAGTCGGAGTAATCTGATGGTTGATCACCAATTCGATTTTTTCGGGAAGGCCCCAGAAGTTAGCGAGGAAGAATAGTGATGCGAGTGGAAGAACCATCGCTGCTAGCTGCCAGTCTTGTAGAAGCAACCCGAGTATCAGCACGACGGCTGCTAGCCCGAAATAGAGACTGGCCTTCCTAGTAAACAAGTTCTTGATGGATCACCTGGCCTTAGGCACTGGGACAGCCTTCAGGATCTCATCCACCACAAGCCGCGGGTCGACACCCTTGACCCACGACTCCGCTTTCATGATCAGCCTGTGCGCTAATGCTGGCGCGGCAACCTCTTTCACATCATCAGGAATTACAAAGTCTCGACCGTGGAAAACGGCTCTGGCTCTGGCCAGCTTGAATATTGCAAGAGAGCCTCGGGGACTCGCCCCGACCTCGACCTGCCGCTGCACTCTCGTCGCCTGGACAATGTCGGTCACATACCTGAGAACATCATCATCAACATGAATTCCCTCAACAGTCTTCTGAAGATTAAGAATCGTCGCGGCGTCTGCAGCAGGTTCAAGCTGAACGTCCTCACGAGCCCGTTGCATGCGTCTCTTCAAAATCTCCACCTCCTCCGCCCGGTTCGGATAACCGAGCTGCAGCCTGACTAGGAACCGATCGAGCTGCGCTTCAGGCAATGGGTAGACTCCCTCGTACTCGATCGGATTCTGTGTCGCGATGACTATGAACGGGTCTGTCAGGAGATGCGTCTTCCCATCGAGGGTTGTTTGGCGTTCCTGCATCGCCTCGAGGAGGGCTGCCTGTGTCTTGGGAGGAGCCCTGTTGATCTCGTCAGCCAACAAGATATTGGTGAAAACCGGGCCGCGTCGAAGGTCGAACTCCCCACTTTTGAGATTGTACACATATGTCCCAGTAATATCCGACGGCAATAGATCGGGAGTGAACTGTATTCTGGAGAAGTCACAGCCCATGCTCATGGCAAAGCTTCGCGCAAGCAGTGTCTTCGCGAGTCCAGGATAATCCTCGAAGAGTATGTGAGAATTCGCGAGAATTGCAAGCATTACCTTTTCCAGAACGGCTTCTTTTCCGACGATGACCTTCTTGACCTGGTCTACGATCTGCTGGCATTTCGCGCCTGCGTCCTCTACCTTCAAGCCTTCCAGCCTTCCACCCGATCGATGATCTGTCTGAGCAATTGGAGACGCGCTTCCGCTCCACGCGGCGGAGAGTAATATAGTAGCTTGTAAATCTCCAGATCCTTGAGCAGGCGCGGACCCTGATTAGCATCAGCCAGCGCACGCTTAACCGCTTCCTTCTCCATCCCGGTTTCCAGGCTCACCTTCTCCACCAAGAGATCGCGAAGCCGGCCGCGTAGTATGGTGTCGAAATAGGCCGGGCTTGCCTTCGCAGCAACCTCTACCTGTCTCGTGAGAAACTCCACGTCCCTGGCGCGCAACCTCCTCGGAGCTTTTCGGGGCTGCGTCGCTGACGGGAGTGTTGCTCGATCAGATAGGTCGACTGCGAGGACTAGCGCGAGCAAAATTAGGGGAAGCGCGAGTAGGGAGATTGTGGGACTTACTGTTTCGGGTATGATGCTTCGGAAGAGAATGATAAGGAGCAGGTAGATGCTGGATACTACTGCTAGTAGTTTGAGAGTACTCTGTTTCAATTATGCGACGCTGAGTGGAATATTCATTTCCTCGGCAATACTCTGCAGATGCTGTTGGGCTTGTTCCGCGTCGTTTTCGGTGATAGGATGCAGGCTATACCGGGCTTCCTCGAAAAGGTCGGTGAGTTTTCTGATCGCCGAGCCCTTGATTATGAGCATCTTGCGAATTGACGTTTCTAGCTCTCGTGCTGTCTGGTCGGAGGTTATTGTGGCGCCTAGCCGTTGCGCGGCTTGAACCATTCGCTCGTAACAGTTTATGATCCTTGTCCTAGCGTCGAGTTCAGGCTGGGTTTTCAGTATACGAATTGCATCTTCGACCGCGATCATTCCCTCGGCCATTGGCAGGGGCATCTGACTGATCGCATCGGCCCTAGTCTCCTGCCAGGAGACCAAGACTCCGCGTGCGATGATTACCGAGGTTACGACGAGAAAACCGAGGAAGGCGAGGTAGAACCAGTTTGACTGGGCAAGACTGCTCAACTCGATCACCGTTGACAAGAGGGGGAGTGTTGGTCCGGGTCCGGACCCGTTTACAAAACCATTGATCGTGGTCGGAAGATATGGGGTTTGAGAGGGTGTCCGACAGAAAATACCGCCGCACTTCTGAATCAGGATGGAGATTGCGATTGCCCAGGTGGCCATCCATATGAGCATCTGGGTGGAGCTTGACTGTTTTCTCTTCGCAACTCGCTCCTTAGACATCTGGTATCCTATCGCATCTGAAAGGTGTCGCCAGTGGAAGCCCATGAGACCAATCATGACGACAATTAGTCCGAGGCCAATCAGCGGGATGAGATCGGCCAGGTAGACCAGCCAGTAGGAGCCGAGCAGTATCGAGCCTCCGGGCTGGGTTCTTGAGAGGGACCCTAGAGCGAAGGCTACGAGTACGAGGGCTACGAGGAACGGTAGAAGCCGGTTTCCTTTCAGAATCCCCGCTCCTTATCGGCTAAGAGTGGGCGTACAGGCGATAAATACTTGTCCAAAGCCAGTTTCACGAGGACAACTAGGTGCTGGAAGTGGGAAGCCTACTTCCAGAAGAAGAGACATCACGATTCCAAGCATGTGACAATTGGGCGACTCTGTCTTTCCTTTAGAATCATAGATTCCGCAAAAACCTACGAGTGGTCGAACGCGACTAAGGATTAGTGAAGTCTCGGCTTGACTAGTCTTTGACGGCTTCGAGAATGCTTGCGACGTTCCAGAGCTTGACACGAGTGTAAGGTGGCATGTTAGGGTCCTGAGATATCTCGTCTAGGGTTGAGATCGCGTTTGAAGCGCGGACCCCGATTGTATGTCCTTGCGCTTGGAGGGCGTCCATTGCGCCTTTGGCTGCTCGGCGGATGTTCCGAGGGGTGGTGTTGTCGTTAGAGACTTCGTTGAGAACGGCTAGGGCCTGTTTTATCCGTATCTCGTATTCTTCTTTCCGTTTTGCTTTTTGCAGGCGCTTTCACCAGATTGTTGGATGGGCGTCTAGACTCTGTACGCATCCTAGCCCAGAAGATGAGGACGGACAAGGTTCTGATTAAAAGATTTCCATCTCCGAACGGAGCGTTATTCGGAAGAGCTCTGTACTTTCACTCTCGAACCGGTTAGTTTCACAGTCGTCCGCAGGAACCACTCACGCCGCGCAAAGTGGCTGAAGAATACCCCACTTTCTTGGCGAGACGATTTCCTGTCTGGGAATGATTTTGGGCGAGTCAGGTGATTCAGGGTGCAATCCGTGCTTGAATGCCAGGGCGAAACTTGCCCTTTTTTCGGCCAAGTCCTGGACGATTTACTAGCGAATATTTGGAAGGTTCTCAGATTTGAGATTCGGGCTGATAATAGGCGATTTCCCATAGGAGACCATCAAGGCATTCCACTTCGGGAAGCATCACCGGCTTCTCGAACCCTTTCCTCGGGCCGCGACGCGTGCAGAATTCGAACCCTAGCCCTTCTTCTCACATGAAAGAATTGCATTTCCAACAAATGAAGCCCGAATAGTTTCTCTCGTGTCCACTGTTCTTAAGAGACTGAATGTTGAACAGCCTGAAGAAACTTGTCGAACTACGAGACGGGTAGAAGGCTAGAGTATAGAATTCGGGATATCTTTCGGAGCGAAGGATACTTGGTCATCAGGGCCGCGCAATCGAAACCGATCGACTTGGTCTGTATGAGAGATGGAAAATCGTTCTTGATAGAATGCAAGACAGACCGATCGTTCCTAGGAAAAGACCGGAAGAAAGAGCTTCTAGGATTGGCCGAGCAAGCGGGCATGCCAATTATCCTAGCTAAACGCAGAAGACGCAAAGTAGAACTGACAAACCTAGCGGATGGAAAACTGTTCGACCCGAAGAACCTAGAAGCTATTCCTTGAAAGACTCTTTCAAGCTACGCAGCTTCTCCAACATCGACAGCCAACCGAAAACAAGGTTACTGTAAACCGACAGCTTCTCCGGATCCTTTTCCACCTTCAAAACCTCATTCGCTTCACTAATCTTCCCGACAACTGTCATCTCAACCGAGTCCAGGAGATAGCCTGGAGAGAGAGTCGCCTGTGGCGACATTGCTTTCTGATAGACTACCGGCTTGTTACATTTTGCACAGAAGACCTCGCCCTTCACCTTGAACAAGGGCGTTCCGCAGACGGGACAGACGTCAGAGAGCATAGTGGCGCCTGATTTCAACAGGTCCGCCATACGCTTCACATCCTCAGACATCTTCGACTAACAGTAATAGTCGCTGAGCGCTCTATAAATCGCACGGGTCCGGGATATGTCGACCAGAGCTTCAGAGAAAGTACTGAAACACGGAAATCGTCGGAGCCGCCCGAAAGCCATTATAGCCAACCGATTTCGAGCCATAGCGGTCTAGCAATAAGCGGTTTTAGGCGTTGCCAAACGACCTGAGAGGAAAAACAGCGGCCATAATTGCCGCAGATGAGTTCGAGGACCTAGAACTATTCCATCCCATGTACAGACTACAAGAGGAAGGGATCAAGACAATAGTCATCGGGCTGACTATGGACCCTATAAAAGGCAAGAAAGGATACTCGATCACACCTAATGCTTCGATAGACCATGTGAATGCGGAGAAATTCGACTTTCTAGTTGTTCCCGGAGGGAAATCTCCGGAGAGGCTTCGTCTTAACCAGAAAATCCTCAGGTTTGTGAAGGACTTCGACACCCAGGGCAAACCTATTGCTGCCATCTGCCATGCGGGACAGGTGTTGGCGTCAGCAGGAATCCTGAAGAACAGGACTCTAACCTGTGTCGCGGGAATAAGGGACGACATGATCAACGCCGGCGCCCGGTATGTCGACAAGGCTGTAGTCATCGATGGCAACCTCGTCACCTCAAGAGTCCCCAGCGATCTCCACGAATTCGCTAGAGCAATGATAGAGGTTTTCCGAAACCCTCAACTCTTGCAAACCCTACAACCAAGGTAGAACCGGCCGCGAAAAGACGAGAGCATCCTTCCCAACAATTGTAATCATGGTCCATTCGATGTCTCAGCGTTGCTAGTTACTCAGGTTCTTCTAACACGGTGACGACAAAGGCTTCAGAAGCACCTGAGCCAAATCCTTCAGAGTTGGAGCCCTATCTTGCACGTTAGACTATGGAACCGGAAGGGGGTCGAGGTTATTCTTGCGTCCCTCCTACTCGTCGTGATAGTTGTCGGCATGTCTGTCGTCGTCTACGTTTGGTCCTTAGGCATATTCGGGTCGACCCTTCCGGCCCCGGTCAACGGAAAAGAAATACTTGTCCTAGAAAACCAGGGGTTTTCTGGCGCAAAGAATGTGACTCTCTACCTCAGGAATACTGGTACTGCCATCACGACCCTCGTCACCTACTATGTCCAAGATCTCAACGGTAACCAGTGCGCCAGGAGGAGTGGTTGGTCTCAGGGACCCTATTTTCCAACGCAACTTGCCATTGTCCCCCTCAGCATCCAGTCTCCGCCCTCATCTTCTTGCACCTGGACCGGCACTCCGTTCACCTTCCAGCCTGGAAACATCTACACGATCGTAATTGTCAGTCAGAGAAACCAGCAGTTCTCATTCACAGTCCAATCTTAGAACGGGAGTCATGCCCCCGTAGTTAACAGGACAAGCAGCAGGCTTAGAAGCCGGAAAGGATAACGGAACGAGTGCTTAGCTAGAGTTATTACTCGAAGAATAACTTGGCTCAGACGGAGCCAGGATTAGTCATGCCAGAAAAAACCCTTACGCTTAGAGTCGCCGACGCGTATCAGAGAGATGTCGGACGGGGCATTGCGAGAGTGGACCCGAAAGTTGTGGATCAACTTGGCCTGACTTCTGGCGATGTTATCCAGATTGTTGGTAAGAAGAAGACGACCGCTCTTTCCTGGCCCGGATACGAGTCAGATTCAGGCAAGGGAACGATACGCATAGACGGCTATCTGAGGAATAACGCCGGCGTTTCGATAGACGATAAAGTCACAATTAGGAAAATAGAGGCAAAGATCGCCCAGCGTCTCACCCTAGCGCCAACGGAACCACTCCGCATTGTTGGAGGAGAGGAGTACCTCAGCCAGATCCTGGAGGGCCGAGTTCTGGCGCGGGGAGACTATGTTCCGATCAGCGTTATGGGTCGTAAAATCGACCTTGTTGTCACGAGCACTACCCCGACCGCCGAGGCAGTAATCGTCACAGATCAAACGAAAGTCACAGTCGGCGAGCAAGTGAAGGAAGCGCCTAGAGCGATTCCGAGGATTGCGTACGAGGATATCGGTGGGCTTCGGCCTGTCATCCAGAAGGTTCGGGAGATGATCGAGCTACCGTTGAGACATCCCGAGTTGTTTGAGCGGCTGGGAGTCGAGGCCCCGAAGGGGGTCCTTCTTCATGGTCCGCCAGGCTGCGTTGTTGGGGATTCGTTGATCGCCCTTGAAAATGGTGGACTTATTCGGTTGGAAGAACTCGCGAAAGGCGTGCTACCCGGCATCTACGTTGCAGACCTTCCTATTTATCCACCAGGCAGTGCCAAGGCGCTTCACATCCATGATGTACCTGAAACGATGGAGATAATCACCGAGACCGGAAAAAGACTCCAGACGACTCTGAACCATCCTCTCATGACTGAACGAGGGTGGACCGCGGCGGAGAAACTCAAGCCGGAGGATAGAGTGAAGACGATTAGGTGGATTCCCTCGCCTACACAATACGTGGTTGTCAGCGATACCATCAACGTGGTGAGACTATGGACCCAACCGGTCATGCCAAAGTTTTGGGATGAGCAGTTGGGAGAACTTTTCGGCATATTCATCGCGGAGGGGACAGCTGGCAAGGATAGAGTCTTCTTCACCATTGAGAGTCACGAAGAGGAACTCGCAGCCGCAATAAGGAAAGGGATGGTTATTTTCGGCGTTGAAGGGTACACTGTTCCGAAGTCAGGCAAACACTGCAATGTGTTACGATTCGACAACAGAGGACTCGCCGAATTCTTCGGTAAATATTGGTCTCGTGTAGACAAGAGAGTGCCGACGCCGATACTGATGTCACCGAACACAGTTGTGGCAGCATTCCTCCGAGGTGCTTTCGAAGGAGATGGCTTCGCAAGAAAAGCGAACAACTACCACGGTGTCTTCCTCAAAAGCAAACACCGGAAATTGTTGGAGGAAGTGCAGACCCTCCTTCTAAGGTTCGGAATTACCTCAAGGATTCACGGAGGCCCCTATATAATCAGAGGAGGAAGAGACTCAGCCTCTTACGCGTTGGCGATTCGTGGTAAAGATGTTGTAAACAAGTTCAAGGAGCGAATTGGCTTCATCTCTACTCGGAAAAGAGCGCGACTGGAAGCTATAGTCAAAGGCTACAAGCGGAATCTCATCTATCTCGATGACGATTTTGAAAAGATCAAGACAGTAAGGAAGCTCGAAGGCTGGCAGAGAGTATACGACTTCGAAGTCCCGACTACACACTCGTTCTTCACGAACGGCATATTGAGCCACAACACCGGCAAAACATTGCTGGCGAAGGCTGTGGCGAGCGAGACGAATGCGAACTTTTACAGTATTGGTGGGCCGGAGATAATGAGCAAGTTCTACGGCGAGAGCGAGGAGAGGCTCCGAGAGATCTTCAAAGAGGCCCAGGAGAATGCGCCCTCTATCATCTTCATTGACGAGATAGACTCGATCGCGCCGAAACGGGAAGAGGTTACAGGGGAGGTTGAGAAACGCGTTGTGTCGCAGCTACTTTCAGTGATGGACGGCTTACAGTCCCGTGGTAAGGTGGTGGTGATTGGGGCAACTAACCGGATCAACTCGATAGACCCTGCACTCCGACGCCCTGGAAGGTTCGATCGGGAGATTGAGATCGGTGTCCCTGACAGGGATGGGAGGCTGGAGATATTGCAGATTCACACTCGGGGAATGCCCTTGGAGGATGTGGATCTGAAAAAACTGGCTGATGTCACTCACGGGTTTGTGGGCGCGGACTTGGAAGCGCTCGCAAAGGAGGCAGCCATCCGGGCGCTTCGTAGGATTCTGCCCGAGATCAACTTGGAAGCAGAGAACATTCCGGCGGAGGTCCTCAACAAGATCATCGTCCGGATGAGCGATTTCCAAGAAGCACTGAAGGAAGTGGAACCCTCGGCAATGAGAGAGGTTCTGGTGGAGGTTCCTGATATCAAATGGGATGATATTGGAGGTCTAGAGGGGGTCAAAGAGGAGCTTCGAGAGGCCATCGAGTGGCCGCTAAAGTACCCGGAGCTCTTCGCGCAGATGAACGCGGTTCCACCGAAGGGGCTACTATTGTACGGTCCACCAGGCACGGGTAAGACGCTCTTGGCGAAGGCGGCTGCGAACGAGAGTGAGGCGAACTTCATCAGCGTCAAGGGTCCGGAACTGCTCAACAAGTATGTTGGAGAATCTGAGAAGGCCGTTAGGGAGGTCTTCCGCAAAGCTCGCCAAGCCTCGCCATGCATCATCTTCTTTGACGAGATCGACTCCGTAGCGCCTCTTCGTGGAAGCGGCACAGGAGACTCTAACGTGACCGAGCGGGTCATCAGCCAGTTTCTGACCGAGATGGACGGGCTAGAAGAACTCAGGAACGTCGTCATTATCGCTGCAACAAACCGGCCTGACATTGTAGACCCGGCACTTCTACGACCTGGCAGGTTTGACAGGATGCTCCTGGTTCCTCCGCCAGACCTAGAGGCGAGGAAGCAGATCTTCCGGATTCACACGAAGAAGACGCCGCTGGCTGAGGATGTGAAACTGGACGAGCTTGCAAGGAAGACAGAAGGGTACACTGGGGCGGATATCGCGTCCATTTGCAATACTGCCGTAATGCTGTCGATCAAGGAACATATCGGGAAGGCGAAAGACCCCGAGGATGCGAAGAAGAAGGCAAAGGGGTTGAAGGTGGCTAAACGTCATTTCGACGAGGCTATGCAGAAGGTTAAGCCCATTTCCGGCCAAGAGCTTAGGATGTACGAGCGCTTTTCACAACAGTTCTCTGACGCGAAGGCAAGCCTTCAGAAGATTCCGGCACCTTAGTCAGGCTGAGAAGAGGTTTCTAGGGCCCGGCTGAAGCCTGGCCGGTCGAAAAAAGGCGGGAGGTTGGGCTTAGGTCCGTCGCCCAACCGAGGAGGGGAGGGAACGATGCGATTGGCCGAGGAATCCCGTTGTGTGGCTGAGAAGAGACGACGTCTCTGTGACGCTCGAGTGAGTGTTGGTCGTGGTCGTTTCTATGTGGGTCTTAATCCACTCAGGTATGACCACGGTTCGTATCAGCGCTTGGATGGTCACGTCTCTCGTCTTTGCTTCGAGCTGCAGCTTTCGGTAGTTCTCGTTCCCCATTGAGAAGATAAACTTGGCCATGAGAGATACATTGTGGTATAGTTCGGTATAAGCCCATGATTTTGAACAAGGAGATCTTGATGTGGAAACTCGCACGAACCTTCGTTCAGGCGGTTTGAACGGACACTGGAGACCTATTTTTCTCCGAGAACGCGCGAAATCGTTGTCCGTTGCAACCCAGAGACCGCAAGATAGAGTTCTACAAATCCGGCCTCGGGGGCTGCGGTCTAGGCGAAAACTTTGCTGCCGCGCGGATAGGGCGAAGGGGAGGCGAATCTTGATTGGCAGCTTACTCTCCGGGAAAGGAGCAGTTCTTGACGCATCATGGCTGGAACGGCCTGTGGTCTCGGGGCCCGCTCACCCCTCTAGACACTGCTATTTCGATCTAGCTGGAAACAGACGTTTTTTCGGGCTTGTCAATTATCGGGGGAGGCGGTGGTTTGCGGACCCGGATTGCTAGTATAATGAGTAGGAAGGCGAGGCCGAATATGGTCAACAGGACCACCGATGAGACTGCTGTACTATTGGTCATCCCACCTCCGCCACTCGCCGAAGGGATAGTAACTGTGAGAGGTTGAGAAGCACTTGACGCATCTGTCGCCCAGTTCGTGCTCTTACCCTGGTACGTCACTACGACATTATACGGACCCGTCGGAATGTGCCCGAGTT
>Ga0209058_1005195_pt1 | contig 10225 bp, 9 predicted proteins | sample GraSoiAngelo_147_FD_185904 | JGI IMG/M metagenome (GOLD analysis project Ga0209058, IMG submission 185904) | Grasslands soil microbial communities from the Angelo Coastal Reserve, California, USA - 14_1009_05_40cm (SPAdes) (version 2) | ecosystem: Environmental > Terrestrial > Soil > Grasslands ... | reverse complement strand
GGAGCTACGACGTAGCTCTTCTCGAAGTAGACCGGATCGATGTCGCTCAGGTCGACGAAGTCCTCGATGTCGATCGTTCGGCTCCGCTCTGGCTGGATGGACCTGATCTCGTGGCCCGCGAGAAGAACGACAGATCCGTCATCGCGTTCGACGCCTCGCAGGAGGTCTTCGTAGGCGATCTCGTCTTCGACTTCGGCTGCCTGGCGTGACGTTTCGCTCGACGGCGAACCCACCTCGGCCGTTCCGTCGTCCGTCTGCACGGGCGGCTCGGCTCCGACGAAGCGCCGGTAGCGGACACGCCGGCCCTGCGCGTCCATCAGATGGAACCGGACGTCCCTCGGTTCGGTCGCCGGATACAGCCGCACCGGGATCGTCACGAGCCCGAACTCCAAGGATCCCACCCACACCGCCTTGGGCATGGATCCAGCCTAGCGTTCCGGCGAGTCCCCGAGGGGTGACGTTCGAGCTCTGGGCTACGCGCCGGCTCCGACGGGAGCTGGCGGCGTCGGCGGGATCGCGTCCTCGACCCCGCTCCGCCTCGAGGCGACCCACAGCACGCCGAGTCCGAAGATCGAGACCAGCGTCCATACGATCCCACCCAGGATCGGGACCAGGCCCAGCACCCGCACGATCAACCATCCGATCAGGAACGCGAGGAAACGAGACGTCGGTTGCTTCATCGCCGTCCGGCCGATCGCGTGTGCACCCGCGACGTACCCGATCGTGTACAGGAACGCCAGCGCGAGCAACAGGAACAGTCCCAATGGGATCGCGATCACGACGACGAGGAACAGGATCGCGACGAGCGGCAGGAGGAAGAACGCAGCGACCCCGAGTCCGATCGAGGCCCCCGTTCGCTGGCGGAAGGCCCGGACGATCGCGCCGTCGAGCGCCGGGGCGAGGAGCAGGAGGAGCAGGCCGAGAACCAGCGTGGAGACCGAGTAGCCGATCCACCACACGATCCGACTCGCGAACCCGATGTCGCCGGCGTTGAACCGGGTCGCCACGCGCTGTTGCTGTCCGGTGATCGTGGCACCCTGCTCGACCGTCGGTGTGTCCGTCGTGACGAGGTCCCCCCCGATCTGGGCGCCCGATCGTACGGTGACCGCGCCGTTGAAGACGACGACATCACCAGCGACGTGTCCGGAGATATCGGTCCTGCCGTCGAACACCAGCACGGACCCGGTGACCGTCCCCGCGATCGTCGCCGGTCCATGGAAGATCAACGCGGTGTCCACGGTTTCACCCTGCGGCACGATGAGTTGACCACTCAGCACGATCTGGTTCCGAGAAGGGTTGTCGTTCGTGGATCCCTGCGCGGAAGCGGGCACGGCAAGGAACACCACCAACACGAACCCAGAGAGGCACGATCGCACGAGTTGACGGATATAGATGTGCACCGATCCCCTCCTCCGCGATGCCTACCCACCCTAAGCCGCCGAGGTTGCGCGCGCAAAGCGAGGCTCCAAGGAGCTGCGAAAACGAGCTTGCATCCAGCCGCCGCCCCGGTGTACACCGTGCCCGAGGGTCATGCCCAGCACCTGGGGACTAGACAGGACCGCCGAGGGCGTCTTCGTGCATGGCGAGGTGGATCTCTCCTCCGCGGAGCGGTTCGCCGAGGATGCGTCGAAGGCCGTGATGGAAGCGCCGGCCACGACCTTCCTGGTCGATCTCTCCGGGGTTACCTTCATGGACTCCGCGGGGCTCCGTGCGCTGATCCAGGTGCTGGAGCTCCGCACCGGGAAGGACATCGTCGTCCAGTCATCCCCACAGGTGTTCACCCTCCTGCACCTCGTCGGCCTGACCGACGGCGCGCTCCCGAACGTCGTCGTACGCCCGCCCTGAATCAGCCACGGACGGGGTCGACCCCTGATGATCCCGACACGGAGCACCGATTCAGGCGTCGCTCGGCCCGCCGGATCGCGGCGGCGCTGCGTAGCGCGTGGCGACCGCATCGGCGAACGCCGCGAAGCGCTCGGCGACGGGCTCGGCGGTCACGTGCAGGACGTTCTCGGCGTTGCTCTCGCCGTTGCGCGAGCAGTTGAAGCTGCCGGTGAGGACCTCGTCGTCGGCGACGAGCGACTTCGCGTGCATGTAGTCGTGCACGGCGCCCTCGGCGTAGGGCGTCGAGCGCTTGCCGGAGAGGCGCGGCGCGATCGCCTGCCACGCCCCGATCTTCCAATGGTTGGCAGGGACCGAGCGCCACGCCGACATGACCTCTTCCATCTGTGTCGCGTCGTAGGCGCCGGCCACATCGAACGACGCCCGCCCGGTGAACTCGGCAAGCGTCCCCAGGATCGCGCCCGAGGTGACGACCGGAGACAGGATGCGGATCCGTCGCCGCGCGGCCCCGAGCCGATCGGCGAGGAGATGCGCGAGCGACGGACCTTTCGGCGAGAAGAACGGATGGACGGTGACGTCCCCCGCCAAGGTGGTGACCATGCCGGCGCCGCCGCTCGGTTCGATCCTGCCGTGCGTCCACAGCTGGTCGAAGTCGTGCGTGTAGTCGGCTGCGATCGAAGGGGACTCCACACGGATCACCGCGTTCTCCTCGCGGGAGAAGGCGTCGTCGGTCCAATTCGTGGAACCCGTCCACACCGCGGCGCCGTCCCTCACCACGTACTTGTGATGCATCAGCGAGCTCACGTCGTGGACGCCCCGCGTCGGGACCTCGAGGCTATCGATATCCTCCGGGCTGGCCGCCATCGGCCGTGGCGCCGCAGGATGCCGCGGGCGGCCCACGTTGAAAGCCACGCGAACCGCGACCCCTCGCGCTGCCGCCGCCTCCAGCGCGTCGGCGACGTGCGCGCTCGACCCTTCCCGCGCATGGAAGTCGTAGATCGCGACGTCGATCGTTCGCGTCGCCGCGGCGATGAACGCGACGAGCGCAGCCGACACCGACTCGGCGGTCTGACCGCCGTCGGTCAGGAGATCGGCCTCGAACGCGCTCACGACACGTGCGCGCACTCGCGTCGGTAACAGTCGACGACGCTCCGAACCGCCCCGCCGGGATCGTCCGTCACGGTGAGGAGCCGCAGGTCCTCTGGCGAGATCAGCCCCTCGGCGAGCACCTTCGCGTGGATCCACTGGAGCATCGGATCCCAGTGCGCGCGGCCGAACATGACGACCGGGAAGTGTCGGATCTTGCCGGTCTGGATCAGCACGAGCGACTCGAAGAGCTCATCGAGCGTGCCGAACCCGCCCGGGAACACGACGAACCCTTCTGTGGCTTTCACGAACATCGTCTTGCGGGCATAGAAGTGGTGGAACGTGTGCGAGATATCCAGGTAGGCGTTCGACGCCTGTTCGCTCGGGAGCTCGATGTTGAAGCCGACCGAGAGGCCGCCCGCTCGCTGCACGCCGCGGTTCGCCGCCTCCATCACGCCCGGCCCACCGCCGGTGACCACCGCGAATCCTTCCCGGGCGAAGAGGGCCGCCGTCTCGACGGCGAGCGAGCACCAGCGATCGGTCTCGGGCAACCGGGCGGAGCCGAAGACCGCGACGGCCGGCCGGTCGATGCGCGCGACCGCCTCGAACCCGGCGCGGAACTCCTCGGCGATCCGGGCGACGTGGCGGTCGGCGTCGTCGGTCTCCCGCTGCAACATCGTCCGGTCGTCCACGCCGTGACAGTGTCCGGCCCGCGCCCGCGGGTGACAAGGCGCGGACGCGACGGGATCGATCAAGTCTGGATGTTGAACCAACAACCTCCGGGACCGAAGTAGCTGATCCCCTCGCCCCAGACGCCGATCGTCTTGCCGGTGGAGGTGATGCCGATCTCGCCGTAGTCGCCGTAGATCTCATCGAACCCGGTGTTGCCGGAAGGGTCGGTATGGATGTAGGGGGCTGCGCCCGCCGAAGCGTCGGAGATCTTCAGGGGCGCGCTCCAGGTGAGCCCGCCGTCGGTGGAGCTCCGGTACCAGACGTTCCAGTAATGGGTCCCGTCGGGCTTCTGGAGATCGCCGTCCGACGTCTGCATGTACCAGAGGCGGTAGTCGCCCCTCCCGGTTCCCACGACGCGCGGCTGCGTCGAATCCTCGCCGTTGACGGAGACAGCGGTTGCGTCGCCCCAGGTTCGGCCCTCGTTCGTGGAGATCGTCACGTAGCTCGTCTGGGGACCGCCGTCGGTGAGCGGCCCCTCGTAGGCGAACACGGGGCGTCCGTTCGCGTCGGTCGCGACCGACGTCTGTCCCGTGTAGAACTCGCCGCATCCGAACGAGAAGCAGTCTTCCCCGATCGGCACCTTGGCGACGATGACGTTCTCCCATGTGTCCCCGTTGTCGCGGGAGATGACGGCGTGATGCCACACCTGACCGGACGAGACGCAGTTGGAGCTGCCCGAGCCCGCGCACGTGTAACGGAAGCTGCTCTCGGAGAAGATCACGGTTCCATCGGGAAGCACGATCCCGTCGTAGGCGTAGAAGTAGCGCCGGCCGTTGACGACCCTGATCTGCTTCCACGTGGCGCCGGAGTCGTGCGAGACCCCGACCCAGAGGTCGCCGCCGGTGGGGCCGTTCCACGAGACGTACACGTCCTGCCCGCTCGGTGACGTGGTGAGCTCCGGCTTGTCCGTCCACGAGACCTGGCCGTTGGGGCGAACCGGGTCCGTCCACGTCTGCCCGTGGTCGATCGACTTGATGAACAGGGTCGAGAAGCCGCCGTGGCGGTCGGCGTTCAGGAAGAACGCGTACACGACCCCGGTGTCGGGAACGACCGTGATCGTCGGGTCGTACTGCGCCTTGCTCCCCTTGACGCCCCAGATCGGAACCTGGGCACCCCAGCTCGCGCCGTTGTCCGACGAGACCGTCAAGGCGATGTAGGGACTAGGGCAGTGCGACCGGCACGGAGCCGGCTGCCCGTACCGGGTCGTGAGGATGTAGATGTAGGGATCGTGCGGGTCGGTCGCGACCGCCGGTTCCCAGTCGTCGACGTTGGGGTTGACCACCTGCTCTCCTGCCCAACCCGTCGCCGCGTCGTTCGTAGCGGCTTGCCTCCGGCGTCCGAACGTGTCCGCCGCGCGGGCCTGGGCCAACGCATCGAGACGAGCAGCGGTGGTCGCGTCCTCCTCGGAGCCGCCCCCCGCCCCGCTGTCGGCTCGGCCCTCCTCGTGTGGAGCGGCGGCATGCAGCGGCTGGGGCGCCGTCGTGCGCGAAGAGCACGCGAGGGCCACGAGGGCGAGCGGAAGCAGCGGAGCGAACCAGCGCCGATGCATGTCGGGGGCTCCTTCTGACCGGGGGAGGCGACAGTATCTGGGGCTATCGGCGCTGGTCAAGGCGCTCGTGGGCGACCGCCGAACGCTCCGCACGGCCGCGGGCGATGGACCCGGGTTGCTCCTTCGGGATCCGGTTCGAGAAGAACAACCCGATCAGCGCAATGAGCGCGAGCGCGGCGAGCGCCGTCCGGAGCCCGTCCAAACGTGCCTGCTCGTTCTCATCCAGGACGGCCTGGGTCACGTCGGTGCTCGCGCCGGCCTGCGTGAGCGCCGCTTCAAGATCCGCGTCCGAGATGAACGGGATCCCGCCCCCCAGCTCGACGTTCGCCTGGGCGGCCACCTGCGGCGGAACCGCGGCGTTCTGCTCGATCCCGTGCAGGAACGATGCGGTGAGCGCCGCGATCAGCAGGGATCCGGCGAGCGCGGTCCCGATCGAAGCTCCAAGGTTGGTCGCGGTGTTCTGGAGACCGCCGACGGCCGGACTCTGGTCGTCGGGGACGGCGGAGACCGTGACGCTGCCGAGCTGCGAGGCGAGAGCGCCCATCCCCAACCCGGCGAGTAGCAGGGGAACCGTCACGATCTCGGCTCCGGCGTTCACATCGATGTTCATGAACAGCGAGACGATCCCAGCGAACATCGCCAAGAGCCCCGCTCGGACGACGAGGCGCGGCGAGATGTCCGGCAAGAACCGAGGGATGCCTGCGGCGGCGATCAGCAGCGTGATCGAGAGCGGCATGATCTTGATGCCCGTGTCGATCGCAGAGAGACCGAGCGCCACGGACAGGTACAGCGGGATCGTGAAGAAGAGCCCTGCCTGGACGAGGAACTGGAAGAAGAACATGACGAGACCGCCGCTGAACTGTCGGTTCTCGAACATCGACAGTCGCGCGAGGGGCTCATCGCCGCGCGCTTCCACGCGGTGCTCCCAGGTACCGAACAGCCAGAGCACGAACAAGCCGAGGAAGATCAGCTCGATCGTCGGCGACAGGCCGAGGATCGCCGGGCCGCCCGGCTTCGGCAACACCCAGCCCCACAAACTCGAACGCAACACACCGAAGACCGCGAGCCCGAGCCCCGTCGCCGACAGCGCCGCACCGACCAGATCGAAGTGGGTTCGTTTCTCGACCGGCGCATCCTGGATCCGGCGCGCCAGCACGAGGATCGCCACCACGATCAGGACCTCGCCGACGAAGACCCACCGCCAGGAGAAGTACGTGGTTGCGATGCCGCCGATCAGCGGACCGACCGCCACGGCGATCGCCCCGGCCGCCATCACCAACCCGTAGGCACGAGGGCGACCTTCGGGCGGGAAGTTGCCGGCGACGAGCGCGACGATCGCCGGAAGGATCAAGGCCGCGCCGATCCCCTCGAGGACCGACCACCCGATGATGAGGATCGTGAGGTTCGGCGCGACGGCCGTCGTGAGCGAACCAGCGCCGTAGATCACGCATCCGATCGAGAACGCGCGCTTGCGTCCGATCAGCGCCCCGACCTTGCTGCCCGGGATCATGAGCATCGCCATCACGAGCGTGTAGAGGGTGATCGCGGTCTGGATGCCGGTAACGGTGGTGCCCACGTCCTTCGCTACCGTCGCGATCGAGACGTTCATGACGGAGCTGTCGAGGGTCATCAGGAACTGGCCCGACGCAAGGGTGAGCAGGACCAGTCCGGTCTTTTGGGTGCGACCGACGTCCGTCACGGGCGGATGGTATCCGAGCGGGGCGCCGGGTGGGCTAGATCCTCGACGTCCGGTCGTTCGACGACGCCGTCGCCGCCTTCCGCCAGGGCGCGACCCCATCCACCTCGACGTCGATCGCGAAACTCAACGCGATCCGCACCACGACGATCAAGCCCAACGACAAGGCACTGGACAGCGTCGGACTGACGACGATCGTGCGGATGATGTCGGCCACGACGAGGATCTCCAGACCCAGCAGGATGGCGCGGCCGAGACGAGCGCGGACCTCGTCGAACGCACGAGAGGGGGCTCCGCCGCGCGCCAGCTCCATGATGCAGCTGGCCAGCGCCATGACACCACCGAGGATCAAGATCAGAACGCCGATGGTTTCGAAGGCCTTGACGGCGTCGTTCATGACGCGCTCGAACAACACGGTCGGACCATACCCTGCGGTGAGCTCAGATCCCAGAGCGGGTAGCTTTCGCTGACGCGCGACAGCGTCCTATCCTGCGCGAGATGGAACGGCTGCGCCGACGCGAGTTCGAACGACAAGAGGGGCTGCGGCCCGCCCGCTTCGGAGCCGCTCTCGGACTCATCGTGCTGACGATCTTCGCGAGCTCGTTCGCGAGCGACGCAGGGTGGATCCGGGTGATCGCGCTGCTCTGCGAAGGCGCGGCGCTCCTCTTCATCCTGCGGACGTCCGACGTCCACCCTCGGTGGCTGCTCTGGGCGCGGATCGTCGTGATCATCTCGGTCGCCGTCGCGATCATCCTGACGGCCTTCGGGAGCGGGAAGACGCCGGTCGTCTCGACGGGAATGGTCGGCGCGTTCATGGCGATCGGCGCACCGATCGCGATCATCCGTCGACTCGCGCGCGAGAAGGTTGTCGATGTCCAGGTGCTGGCAGGCGCGCTATGCCTGTACCTTCTGATCGGGCTGTTCTTCACGTTCGTCTACAGCATCATCAATGTGGTGGACCAACCGCTGTTCGTCCAGCAGACCGGCGAGGCTTCGTCGGCGAACATCACCTACTTCAGTTTCGTCACGCTCACAACGACCGGGTACGGAGACCTCACCCTGGCTGGTAACGGTCCGCGCCTGCTCGCCATCACCGAGGCGTTGCTCGGCCAGCTCTACCTGGTGAGCGCGGTGGCGTTAGTGGTCTCCCGATTGGGCATGGAGCGGGTCACCAGGCGCGGCGACTCGGACGCAGGCGGCGGAACGTAACGCCGCGGGCCTCGATCAGGACGGGTCGGGCGGCGGCGAACTGCGGGGCTGCTCGGCCCAGTCGTAGATCACCGCCGTCCGGAGCACGAGGTCCTGCACGGACCTGCGGTCGACGATCGCCCAGAAGAGCAGCGGCGGGAATGCAACGCAGAGAACGGCGCGGACGAACGCCGCCGCGAGCCCCAGCCGATCCCCCCGTCGGCCGATCACCCGGAGCCCGAGGAGGCGATCGCCGTAGCTGCGGCCGGTCGTCGACCATGCGACGGTGAACAGCAACGTGAGGACGATCGCGCCGACGACATACGTTCCTTGGTAGGTAACCGTTGGGAACCGGAAGCTCGCGCCGCGGCGGAGGAACAGCCAGGCCGACCAACCGAGGTATCCGGCGCCGAGGACGACGACGAGGATCGCGAGGTCGATCGCGTTCGCCAAGACCCGGCTGACGATCCCGGCGCGGTCGCCCTGGAAACTGCGGGCCTCCGCGGGGACTGTCAGGATCGCAGGCGGCTCCGTCTCAGTCACCGGTTGCGTCCAGGTCGCCCCGATCGGCGGATCCCCCCGTTGTGGAACGGCCCAGCATCCGGTTGACGAGGCCGGAGATCGCGCGATCGGCGCCGAAGGTCTGCATCCTGACGACCCGAACACTCTCGCTCGCGACCGTCCCGGTCGAGGTACGGATGATCTCGGGGAGGTCGATCCGCTCGATCACCTCGAGGGAGAGCTTGGCGAGGTCCAGCCGCGCGATCACCCGCTCGATGTCCAGCCTGTCGGCGACCGTGTCCACGTCGATCCGGGCCGCGACCCCATCGAGATCGACCCGCCCCACGATCGCGTCGACATCGAGCTGTTCGACGACTTCGTTCAGATCGACCGAGGCGACGATCCGGTTGATGTCGACGTGATCGAGCACGAGCTGGGTCAGGTCGAGCTGATCGAGTACGAGGTCGATCGCGCGACGGGTCGCTTCGACGGCGACCGCGTTCGCGACGGCCTGCACCTCAGGACGCTCCTCGCGCCAACTCTGGTTCCATCGATCGAGGAGGTCCGCCCCGGCGCGACGCGGGGCTTCGGCGACGGTCCCGATGATGAAGGAGGCAGGTGGACCCGCCGCCCGCCAACCGAGTTCGGCAAGAGCGGCAGCTGTGCCGACCGCTTCGATCGCAAGGCCCAGTGCGGCGCCGGCCAGGAGTGCGACGCTGTCGGACGTGAGCGGACCGAGGTCACGCTCGGGTGTGCCCGAGGCGATCCGGATGATCTGGATCGAGGCCTCGGCGCCGAGGCTGACCAACCCGACTGCCGCACGTGCGGCGAGGGTGAACCAGTCGGCCGGCGGTGGGGACGCTCGTTGCTCCGTGGGCTCCTCACCACCGCCGCCCAGGGGGATCCGAACGACTTCGCTCACATCGTCCATGATGACGGGCCCGATCCGTCCGGTCCACCCGGTCAACAACCGAGGATCTTGTCGCCTCAGCTCTCGTCGTCCGGTCGAGGGAACGACCCTTCGTCCGGGGGTCTCCGTTCCTTGCCGCTCGGCAGCAGGCGGTGGCTCGCGAGGATGGACTCGGCGACGTCGGCGATCTTCCGATTGGTTCGTCGAGCGTGCTCGCGAAGCAGGTGGAAGGCCTCTTGCTCGTCGAGCGAATGGCGCTCCATCAAGATCCCCTTGGCCCGTTCCGTGACGGCTCGTCGTCCGAACGCTCCCTCGAGCGCGTGGTACTCGGCGAAACGCTCCAGCGCGATGTCGATCGCGCTCTGCATCTCCTCCAGATCTCCTGCGTGGCCGATGTAGGAGAAGATCCCGAGACGGGCCGCCTGGTCGATGAATCCGCGATCCTGCACATCGAGGATCGCGATGACCGGGCACGCCGACTCACGGACGATCGTGCGGATGAGCTCGAGGGCTTGCTCGGAGTTCTCTCCGACGATGACGAGGGCAACGTCGGGCAGCGTCGCGACGGTCACTCGCCCGACGGAAGCGAGGTCTGCTCCCTCGCCGACGACGTCGTGACCGAGTGAGGTGACCGTCTCCGTGACCTCTGGCAGCCGTTCGGAGATACCGTCGGCGATGAGTACCCGAAGCTTCCTCGTCGATCCGACCATCCGCGTCCGCC
>Ga0209058_1005194_pt1 | contig 10226 bp, 7 predicted proteins | sample GraSoiAngelo_147_FD_185904 | JGI IMG/M metagenome (GOLD analysis project Ga0209058, IMG submission 185904) | Grasslands soil microbial communities from the Angelo Coastal Reserve, California, USA - 14_1009_05_40cm (SPAdes) (version 2) | ecosystem: Environmental > Terrestrial > Soil > Grasslands ... | reverse complement strand
AGCGGGCGCCGTTCCTTCACCACGGGCTTCAGATCGCCCTTGAGCGCGTCCTCATAGGCGGCCCACAGCACCCCGTACGCTGCCACCAGGCCTTCGGGGCGGGGCTGGCTCAAGGCTTCTGCGAAGCGCTTTGTGTACGCGTGGTCGCCGAGCTCGTCTCGCAGCAAGGCCTGAGTCTGCGCCTCCCATTTCGACGCTGACGCGAGGTCCTTGCGTTTCTCGATCATCAGCCGGCCCCGGCTCATCATCTCTTCCAGGCGCGCGACGAAACCGTGCCGGTCGAATCCCTCCGGCGCGCGGGGCGGGCCTTCGCGGCTTACCGTCTTCCATTGGACCGGGCGGGCGTATGAGGGAGCCGAGGTGGACGGGCGCCAGCCGGCGGCTGCGCGTTGTCGGTCGTACGCCGCGCGCTTGGTGCTGTCGGTCAGAACGTCGTGCGCCAGGTTGATCAACTTTGCATGCTCGAGGGCGTCCGGATGGTTGCCGCGGTCGGGGTGCCAGTACTTGAGCTGCCGGCGCCAGGCGGCGTGCAGTTCCGTCTCCGTCGCATCAGGTGGGACGCCGAGCACGAAGTAGTAGTCGGCTAAGGGACGGCGGTCGTCAGGCGAGGCCGGACCTCCTTCGTCTCACTGGCAAAACTGGGCAATCGAAAGCGCAGTCTCGCATGGCGGGCAGGGGATTGTGGGAAGCCCCCGACCAGGTCGGACAATAGTTACCGGCGACAGTAGTTTTCGGCAACGCTTGGCGCGCCGTTGCTCACCCTTCGTCCCTCTGCTCCGTCGCGCTTGAACCTTGGGATCAAGAGAGCGCTGACCCGAGCGCCAGGGAGTGCCCATAAGTGCCAGAGCGTGCCGGCGAGTGCCGCCGCCAAGGCGTCAATTAGCGTGTGCCTTCCGTACAGCGCTGATCGTGGCGGTGGCAAAGAGACGCGCCTTCGCCACCGCCCAGTCCAAACGCAACTACTTGGCGAGACCGCTCTCGGAACGGTTGTGAGCGATCTGCTGGCCACCGACCGACGGTCCGGCGCCCAGTCCTTGCTCCGAGCGGTTGTGGGCGATCTGCTCGGCGCTCACCGCCAGACTGGATGCCGGTGCGTTGGAGCTGTTGTTGACGGAGACTCCGGTCACGACAGCTGGCACCGTAAGCGCGATTACCGCCCCGGCCGCGAAGGCTAGCAATCCGCTGACCGCTGCGGTTCCGGCGGGAACCGGTCGCCTGATCATCGTGTTGACGTTCTGCATGGGGTTAGACCTCCTGGTTATTGGCCGGGCACTCGAGCCGCGGTCTTGATGAGGCCAGCTTCGTCAACCAGATCCGAACCTTCATCGGTGAGCTCCCTCATTTCTCGCAGACAGAGCCGAGCCGCCAGCCGGTCAGCCGGCGGGCGAACTCAGCTCTTGCGTACTCAGAAACCTTGCGAGCTCTGTGCGGTTGCGGGTGCCGGTGCGGGCGAGGATGTTCGAGACGTGCCGTTCGACGGTTTTCCGCGATAGGAAGAGCCTGCTGGCGATCTCAGGGTTGCTCCGACCGTCGCCTATGAGCGTCGCGATCTGCCTTTCTCTTTCGCTCAGCGTGTCCATTGGCCGCTCACCGCGCTTGGCCTGCCCTCTGCGCCAGGTCCGCACCCCCAGGCGCCGCAGGCCGAGATCCGCCATCTGCTGCTCGGTGGACGCACCCACGGCAGCGGCCAGCTCGCCGGCCTGACGAAACTCTTCCGCCGCCCGGCGGCTGTCATGCGTCTGGAGGGCCGCGGCAAGGTCCAGGCTCGTCCAAAGCAGCGAAGCCACCAGGCCGAGCCGCCTCCGTTCTGCCACGAGAGCCTCCAGCTCGGCAATTCCGGACTGGTCACGCCTGGCGACCGCAAGGAGAGCCGCCACGTGCCGACGCCACAGCGCGTCGTTCAAGATCGCGTCGCGTCCGTCTTCGTCCCAAGTTTCGAGGTGAACTTCCGCCTCTTCGATCCGACCCAGGCGCGCGAATGCCTCAGCCGCCTTGAGCGTGTGCTCGCGGGAACATCGCCGGCAGCCAGCGGCAATCGAGTCCTGGCGGCTGGCAGCGACGTGCAGTTCTATCTCCTGGCTCCGGGTCTGCCCTGCGCACCTCGCCAGCCAGACAAAAATGCTCTGGTGGAGGTGCATCCGGAAATGGGGCTCCCGTTGGCGAGTGATCTCGCGCTCGAGACTGCCGATCGCGTCGCGCCAGTCGCCACGGGATAGCCAGGCCTCGTGGCGGAGGCTGTGAATCGACCAATCGCCCACCTTGCTCATGGCGAAGCGATCACTCTCGCCCGCCAGGCGCCGCTCCAGCTCGAGACATTCGGTGATCACCTCGTCTGCCTCGTCGAGTCGACTTGCCTCGAGCAGCTTGCTCAGCAAATTTGTACCCGACGTGAGTACAAGCATTGGGAGCATTCGCTCACGCGCTCGCATCCATGCCCTCCGCCCGCTGTCCAGCGCCTCACCGACTCGACCGGCGAACATCAGTGCGGCCGCGCGGTCATGGTCTGCCCAGACGGCTCCTTCTTCTGAACCCCGCGCCACCCGACCGAGCTCATCAGCGATGCGGACCTGTTCGGCGCCATCCTCTTCGACCACCGCGGCATTGAAAGCGACCTGCAGTGCGGCCACATATGCGTCGCGCTCGCGCGCGGTTAACTCGACCGGAGGTTGGCCCCAGAGTTGTCGCGCCGTCTCGGCTGCGCGGAAGGCAGCGCGGCGGCCTTCCTCCGCCTGGCGCATGACCACCTGAAGCAGGTTGGCGCGATGCGATTCGATTTCGACGGCCAACACCGGGTCATCGGCCAACTGGCTCTGAGCGAGCTCGAGAAACCGAGGTGCCTCCTGTTGGCGCTCCGGGATGTGCACGGCCGCGCGAGAGGCCGCGAGGTAGGCCATGGCGCGGAGCGTCGGATCTGTGGCATTGGACGCCAACGCGGTCCACCGGTCGAGCGCAACCTGCTGCTCACCCACATCGCCGGCAAGTTGTGCCACCGCTAGACGCAGCGCTACTGCCACAGGCTCGGCGAGTTCTTCGGAGTCTGCAACCGTTGCCAGCTCTTGCAATCCGGCGCGCCCAAGGAGTCTTCGACGCGGCGATCGAAGAACGCGAAGGGCGAGATCGGTGATATCCAGTCCCGCCTCGCGACGGTGGACAAGGGCCTCATGCAGCAGTTCAACATCAGCCTCCGCCTGCCGTTCGAACCAGTTGGCGAGCGCGGAATGCAGCTCTCGAAGTCGGGTTGCCGGCGTCTCGGCGATAACCGACGCGCGTATCAGGTCGTGGGCGAACCTGAGCGCCTGGCCCTCTTTGACCGCCAGGCCAGAACGCTCCAGTTGGCTCACGGCACTTTCGCAGCGCGGCTCATCCCACGACAGCACTGCGGCGAGCTCCGACACAGCGAGTGGACGCGTGATGACCGCCAGAACCGTCAGCAACCAGGCGCCGTCGCCGCGGAGCGCACGGAGGCGTGACGCCAGGTAGTCCGCGACGTCGCCTCCCTCCTTGCCACGTGCAAGCATGCCGAGCCAGAAGGGCGACCCCTTCGCCTGAGACCAGAGCTCGACCGCCTCGTCCTGGCTCAAATGTGGAGCGAGCTGTCGGATCAGCTGAAGGCCGTCTTCCTTGTCTAGTGGATTGAGCTCCACGGTCGTCACGCGGTCGTCGCCGAGCTCTCTGGCCAAGGATTCACGGAACACCATCGCTTCGGTCGACGGGCGGCTCGCTGCGATCACGGCAAGTGCCTTCTGCTCGGCAACAGCTGAGCGGAGGAGGTAGAAACAGAGAGCCGTCGAGAGCTCATCGATCCACTGCACGTCGTCGATCGCGAGCAGCACCGGGTCTGCAATGCCAAGGAGAGCCTGTCGAGCGGCCTCAAAGACTCGCAGAGGTTCAAGCGAACGATCTTTGGAAGCAGCCCTTGGCTCGAAGAGGAGCTCGTTCAACATCGCGCCCGCCCCCAAGACCCTGCCAAGATCGCGCAGCATGCCGCCCGCGGCCGCCAGCGGAACCTGCATGCCGGCTTCGAACCCGGCTACCCGCAGCTGGCGGGCGGAGGGGTTCCGGCGGCCGAGCTCGGACAGTAGCCGTGATTTCCCCGATCCCGGAGGACCTGAAACAACAGCGGCGGCGGGCATCTCGTCCGCTTTGGCTTTTGAGCAGACACTCTCGAGCAGACCGAGTTCGACTCGCCGTCCCACGAACCTCGTGCTGCTCATGCGCGGGCCAGAACTAGGCTAACGCCGGTTCGTTCTTTTGGCTTAGCCCAGCGACACCAGCATGGGCACGCCCCGTGATTTTTTTGGCGATGGCCGCGTACGAGTGGCGCAGGAGACGTGAGCGACTGGAACCACGACCGGCGTAACGGAAAGCTTGTCTGCCGCCAAAGCGATGCGAATCAGCCGAAGGACTGCAAATTCGAGCCGGACCCAAGAACCATTGCCGAGACGAGAAACTCAGGCCGGCCTGGCCGCAGCTGTCCGCCGAACCCTCTGACCGTCGAGTAGAAGCGGCTCGGCCAATTCGAAAGGAGTTCCGTCCGGCTTGAGGATCGGCTCAGGCGAGTACTGGACGACGTAGCTGCGCCGCGGGCGCGAAGTGCCGTTGGGGCCGCTCCGGTGCAGCAGCGCCGACGAAAACACAGCAATGCTGCCTGCGGGCACGATCACCAGATCGCCTGGGTCGTCGCCGAAATATCCCACGAGATCGTTCAGCTCCGGATCCTTGACATGATCGATCACCTCGCGCGTGCCCGCGCGAGAGAAAGGCAGCACCGAGATGGTTCCGTTCTCGTCCGACATGTCGTCTAACGCGCACCAGAGGGTCACGTAGGTCCGCGTGTAACTCGGCATGTTGTATTTGACATAGCCCGAGTCCTGATGCCAGGCGAATTTCAGTCCGACCTCGGCCATCTTCACAACAAACTGCTCAACAAAGAGGTAAGCGTCGTCGCCAAGCGTGGCCTTGCAGATATCGGCCACAGTGTCACCGAACAGAAACGGGTCGAGGCGGCCCTCAGCCTCGGCGTGGCGATTGCCGATGAAGTAGCGTTTGCCGCGGCGGTTCAGGCCGAATTCGTCGGTGCGGGAGGCATCCATGGCCGCCTCCGTCTTGGCGATGAATCGATCAAGCTCTTCGCGAAGCACCGCCAAATCGGCCTCGCCGATTACGCGCTCGAGGATGAAATATCCCTCTTTTTGAAACTGCTGTCGCTGCCGGGCGGTGATCGCAAGTGCCAACGCTTCCTCCTAATTGGGAACGGATAGCCCGACCCTAGCGTTCGGCGCTTGGGTCGCGCCTCTCATGAGGCGGCGGAATTCTCTCGCCCGGCGTTGCTTCGCCTCGCAGGTACCGGTTGGGGCTGGTTCCGAAAGCGGCGCGGAAGGCGCGGTAGAACTGGGCATGGCTGCCAAACCCCGCATCTTGCAGCGACTGCGTCACGCTGCGGCGAGCGCCGCTTCCATGGATTTGAAGGAATCGCTCCAATCGCAACTGGCCGCGATACTCCTGGAGCGAAACCCCCATCTGGGCCTTGAAGACCCTTCCTAATCGAGATGGACTAAGGCCGCAGGCGGCGGCCAGCTGCTCGAAGGAATCTAGGGTCAGATCGTCACGCAGTTGCATAGCCGCGCGCTCTACGGCGGGATGCACTTCTTGAAGAAGCGATGTCTCAGCATCGACGTAGAGGTGCCAGGCCTGCAGCAAGGCGAACTCAAGGCCGGCATTGTTTTCAGCGGGCGTTTGCGCGCGGGCCACTGCTCCCAACAGCCGATGCAGCCAACCCGCATCGCGTTCCGAGAGACGGCGGCTGTACAAAGATGTTCGTGCCGTCAGTTGCCGGTGCTTGCGCGACAGCAGAGGATGGAAGACCGCCACCCAGGAGTCGAAGTCGGGCGAACGATCGGTGAGGATATGGTCCTGCGTCGGCCAAAGCCAAACGAGCGAACGCCGGACGAGGCGATCGCGGCGGCCGGCGAAGAGATAAGTTGCAGTCCCACGGAGAACGAGGTTCAGTTCGAGTTCCGCGTGGCGATGGCTGCTCACGATCGGAAGCTCGGGTCCGGCGCGCCAGGTCAGCCCGAAGTCGCCGGCCGGAATCTTGAGCTTGACCAATCCCACGGCTCGCCTTTGTTACTCTGACTCAAGACGCATCCCGCGCCCAACATCTACCCGGCGTGGCTTGACCTGTTAGTTAAGGACCGCTCCGTTGAGACGAGCATCTCATGGTCTCTTCCCGGTAGCGGCGGGAATCGTAGCCTGCGCGTGCAGCCGACTCATCTCGCTTGCGAATCGGTCAAGATGGCTCGACGGTCGCATGTCGTCCATTCGGAATCTCGATCTCGATGACCGCCAGGATTGCCTTGTACCTCTGCTGACAACTCGTGACGCTTCCTCGCAAGGAAGTTCGATCTCCTCTTAATCCCAAGGTTCAGGGTTCGACTCCCTGCGCGAGCACCTGCACGCCCTGGCCGCGAAACCTTCGAGACCTTCGGCGGGCATTCTGCACTTCATCTCAAGACCTACCGAGGGACGAGTCCCGATGTGTCACGGAGTGCTCTGGGTAAGCTGTCAAACAGCTGTCACCCCAGCCGAGCTTGCCCAAGGACGGCGGGGTCCGGGAATGGTTGCTTGGTAAGTCTCGCGGAGGATATATGGCAGAAGGACGGGGCTTTGTACTTCGACCTGGAGAGGGGCGCGCTATCGATCTGGGCAACTTTCAGATGTCACTCAAAGCCACGGGGCAGGAAACCGATTCAGCGTTCTCGCTGCTGGAGGCCGCTGAGCCCGCTGATTTTGGTCCTCCACTCCACATCCACAATGATGCTGCGGAAGCCTTCTACGTTCTCGAGGGTGAGTACATCATCTTCCTGGACGGGCGGGAGTACGCCTGCCCAGCTGGGTCGTTCATTTTCATTCCGGCGGGAATTCCCCACGGATTCAGGGTAGGCAAGGTGGAGAGTCGAAAGTTGAATCTCTACGCGCCGGCGGCGATGGTTGGGTATTTCGATGACTTGAGCGAGGCGATCAAGAGTGGAACTGCCGACGACGAGCTCCTCGGCACAATTGCTGAGCGTTCCTCCATGGAAGTCATCGGGCCCGTGCCTGAAGGCTACTTGTGAGCCGACACGCCCACCACGCCCAACGCATCGAGGCGATCCCACGGAGATCTCCGATGTCAAGAAGGAAGGGGACTCTGCGCTTACTTGAGTGGTAGTTGGCTCACTGGTATTACCCAGCGAAACATCGCGTTATTGTGGCCGGCGAAAGAAGCGCGAACCCGATCGATGAGCACCTCAAGCGTCTTACCTTCGAACCTCAAGCCCTCCCCCTTTAGGTCAGAGGCCGAGTAACCGTCCGAAGTCACGGTCACATCGAGGATGACCGATGCCCCTTCGCTGAACGGATAGATCGCGAACTGCAATTCGGCGTGCGTGCCAGCGACAGTGCCCGCGTAGAGCGCGGCGATCTCATCGGACGCTCTCTTGACACAGTCGCTCAACCCGGGGCCTTTGAAATCGCGCGGCGCACGCGAGTCGGAGATATAGGTCACCTCCCACCGGCCTGAATTCGCGCTGACCATGCACGTGACCAGGTCGCTCACTGGCTAGACAGTAGCGATGCGCAGGCCCCGGCCGAACCCTGTCACCCTCCCTCATGCGCGGGAGGGTGACAGATCAGCCGAAGTAGTTGTGACGCATCAGCCGAAGGCGTTTTGTCGCCAAGCAGCCGAAGTTGCACAAACGTGATGGTGCTCGCGCAGGGAGTCGAACCCTGAACCTTGGGATTAAGAGGCTGCTGGCATGCAGTGTCAGGGAGTGTCAGCGAGTGTCGGAGAGTGCCACCCACTTGGATTTATTGACGCAGCAGTGTCACAGAGTGTCAGGGAGTGTCAGAGAGTGTCTGCGTGAAGGTGTCAGTCAGGGTGTCAACGCGATACGCCAACCTCGCGACCGCAAATTAGCTGGCTGAGCGTCCCCCCGGCGCCGGAGCGTAGCCGAGACTCGGGCGCATGATCGCAGTCACGACAAGTGCGGCGACAGCAAGCAGGACCACAAGGACTGGATCTGCGTGGTTCCCATTCGCACCCGGTACGAGGTTCACGCCCATGTCGTACCCGGCGTGGGCGATCATGACGATGAGTAAGCTGCCCCCGGTGCTGTTGTAGAGCCACGCGAAGAGAATTGACAGCGCGGCCAGGCGCACCAAAGTCAGGCCGGCATCTGTCCAGGTAGTCTCATCAAGACCACCTGGCGCGACGACAGGCCAAAGGTGCCACACCGTCCATACGACGCCCACAATCGTTGCAGCGAATAAGGCCCCGACGCGAGTTTGAAGCCGTGCCTGGCCCAGTCCGCGCCACCCGACCTCCTCACCGAATGCTCCAGCCAAAAGCGCTCCGACAAGGAATCCCATCGATGCAAGGCCCGGAAATCTAAACCAGGGATTCGGAACCGAGGTGTGCAGCAGCGCCCGCGTTGCGTCAGCCGCGATAAACACAAGCGTCGATCCGAAGGCCGCGACCAAGAACCATGTAATGCCGACTCGCCATTTCAAGACGGGGCGAAGCAGCCGGCGGATGCCGTGCCGCTCGCGGAACAGGGCGACAACTATGATCGCGGCCAAGGCGGGCGCATACGCAGTCAGCTCAATGCCCAAACCTGCGACGAGCGGAACCGAACTCGAAAATGTCAGCTTGCTCAGATCGAGGTGATAGACGAAGAGCGGCAGCATCCCCAGTGCAGTGATGCCAAAGACTCCAGCCGTCCAAGCGCCGACCACGCGATATGCACCGTGGTTATCCATTCGGTCAGTGCCCACCACTTGTTTGAGCCATTTGACAGCGCGGATACTACTGCCGGGACGTCGTCCAGCCACGCTCGTGTGCCTCCTGCGCGGAAGTGTCAAGCATCAGCCGGAACACCCGTGAGGCATCAGCCGAAACACCGACAAGGCATCAACCGGGACGCTTTGTCGTGCTTCAGCCGAATCGGCACAACGTGGTGGTGCTCGCGCAGGGAGTCGAACCCTGAACCTTGGGATTAAGAGGCTGCGGGCATGCAGTGCCAGGGAGTGTCAGCGAGTGTCACGGAGTGCCAAACGAGCCTCGGTTTACGACGCAGGAGTGTCAAAGAGTGTCAGCCAGTGTCAGCGAGTGTCTACGTGAAGGTGTCAATTAGGGTGTCCGGCGGGTCCTTGACGGACTGACGAGTGGCCCTCGCCATGGAGCCAATTTCGACGGCTCGATTCAGAATGCTCTCGCACCGAACCATGAGCGACAATCCAGGGCCTGACAAGAGGGCTCAGCGGGCTGTTCTCTTGATCGCAGCAGCCCTGACGGCGATCGTGCTCGCCGGGGTGCTTTACCTCCGCGCCGTTGGGCCGGCATCTACGGGTGTGCCAACACCGACAGCCATACCCATGATGTCAGGGCCGTACTCAGCCACCTACGACTTCATCACCCCATCGTCGGGCTGGGCGCTTGTCTTGGACTACGGCAAGCTCTCAACTACTCTCTCAACGCGTTTCTGGATCTTCAAGACAACCGATGGGGCACGTCACTGGAAGCAGCTCTACCAAGGCTCGGCCGAGGGCGGTCAGACCTACATCCACTTCTTCGATGAGCAGCATGGTCTTGCTTACGCCGGAATTTCGTATCGCACGGTAGACGGCGGCGCTCATTGGCAGAGCATCGAGACTCCAGGGCCCATGCCATACATCACGTTTGCGAGCCCGACGGTCGGCTGGGCGGAGGACTTTGACGCTCTTTCGCATTCGCAACGCCTATACATGACCACCGACGGCGGTAGCACGTGGAAGCGGCTACCAACAGACTTGCCGGGGGCAGCTGTTCTGGAACCAATCTTTGAGATCCAGTCGTCAGCCTTTCGTGAGAGTGGCGAAGGATGGCTTGGAGCGGGCTATGTGCCCTCTCCGATTGTGTATGTGACGGTCAATGCAGGAGGGAGTTGGCAGATGATTCCAATCCCTTCTCCTGGCGCTGCGTCATCCGGCGCGGGCTACCTGACCAGCGCGAGGCTTGTACCAGGGGGCGCGGTGCTCGTCCTGGTCAGTGACGACTCAGCTCACGTCCTCGGTGCGTTTCTCTCTGGTAATCGCGGAGTGTCTTGGCGCCAAGTCGCTTTCCCAACGGCCGTATCGACGTCCGACGATTTGGTGTTGGTTGACGCGACAAATTGGTGGCTCCTTCTGTCCGGACATATTTGGACAAC
>Ga0209058_1005193_pt1 | contig 10228 bp, 6 predicted proteins | sample GraSoiAngelo_147_FD_185904 | JGI IMG/M metagenome (GOLD analysis project Ga0209058, IMG submission 185904) | Grasslands soil microbial communities from the Angelo Coastal Reserve, California, USA - 14_1009_05_40cm (SPAdes) (version 2) | ecosystem: Environmental > Terrestrial > Soil > Grasslands ... | reverse complement strand
TGACCGCCGCCGTATGCAGGAGCGCCTTCGAGGGAATGCAGCCGACGTTCAGGCACACGCCGCCCAGCGTCGGATAGCGCTCGACCAGCACCGTCTTCAGCCCGAGGTCCGCGGCACGAAATGCCGCCGAATAGCCGCCCGGCCCGGCGCCCAGGACGACTATGTCGCATTCGAGATCCGCTGAGGCGGAAGGCGCTGGCGGCGCCGGCTGGGGCGCTGCGGGCCTTTTTTGGGGTTGCGCCGATTCCAGGACGAGGATCGGCGAGCCCTGCGAGACCTTGTCGCCGAGCTTGATTCTCAGCTCCTTCACTACTCCGGCGCCGGGCGAGGGAATCTCCATCGTCGCCTTGTCGGACTCGAGCGTGATGAGGGACTGCTCCTTCGCCACTGCGTCGCCGGGCTTGACCAGGACCTCGATGACCTCGACGTTCTTGAAGTCCCCGATGTCGGGGACCTTCACTTCGATTCCGGGCATCTAGAGAATCAACTTTCTGATGTCCGAGAGCACCGACACGAGGTAGCTGGAGAAGCGGGCGGCGGTCGCGCCATCGATGACGCGATGGTCGTAGGAGAGCGATAGCGGCAGCATCAACCGGGCTTTGAAGCTGTCTTTGTCCTTCTCGTCCTTCCCCGCAAATACGGGACGGAATGCGGACCGCGAGACGCCGAGGATCGCCACCTCGGGCGCATTGATGATCGGCGTGAAAGCGGTGCCGCCGATGCCGCCGAGGCTCGAGATCGAGAAGGTCCCGCCCTGCATGTCGCCGGGCTTGAGCTTGCCGTCGCGCGCCAGCTTGGAGATGTCGGCTAGCTCGTGCGCGAGGTCGAACACGCCCTTGCGGTCCGCATCGCGCACCACCGGCACCACCAGCCCGCCCGGCGTGTCGACCGCCACGCCGATGTGAAAGTACTTCTTGATGACGATGCTTTCGCCCGACCTGTCGAGCGAAGAGTTGAACACCGGGTACTGCCGCAGCGCGGTGACGCAGGCCTTGATCATGAAGGCCAGCATCGTGAGCTTGAAGCCCTGCTTCTCGGTCTCGACAGTCTGCGCCTTGCGAAACGCCTCGAGGTCGGTGATGTCGGCCTCATCGAACTGCGTGACGTGCGGGATCGAGATCCAGTTGCGGTGCAGGTAGGGCCCCGACAGCTTCTGGATGCGCGACAGCGGCTTCACCTCGACCGGTCCGAACTTCGCGAAATCGACTTCCGGCCAAGAGGGAAGGCTGAAGGGCAACGCGCCGCCCGCCTTTGCCGCGGGCGCAGACGCGGGCGCGCCCTGCAGCACGCTTTTCACGAAGGCCTGCACGTCGGACTGCAGGATGCGGCCTTTCGGACCGCTGCCGCGCAGCCTCGTCAGATCGACGCCGAGCTCGCGCGCGAACTTGCGCACCGACGGGCTGGCATGAGGCTTCGCCGTCGCTTCCTCTTGTGGCTCGCGCGGCACTGGACGCGGGGCAGGAGCCGCAGCGATCGGCGCAGCGGCCGGCGCGGGCGCCGCCGCCTTGGGGGCAGCGGGCTTTGGCGCCTCGGCAAGCGCCTGGTCTTTCGCCTTGAGCACAAGGATCGGCGTATCCCTGGAAACCTTGTCGCCGATCTTGACCCTGATCTCCTTCACCACGCCCGCAGCGGGGGAGGGGATTTCCATCGTCGCCTTGTCCGACTCGAGGGTGATCAGCGACTGCTCCTTGGAGACCGTGTCGCCGGGCTTCACCAGCAGCTCGATGACCTCGACCTCCTTGAAATCGCCGATATCGGGCACGGGAACGGTCAGGTCGCTGGACGCCTCGGTCTTCGGTTTCTGCTCGGCTCTCTTCTCTGCGCCCTTGGGCTTTTCCTCCGCATCGAGCTCGAGGATCGGCGTGCCCTGCGACACCTTGTCGCCCATCTTTACCTTCAATTCCCTGACCACGCCGGCCGCGGGCGACGGTATCTCCATCGTCGCCTTGTCCGACTCCAGCGTGATCAGCGACTGCTCCTTGGAAACGGCGTCGCCCGGCTTGACGAGTACCTCGATGACCTCGACTTCCTTGAAGTCGCCGATGTCCGGAACGACCACTTGGCTCATACGCTCGTCGGGTCCGGCTTGTCGGCATCGATGCCGTATTTCTTGAGCGCATCGGCGACCGTCTTCGGCTTGCCCTCGCCCTGATCGGCAAGCGCTTTCAGCGCCCCGATCGTGACGAAGTTGCGGTCGACCTCGAAGAAGTGCCGCAGCTTGGGACGCGTATCGGAGCGGCCGAAGCCGTCGGTGCCGAGGACCCGGTACACGCGGTCCCTTGGCATGAGCAGCCTCAGCTGGTCGGCGAAGATCTTCATGTAGTCGCTCGCCGCGACCACCGGACCGGCGGGGCGCTTTTGCAGAATCTCGGTTACATAGGGAACCCGGGGCTTCGCTTCCGGATGCAGCATGTTCCAGCGGTCGGCCGCCAGGCCGTCGCGCCGCAGCTCGGTCAAGCTGGTCGCGCTCCACACGTCGGCGGCGACGCCCCAGTCGGTCTCGAGCAAATCGGCCGCGGCAAGCACTTCGCGCAGGATCGTGCCCGAGCCAAGCAATTGCACTCGCAGCTTGTTTCTGGTTTTGGTTTCTCTAAGCAAATACATTCCTTTGAGGATTCCCTGCTCGACGCCCTGCGGCATCGCCGGGTGCTCGTAGTTCTCGTTCATCAGGGTGATGTAGTAGAAGACATCTTCCTGGTTGGTCACCATGCGCCGCAGGCCGTCCTGGATGATGACTGCCACCTCGTAGGCGTAGGTCGGATCGTACGAGACGCAATTCGGGATCACCGAGGCGAGGACATGGGAGTGCCCGTCTTCGTGCTGCAGCCCTTCGCCGTTCAGCGTGGTCCTTCCCGCAGTCGCGCCGAGCAGGAAGCCGCGCGCACGCTGATCGCCCGCCGCCCAGGCCAGATCGCCGATGCGCTGCAGGCCGAACATCGAGTAGAAAACGTAGAACGGGACCGTGACCCGGTTGGAATGGCTGTACGAAGTGGCCGCCGCTATCCACGAGGAGAACGCTCCGGCCTCGTTGATGCCTTCCTCGAGGATCTGCCCCTGCTTGTCCTCGCGGTAGTACATCACCTGGTCCTTGTCGACCGGCTCGTACTTCTGCCCCTCGGCGGCGAAGATGCCGAGCTGGCGGAACATGCCTTCCATGCCGAAGGTGCGGGCCTCGTCGGGGACGATCGGCACGATGTGCTTGCCGATGTCCTTGTCGCGCACGAGCGCGGTAAGCGCGCGCACGAACGCCATCGTGGTCGAGATCTCGCGGCCTTCGCCCGAGCCCTTCAGCAGCGCGTCGAAAGCCGCGAGCGGCGGCACCGCCGGAACCGTGTCGGCCTTGCGGCGCCGCTGCGGCAGGAAGCCGCCCAGCGCCCGGCGGCGCTCGTGCAGATATTTCATCTCCGGAGCGTCGGCAGGCGGAATGTAGAACGGCAGCTCCTCGAGCTTCTCGTCCGGGATGGGAATGTTGAACTGGTCGCGCATCTCCTTGATGGTGGCGATCTCGACCTTCTTCAGCTGGTGCGTCGGGTTCTTCGCCTGGCCCGCCTTGCCCAGGCCGTAGCCCTTGATGGTCTTGGCGAGGATCACCGTCGGCTGCCCCTTGTGCTTCACGGCCGCGGCGTACGCGGCGTACACCTTGTGCGGGTCGTGGCCGCCACGGTTCAGGCGCCAGATGTCCTCGTCGGTCATGTTGGCAACCATCTCGAGGAGCTTCGGGTGCTTGCCGAAGAAATGCTTGCGCACGAATGCGCCGTCGTTCGCCTTGTAGTTCTGGTACTCGCCGTCGACGGTTTCCTCCATCACGCGCAGCAGGATGCCGTCCTTGTCTTTCGCGAGCAGCGGGTCCCAGTACGAGCCCCAGATCACCTTGATCACGTTCCAGCCCGCGCCGCGGAACTCGCCTTCCAGCTCCTGGATGATCTTGCCGTTGCCTCGCACCGGCCCGTCGAGCCGCTGCAGGTTGCAGTTGACTACGAAAATCAGGTTGTCGAGCTTCTCGCGCGCCGCCAATCCGATTGCGCCGAGCGACTCGGGCTCGTCCATCTCGCCGTCGCCGCAGAACACCCACACCTTGCGGTTCGCGGTCTGCGCCAGGCCGCGCGCCTCCAGGTACTTCAGGTAGCGCGCCATGTAGATCGCCTGGATCGGTCCTAATCCCATCGACACCGTCGGGAACTGCCAGTAGTCGGGCATCAGCCACGGGTGCGGATAGGACGAAACGCCCTTGCCGTCCACTTCGCGGCGGAAGTTGAGCAGCCGCTCCTGTGGCAATCGCCCTTCCATGAGGGAGCGCGCATAGACACCGGGCGAGGAATGCCCCTGGAAATAGATCAGGTCGCCGCCGTGGTCGTCGTGCGGTGCATGCCAGAAATGCTGCTGCCCCGTGCCGAACAGGGTTCCGACCGAAGCGAAGCTCGCGATGTGGCCGCCGAGCTCATCGTCGTTCTTGTTCGCGCGCACGACCATCACCATCGCGTTCCAGCGGCAGATGGAGCGGATGCGTTCCTCGAGCGGCACGTTGCCGGGCGAGCGCTCCTCCATCTGCGGCGGAATGGTGTTGAGGTACGCCGTGTTCGGCGAGAACGGAATGTAGGCGCCGGAGCGGCGCGCCTTGTCGATCAGCCTCTCGAGCAGGTAGTGCGCGCGCTCCGGGCCTTCACGCTCGAGCACCGCCTCGAGCGCGTCGAGCCATTCCTGCGTCTCTAGCGCATCGGGATCGTTCGCGGCCGGAAATTGAGGGAGCGCGGACATGATGGGGTTCGCTTTTTGAAAGTCTGGATCGCGCCTGGAAAGCGCGCGGGGAGTGCGCCCCAAGCTTAATACGGGGAACCGGGTGGCTCAAGTGGTAGACTGCCCGCCCTCCATGGCTGCGCGCATCCTCGACGGGAAGGCTCTCGCCGCTGCGGTGCGCGCTTCGGTCAGGGAGACTGTGGCGCGGCTCGCGGCGCGCGGTGTCCGTCCCGGGCTCGCGGTGATCCTGGCAGGCGACAACGCGGCGTCCGCGGTCTACGTGCGCAACAAGGCGCGTGCGTGCGAGGAGACTGGCGTGCGCTCCGAGGTGCACCGGTACGGCGCCGACGTCACCGAGCGCGCGCTGCTCGATCGCATCGCAGCACTGAACGCCGACCCGGGCGTGCACGGCATCCTCGTGCAGCTTCCGCTGCCTGGCCGGATCGACGCCCGGCGCGTGCTCGAAGCGGTCGCGCCGGCAAAGGATATCGACGGTTTCCACTTCGAGAACCTCGGCGCCCTCGTCGCCGGGCAGCCGAAGCTCGTGCCCTGCACGCCCGCCGGCGTGATGCGGCTCATCGAGCACGCAGGCGTGGCGCTTGCCGGCCGCCACGCCGTGGTGATCGGCCGCTCCAGCATCGTCGGCAAGCCGCTCGCCCTGCTCCTCTTGCAGAAGGACGCCACCGTCACCATCTGCCATTCGAAGACCATGGAGCTGCAGAAGCTCACCCGCGAAGCCGATGTCCTCGTTGCCGCCGTCGGGCGGCCGAAACTCGTCACCGCGGCGATGGTCAAACCCGGCGCCTGCGTCATCGACGTGGGCATCAACCGCCTCGCCGACGGGACGCTGGCCGGCGACGTCGATTTCGACGCCGTCAAGAACGTGGCGGGCTGGATTACGCCGGTGCCGGGCGGCGTCGGCCCGATGACGATTGCGCTCCTGCTCGAGAATTGCGTGCGCGCTGCTTCGATATGAATCCATTGTTGGATTTTTCCGCTCTACCGCGCTTCCAGGATTTGAAGCCCGGGCATGTCACCCCCGCGGTGGATCAGCTGCTCGCCGAAGGCCGCGCCACGGCCGCGGCGGTGATCCATGCAAGCCCCAGCTGGGATGCGTTCGTCGCCCCGCTGGAAGATGCGAACGAGCGCGTCGCGCGGGCCTGGGGCCAGGTTTCGCACCTGCATGCGGTGCTGGACAGCCCGGCGCTGCGCGAGGCCTACAACGCCAACCTGCCGAAGGTCTCCCAGTACTGGACCGAGCTCGGACAGAACCAGGCGCTGTTCGAGAAGTACAAGGCGCTGCGCGATTTCCCCGAATTCGCCCAGTTGTCGAAAGCCAGGCGAAAAATCGTCGACAACGCGCTGCGCGACTTCCGCCTGGGCGGCGCCGAGCTGCCGCCGGACGGGAAGGCGCGCTTCGCCGCGATCCAGGAGGAGCTGGCACGGCTGGGAGCGAAGTTCTCCGAGAACCTGCTCGACGCGACCAACGCGTTCTCGGTCGTGGTCGACGAGAAAAGAATTGCCGGGCTTCCCGAGGACGTGCTGCATGCGGCGCGCGAAGCGGCGCAAGCCGAGGGCAAGGCGGGCTGGAAATTCACGCTGCATGCGCCGTCGTACCTGCCGGTGATGCAATACGCCGACGACCGCAGGCTGCGCGAGACGATGTATCGCGAAAGCGTGACCCGCGCCTCGGAATTCGGCCGGCCGGAATGGGACAACACGCCGCTCATCGCGCGCATGGTCGCCCTGCGCCGGGAGCTGGCGCAGCTGCTCGGCTACCGCAGCTACGCCGAGGTGTCGCTCGTGCCGAAGATGGCCGAGTCGCCCGGGCAAGTGCTGCGGTTCCTGGACGATCTGGCGCGCCGCGCACGGCCGTTCGCCGAGCGCGACGTCGAGGAGCTGCGCGAGTTTGCCCGCAACGAATTGCACATCCAGGACCTTCAGGCTTGGGACGTCGCGTACGCGTCCGAGAAGCTGCGCGCCAAGCGCTACGCTTTCTCCGACCAGGAGGTGAAGCAATACTTTCCGGAGGATGCCGCCGTCGCCGGGCTGTTCAGGGTGGCCGAGACGCTCTACGGAATCAGGATCCTCCCCTCGAAGGCGCCGGTGTGGCGCGAGGACGTGCGCTTCTTCGAGATCCGCGACAGCGCAGGCGTGCTCGTCGGCCAGTTCTATACCGACCTCTATGCGCGCGACACCAAGCGCGGCGGCGCCTGGATGGACGACGCCATCACGCGCCGGCGCAGGGGCGCTCAGTTGCAGACCCCGGTCGCCTACCTGAACTGCAATTTTTCCGGACCGGTCGGCGGCAAACCCGCGCTATTCACGCACGACGACGTGCTCACGCTGTTCCACGAGTTCGGCCACGGCCTGCATCACCTGCTGACCCGCATCGATGACCTCGGCGTCTCGGGCCTCAACGGCGTCGAATGGGACGCGGTGGAGCTGCCGAGCCAGTTCATGGAGAACTTCTGCTGGGAATGGGACGTGCTGCGCCACACGGCGCGCCACGCCGGCAGCGGAGCGCCGCTGCCGCGCGAGCTGTTCGACAAGATGGTCGCGGCGAAGAACTTCCACAGCGGGCTGGCGATGCTGCGCCAGATCGAGTTCGCGGTGTTCGACATGCGGCTGCATTCGGATTTCGATCCGGCGTCGGGGCAAACCCCGCTCGCCCTGCTGCAGGAAGTGCGCGAGCGCGTCGCGCTGCTGCACCCGCCGGGGTACAACCGCTTTCCGCACAACTTCTCGCACATCTTCGCCGGCGGCTACGCTGCCGGTTACTACAGCTACAAGTGGGCGGAGGTGCTTTCGGCCGACGCGTACAGCTTCTTCGAGGAAAACGGCGTGCTCGACGCTCGCTCCGGCCAGAAATTCCGCGACGAGATCCTCGCCGTCGGCGGCAGCCGGCCGGCCGCGGAGTCGTTCCGCGCGTTCCGCGGCCGCGAGCCGCGCGTCGAAGCGCTGCTGAAGCACAATGGTATGATTTCCGCATGATCCTCAAGCGCGTTGGGGTTGCCCTGGTTCTCGCGCTGGCCGCGGGCGCGGTGGTGGCGCAGCAGCAGCTCTATCGCTGGACGGACCAAAAGGGCCGGCTGAACGTCGCCGACACGCCGCCGCCGCCCGGTGCGAAAGATGTGCACCAGTGGCGCGTCATCGCGTCGAGCGCCGCCGAGGGCGGCTCCGAACCGTACGCTCTGCGACAGGCGCGCAAGGAATCGCCGGTAACGCTCTACACCGCTGCCGACTGCGACCCCTGCAACGATGCGCGCAAGCTGCTCAACTCGCGCGGCATCCCGTTCAAGGAAGTGAGCGTGACCGAGAAGGAGGTTAACGACCTCGTCAAGCTCGCCGGCAGCGCCTCGGTGCCGGTCATCGTCGTCGGCAACGCGACGCAGAAGGGCTTCGAGGGATCGGCCTATCACCGCCTCCTCGACGATGCCGGATATCCCAAGATGGGCCTGCTCGCGCCGCGCAGCCAGCAGGAGCCCAAGCCCGGTGCGCAAGAGGAGAAGCCGGCGAGCGCCGAAGAAGCTCCGCGCGGGCCCTACGCGCCCGGCGCCCCGCCTCAGCGCTTGCAGAGGAAGTGACACAGGACAGGGGGAGATTCAGGCTCGCCACCTGGAACGTCAACTCGCTCAAGGTCAGGCTCCCCCACCTGCTCGACTGGCTCGCTTCGGCGCAGCCCGACCTGATGTGCCTGCAGGAGACCAAGCTCGAGGACGCGAACTTTCCGCGCGCCGAAATCGAGGCGGCCGGATACCAGGCGGTGCATTGCGGGCAGAAGGCCTATAACGGCGTGGCGATCCTCGCGCGCTCGGCGATTCGCGAAGCCACCCACGGCATTCCGCGGTTTCCCGACGATCCCAAACGCGTCATCGCGGCCACGGTGAAAGGCCTGCGGGTGGTCTGCGTCTACGCGCCGAACGGCCAGTCGCTTGGATCCGACAAGTACGTCTACAAGCTTCGCTGGTACGAAGCGCTCGCCAGCTGGGCGAAAGAAGAGCTCGGGCAGCATCCGCGCCTGGCGGTGCTCGGCGACTTCAATGTCGCGCCGGAAGACCGGGATGTGCACGACCCGAAGCGCTGGGAAGGCGAGATCCACGTCTCGCCCCCCGAGAGGGCGGCATGGCGGGGCGTGCTCGACACGGGCCTGGCCGATGCCTTCCGCCTGTTCCCGCAGCCCGAGAAGCTGTTTTCCTGGTGGGACTACCGCCTGCTCGGCTTCCAGCGCAACTGGGGGCTGCGCATCGACCACATCCTGCTGTCGCGCGAGCTCGCGGCGCGCTGCACCGCCAGCAGCATCGACAGGGAGCCGCGCAAGCGCGAGCGGCCCTCGGATCACGCGCCGGTCATCGCCGACCTGGGTTAATCGATCAGCGCGTACGCGGGAAGGGTGAGGAACTCGACGTAATCGCCGGCGGTGAGCTTCTCGAACAGCCTGGCGCCTTCCTCGTACTTCGCGGCGCGGTACGCGGTTTCGCCAAGGTAGGCGTGCACCTTCGGCAGCTCTTCGGCAAGCAGCCGCTTGAACAGCTCTGCCGTGACCTTGCGGCCGTCGTCGAGCACGCCCTTCGGCGAGCGGATCCACTGCCAGATCTGCGAGCGCGAGATCTCCGCGGTGGCGGCGTCTTCCATCAGGTTGAACACCGGGACGCAGCCGTTGCCGGCGAGCCAGGCGCCGAGGTACTGGATGCCGACCGAGATGTTGTTGCGCAGCCCGGCTTCGGTGATCGGCTTCTCGGGCTGGAAATCGAGGAGCTCCCTGGCGGTGACGCGCACGTCCGGGCGCTGGCGGCCGTACTGGTTCGGCTGGGGCATGTGCCGGTCGAAGATCTCCTTCGCGACCGGCACCAGCCCGGGATGAGCGACCCAGGTGCCGTCGCAGCCGTCGGTCACTTCACGCAGCTTGTCCTGCCGCACTTTCTCGAGCGCCGCCTCGTTGGCCTTCGCGTCGTTCTTGATCGGGATCTGCGCCGCCATGCCGCCCATCGCCGGCGCCCCCCGTCGGTGGCAGGTCTTGATCAGCAGCAGCGCGTACGCGCGCATGAACGGCGCGGTCATCGTGACTTGCGCGCGGTCGGCGAGGCAGAACTCCTGGTTGGCGCGGAATTTCTTGATGCACGAAAAGATGTAATCCCAGCGGCCGATGTTGAGGCCGGCGCAGTGCTCGCGCAGCTCGTGAAGGATCTCGTCCATCTCGAACGCCGCGACGACGGTCTCGATCAGCGCCGTGGCCTTGATGCTGCCACGCTTGACGCCGAGCTGATCTTGCGAGGCGATGAAGATGTCATTCCATAAGCGCGCTTCCAGGTGCGACTCCATCTTCGGCAGGTAGAAGTACGGGCCCGAGCCGCGGGCGATCAGCTCTTTCGCGTTGTGGAAGAAGAACAGCCCGAAATCGAACAGCGCGCCCGAAACGGCCTTGCCGTCGACGTGCAGGTGCTTCTCGTCGAGGTGCCAGCCGCGCGGGCGCGGAATCAGCACCGCGGTCCTG
>Ga0209058_1005190_pt1 | contig 10236 bp, 10 predicted proteins | sample GraSoiAngelo_147_FD_185904 | JGI IMG/M metagenome (GOLD analysis project Ga0209058, IMG submission 185904) | Grasslands soil microbial communities from the Angelo Coastal Reserve, California, USA - 14_1009_05_40cm (SPAdes) (version 2) | ecosystem: Environmental > Terrestrial > Soil > Grasslands ... | reverse complement strand
CAGCGCGTCCACGTCCGCGTCCTCGCCGCAGACCCGGCGCGCCAGCTCGGTGTCCCGGCTCACGAAGGCGTCGAGGGCACGCGCTACCCGCGGCAGGCGCGGAAGTTCGCGTAGTCTCCCTGGGCGCTCGACTTGGTGTCGTCGGAATCGGTGAGCACGGCGATGCCCGCCGGCTTGGGCGTCTCCGACTCACCGAAGGACTTCTTGTAGTCGGCGAGCGCGTTCACGCGCTCCTCGACCCACTCGTCCTTACCCGGGTCCCCGGTCCGGAGGACGAGCACCTGGGTGAGGCCGTAGTTGGAGTTCAGGTGGGTGCCCACGGGCACCCTGGCGCTCCAGATGTACTTGACCGCCTTCGGCCCCGTGAGGCGCGAGTACGGGACGAGCAGGTAGACGGCGAGCGCGCTGTCGTTCGTCCCCGAGTCGCGCTCGTCGGCGCCCCGCGGGAACTCGCGGGGCCGCCACGACCAGGCGAGCATCGGGTACGCGCCGAGGTCCCACTCGAGCTGCTTCGCCGCCTGGATGCCGAGCCCGGTCGAGGCCGCGCGCAGGAAGCGGAGCCCCTTCTCCTCGACGACCCTGTAGACGCTCTTGCCGGCGTCCTTCCGTGGCTTCCAGTCCGGCGGGAACTCGCCGACCTTGGCTCGTGCGAAGTCCTCGAGCGTGATGCACTGGTCGGCCGTCGCCGGCGTGGTCTGCATCGGCGCCTGCGCGGCCAGGGGGACCACGCCCAGGGCCAGCAGCAGCAGGGCGAGAAGGGCCGCGCGCGTCCTCATCGCCCCCGGCGCCACCAGTGGTGGACGAGGTTGTCCACGACCTCGCCGAGCTGGCCGATCGTCCGGCACTCGCGGACGAAGTCGCACGCCGGCGTATAGAGCGGCATGACCGAGTCGCCGATGCCCCAGCCCCACTGCCCCTCGGGGTTGAGCCAGATGATCCCCTTCACGCGCTCGCGGATGAGCCGCAGCGCCCACGCCTGGGGGTCGTTGTAGTTGTTGCGCGCGTCGCCAAGGATCAGGATCGTCGTCTTGCGGTCGAGCGACTCGAGCTCGGTCTTGGCGAACCGGTTGAAGGCGTAGCCGAAGTCCGAGCGGCAGTGGTAGTCCACCGGCGCGCCCTTGAGCGCCCACTCGATCGCGCGCTCGACCGGGTACGTGCCGAACGCCTGCGTGACCTCGGCGATCTCCGACACGAACACGTACGAGCGCACGCGGCTGAAGCACTCCTGGAGGCTCCACACGAGCTGGAGCATGAAGCGCGAGGCGTTCCGGACCGAGTCCGAGACGTCGCAGATCGTGACGAGCTTGGGCTTCTCGCGGTGCCGCCGCTTGAGGTAGAGCTCCATCGGCACCCCGCCGTACTGGAGGCTCTTGCGCGTCGTCCGGCGCGTGTCGATCCGCCCGCGCTGCTCCTGGCGCTGGCGCAGCGCGAGCGCGTCCTTGATCCTCCGCGCGAGGCGCGCGACGACGTTCTTCATCTGGGCGATCTCGTCCGGCGTCAGCGCGAAGAGCGGCTTGTCGGACAGAACCTCTCGCGTCAGCTTCTCGCCCTGGCGGTACGCGCGCCGCTCGAGCTCGCGCTCGACGTGCTGGCGGATCATGCGCTTGAACGCCTCGAGGCGCAGCTCGAGATAGTTCCGGATGCGCGCGAGCTGGCCCGGGTCGAGGCCGCGCGCCTCCAACAGCTTCATGAGCTTCTCGAGGTCGGCCTCGATCACCGACCAGTCGAAGCGGTCGGAGATCCGCCGCGAGAAGAAGCCCACCTGGAGGAAGTACATGAGGCGCTCGAGCCCCGCGTTCTGGCCCGAGGCGCGGATGGCCATCTCCATCTCGCTGCCGCCGCCGCGCATGAGGAGCTCCGTCAGGTCGTCGAGCTCCATGCCCTCCTCGGCCAGCATCCGGTCGAGGAGGTCCTGGACGCGCGGGTCCTCCGGGCCGAGTGCCTTCTTGAGCCCCTCGCCCAGGGCCTCGAGGTCGAGGAAGTAAAGGTCGAAGAGCCGGTCGAACGTCGGCTGGTCCCGGAACTCCTTGATCAGCGTCGCCGCCAGCGTGGACTTGAACGCCTCACGGTCGGCCAGCCCGACCTCGGCGCTGGCGGCCAGCGCGTCGAGGGCCTCCGAGGGCGAGACGCGGATCTCGGCGCGGCGGAGGTCGCCGATGAACTCGAGGATCCGCTCGTCCACGATTAGTCGGCGAGAACCTTGTCCAGCGCGCCCTTCACGCGCTCGAGGTCCTTCTCGTGCTTCACCAGCATGGTCAGCGTGGACTCGACGAGCTCCGGCGCGAGCTCCTGCGCGTTCAGGATCACGAGCGAGCGTGCCCAGTCGAGCGACTCGGAGACCGACGGGAGCTTCCGGAGGTCCATCGCCCGGATCTTCTGGACGGCGGCGACGACCGCGCGGGCGAGCCGCTCGGGGATCTCCGGAACTTTGAGTCGGATGATCGCCAGCTCGTCGGCGGGCGACGGGAAGTCGATGAACAGGTGCAGGCACCGGCGCTTGAGGCCGTCGGAGAGCTCGCGCGCGTTGTTGGACGTCAGCACAACGAGCGGGATATGCCTGGCCGTCACCGTCCCGAGCTCCGGTACCGAGACCTGGAAGTCGGAGAGCACCTCGAGGAGGAACGCCTCGAACTCCGGCTCGGCCTTATCGATCTCGTCCACGAGGAGGACGACCGGCGCCTCCGAGAGAATCGCGGACAGGAGCGGGCGCGGCGACAGGAACCGAAAGGAGAAGAACGCGTCCTCCTGGCCGGCGATCTTGGCGACCGCGTCGGGCAGGGACGGCGCGTCGGCGATCAGCTCGCCGATGCGCTCGCGCAGGAGCTGCGTATAGAGGAGCTGTTTGGCGTACTTCCACTCGTAGAGCGCCTTGCCCTCGTCGAGCCCCTCGTAGCACTGGAGACGAATGAGCCGGCGGCGCGTGACCTCCGACAGCGTCTTCGCGAGCTCGGTCTTGCCGACGCCCGCCGGCCCCTCGACGAGCACGGGACGCCCCATGCGCGCGGCCAGGTAGACGACGGTGGAGATCCGGCGGCTCGCGATATAGCGCGCATCCCGGAAACGCTGCTGCACGTCCTCCACGGACTCGAACATGCTGGCTCCCTTTTGCCCGATGAATTCCCCTTCATTGTAGCGGATTTCCGGCCCGCGGGCAGCGGGGAGATTAGGTTCTCTCGGCCTAGTCGGGAGTTCGGCACTGGAGTATGGCCTCCCCGCTGGCTGACACGACCTCTTGCCACCGTGTCGTAAGGCCAGACGGTGTCAGGCACAAGAAGCCAGTACTATCGGAATCGTAATGCACTGCGTGCCCTGTCGCCGAAGGGGTGACGTCTGCGAAACAGCTCACCTTCGCATTCCCGCGAGCATTGTTGGTGGCCACGGCCTGGCTCTCGGTCGTCACGACAGGCGCACCATTCCCGTCGAGCATGCCGCAGGCAAACATGTCAATGAAGACCGCCGCGGCCGCATGGACATTGGGCGCCATCGAGAGAACGGCCACGAGCGCGAGCAGCAACACGATCGTCAACGCTTTCATTACGACTCCTCCTAACACAGGGTGTTCGCCCTATTCGGTGAGCCCGCCTTTGCCTTCGTCGCCACCCCCTCTCTGTCCCTGACGCTTCCGGCATCCCGAAGGCACTCTTGACTCTCAGCGTGCGCAAATCTTCCGGCCGATTGACAGCCCGGGCGGCGCGGGGCTGAGGCGTGAGTCCTGCGAGCCGGGCGAGAGAGATCTTCGAGGAGCCGTCCGGGAAAACACGGGGCCACTTTAGGTGACGAGCCGGATAGCGGCGAGCGGGAGATCACCGGTTTCGACTCTGGGAAATCCCCGGAGCGGACAGTAAGGGGAATACCTCGTTAACAGGGTCGTAAGTGCTCGCCACCGTTTATCTCTCCGACAGGCTCCTCGCTTGTCCCTGGACAGGGGGGAAATCCCTCAGGCCGAACCAGGGGAACCATGAGCCCGACGAGTACGACGGCGGGGTGACTTCTTCTTCTCAGCCGCTAACGCGACTACGTACCCGCGCCGCACGAGGGCGGACTTCAGCACATCGAGCAAGCGGACCAGCTCGGCGTCGGACGACAGGCCGCACCAGACCTCGAAACTCTGCGGGAGCGGCCGGACGGCGGGGGTCATGACCGCACCCGAGCCGCGACAAGCTACAATGCCGCATGCCCGACGCATCCCGCTACCATCGTCTGCGGCTCGTCCTGGCGGCGGCCGGGCTCGCCCTCTCGATCGCCTATCTGGTCGCCCTGCTCGGGACGGGCGCCGCCCACGCGTTGGCCCGCGCCGCGGCCGCGGCGACGGGGAGCGCGTGGGGCCAGGTCGCGATCGTCGCCGGCGTCCTGGGCGCGGCCCGCGCGGTCCTCACCCTTCCGCTCGGGTGGACGCGAGGGTGGTGGCTGCCGCGACGCTACGGCCTCCTCCACCAGGAGGTCCGCGGATGGCTCGCCGATCGCGCCAAGGCCGCGCTCCTCTCGGGCGCGCTCGGGCTCGCGGCGGTCGAGGTCGTCTACGCGCTCCTGCGCGCGACGCCCCTCTGGTGGCTCTGGGCGGCGGCCGCGTTCCTCGCCGCCAACGTGGCGCTCGCCTTCGTCTTTCCCGTGTGGATCGCCCCGCTCTTCTACCGGCTCACGCCGCTCGCCGACGCGGGGCTCTCCGAGCGGCTCCTGGCGCTCGCGCGCCGCGCCGGCGTCCGGGCGGTCGGCGTGTGGATCGCCGACCAGTCGCGGAAGAGCCGCACCGCGAACGCGGCGGTGGTCGGGCTCGGCCGCACGCGGCGCATCGTGCTCTTCGACACGCTCACCGCCCGGTTCACGCCCGAGGAGATCGAGTCGGTGCTGGCCCACGAGCTGGGCCACCACGTCCACGGCGACGCGCGTCGTGGCCTCGCCGTGCAGGGCGCGCTGATGCTCGCGAGCTTCTGGCTGGCGGACCTTCTGCTGCGCGCCGGCGCGCCCGCGCTCGGGCTGGCGGGACCAGCCGACCCCGCGGGGATGCCGTGGCTCGCGCTCGTGCTCCTGGTCCTCTCGCTCGCCGCGCTCCCGCTCGGCAACGGCTTCTCGCGCCGGATCGAGCGGCAAGCGGACGACTTCGCCCTGGCCGTGACGGGCAACCCCGGGGCGTTCATCGCCGCGATGGAGCGGCTCGGCGAGCTCAACCTCGCTGAGCGGCGGCCGAGCCGATTGAAAGAGCTCGTCCTCTACTCGCACCCGGCACTCGAGCGGCGGATCGCGCGCGCCAGAGGAGGTCTCGCATGACACGTCGCCGCACCCTCCGCACGCTCGTCGAGGCGAAGCAGGGGCTCATCGTGCCCGGCGCTTACGACGCAATCTCCGCGAAGCTCGTGCAGCAGGCGGGCTTCCCCGCCGTCTATATGACCGGGTATGGCACCTCGGCGTCGCGCCTCGGCCTCCCCGACCTGGGCTTCGCGGGGCTCGCCGAGATGGTCGACCACGCGCGGAACCTCGTCGCGGTCCTCGACGTTCCCTTGATCGCCGACGCGGACACGGGCTACGGCAATGCGCTCAACGTCCGCCGCACGGTCCAGATGTACGAGGCGGCCGGCGTCGCCGCGCTCCACATCGAGGACCAGGTGACGCCCAAGCGCTGCGGCCACCTCTCGGGCCACCAGGTCATCCCGCGCGCGGAATTCACGGGCAAGATCCGCGCGGCGGTCGAGGCCCGGACGGACCCCGATCTCCTCGTCATCGCGCGCACGGACGCGATCTCGGCCGTGGACGCCGACGAGGCGCTTCGCCGCGGTGAGGCCGCGGCGAAGGCCGGCGCGGACGTGCTCTTCATCGAGGCGCCCCGCGACGCGGGAGAGGTCGAGCGCGTGGCGCGCGCCTTCGAGACGCCGCTCCTCTACAACTACGCGCCCGGCGGCCGCTCGCCGCTCCTGCCCTTCGCGCGGCTCCGGGAGCTCGGCTTCGCGATCGTGCTGCTGCCGGTGGACACGCTGCTCGTGGCGGTCCAGGCGATCCGCGACTTCCTCGCCGCGGCGAAGGCGCGCGACGACGTGCAGGCCCTCAAGGACCGCTACATGCCGTTCCGCGACTTCAACGAGCTGATCGGCGTGAACGCGCAGCTCGCCCTGGCCGGGCGCTACACGGACGACGCGCGCTCCGCGACGTAGGCGGCGAGGGCCGCGTCCCACGGGCGCAGGTCGTCCTCGCCGAGCGCCGTGAGGTTCGCGTGGGCCAGGACCGAGTACGCCGGCCGCAGCGCGCGCGCCCCGAACGCTGCCGACGTGACCGGGACGACCTCCGTCGCGACACCCGCCAGCTCGAAGACACGCCGGGCGAAGCCGTGCCAGCTCGTCTGCCCGGCGTTGGTGAGGTGATAGACCCGGTGCGCCGCCCGTGGGAGCACCCGCCACACCTTCGGCGCCAGGTCGCGCGTGTAGCTCGGGCCGAGCACCTGGTCGGCGACGACGCGGATCGGCTCGCCCTTCTGCGCCAGGCGCAGCATGGTCTCGACGAAGTTCGTCCCGCCCTTGCCCGAGCTCCGCGCCACGCCGAAGAGGCCGGCGACGCGGAAGATGACGGCCCGCTCGCACCGCGCGAGCGCCAGCCGCTCGCCCTCGAGCTTCGACTCGCCGTAGACGTTGAGCGGGTTCGGCGCGTCGGACTCCCGGTAGGGCGCGGACCGCCGGCCGTCGAACACGTAGTCGGTGGAGAAGTGGACGAACGTCGCGCCGAGGGCCTGACAGGTCGCGGCGAGTGTCTCGACCGCCTTGGCGTTCAGGGCGAAGGCGCTCGCCCGGTCGTCCTCAGCCTGGTCCACGCGGTTGTAGGCCGCGGTGTTGACGACGCACGTCGGTCGGAGGTCCGCCAGGACCGCCCGGACCCGGCCCGCGTCGAGGACGTCGAGCTCGCGGCGCGTGAGCGGAACGACCTCCCCGGGGCGGTCGAAGGTCCTGACGAGGTCGAACCCGAGTTGGCCGGCGGCGCCGATGACGACGTAGCGCGTGCGGCGGGGCTCGTCAGGAGGCGGGCTGGCCACCTGTCGCGGGTTGCGGGGTCGCGAGGGCGAGGGCCACGAGGTGGTCGAGCTGCTTGAAGTCGAAGGGCTTGGGCACGTACGCGAAGACGCCGCCGGAGAGCGCCTGGGCCGCGGCCCGGACGTCCTGGTTGCCGGTGATCATGATGATCGGGACGGTGACGCCGAGTCCGCGGATCTGCTTGAGGAGCTCGAGCCCGCCCATCCGCGGCATGTGCATGTCGAGGACGACGAGGTCGTACCGCCCTCGCAGGAGCACCATCGTCGCATCGGCGCCGTCGTGGGCCGCCGTGACCTCGTAGGCGTACCCGTGCTGGAACTGCTTGAAGAACTCCTTGAGCATCTCGACGACCGCGCGCTCGTCGTCGACGACCAGGATCCGCTTGGTCACGCTCGGAGTATAACGCGGGGCGGAGGCGCCGGCAGGTGCCGGGCGCGCGAACGCCGAGGGATCGCGGGGCGAGTCTGTTGTCTGCACGTCATGTACCGCGGGAGAAAGAGTATCGCAATCCTGATACCAACTCGGAATGCGACGTAAGTGTGCGTTTCCCGGCTTCTTCCGTGAAATCGCGTCTACACGTGTCGGGTCAGGATGTCCGATTTTCATGTCAGCCATGTCAGCCCGCCGTGGTCAGGAGCAGGCCAGATGGTACGCCCGGCAGGGGTCGAATCCAGTCGAGTCGGCCAGTCGCTCAGTCCGACGCGACCAGTGCGAGTACGGCGAAGGCCGTTGCCGCATCGGACATGAACATCCTGCGCCAGGGTTCGCCCTTCTCCCCGCCGTGTTCGCGGTCGAAGTTGAGCGAGTAGGCCCGCCACGCGGGATGTATCCGCTGATTGACCTGGACGCCCTGCTGATGAGCCCTGAGCCACTGCGCCCCTTTTCTCACCGCCGGATGCTCGACCGGAACGCCGGCCTTCTTGAGCGTGTACACGATCAGCCCGGTCGCGTAGCCATCCGACTTCGCAAGGAGCGAGGCGTCCAGTGTTCCGGGCGCCCGGGCGCGCCAGGCGGGCTTGCCCCACGTCCACGTGCCGAGCGCTTGCAGAGACCAGCCCCCATCGTCCTCTTGTCTCCTCTGGATCTCCGCGATCAGCGCCTCCCGCTGGGCTCCGGTGAGCAAGTCCTTCAATCGAGTCGACGCCAGCAACACCCACGCCCGGTTGGAGAGGCTTTGCGAGGCGTACTTCGCTTTCACATAGCCGCGCAGCTTCTCGATGCCCACCGTCGCGTCGGTTGCTTCGGGCGTGGAGAAGGCGGGAGCGGTGCCGACCGCCAGGGCAGCGAGCGTGGCGCCATAGTACGCGGCGTCGGCGCTCTCGAATGGCTCGAGGCCGAAATCGAGCCAGTCCCACGCTCCGTCGGGACGTTGGGTCTCCCACAACCGCCGGAGGGCCTTCCGGGTCGGTTCACTCGGTCCTCGCCGACCCCGCTCGGCATCTGCGCTCGACAGGATCAGGGCATTGAGCACCGCTTCGGTCCCACGAGACTCTGTCTTCTTGCCTTCGCTCCCGTCGTAGAAGGGCTGGTGAGCGTCGTAAGTCTCCACGCGCCGAGCGACTCCCTCGAGCAGCCGCACCTCTTGGGGCGTTCGCGTGCTCACGTGCATCGCCCGCCTCAGGGCGGGCCGTGAAAGCGCGTACGGGACCACCGTGTGGCAGGAGACGCACGTCGTCTCACCCTGACCGGTCCGGAGCTTTTTGGCATTGGCGAACCAGGCGTCCATCCGTTCGTCCAGATACTTTGCGGCGCCCTCCCGATCCCAGCCGCCGTGCTCAGCCGCGGCCTCCTGGGAACCCCGCCCGCTGGCGGTGAGTCCCATGAGGAGCACACTCACAACGACGGTGATGGCCAGCCTCATCGTTCAGGGACCTCCAACTATCCGCCGATCCGCGCCTCTTGCTCGGACGTTACCCCTTATCAACGACAATATCCCACACCACGGTCAGCGAATCCGGCTCGACGTCCGCGGTCGGGGGCAGCACCTTCGCGATCAGGCTCTCCTTGTTCGCACGGATGTTCTGCAGGAGTAAGTCTTTGTCGTTCAACGACTCTCCGGGGAAATACATCTGCGTGATCACCCGGTTGATCTTGCCTGTCACGTCGAAGTGAAGATGCGGCGGACGCATCCAGTTGGCAGTCGCCGGATACGCCCCCGGCTTGATCGTCTTGAACCGATACTGGCCCTCGGCGTCGGTGTTCTGGACGGCGAAGCCCTCGAAGTTCGGATCCAGCGGCGCTGGGTTCGTGTCACTCGGGTGGCTGTAGCGGCCCTGGGCGTTGGCTTGCCAGAGCTCGATCCTCGCCCCTCGGACCGGTTGCCCCTCGACGTTCAGGACCCGTCCCATCACATGGATCACCTGTCCCGTCGCGCGTCCCTGCCGTCCGGGGATGGTGGTCAGATCCGCACCTTGCTCCACCCGTTTGATGACGGGATAAAACGGTCCGAGGATTTCCCCTGGAGTCCGTTGGAGCGTCTCGGCGAACACTGCACTGACTCCCGACATCGCAAAGCCGCCGGCGGCAAGCGCCATCCCCAGAACGTGTCGGCGTGAGAACCCCTCATGACCGTTCATTCTCGCGTCTCCCCAAAAGCGCTGGCCTCACTGCGTGGCGAAGAGTGATCACGCCCCGTCGATATCACCTTCTTACGATGGGAGCCGCTATCCATCGCACCCTCGATCTGCGCCAGTTGCGCGGCGACCGACCGATCGCCATGGTCGTTCAGGCGCTCCCGCCGAAGTACAGAGTATGCCCTTGATCGTCTTTGATGACGAACTCTCTCGTTCCCCAGGCGGTCTCGTGCACGTCTTTCACGAGGCGCACCCCGTTTCGCTTCAACGCGTCCGCCACGGCCGCGACGTCGTCTGTTTCAAGATAAAGGTGGAAGTGTCCGCCCTTATCCACGAACTCGATCGAGGGGTCCTTCTCGTCGACGAGTTTCAGGTGAAAGAGCTGACTCCCCGCCCGAATACCGGCGTAAAAGTCCTGGTACTGGAACTCGAGCGTGAGTCCCACCTTTGTGGTGTAAAAACGGATCGACTCAGCGAGGTTCGTAGTCCGCAGCTGTGAGATGGCGCTCGATATCCGCATCGCTCCACCCCCACTGATTGGCACGCTCAAGACCTGGCCGCGTACGCCTCGACCTCCAGCAGGAATTCGGGCCGTACCAGCTGGGGAACCACCAGCAGCATGGACGCAGGACGCGCGTCGCCCAAGAAGCGCG
>Ga0209058_1005188_pt1 | contig 10237 bp, 8 predicted proteins | sample GraSoiAngelo_147_FD_185904 | JGI IMG/M metagenome (GOLD analysis project Ga0209058, IMG submission 185904) | Grasslands soil microbial communities from the Angelo Coastal Reserve, California, USA - 14_1009_05_40cm (SPAdes) (version 2) | ecosystem: Environmental > Terrestrial > Soil > Grasslands ... | reverse complement strand
ACGAGGTGGATCATCTTCGTTCCGGTGTCCGCCTGTTGCCGATGACTGGTCACCGCCACGGAGTAAAACTCACCGATGGAGTTGTCGCCCTGCAGGATGCAGCCGGGATACTTCCACGTGATCGCCGAGCCGGTCTCGACCTGGGTCCACGAGATCTTCGAATTGCGGCCCGCGCATTTGCCCCGCTTGGTGACGAAGTTGTAGATGCCGCCGCGTCCCTCTTCATCTCCAGGGTACCAGTTCTGAATCGTCGAGTACTTGATCTGCGCGTTGTCCAGCGCGACCAGCTCGACGACTGCGGCGTGCAGCTGATTCTCATCCCGCGTCGGCGCCGAGCAGCCCTCCAGGTAGCTCACGTAGCTACCTTCCTCGGCAATGATCAGCGTCCGCTCGAACTGACCGGTCGAGGACGCGTTGATGCGGAAGTACGTCGACAGCTCGAGGGGACAACGCACGCCCTTCGGCACATACACGAACGAACCGTCGGTGAACACCGCGGAATTCAGCGCGGCGAAAAAGTTGTCGTTGTACGGAACAACAGTGCCCAGATACTTCTGGACCAGGTCAGCGTGCTCGCGAATGGCTTGCGAGATTGGCATGAAGATCACGCCGTACTTGGCGAGCTCCGCCTGAAACGTCGTCGCCACCGAGACGCTGTCGAACACCGCGTCCACGGCGACGCCAGTCAGCCGCTTCTGCTCTTCGATCGGGATGCCAAGTTTCGCGAAGGTCGCGACGAGCTTCGGGTCGACCTGATCGAGCGAGTCGAGCTTGGGGAGTTTCTTCGGCGCGGCGTAGTAGCTGATCGCCTGATAATCGATCGGACCGTACTTCACGTTAGGCCAGTGCGGCTCCGACATCTTGAGCCAGTTGCCATACGCCTTCAGGCGCCACTCCAGCATCCACTCCGGCTCGCCCTTCTTGGCGGAGATGAGCCGAATGACATCCTCGTTCAAGCCGGCTGGCACGACCTCGGATTCGATGTCGGTGACAAAGCCGTACTTGTATGGTTGCTGGACGTGGGCTTCAATACTGGTCATTTTGCTCCCGGAAGTCGTTACCGGACATACGCTTGGCAATCAAAATGTCGGCTTAGATGGGAATCCTAATGGTTTTGTCGGGATTACGCTAGTAGATGTCGCGATTCCATTCCCTGACCAGCCGTTCGTAGTCCTCAGGCGTATTGACCTGATCGATGATGGCGGGATCGTCGACGGGCACCGAAATCACTTCCCGCTCATGATTGTGCAGCACCGCCCTCGCACCCTCGCGCGTGGCGGCCTCGCTCTCCAGCAACTCGCCAAATAGCGCAGACCCCCAAATGACGGGGTGGCCGCGCCGCGCACTGAACGTGGGCACGACCGCCGCGGCTTTCGTGCGCCGGTGCGTTTCCAGCACCCGCTCCACCGTCGTCACCCGGACATGGGGCAGATCGACCGGCCACACGAGAACAGCACCAGGTTGCAGCGGCTGCAGAGCGCGCAGCGCGGCCCGCAACGAGGCAATCGGGCCGGTTTCCGGCTCGGGATTCTCCACGATCATGCAATCGTGGTCGGCCAGGACAGGCTGGATGCGCGGCGCGTCTGGGCCAAGGACTACGACCCGAGTCTTTACCTCGAGCGCTTCTAAGGCTTCCATAATCCGAACGACGAACGGGAGGCCGAGGAAATCCAAGAGGGCCTTGGGGGACCCCATTCGGGCCGACCGGCCGGCCGCCAGGACGACGCCCGCTAAAGACATAGGGGCTAAGAGACTAAGGGCCTGAGTGGCTATCCGGCTAGAGGGTAGTTGCATGACGGCCCGAAAGGGGCAATTTTGGCGCGCCCATGGCAGCCAGACGCATTCGCCAACTCGGCGACCCGATCCTGCGGGTCCGCTGTACTCCGGTGGAAGATCCCAAGTCACCGGCGGTGCGGCTGCTTTCCGATGATCTGCGGGACACCCTGCGCCAGGCGCGAAAGAAGTACAATTTCGGCCGGGCGTTGGCGGCGCCGCAGATCGGTGCTCCGGTGCGCGTGGTGCTGGTCGAGGTTGGGAAATTCCGCGCGACGATGATCAATCCGGAAATCACCGATGTCGGAGCCGACGACTTTCAGGTCTGGGACGACTGCTTCTCATTTCCGAGTTTGCTGGTCCGCGTCACACGCGCCTACCGAGCGACCCTCCGCTACACCGATCTAAAAGGAAACGTCAATACGATGGACCTCGAAGGGCCGATGGCGGAGCTGCTCCAGCACGAGCTCGATCATCTCGATGGCATCCTCGCCCTGGACCAGCCGAGCGGGCTCGATCCATTCGCGTTTCGGGCTGAATGGGAGAAGCACCACAAGCCCACAGAGCGCTACGGACCACCACGCCCGCGCGAAGTTTAGAACCCGTTACATTCCAATGATTGCAGGGGTGCCTGCGGACGTCGCAGGCTGAGATCACACCCTTAGAACCTGATCCGGTTCGTACCGGCGAAGGGAGCTCTGTATGACTTGCCGCACCCAGATGTTCTTCGCCCGCCAGGGCACGTGCACACCCGAGATGCAGCGCGTCGCCGAACGGGAATCGCTCCCGGCCGAAACCATTCGCGACGAGGTCGCCATTGGGCGGCTCATCATTCCCGCCAACGTCAATCATTTGCAGCAGCGGCTCGATCCGATGGCGATCGGCAAGGTGGCCAGCGTCAAGATCAACGCCAACATCGGCAACTCCGCGGTGGAGTCGGATATCGACGGCGAGCTCGAGAAGCTGCATCACGCCGTCCACTATGGCGCGGACACCGTGATGGATTTGTCGACCGGCGGCAACATCGACGCGATCCGTGAGGCAATCATCGCCGCCTCACCGGTGCCGATCGGCACCGTGCCGATCTATCAGGCCATCGAAATCGCCGGTGACGTCGCCAAGCTCACCGCCGACGACATCCTCGACAACATCGAGCATCAGGCGAAGCAGGGTGTCGACTACATCACCGTCCACGCCGGCATCCTGCGCGAGCACGTCGGGCTCGCTCTGGGTCGCGTGACCGGAATCGTGAGTCGCGGCGGGTCGTTAATGGCGTATTGGATGACGCAGCACGGCAAGCAGAACCCGCTGTACGAGCACTACGACCGTCTGCTCGACATCGCGCGCGAGTATGACGTCACGTTGTCGCTGGGCGACGGGCTGCGGCCCGGGTCGATCGCCGATGCGACCGACAAAGCACAGCTCGCGGAGCTCACGGTGCTCGGTGAGTTGACCGACCGCGCCTGGAAGAAGGACGTGCAGGTCATGATCGAGGGGCCGGGTCATATCCCGATGCATCAGATCGAAGTCAACGTGCGGCTGGAGAAGGAGCTGTGTCACGAGGCGCCGTTCTACACGCTCGGCCCGCTCGTGACGGATGTCGCGCCCGGCTACGATCACATCACGTCGGCGATCGGCGCGGCCATGATCGGCTGGTTCGGCGCGGACATGCTGTGTTACGTCACACGGAAGGAGCACCTGGGACTTCCCAACGCCGAGGAAGTGCGTGAGGGCGTGATCGCATACAAGATCGCCGCGCACGCCGCGAACATCGCCCGCCGTCGTCCCGGCGCGACCGAGCGAGACGACGCGCTGTCACGCGCGCGGTACGCGTTCGACTGGAACGAGCAGTTCCGCCTGGCGCTCGATCCCGCCCGGGCGCGCGAGCTGCACGACGAGGCATTGCCGGCAGAGTACTTCAAGAGCGCGGAGTTTTGCGCGATGTGCGGGCCGAAGTTCTGTTCGATGCACATCACGCGGGAGATCGAGCGCTCGCTGGGGTTGCGCGAGCCGCAGCAGAAGGAGAAGCGGGAGGCGGTAGGGGCCGACTAGGAGCCGCGCGGAAACTGCCCTGCGGTCGGATGCGTGAAGCTCGACCGCAGGGGTGCGATGAAGATCGCTGAGTCCGAGATGGTCACTTCGTACAGGTCGGTCACGCCGTTTCGCACGAATTCGAGCGTGTATCTGCCGACCGTGACGGGTAGCACCGCTCGGTACTGCGCCGGGCCAATAGCGGTTAAGCAGATCTCCTCCGGCGCATGCACGTTCTCCGTCACTAGCACACGTAGCAGGTGGTCTGCCACCTGAAGCGCGGCTTCCAGCGAGTAGTTAAAGCAGGGATACACCTTCGTGGTCTCGACAATGAGGACAATTTGCGGAGGCGGAGGGGGCGGGTTTACGAAAGAGCCCTCGCGGATGGCGAAGTTGAGGTCGTCGCCGTCATGCACCCCTGGTGCGAAGAGGTTACAACCCGCGCACGTGACCAGCGCAGCGACTGTGATGCTGAGTAGTCGACGTTTCATCACCAGTGGATACCCGACCGAGCCGACGGGGCGTCACTGCGAGAGCTTCAGTCCAGCCGGGTCTCTGCGGCCCGGGCGTGCGCCTCCAGTCCTTCGACCCGGCCGAACCATGCGGCATCCTCGATGAGCGGACGTGCGGCCGTCCCGTCGTCGATGCGCAACCAGGTGCGCACTCGCAGGAACGTATAAACGGACAGCCCACCTGAAGATCGCGCCGTGCCGCCCGTCGGCAGAACGTGATTGGGTCCTGCGCCGTAATCCCCCAACACCTCCGCCGACGCGCCGCCGATGAAGAGGGCACCGAAATGCGCCAGACGCGGCGCGACCTTGTCCGCGCATTCGAGCACGAGCTCGAGGTGCTCGGGCGCGAGCGCGTCGCACGCGGCAATGCCGTCCTCCACATTCGCGACGACCACCGCGCCGCCGTTGGCCAGGGCCTCACGGGCCACCGCCGCCGTGGGCAGCACCGCAATCTGGCGTGCGAGCTCCGCTTCGACACGATCGGGAAGATTCGGATCGAGCGTCACGAGGATGGGCAGCGCGTCGGGGTCGTGCTCCGCCTGCGCGAGCAGGTCGGCCGCGATTATGCCGGGTAACGCGGTGTGATCGGCCAGGACGACCAATTCCGATGGGCCCGCGAGCATGTCGATCGCAACGTCTGCTGCGACGAACTGTTTCGCAGCCGTCACGTAGCGATTGCCTGGGCCGACCACCACGTCGCACGCAGGCAGCGGCCCAGCACCGAACGCGAGCGCCGCGATCGCGTGGGCTCCGCCCGCCGCTACCACCCCGTCAGCGCCCGCAAGGGCCGCAGCGGCAAGCGTGATGGCCCCCGGCCTCGGACTCGCGACCCAGATCTGTTTGACGCCGGCGGTCTTGGCCGTCACGGCCGTCATCAGCACAGACGACGGCAACGGATAACGCCCGCCGGGCGCGTAACAGCCCGCGCGCTCGACCGGTGCAACCCAGTGACCTGCCGTACCGCCCGGCACCGTGATCGTCACGGTCCCGATCGCGCGTCTTTGCGCCTCGGCAAAGGTCCGAATCCGCTCGGCCACGCGCTCGAGTCGCGCGCGGTCCTGCGCCGACAAGTCAGCGAGCGCGCGATCGAGCACTCCTCGATCGAGGAACAATGGTCCGCCGGGCGCTACATCGCCGAAGCGCTCGGCGTACTGGCGCAGCGCCGCTTCGCCACGCAGGCGAACGGACTCCACAATCGGTGCGGCGACGTCGAAGGCCTCCGCAGGGACGACGCCGTTGCGGCGGCTCACGAGCTCAGCAAGCGTGCGCTGCCGTAACAACCGCCCGCTCATGTCTTCCTCGCCATCGGACGACGGTTCACGGCGCGGTGCCGGCGCCCGAGCTCGGCGCGAACATCGGCCAACGTTCCACCGCCGCGCTGCAACGCGACCAGCGCCATGTAGATCACATCGGCGGCCTCGCGCACGACATCCGCCGGTGTCTCTGCTTGCGCGAGCTCATCCGCTTCTTCTCGCAGTTTTGCCGCGAGCAGCCCGGGATCGGCCAGCAGTTTCGCGGTCCCTGAGCCCGCCATCGGTCGAGCCACGCGATCTGCGAGCGTCATTTCCAGGTCAGCGAGATCGAAGTCCGAGGGCCAGCACGAGCGACGATTGAGATGGCAGAAACCGGCACCGAGCTGCCGTACGGTGAACCGGAGCGCGTCACGATCGCAGTCGAGTTCCACACGGAGAAGCTGCTGGGTGTTTCCCGACGTCGCCCCCTTCTCCCAGATCGATTGGCGCGAGCGTGACCAATAGATCCCGCGCCGCTCGGCGACAGCACGCGCCAGCGATGCGCGCGTGCTCCACACCAGACCGAGCGTGCGGCCCGCCTCATCGCACACGACGGTTGGCCAGACATCGCCCGGCAAGGATTTCGTGAGCGGCGCGGCGATCGCATCGCCGAGCGACAACCGGCCAGTGTACAGCGCCATCCCGACCTGTGCATCAACGCCGATGCCATCGAGCTCGGCGACTTCGGTCGCGGTCGTGATCCCGCCCGCGGCTGTTACGCGCGCTCCGGCCGCGGCTCCCACGACAGCTTCGACAGCGGCGCGGTCGAAGCCTCCCATTTCGCCTTCCCCTTCCACCTGTGTGAAGAGGAATCCACCGACCAACGGCGCAAGCTCATGCACACGCTCCAAGACAGGGACGCCGGTGTTCGCTCGCCAACCGTCCACGACGACCTCGCCGCGTTGGGCATCTACCGCGGCGATGACGCGCTCGCGCGGCAACGCGGCGCAGAACTCTGGCGTCGCGGCGGTGCCGATCATCACCTGCGTCGCTCCCGCGTCGAGCCACCGCCGCGCCGCGTCGAGATCGCGGATGCCCCCGCCCACACGGCACGGCCGCCGTCGCACGAGATCGCGGATCAACTCGGCGTTCGAGCCCCGGCCGAGTGCAGCATCGAGGTCGACCACGGCCACTTCTCCCACGATCGCGAACTCCTCCAACCGCTCGACGGGATCGCCGCCGTCGAGAACGAAGTCCTTGCCGCGGCGCAGCTGCACCGCGCGTCCAGCCACGATATCGATGCTCGGCACGATCATCGGCGCACCCCAATTCCACGAACCGCGAGGTCCGCCTTGATGCCAACGACCGTGTCGTCGCCGTCGTGAAAAACCGAGGCGGCCAGCACGGCATCCGCTCCGGCGGCAAACGCGGCCGCGACGTGTTCCCGCGTTCCGACGCCACCGGAGGCGATCACGGGCACGCGCACCGCGGCTGCCACCGCGGTTAGCAGCTCGATGTCATGTCCGGTCCGCGTACCGTCGCGATCCCAGCTCGTGAGGAGGATCTCGCCCGCGCCGAGCTGTTCGCCGTCGTGCGCCCATGCCACGGCGTCAGGCAGCGCCGGCTCGCGACCGCCCAGGACCAGGACCTCCCAGCGCTCCACCGACCGGCGCGCATCGATCGCCAAAACGACACACTGGCATCCAAACGCTTGCGCCAGCTCGGTCAGTAGGGCGGGTCGCCGGACGGCAGCGGTGTTGACGCTCACCTTGTCGGCACCGGCCGAGAGCAACTGCCTGGCATCCTCGATGCTGCGCACTCCGCCACCCACTGTCAGCGGAATGCGGATCGCGGCGCGCACTCGTCGTACCGTCTCCACATGCGTGCTGCGCCCCGCGGCGGAAGCCGCAACATCGAGGATGACGATTTCGTCGGCGCCCTGCGCTTCGTAGCGCGCCGCCTGTTCGGCGGGATCGCCGGCGTCGCGCAAATTCTGAAACCGGACACCCTTCACTATGCGGCCGTCTTGCACATCGAGGCACGGAATCAGGCGTCGCAGCAAACCTGCGGGGAGGGCGGGGAGGGCGGGGAGGGCGGGGAGGGCGCCGTTTGTCGTGGTGGCGCGGGCCGCTGCGCCCGTGAGCCAACGCTCGAGTAGCGCTGCGCCATAGCTACCCGACAGCTCGGGGTGAAACTGGCACGCGAGCAGCGGCCCGCGCTCGAGTGCGGCGACGAACGGAACGCCGTGCGTCGTCCATGCCGGCGTCCATCCCGAAGGGCACTCCTGCAGGGCGTACGAATTCGCGAACGCTGCGACGCCGCTCGTGACGAACCGCGCGCCCGGATCGGGCGTCACACGGTTCCAGCCGAGGTGCGGGATTCGCACCTGTGATGGCAACCGGCGACACGTTCCCGGCACAACACCAAGCCCTGCCACTCCTGGCGTCTCTTCACTCGCGTCGCACAGCATCTGCATGCCGAGGCAGATGCCGAGGATGGGCGTTCCCCGAGATGCGGCATCTCGAACTGCGGCGTCGAGACCGCCGTTGCGGATCGCTGCCATGCCGGCACCAAACGCGCCCACCCCTGGCAGTACCAGACGGGCCGCCTGTCGCACGACCGACGAATCGCTGCTCACGACCGTCGCGGTGCCCAGACGCCGAAATGCGCCGGCAATCGACGCCAGATTCGCGACACCCGAGTCGACGATCAGCACGTCACTCATGGGATCGCGCCCCGGAGCGTGCCTTTGGTAGACGGGACATCGTCGAATCCAGACCGCGCGACCGCCTGCCGCAGCGCCAGCGCGGTCGCCTTGAACGCCGCCTCGGCGCGGTGATGGTCGTTGTCGCCTTTCAACACATCCACGTGGAGCGTCAGCTGGCCCGCGGCGGCGAGCGAGCGCAGCAGGTGGGGGATGTTCTCGCATGCGAGGCCACCGATGGTCTCTCGGTTCAGGCCGAGTGACACGTCGGCAAACGGCCGGCCGGAGAGATCGACAGCCGCGCGCGCCAACGCTTCATCGAGCGGCGCGAGGGCCCACCCAAAGCGGTTGACGCCACGGCGCTCCGCCAGGGCCCGGTCGATCGCCTCACCCAAGGCGAGCGCGCAGTCCTCGGCGGTGTGATGATCATCGACCTGAAGGTCTCCCTCGCAGGTGAGCGCCAGGTCAAAACGCGCGTGGCGCGCCAGCGCGTCGAGGAGATGATCGAGCAAACCGATGCCCGTCTTGATCGACGTCTTCCCGGTGCCGTCGAGGTCGAGTGTCATCCGAATCGACGTCTCGCGCGTCGTGCGCATTACCGTGGCGGTGCGGGGACTCATGGCAGCAACTCCTCGAGGTCGGCGACTTGATCAAGCACGCTGGCCGCGCCGGCGTCGGTCAGTGCGGCGGAGGTCGCAGTGAGGTCATCGCCCGGCGCGACGATGCCGAGCGGCACGACGGACGCGCCGGCGGCAGCGCGGACGTCATCGGGCGTATTCCCGACCATCCAGGCCCGGCGCGCACCCAGGCGCTTAAGCGCGAGACGAACGGGCGCGGGGTCAGGTTTGCGCGCCGCATCCTCCATGCAGACGACCGCGCCGAACAGCTGTGCTATGCCCTCGCGCTCGAGGAACCAGCGCGCCTCGTCGCGCGGCCGCCCTGTCACGACAGCGAGTGGCAAGCGCTGGGCGAGACGCTCGAGCACTGCGCGCGGCACGATGGATCGCTCACGTTCGCGAAGTCCGCGAGAACCGTCCGTGCCGAGGTACAGCGACTGGTAGCGTGCGGTAACCGTGTCGAGATCGGCGGCGACGCCGCCGGCCGCCATGAGGCGCTGTGTCACAATCCAGTCGTTCGCGGCGTCGCCGCCACGCAAGGCGCGCTCGATGTCGTCCATCGTGACCGTCACGCCGAATGCCGCGGCGGTCGCGATCATCGCGGCGCGTTGGGAATCACGAACGTCGGCGAGCACGCCGTCCAGGTCGAAGACGATCGCCTCTGGAGCGAGCACCGTATCGAGGGCCTGCGTCAGTCGCTCAAAGGCGGCCGGTTCGCCGGGCAGGGTGATGCGGAGGGCGGTCGCTATTGCAGGTTTGCGGAACTCGCGGACCAACACCCCGAGCGCCGCGAGACCGGCCGCACAGAACCGCGCGCGCGTCCCCACCTCGACAAAGACGAAGTTTGCCTGCGACTGGCGCGGCGATAGGCCGAGCGAAGCCAACTGCTGCGTCAGCGCGCGACGTTCGTCGCGCACCCGCGCGACGTGTTTCGCCAGCTCGCCGGCGCCGCGCTCGAGCTGCCGAGCTGCCAATGCGACGGAGAGTCCTGAAACGGGATATGGCCCACCCGCTGCGCGGAGCACCGCGACGATCTCCGTCGTGCCGATGGCATAGCCGACCCGGCACCCAGCAAGACCCCACGCCTTCGAGAGCGTCCGCGCGACTACCACGTTGGGAATGTCCAGCACGGCACTGGTGAGGTCATCGTCCGCGTACTCGACATACGCGTGATCGAGCAACACGAGCGCATTTGGTGCAGCCGCCGCGATGAGCTGCACGTCCGCGAGGGTTGCTACGCCGCCGGTCGGATTATTTGGTGACACGACCGCGATGATCGCCGTGCGCTCGTCGATCTTTTCCACGAACCCTGCGGTGGGAAACGCGTCGCTGACCCACGGCACGCGCACCAGTTCACCGTCGGCGAGT
>Ga0209058_1005187_pt1 | contig 10237 bp, 10 predicted proteins | sample GraSoiAngelo_147_FD_185904 | JGI IMG/M metagenome (GOLD analysis project Ga0209058, IMG submission 185904) | Grasslands soil microbial communities from the Angelo Coastal Reserve, California, USA - 14_1009_05_40cm (SPAdes) (version 2) | ecosystem: Environmental > Terrestrial > Soil > Grasslands ... | reverse complement strand
CACAACGTCTCGATTGGAGCGCGGGTGCCGGTCGCCGAGGGTGATCACGTGATCGTCCACGGGGAGTACGTCTGGAACGCTCAAGGTGGACTGATCCACTTCACGCACCACGATCCGCAGGGCACCCACGAGGGTGGCTACATCCAGGACAACGGCAAGACCTACGACTGAGAGAGGCTTTGGGGCGCCGGCTCAGTCGGGCCGGACGAGTTCCACGTCGCCCGCCACAATGCTCAAGCGGGTTCCATCCGCGGTACGGACGAGCAGCGCGCCATCCGCACCGACATCCTCGGCCAGCCCGCGCACGAGCACGCCGTCGCGCCGGAACGTGACCGGTTTTCCGAGCATGGCCGTCCGACTGCGCCAACCTGGGAGGATCCAGTCCACGCCCTCACGATCGGCCCGCTCATAAGCGTTGCCCAGATCGTTCAGGATCGCGGCCATCAGGGCCTCGCGCTCGACCGGATGGCCGAGCTCGACCGCCAGGGAGGTCGCCCCCTCGGGAAGCTCCGTCGCGGACTGGTTGGCGTTCAGGCCGACTCCGAGGATCAGGGACGAACCCGGTGGCCGCTCCAGCAGGATGCCGGCCAATTTTTTCCCGTTGAGGAGCACGTCGTTCGGCCATTTCAGCTCCGGGGCGGCACCGGTCGAGAGCTCCACGCCGCCCGCGACCGTGACCGCGGCGAGCAACGGCAGCAGCGGCACCACATCGACCGGTGGCTGCAAGACGGTGGAGAAGAGGAGGGCCTTGCCCACTGGTGCCGTCCACGACCGCCCATGGCGACCGCGGCCACGATTCTGCAGATCGGTCGTCACCGTCCACCCCGGCGCGGCCCCGCCGGACGCGGCCTCGCGAGCGAGGTCCTGGGTGCTGTCACAGGACGGCTCATAGTGCAGGGACCAGGTGATCTCGCCGGTCACCAGCTGAGCCGTCACCCGCACGAGGTCGAAGCTCACTGGATGGCCGGAGCGGGAACAGCGGCGTCGCGGCTGCCGGCCTGCACGGCGATGATGCCGGCGACGATGACTGCGGCTCCGAAGATCTGAAGCGGCTGCAGTCGATCGCCCAGCACGAGGTACGCAATCAAGCCGGCGAAGACCGGCTCGGCCGTGGCGATGATGCCTGCGGCCGACGGACGCACTGTGCGGAGCGCCATCACGAAGAGCCCGTGTGCCAGCAGCGTCCCAATCAGGCCGAGCAGCGCCATCACCGCCCAGATCCGCAGATCCGTCGGCAAAGCGGTGCCGCTCACAGCATCGAAGGCCGCCCAGAGCACGCTGCCCGCGCCGAAGCCGTAGAGGAGGATGGTCCAGGTATCGAGCCGGCGCGCCAGGGTGGAGGCCCGCAGGATGTAGAAGGCAAAGAACCCGGCGGACATCAGGCCCAGCATGACACCCGGAAGGTTGACGCGGAAGAGAGCCGGCTGGTAGGCACCGACCGCGAAAAAGGCGCCGATCAGCACCATTGCCAGCGCGGCCCAGACCTGCCTGCCGACCGCCTGCCGGCGGTGATAGCGTTCAAAAACGGTCACCGCGACCAGCCCCAGATATTGCACGAGTAGCGCCACCGCAATGTTGATTCGAGCGATCGTCAGGTAGTAACTGAGCTGGACGCCGGCGAGACCAACGCCGCCGAAGATGGCCAGTGCGGGAAGCTGCCTACGGTCCACGCGAAGCAGCGACGGACGGATCACCAACAACGCAAGGAACAGCCCGATAAACGCCGACCAGATGCGCAGCTGCGCGAGCACTAGCGGCGAGTACCCGAGCTTGAACAAAGCCTTGACGACATTGCCGCCGGCGGCGAACAGGAAGGCGGACAGCAGCACCAGCGGATAGCCCACCGGCCCGCCGGCCGACGCGAGTGGCGGTTTAGTGCCAAACGAGCGTTTGAGGCGTATCTGTGCTAACCGGGCGGTGAGTTCTTGACCAATTCAGTATTTGAAAGTAATGTAAACCCTCGGGAACCATGGCTCGGACAATCGGAAGCGGGCGCATGATCGAGCAGACCTCGGTCCAGATTTCGGCGCTTCGCGAGCGGTGGCACGCGGAGCGCGAGTTGCGCTATGCCCGCCGAAACCGGATCCGGCACATCGACCGACTGCTGGATGAGCTCGAGATGCTGAACATCGCCGAGGAAACGCAGCTCCCGGCTGACCTGGCGCTCCGAGTCCAGCGGCTGACGGCCGAGATGGAGCATTCGCTCGGCAATCGAGCCCCAGAGGACCTCACCATCGCCGACTCGATGGATGCGTTGTACGACCTCCAGGATGGGCTGATGCTCACGCTGGAAGGCGTGCAGGACGAGGAAGAAGCCTAACCACCGGGGCCACCCTTCGTTTTCGGCTTCGGTTGGCTATGCTTGCCGTTCGCATTCGCATTGGCGTTGGCGTTGCCATTCCCATGGTGCCTTGCTGCAAGTGCGGTCGTCGATTGGTCGATATCGCGCAACAGGCCGGCCAGCCCATTGCCAGGATTGGAGACCGCCTTGATCTTGAGCAAGAACGCGGTCTCCCGCTGTGCGTTCGTGGTTAACAGGGCGTCGGCATCGAAGCTCGTCGTCGCACGCAGATCGCGCTCGGCGGCATCCTGTTTTGCCTGATAGTCCTTGAGCAGAGCCCGAACGATTTCCTCGGTCGATCCACGGCCCTCCAGCTTCAGCAAGGACTGGTTGATCCAGTTGAAAACCGACCCGACCGGTGCCTTCGCATTGGACCCGGTGATGAGGTTGTAGATGCTGGTGAGCAATGGGTCGATGATGGCGACGGGGTGCGGTCCCGGATCGGTGCGCTGCCGGAGTAGCAGGGAGTGGGCACTGAGCAGATCCGCATTCGCCTGGGCCAGCTCGTCGAGGCCTCGCTGGGTCGAGTCGCTCTGGGTCGCCCGCGCCATTCCGTCCCACCACGACTGGACCACGTAGAACGCGCTATCGGCGCTCACGCTCTCGCTCTGGTTCCATAGGGCGTCGGCGGCAGCGGTGTCGTCTGAGGCGGCTGTGGTCAGCGGGATGAGCACCATTGCCGATGCCATGGCAGCCGCGACCAAGCGGCGTCGTCCGATACGACCCAATGGGAGCATCAGCGGCCTCGATCAGATCATCTCGGAGCGCCGGTAGCGAACGGGGAAAGCCACGTCGCAATCCGTTGACAGGCTTGCGCCGTGCGACTGACGGGGATCAGCGGACCAGGTTTTCCACCACGGTGGCGATCCCCTGGCCGACACCGATGCACATGGTGGCGAGCCCGTATCGTGACTTGCGGCGGGCGAGCTCGTGGACGAGGGTGGCGATGATGCGTACGCCGCTCGCACCCAGGGGATGGCCGAGCGCGATGGCGCCGCCGTTGGGATTCACCCGCACAGGATCGAGCTCGAGGTCTCGAACGCAGGCGATGACCTGGGAGGCAAACGCCTCGTTCAACTCGATGAGGTCCATGTCGCTCGCCCGCAGTCCGGCGCGGGCCAGTGCCTTACGCGATGCCGGAATGGGCCCCAGGCCCATGCAGGATGGATCGACGCCGGCGCTGGCGGCGGCCAGGATCCTGGCGATCGGCCGTGCATTGAGCCGCTGGGCGCGCGATTCGGACATCATGACGAGGCACGCCGCCCCATCATTGAGGGGCGACGAGTTGCCGGCCGTCACGGTCCCGTCCTTTTCGAAAGCCGGCTTCAGCGCGGCCAGCTTCTCCAGGCTCGTGTCCGCCCGTGGCCCTTCGTCGGTGTCGAAGGTGGCGCCGGCGGGCAATGCGACGGGCGCCAGCTCGGCCCGGAAGTGACACGCCTGCTGCGCAGCGACCGCTTTTTGATGGCTCTCCAGCGCCCATCGGTCTTGAGCCTCCCGGGTGATGCCATAGCGGCCGGCCACGACCTCGGCGGTCTGGCCCAGGCTGATCGGCGGATACTTTTCCGCCAGCCGCGGGTTCACCATTCGCCAACCGAGGGTGCTATCGTGCAGCGTCTGACTGCCGCGCGCGAATTCACGCTGCGGTTTTTCGAGAATATAGGGGGCGCGCGTCATGCTCTCCACCCCACCCGCGAGGAAACAATCCCCATTGCCCGTCTCGATCTCGCGGGTGGCCGCCACCACCGCCTGCATCCCCGAGCCGCACAGCCGATTCATCGTGGCGGCCGGGATCTCAACCGGGAGACCGGCAAGCAGGACCGCCATACGCGCCACGTTGCGGTTGTCCTCTCCCGCCTGGTTGGCATCGCCGAAATAGACGTCCTCGATGCCGGCGGGATCCAGGGCGTTGCGCTGGACGGCCTCGCGGACGACGAGCGCGGCGAGATCGTCCGGCCGGACATCCTTGAGCGCACCACCGTAGCGTCCGATTGGCGTGCGCAACGCATCGATGATGACCGCGCTCTCCATCGAGGTCATGCTACGTCATTAAAATGTTGCCGAACTCATGAACGATCTCGCCCGGCAATACGACGCGGTCAACCTGGTGGCCGATCCGCTGCATGGCTACATCAAGATCACCAAGCGGGTGCACGGTGAGAGTGTGGCTGCAGAGCAGGATCTGCTCGATCATCCATGGCTGCAGCGACTGCGCCGCATCCATCAGCTGCAATCCGCCTGGTGGGTCTTCCCGGGCGGCGAGCATTCTCGCTTTCAGCACGCGCTGGGTGCGATGCACCTCAGTGGAGAATGGGCCCGCCAGCTCTACCCCAACCTGACGGCCCTTGTGCCGGAGGTCCCGTCGGCTGCCTGCGTCGAGGAGACCCTGCGGGTTGCCGGGCTGCTGCACGACATCGGCCACGGGCCCTTCGGGCACTTCTTCGACCAGAATTACCTGGATCGCTTCGGCGTCGACCACGAGGTGATCGGCCGCGCACTGATCGAAGGCGAGTTGGCTTCGACGATTGCCGCCCTCAACGCGAGTCCGGGCGGCCTCTTTGGCCCAGGCGAGCGGATCGAGCCGCACTGGATCGCGGAGCTGATCGCCGAGCCCGAGCTTCCCGGTGCCGCTGTGCCGCCCTGGGTGAAGGCGCTCAAGCCGATCCTGAACGGCATGTACACGGCGGACAACCTCGACTACGTGCCGCGTGATGCCTACATGTGCGGCGTCAAAGTTGGTCCGATCGACCTGGAGCGGCTTCTCCACTACTCGTTCCTCGACCGGCAGGGGCTGCTCCTTCATCAGCACGGCGCCCAGGCCCTGCTGCTCTTCCTCAACGCCCGCCTCTACCTCTACAACAACATCTATTACCACCGCACCGTCCGCCGCATCGATCTGCACATGCGCGAAATCTTCCGGGAGACGATCGAGCGAATCCTGACTGGCAATCCGCTCGACCAGCTCGACCGATATCGGGAGCTGACCGATTGGTCCCTGATCGACACGGTTGACCGCTGGCGGCACGAGGGCGGCCGGGCGGCCGAGCTGTCTCGCGAATGGGGGCGGATCGTGCGACGGGAGCTCAAATGGCGGTTGATCTTCGAGGACTATTACGAGTTTTCCAGTTTGCCCGACGCGTGGCTCTCCCCCGAGCCGGCTGACTACGTCCGGCGCATCCGGGAGGCGCTGCCGCCCGGGCTGGCGCACGCCTCCTTCGAGGTTGATCTGGCGTCGGTCGATCCCCGACCGCAGAATCCCTTCAACGATCCTTTCCCCGTCAACATCTACAACCCGGTGAGCCGCGCGGTCGAGCGAAGCGCCGTGGCGGACCTCTTCCGCCGGCTGCCGATCCGCACCACCCTGGTGCGGGTGTTCACCGATGAGACCACACAGGCCGAGGCGCTGCGGCGCGCCGTCGAACGCGCACTGTACCGGCGCGACTCGAGCCTGGCGGAGGCGGTGCCCTAGATGGCGATCCAGCCACAGGAGGCGATCAAGCCGCTCACCGTCCTGGAGCTGAACACGCGCATCCACGACCTGCTCGCCGCGCGTTTTCAAAGCGTTGTCGTCAAAGGCGAGGTCAGCGGTGTCTCCCTGCGGAGCGGGCACGTCTGGTTCACGCTCAAAGACGCCACCGCCAGTGTGGGCGCCGTGATCTTCAGCAGCACCGCCCGCCGGCTGCCGTTCCTGCCCGAAAACGGCCAGGAGCTGGTCGTCACCTGCCAGGTCGACTACCACGCGCAGTCCGGCCGGATCAATCTCGTCGTCAGCCGGCTCGATTACGACGGCGCCGGAAAGCTGCGGGCCGCCATCGAACAGCTGAAACGCCGGCTGGAGGCGGAGGGAGCCTTTGCCCCCGACAAGAAGCGGGCGTTGCCGTTCTTGCCCCGCTGCATCGCTCTCATCACCTCGCCCAGCGGCGCCGTGATCCACGATCTGCAGCAGACGATCTGGGAGCGCTTTCCCAACTCGCGACTAGCCCTCTACCCCGCGCTGGTCCAGGGCACCGCCTCCCAGCGCAGCCTGGTGGCCGCGCTCCGCCAGTGCGCCCTGGACAGGCTGGCCGATGTCGTCATCGTGGCCCGCGGTGGCGGCAGCTTCGAAGAGCTGATGGCGTTCAACCAGGAGGCGGTGGTGCGCGCCATCCAGGCGATGCGCATCCCGGTGATCACCGCGCTGGGTCATACCTCGGACCGAACGCTCGCGGACCTGGTGGCGGACCGCGAGGCGAGGACGCCGACGGCGGCCGCGGAGATGGTCGTGCCGAAGAAAGCCGACCTGCTCCGGCAGCTGGGGGAACGGGGCCAGCGGCTTCAACGCGCCGGGCTGGCGGCGTTGATCGTGCCGGCCCACCAGCTGCAGCTCCGGCGCCAGACGCTGGCCCGATTGGCCGGTGATCTTCACGCCCGCCGCAGAGAACGGCTGGCGCATCTCACGAGCATGCTGCGCCAGCGAGATCCGCGCGAGGTCTGGCGCCAGCGGGAACGCTCGCTCCAGGAGTGCCGGCGGCGCCTGACGCATGCTCGGGAGCTAACCGCGCAACGGATGGCCGGCGCGCGGCTCCAGATCGGGGGCCTGCGTGACCGCCTGATCGGACTCGGTGAGCGGGGCGTTCGCGAGCGCCTGAGGAACCTGGAGAGCCGGGCGGCTCGGCTCACCGCCCTGGCTCCCGAGCAGACGCTCAAGCGCGGCTACAGCATCTGCGTCGACGGCCAGGACGGCGGCATCATCCGGGAAGCGGGCCAGGCGCGCCAGGGGCAGCCGGTCAACGTCCTGCTGTCCGCCGGACGTCTGGAAGCCACCGTGGACCAGGTGATTCCATGAGCGTGGACCAATCGATGACCTACGAGCAGGCGCTCGCGCAGCTCGACGCGACCCTGCGCTCGCTGGAAGAAGGGAAACTCAGCCTCGAGGAAGCGATCGCCGCCGTTGCCCGCGGGCGTGAGTTTCTCGAGCTCTGCGAGCGAAAGCTGGAAGAGTCCCGGCAGCGGATCGAAAGCCTACCGGTGACCGAGGACGCGTCGCCCGATGAACAGGCCCCCCACCCAGCCACGGTCGCGGAACTGCGAGCCGAGCGTGACCAGCTGCCGTCTACGCCGCAGGGGGAAATCCCCTTCTAGGGTTCCGACTTAGGGGTTGTCGGCGGCGGGCCGTTCGTCGCGTTCAACCTCGGGACGCTCGCCCGGCGTCTGACCAGGTCGGAAGACGCCCCACTCATTGAGCGACCGCCGCAACATCTCTGGCGTGGTCTTGTAGGCAGCGGCGAGTTGCTCGAGGTCGTCACTGCGGAAGGTGACGACTGGCGTGTTGAAGTCCTGCCGCTGTTGCTGCAAGCGGGCCACGTGCCGAGCCAGGATGGACCCCTGGCGCTCGGGCAGCCCCTGCAGCTGGGCGAGGTCGATCGCCAGCTTCGGCGGGAGCGCGGGCTCCCCAACGCCTTCGATCTCCTCCGGCAGCAGCTGGTTCACCGGGACGCTGTAGAGGGTGGCGATCTGGTGCAGCCGGGTGACCGAGATATTGCGGTCGCCGCGCTCATAGGCCGCCAGCAACGAGCCCTTGAGCCGCTTGTTCGATAGGACTTCCACTTGCTGGAGCGTCAAGCCGCGCTGCTTCCGAAGGCTGCGCAGCCTGGCCCCCACCTTTCGCGAGTATCCGTCCATTAGTCCCCCTTGACTGTGTGTGACCAGTCTATCGCAGGATGCGACGCTAACCAAACTTTTTGCGTGTCCGCAAGGAGGGTGGCGGGGGGATCGTTCTCAGCGAACGACACCACCTTCCGTGGTGGTAATTATGGCTGGTCGTAGTTGGCTCTGTCAAGTGGAGCCTACCTATGCGCCAAACGGACTTGACACACCGGCACCGGGGGCTGGTCCTCGGCCCGCCTCGTAGGCTTGCCGAAAACGGAGCGCCGCCTGGGCGCTGTCGCCCTCGGCCTCGAGCGCCCGCGCGAAGTCGTAGGTGACGCGGGCTCGAAGGTCGGGGTTGTCGACGGACGCCGCAACCTCCAGAGCGCGGCCGAAGTGCCGGTGCGAGATCTCCCGCAGGCCGCGAGCGTGGGCGATCCGTCCGGCCACCCGATGGACCGCGACCGCCGCCAGCGGATCGCTCGAGCGACTTGCCAGGTCGATCGCCTGCTGGACGAGGTCCTGGGCACGTTCCAGGTCGTTGAATTCGAGAGCGGACTCAGCCATACCGACCACCAGGTGCGGGAGGAGCTCGCGGTCCCCGATCCGCCGAAGGTTTTCGGCGCCCTCGGAAAAGAGCCGATCGGCCTCCGTCACGCGACCCTGCTGCAGCAACATATCGCCCATGTTGAGGCGCAGCTGTGCAGTCATCCGGACGTCGCGCAGGGTCTCGAAGAGGCGGAGCCCCTTTTGCGCGTAGGCGAGAGCTCGATGGTACTGGCCGGTCTGTCGCAGCGACAGGGCAAGGCCCTCATAGATGCCGGCGAGCGCCGACATGTCGAGCACCTCCTCCGCGGCAGCGATGGCCGATTCATAGGCCGCGATCGCCTCGGCGGGTTGCCCGGCGACATAGTGGAGGTTTGCCCGGTGACCCAGGACGCGGGCCTTCAACCCCGGGTCTTTCAGGCTGGCCGACTGGTACCGCTCGATCGCTCGCTCGAACCATTGGCCGGCCGCGTGGGCATGGCGAAGGAGGTAATAGACGCTGCCCAGCCGGTCATAGAGGTCGACGAGCAGGTGCGGCCACGGCGACCGCTCGGCCACATCGATCGCCTCCTCGATTACAGGCTTGGCGGCCTGTGGCTTTCCCTGTCTGAGATACGCCGTGGCCAGGATCAACTGCGCGCGGGTTCGAAGCTCGAGGGGAAGGGGACGATGCAGCATGCGGCTGACAAGTCGTTCGGCGCGCGCGATGTCGCTGTGGTGCAGGCTCATCTCCGCTTCGGTAAGGATGAGTTCGAGCGCGGCGCTCGAGTCACCGGGCTCTTCAAGGAAATAATCGATTGGCTGCTGCAGGCGGCGGGCGATGATCCGCAGCGTTTGGGTCGACGGATGGGCACGGCCGAGCTCGACCTGGTTGAGAAAGGCTCGGCTGAAGTCGTCGCCGGCCACGGCCGCGAGACTCAGCCCGAGTGTCTGCCGGGCTTGCCGAATTCGCTGGCCGAGAGAACTCGGCGTCCCGGGGTCGTCCACCGAGGGACGCCCCGGGCGCCGCTTGGTAAGCATGGCCTACAGTCTAGCAACAGACGCTTGACAATGCAGGTCGGCTACGTCGGGTTCGGCCAGGCTTCGGCGCAGGAAAGCACGGCCGCAGCGATCACCATCAGGACCCAAGGGTTCAGAAAGCGGCGCACGGTTCCACCTCCAGAACAGGCAGCTCGCTCCAACCGGCCTGTCCTGAACCCAGCTTATGGAGGGTGATCAATCAGCGGGGTGACGCCTGTAACGGATTCCGTAAGGCGGGTCGCGAACCGCCGACCAGCCCTTCGCGGCGTCTTTATAATCGAGTCCCGTCCGTGTCCCCGTAGCTCAGCCTGGATAGAGCACCGGCCTCCGGAGCCGGGTGCACAGGTTCAAATCCTGTCGGGGACACCATCCGTTCCGGGTGTTGACGGGGCTGCCCCGAACGAGCTCCCCGCCACCCAGTGTTCGAGTTCAGTCGCGTGGAATTAAGGGTCCGCACCTTGCCAGGAGCAGCTGGCTCTGGGCGGCGGCGCTGAGTGACGGAATCCTGCGCGACAACACCGTTTCCGCCCGACCGGCTGCCGGCAGCGCCGAAGGGCGCTTGATCACAATGAGCGCGAGGATCGCGGCCAGGAAGCTGATGGCGGCGGCGATCACAAACGCCTGGTGGTATCCGGCGATAACGGCACCTGCACCTTGCGGCAGGTACACCCTCGTGACCGACCCAGCGATGTTGACCAGAATCGCCAG